>LAZR01000016.1_pt1 | contig 332135 bp, 289 predicted proteins | sample 329461 | NCBI WGS metagenome assembly LAZR01 (sample SAMN03002196, study PRJNA259156) | marine sediment metagenome | biome: sea floor; feature: Hydrothermal impacted sediments; material: marine sediment; isolation source: Loki non-amplified sample from Loki's castle hydrothermal vent sediment ... | reverse complement strand
AATACACAACAACTTTTAAAACAAAATAATTCAAATTTTTTCCAACCCCACACAACAGCTTTGTTTACAGGATTTTAACTCCAAAATAAAAAACACACAACCACATTTAATTACAAACCCAATACCAAATTCAATAACAAACTATAATTACCCAATCATATATTATGACCACATCACCCCCTACTACCACTATATAACATCGAACAAATCAACTCCTCAAACAACCCCGATAAAACCAAAGATCAAAACATAACACCATTCTATTGTAGACGTGGATAGTTCATATTATCTTTGCACCCCTATAATATGTAAGACAAATGATTAAAATTACACTACCCGATGGATCGGTTAAGGAGTTTGAAAAAGGAACAACCCCTATAGAAGTTGCAAAAAGCATTAGCGAGGGATTAGCTCGTAATATTATTTCAGCAAAATTCAACAATACAATAGTTGAAACTGTCACCTCATTAGAAACTGATGGCAGCTTAATATTATATACGTGGAATGACAAGGAAGGTAAAACAGCTTTTTGGCATTCTACCTCACATATTGTAGCACAAGCTGTAGAAGAACTTTATCCTGGAGTAAAATTAACAATAGGACCAGCGATAGACAATGGATTCTATTATGATATAGAACTCCCTAATGGTTCCATATCAGATAAAGACTTTCTTGCTATCGAGAAAAAGGCAATAGAGATAGCCCGAGGCAAGCATGAATATAAAATGAGAGAAGTATCAAAAGCTGATGCTTTAACCTTTTATAAAAAGCAAGGGAACGAGTACAAAGTAGAATTGATAGAGAATTTGGAAGATGGTACTATAACATTTTGTGATCATGATACATTTACAGATTTATGTAGAGGTGGGCACATACCAAATACAGGTATTGTAAAAGCAATCAAAATTTTAAGTGTTGCGGGTGCATATTGGAGAGGAAACGAAAACAACCCTCAGCTTACTCGTATATATGGTATATCATTTCCTAAACAAAAAGAACTTACTGAATATCTTGAACTTTTAGAAGAAGCCAAAAAGCGTGATCATAGAAAATTAGGAAAAGAGTTAGAGCTATTCACTTTCTCTCAAAAAGTTGGACAGGGTTTACCTTTATGGTTACCTAAAGGAGCCGCATTACGTGAACGCCTTGAACAATTTCTAAAAAAGGCGCAAAAGAAAGCTGGGTATGAAATGGTAATTACACCACATATTGGTCAAAAAGAACTTTATGTAACTTCTGGCCATTATGAAAAGTATGGGGCAGATAGCTTTCAACCGATACATACTCCTAAAGAAGATGAGGAATTCTTATTAAAACCAATGAATTGCCCTCATCACTGTGAAATTTACAATGCAAAGCCTTTTAGCTATAGAGAGCTTCCTAAAAGATTTGCTGAGTTTGGTACAGTATATAGGTACGAACAAAGTGGAGAACTTCATGGACTTACAAGAGTTAGAGGATTCACTCAAGATGACGCACATATTTTCTGTACACCAGATCAACTTGACGAAGAATTTAAAAATGTTATTGACCTATCTTTATATGTATTAGAATCATTAGGTTTTGACAATTACACCGCTCAAGTATCTGTCCGCGATTTAGACAATCCAGAAAAATACATTGGATCAGTTGAAAACTGGGAAAAAGCTGAACAAGCGATAATAAATGCAGCTAAAGAAAAAGGGCTGAATTATGTTATAGAAAGTGGTGAAGCCGCTTTTTACGGTCCGAAGTTAGATTTCATGGTTAAAGATGCCTTAGGAAGACAATGGCAACTAGGAACAATTCAAGTAGATTACAATCTACCAGAACGGTTTGATTTAACTTATAAAGGCAGTGATAACGAACTACATAGACCAGTAATGATTCACCGTGCTCCATTTGGAAGTATGGAACGTTTTATTGCTCTATTATTGGAACATACTGGTGGTAATTTCCCTTTATGGTTAACCCCTGAACAAGCAATAATTCTTCCTGTTAGCGAAAAACATGAAAAATATGCTGAAAAAGTTTTAAAATCCCTAGAAAATAACGAAATTCGCGCCCTTATCGATAGTAGAAACGAGACAATTGGTAAGAAAATACGAGAAGCAGAAATGAGTAAAATACCATTTATGCTTATCGTTGGGGAAAATGATGAAGTTGCAAATACGATTTCTGTGCGTAAACACGGAGGTGAAGACTTAGGAGCGATAGACGTAACTATGTTTACAGACTTGGTCAATAAAGAAATAAATAGTACCTTAAAGACGTTTAAAGAATAAAAGTTTAATTAAAAATATTTAGTCATAGCAATACGTAAAAGATTTCGACCACAACCTAGAAGGGAAAATAAGAATCCCCACAATATCAATGAAAAGATAACGGCCCCAAAAGTTAGGTTGGTAGGTGACAATGTTGAAGTAGGTGTATATCCTTTTCCTCAGGCTCTTGAGAAAGCAGTAGAATTAGGTTTGGATTTGGTGGAGATTTCCCCAAAAGCAGACCCTCCTGTTTGTAAAATAATGGAGTATAAAAAGTTTTTATACGAACAAAAGAAAAGGGATAAAGCCATGAAAGCGAAAGCTTCCAAGGTTGTAGTTAAGGAAATAAGATTTGGTCCTAATACAGATGATCATGATTATGACTTTAAAAAGAAACATGCTGAAAAATTTCTTCAAGAAGGAGCTAAATTAAAAGCATACGTTTTTTTTAAAGGTCGTTCTATTGTTTATAAAGATCAGGGTGAAATTTTATTATTAAAACTAGCTTCTGAATTAGAAGAGTTAGGAAAGGTAGAACAGATGCCTAAATTAGAAGGTAAGCGTATGACGATGTTCATTGCCCCTAAGACTAAAGGAAAGTAAAATAATAATTCGGCTTCGTTCTGCGACCGAATCTATTTATAAAATACTAAACGCTGCTTGCAATTGTAGGCAGCGTTTAGCATGCAAAGTGAGATTAATATATAAACTAGGAGAAAATGCCTAAACAAAAAACAAAATCCAGTGCTAAAAAGCGTTTTAAGCTTACAGGTACAGGTAAAATTAAAAGAAAGCACGCCTTTAAGAGTCACATCTTGACTAAAAAGTCTAAAAAGCGTAAGCTTAGGTTAACACATGATGGTTTAGTTCATCAAGCAGATGTTAACAGTATTAAAGAACAGTTACGTTTAAAGTAGACCAAGTTCTTTAAAAGGTAAAATTATTAACCATGGAGTTAGGCCATAAAAGTTCCTTAAAATAAAGAGGGCGCCTACTACAAAAAATTAGAAAAAATGCCAAGATCAGTAAATGCAGTAGCTTCTAGAGCCAGAAGAAAAAAGGTGATGAAGCAAGCCAAAGGTTACTTTGGAAGACGTAAAAACGTTTGGACAGTAGCCAAAAATGCGGTTGAAAAAGCAATGTTATATGCTTACAGAGATCGTAGAAACAAGAAAAGAACTTTCCGTTCATTATGGATTACCCGTATTAATGCAGGTGCCAGACAACACGGAATGTCCTACTCTCAATTTATGGGAAAAGTAAAAGCTAAAAATATAGAACTGAACAGAAAAGTTCTTGCAGATTTAGCAATGAATCACCCAGATGCCTTTAAGGCAGTTGTAGATCAGGTAAAATAAATTAATAACAATCTCACTTTTGAAAAATCCGATTCTCACGAATCGGATTTTTTAATTTTAGCAATAGCCGCTTTAAATTCCTCCCAATCTATTAGCTCATCACCATTCTTATCATATCCTTCAATAAGCTTTGACCCTACAATACCTCTTATAAATCCGCTTATTTCAGCTTCCTTCAATAGCTTAACTATCTCCCCTTTTGTGAGTTTCTGGTCATTATCCTCATCAAAAAAATCAAATGCCATTTCAGGTGTTTCAAAATGATTAGTAATGAGTATTTGTATCTTATTTAAAATAGATTCTTCAGTTGTCATAATTCTCTTGTTTTTATTGAACTTAAGTTAAATCAATTTCCCCACAATGTCAATACAAGGTTTCTACCTGACGCATAATTTCTATGTTCACAAAGATAAATTCCTTGCCATATACCCATATTTAATTTGCCATTTGTTACCGGCACTTGTACAGATGCACCCATTAATGAAGATTTAATATGCGCTGGCATATCATCTGCCCCCTCATAGTCATGTTTATAATATGGTGCATTTTCAGGTACTAAAATATTAATATGTGATTCAAAATCTTCTCTTACAGTAGGATCTGCATTCTCATTAATAGTAAGACTTGCAGATGTATGTTTTATAAATACCTGTAGAAAACCATTATTCATTTCTTTTATCTCTGGTACTTTTGAAACTATATGTTCTGTAATAATGTGAAACCCTCTTAAATATGCAGGCAGAACTATCTCTTTTTGAAACAACTTCATCTTATATGATTTATTAAATAAAGGTAAAACTTTAAGCTTTACCCCCCTTGTTAACCCGCATTCAAATATCTTTACAGCAAAATTGAATGTATATGGATTTATCAAAGATAAAAATGGTTGTTTCTGATATGGATGGGACTCTTCTAAACTCAAAACATCAAGTTAGTGACCATTTCTTTGAACTCTTTGAAGGTTTAAAATCTCAAGGTATCATCTTTGTAGCCGCAAGTGGAAGACAGTATAATAGCATAATTGATAAATTATATACTATTAAAGATGATATCATAGTTATTGCTGAAAACGGTGGCTTTGCAATGAAACAGCAAACTGAGCTTTTAGCTACTCCTCTCCACAAAAATTACGTCGAAGATATATTGAAAACCATTAATGAAATACCAGGAATTCATCCAGTTATATGCACTAAACATAAAGCATACCTTACTAACAAGTCTAACGAATTTGCCGAAAAATTAGCTGAGTATTATACCGAATATGAAATAGTAGACAATCTATCTAACTTCGAATCTGAAGTCATTAAAATTGCCATTTATCATTTTGAAAGTTCTGAGCAACATATTTATCCTTTCGTAAAACACTTTGAAGATAATATGAAGGTTAAGGTCTCTGGAGAAAATTGGTTAGACATTTCAAGTATGAATGCCAATAAAGGGTACGCCTTAGAAAAATTAATGAAAACCTACAACCTAAATTCAGATGAAATAATGGTATTCGGTGACTACAACAATGATCTAGAGATGCTTGCTTTGTCAGATTTTGGCTTTGCTATGAAAAATGCACATCCTAATGTAAAGAAAATTGCCAAGTACGAAACGCTGAGTAATGATGATAATGGTGTTGAACATATACTTAAAATGTTAATTAAATAAGATTTCAGTTCAATACCAATTGTAAACTCTAAGGTAACCTTACATGGCAAACGAATTATTGAACTGCAGGTTTTAACTCGCTTGGTACATACCCCATAGTTCTTTTGAATGCAGTCGTAAAATGTTGTGGATTGGCATAACCAACTTCATATGCTGCAAATGCAATAGTTGCTCCATCTTGCGTAATTAAAGTTTTGGCAGCCTCCATTCTCAAAGCAGTTATATACTTGAATACAGGAACTCCATATACCTTTTTAAAATCTCTTTTTAACTTTGTGGTATTAAATCCTGCTATATCTGCCAAATCCAAGATTTTTAATGGTTCCTTCAAGTTCTTTCTTATGTAAGCCTCTACTTTCACCAACGCCAGATAGTCTGAATTCAGCAATTTTATATTGTTCTTGGAGAGTTTAGAAGTCTGTCTTCCCAGGAGAAAATCTATTAATAGTACCGTAAGCTTACTTTCTAAATATGTTTTTCTAATCTCGCCTTTATATGGACACTGTATGATCTCATTAATCTTACTTCGAATGTTAGGGGGTATAAATTTACTTTTGTCCCACAATACAAATGAATTAGAATGGACAATAGCCTCTTTTAATTTCTTAAAGGAATTTTCAAATTCAGTCCCTAAAAGATTTTGCAACAAACTAGGCTTAACATAAATCTCAAACAACTTAGCGTTACTCTTAAAGAAAATATCCCTACCCTCAGTTGTTGGATAGTAAAACATATTACAGTGATTCTCGGGAATTTGAACCAAATATTTTATGTGCCTTAATGGCTGGTAATTGTATGCTCCCTCTAAAGAAAAATGAAATTTAATTAAATGTTTATCACTGGTAACACAAATCTCAGAATCAAATTGTTGAATTAATTTTGCATTAGAAAAGTTGGCTCCTCTTATAAAAGAAGTATTATCCTTAGTTGTTACCTCTACTTCGTTGAACTGCACAGAGTTATTAATGTAGCTATTTCTAAACAACTCTTTCACCCTAATATCTTTACGTAGCAACTCTATATTCATATACTTTTTCTATCGCAAAACATTACTTCCTTTCGCGTATGTTTAAATTCCTTTCTCGGCACTTCCCTTTTCAATCCTGCGTTAGATTTGCAAAACTAATTTATTTAGACTAAATCTTAATAAAGATTAGTAGCTTTTTTAAATCCAGATGAAAAACTTATTAACGTCAATTCTTTTATTGTTATTTATATCTGTTCAAGGGCAAGATATTTTCTGTTCAATTTCAGGTATAGTAAAAGACACATCGGGCGAGCCATTACCTTTTGCTAGTGTTCTTATAGAAAGTTCAAAACTTGGTGTCCTTACTGATGACAATGGGTATTTCACTATTAACAAAATACTCAAAGGAAAGCATAATGTTATCGTATCATTTGTTGGTTATACTACACGTTCAAAGACTTTTGAGTTTAAAGAAAATACTAGCGTAAAGGAGATAAATTTCACCCTACAGGAATCCACAGAAAATTTAGATGAAGTAACAGTAAAAGGTAAAACAAAAGAAACCCAAATTGAAACCAAGGGTTTTGCGGTAAATGCAATAAATACGGAAGAAGCTAGCCTAAGAAACATTCAAACCAATGAATTATTAAACACTACAGTAGGTGTCAAAATTCGCCAAAATGGAGGACTTGGTTCTGAAGTCACTTATAGTTTAAATGGATTATCAGGAAACTCGGTTCGCATATTTATCGACGGAATCCCTATTTCTACTTATGGAAATTCATTTAACCTAAACAGCATTCCACCTTCAATGATTAAGAATATTGAAGTTTACAAAGGGGTGGTACCAGTGCATTTAGCAGATGATGCTTTAGGCGGTGCGATAAACATCGTATTGCATAATGATGCAAAAACAAATTTCAATGCATCGGTTTCTTACGGATCATTTAACACTTTACAAACTAATGTAAATGGATTATATCGTTTTGAAAAATCAGGATTTACCGTTAAAGCATCTCTTTTTCATAACTATTCGGACAATGACTATAAAGTATCAGGTAGAAGTGTAGTTGTAACAGGTTTAGGAGGAGTACAAACCCCCATAACAGCAAGAAGATTTAACGATGCATACAGATCTACCGGAGGAAGGGCCGAAATTGGTTTTACCGATGTAAAATGGGCAGATCAATTTTTCATTGGCGTTACTGGTTCTGATGATTATAAAGAGGTTCAACATGGAGCCTTTATGACGATAACACCATACAAGGATAGATTTCTAGAGTCTGATGCACTATTAGGAAGTATAAGTTATCAAAAGAAAGACCTATTCACCAAAGGACTTGATTTTTCCATTAACGGTTTGTTCGGAAAAAGAAACCGTGTAGTTAATGATACTGTTTCTTGGGCCTATAGTTGGAACGGAGAACGAGCTATTGATTTTAGAGGAAATGAATATCAATACACATGGCGTTCTCAACAAGAAGGTGGTCCTACCCTAGCAAAAATTAAAAGAAATGTAGCATCAATTAGAACTGGAGTTTCATATGCCATTAACCACAACCACAACCACAAATTATCTATAAATCATGTATATAGTGGAATTGACAGAGAAGACAGCGATGCTCTAAGATCTGTATTGGAAAACACCTTTCTTGGCACACGAGATTTACATAAAAACATCTATTCTTTATCCTATGAATTAACCGCTTTTGATGAAAAATTAAAAGCGAGTCTTTTTGGCAAACATTATCAGCAAAAGACTGTAAGTGTTGATCCTGCTATAGAAACTGATTCCAACGGAAACGATGCTATTGTTAATGAAGTTGTTAGTAGTAATAAGAAATATGACGGGTATGGTTTTGCGACTTCTTATGAAATTACACCAAACATAACACTTTTAGCATCTGCAGAAAAAGCTATACGTCTACCTAATGAAACAGAGGTTTTTGGAGATGATGGAGATAACGTAGTTGCTAATTCAAGTATTGACCCAGAAAGTAGCGACAACTACAACCTAGGGTTCCGATTTGGATCTTTTAATATCAAAAAACACGACTTTACAGTTTCCACAAACGTATTTACCAGAAATATTAAAGATAGAATTGGTCTACCGATTGAAACGTCTTTGAACGTTGATGACGAATTAATTGTTTACGTAAATCAAGGTAGTGGTACATCTAAGGGTTTCGATGCACAATTAAACTACTCTTACAATAACAATTTTGGACTCAACTTTAATATCTCTCGGTTCGATTTAAAAATTATAAATCAAGGAATTGAAATAGATGTTCCTAACACCCCATTCTTTACCATGAATGCTGGCTTACGATATTTCTTTAAAGATGTAGTTCTAAAAAAATCTCAATTGAATCTTTTCTACAATGCTTATTTCACTGATGAATTTTCATTCTTAACCTCACAAGGAACAAATACTGTTGGAAATGAGTTTTTTGAAGTTCCACAACAACTATCACAAGATATCGGACTTAGTTACACTTTCCCTAAAAAAAAGTTTGTAATGAGTTTTGACATCAAAAATATATTCGATAAACCTGTCTACGATAATCTATCTGTACAAAAACCAGGTCGAGCTTTTTATCTAAAATTAAATTACGCAATAAATAAATTTTAATCTTTTAAATAACACCTAAAATGAAACGTACTTTTCTAAACATTAAAACCTTTGCCGCAATTATACTAACAGCTGGTCTAATGACCGCTTGTAGCAGTGAAGATGATACAGTCGTAACACCAGAACCAGATACTGAAGAACCAGAAACAGAAGATTCAGAAGAACCGAGATGGATAACTGTAGCTGCTGCTAAAATGGGTGATAACCCTGGTGATGGTAACGGAGGAACCTTAATTTATTCTGTAACTAGCGATGATGCAAAAGACCCAACAGTATCTATAGCGCCTTTTGAAAACGGTTTTATTGCACCTTCTAACAGAACGGCAAGATTGCAATCTTCTGAAGATGGAAATACTATTTTTAATATTAGCTACGCAGGAGATACTGGTGGTAATTACACGAAATATACCGTAGAAGGCGGACAAATTTTCACACCGTCTGGTTCAGAGGTAAGTATCGCACCTTATGTAGGTACTGCTCCAAGATGGATAAAATTGTTTGATGGAGACCAAACGGGCGCTGCTGTTTATGTAAATACAGAAAATGAATTTGATGAAAATGACACTTACACTCGTACAGAAGCAACAATTGGTGTTGTGACTTTAGATTTGGTAAATTCTTCAATAAAAGAATTTCAAGAACATAGTGTTGCATTAAGTGCTGAAGAGGAAGCAAACGGATATTATATCTCTAGAATTGATATGCCTACTTTAAATCAAGCGGGAGACAAATTATATATTGGAGCTCGTTTAAGTAAAGTTGATCCTGCAACTGCAGAAAGCGCTAGTGATTATGAGATTTTAGGTTCTAAAACTATCATTTTGGATTACCCTTCCCTACTTAATCCATCTGTTATAACTTCTACATTAGGTCATGGCAACACAAACGGATACCGTAGTATTAATTCTTTCGAATACAACGGTAGTGTTTATCAAGCTAACCAAAGTGACCCAGAAGGTTCTTATATCTTAAAGATAGGTGCAGATAATGAATATGACGATACTTACGACTTTAATCTAGATGATGCTTTAGGAATTGAGGGTGCTTATATTCTTGCATGGAGACCAGCAGCAAATGGCAAAGCTGTATTAGCTTACCGTCATGATGGTTCTGCAGAAGGTGTTGCAGGTGCTCAAGGATTTTTTGCAATGGTAGATTTAAATGCTAAAACAGCGGTTAAAATTGACGCTATTCCTTACGATCCAGATTTCTATCTATTCCAATACCAAGGTTTTGTAGTTGACGGAACAGAAATTTATGTTACTCAAGGTGCTGTAGGAGAAAACGGAAATATATATGTTGTTGAAACAGAAACTGGTGAAGTCACAAAAGGTGCAAAATTAGTAAATGTTGCTGGTAGTCACTTTATAGGAGTATTCTAGACCAGTATTTATTTCGAATTCATTTCGAAAATAAATATCACTTATTAAAAAACCGTTGTCAAAATTTAAGTTTTGACAACGGTTTTTGCTTACATCAACTTTAAAGTTGCTATTAAGTCTTCTGTTTTTTCTTTTTTGCAGCCGGAAACAACACATTATTTAAAATTAAACGATATCCCGGCGAAGTAGGATGTAGCTCTAACTCTGTTTTTGGGTCTCCTACCCTATGTTGATAATCTTCAGGGTCATGACCTCCATAAAATGTAAAAAATCCTTTGCCTTTAATTCCGTGAATATATCTAGCCTCTTCGTTTAACTTGTTTTCACCTAACACTAAAACAGTTGGTTTAATTTGGTTACGAGTAAATGCAGTTGTTTGCCCCATAAAACCTTTAACTAAAGATGTATGATTTTGACATAACATAGTAGGAACAGGATCCCATTTTGCCGAAAAATCCATCAAAGAAAAGTAATCGGATTCTTTTGGCACGTTCCCTCGTTTATTAGTCATATCAATTGATGAAAACTCATATTTCAAAGGACTTCTTTCTAATATAAAATCTGTAAAAGCAAAAGTTTTATTATACTCTAAACTCGCCTGATAATTAGGATCAGAAGCATCACCATCAAACATTGGCTCTACAATATCAATTCCGTCTGCGGCTAAAGCGATATCAAAACTATCTGTTGCAGAACACATAGCAAACATGAATCCGCCACCGATAACATAATTTCTAATTTTTAATGCAACCGCTCTCTTTTCTTCAGATACTTTATCATACCCTAATTTATTTGCTAGTTTCTCTGCATTCTTCTTTCCTTCAATATACCAAGGTGTTGCTCTGTAAGCACCATAGAATTTACCATATTGTCCTGTAAAATCTTCATGATGTAAGTGTAACCAATCATATAAAGCTAATTTATCTCCTAATACTTCTTCGTCATATATAGTGGTATACGGAATTTCTGCATAGGTCAATGCCATAGTTACCGCATCATCCCATGGTTGTTTGTCTTTTGGAGAATAAACGGCTATTCTCGGTGCTTTCTCTAGTATTACAGCATCTTGATTCTTTGAAGGACTACTAATTTCATCTAAGATTCCGTTCGCCTGTGCATCTGATAATATTTCAAAGCTAACTCCTCTTATTTGACATTCTTTTCTAATACTTTCTCCATCCGGAAGTAAAAATGACCCTCCACGATAGTTCAATAACCACTGTACTTTTTGCTGTTTTGCCAAAACCCAATAGGTAATTCCGTAAGCTTTTAAATGGTTTTTTTGAGTATCGGAATCCATCGGAATCAATATCGATGACGCAAATAGCTGGACTGATAAAAGAAGAAAGAAAACTGACGATACAATTTTTGACATATATTATATTCAAGACATTAATTCAAAGATAAAGTAAAAACTTTGGTCACAAATTTGGTTATCGTTAAAGCTGTTGTAAAGTGATATTCCACAAAATCGAATTGTTACAAACGCAAAAAGTCTCCACTACTGGAGACTTTTTAATTATAAATTTATTCTACAATTTAAAATGGAACATCGTTATCCTCATCTAAATCTGGACTATTATTCATACTACTACCAAAAGCATCATCTGCACTTGGTAAGTTTTTGGTTGCAAAAGGGTTCTCTTCGTTTGCATTCATTTTAGATTGAAATTCGAACGGAGAATCAAAATCGTCAAGGTTATCAAACTTACCTTGATTACCAATAAACTTCAATCTAATATTCTCTAGACCACCGTTTCTGTGTTTCGCAACGATAAATTCTGCTTGACCTTGAGTTGGTGTACGTTCTTCATCATCCCATTCTTCTATCTTATAATATTCAGGTCTATAAATAAAAGAAACAATATCGGCATCTTGCTCAATTGCTCCAGATTCCCTCAAATCCGATAGAATAGGTCTCTTACTACCACCACGTGTTTCAACTGCACGCGACAACTGTGATAACGCAATTACTGGCACACTTAATTCTTTTGCTAATGCCTTTAAGTTTCTAGAAATCGTAGAAATTTCTTGTTCCCTGTTTCCTCCTTTTTGACTACCACCAGCTGTCATCAACTGCAAATAATCAATCATTATCATCTTGATACCATGCTGAGATGCAAGTCTTCTTGCCTTTGCACGTAAATCGAAAATAGAAAGTGACGGAGTATCATCAATAAACAATGGGGCTTTCTCCAAAGCCTTCACCTTAACGTTCAATTGCTCCCATTCGTGTTTTTCAAGCTTACCAGTTCTTAATTTCTCTGAAGACAAACCTGTTTCGGAAGAAATCAATCTGGTAATCAACTGTACTGAAGACATCTCTAGTGAAAAGAATGCCACAGGTGTATTTGTATTTACGGCCATATTTCTAGCCATAGATAAGGTCAAAGCCGTTTTACCCATACCAGGACGTGCCGCAACGATTATTAAATCACTTGGCTGCCACCCAGATGTAAGCTTATCTAGCTTATCAAATCCAGAAGCAATACCACTCATCCCCTCTTTACCTGCAATCTCTTCAATTCGTTTTTTAGCTTGTATAACCAAATCTTGAGCAGTCTCTGCAGAACGCTTTAAGTTACCTTGGGTAACATCATATAATTTTGCTTCCGCAGCATCCAATAAATCAAAAACATCAGTTGCTTCATCATATGCCTCTTCAATAATTTCACCCGAAATTTTAATTAAACTTCGCTGAATATACTTTTGAAGTATGATACGTGCATGAAACTCAATATGCGCTGAAGAAGCTACTTTTTGAGTTAATTTTATCAAATAAAAATCACCTCCACTTACCTCTAATTTGCCAACTTTCTTAAGTTGTGACGAAACGGTTAATAAATCGACCGGTTGAGATTCTTCGAAAAGTACAAAGATGGCTTCATAGATAAATCTATGGGCATCTTTATAGAAAACATCTGGGTGTAAAATATCGATTACTTCATCTACACCTTTTTTATCTATCATCATCGCACCTAATACAACCTCCTCTAAATCAACGGCTTGTGGTGGAATTTTACCTCTCTCAAGGTTTATAATAGTAGATTTGTCAATCTTTCGAGCGACAAAAGGTTTCGTGTTCTCCATAGTGCGAAAGTATACAATTAACCCTTAGTTAATGTTAAAAGCATCGTTTACGATGTTCACAGTTGACTAACAATTGATTGTTAATAAGTTACGATTTTCTGTTAATAACATAAAAAAACCGAGGAATAAAATCCTCGGTATATTTTAAAGAAGCCTAAAATGCAGATTATCCGTTAAAAACACCCATTTGGGCATATTTATCCATGCGCTGATTTACTAATTCTTTTGGTGATAACTTTTGCAAGTTCTCAAAATGAGAAGAAATTTTATTTTTTACAGTATCAAAAGTCTTTTCTCTGTTGGAGTGAGCACCACCAGCAGGTTCTCTTATGATTTCATCGATTAATTTCAATTTCTTCATATCGGTAGCCGTAAGTTTCAAAGCTTCAGCAGCTTTTTCCTTATACTCCCAACTTCTCCATAAAATAGAAGAACAAGATTCTGGTGAAATAACAGAATACCAAGTATTCTCAAGCATTAGTACTTTATCACCTACACCTATACCTAATGCACCACCAGACGCTCCTTCACCAATAATCACAACAATTATAGGCACTTTAAGGCGTGTCATTTCAAGAATGTTTCTAGCGATTGCTTCTCCTTGTCCTCTTTCCTCTGCTTCTATACCTGGGTAAGCACCCGGTGTATCAATTAAACAAACGACAGGGACTTGAAATTTTTCGGCAGATTTCATTAAGCGCAAGGCTTTTCTATACCCTTCTGGGTTTGCCATACCAAAATTTCTATACTGTCGAGTTTTAGTATTATAGCCTTTTTGTTGACCAATGAACATATAGCTCTGATCACCAATTTTACCTAAACCACCGATCATGGCCTTATCATCTTTCACGGTACGATCACCATGAAGTTCCAAGAACGTCTCACCACAAATAGCTTTTATATAATCTAATGTATAAGGTCTATTTGGATGCCTAGATAATTGTACGCGTTGCCATGCAGTTAAGTTTTTATAAATCTCTTTCCTAGTATCGGCAAGTTTCTTCTCAATCTGTTTGCATGTTTCAGTAACATCAACATCACTTTCCTCCCCAATTACCATGCACTTGTCCAATTGCTCTTCCAGTTCTTTAATAGGAAGTTCAAAATCCAAATATTCCATATTTCAATAAAGTTTCTTTAGTTGCGGCTCAAAGATAAAACTTTAATACCTAAATCTTGGGTACCCTTTTTTTAATATTCGCTCTTTGTTTCAAAATACCGTTGGCAATGACCGTACTGAGTATGATTAGGGCTCCAACATAAAACATTGGTTTCATTTCCTCGTCAGAGCCAAATATGAGCCAAGCCAATAAAATACCGTATACTGGTTCTAGATTTGTAGTCAACATAACCGTATATGGTGTTAAAACACGCATAATCTTTACCGATGCTATAAATGCATAAGCAGTACAGATAAGTGCCAATATCAACATATACACCCAATCCATACTAGGTAATGTCACTAGTGACATGTTCCAGTCTCCTTTAATTATTAAAATTATAGATAAGAAAACAACACCTACCCCTAGTTCATAAAAGGAAATTACAGACGGTTTATGATTTTGCACCAACTTGCCATTTATAAGGGAAAAAACAGCTGCTAAAAAGGCTGATATCAATGCTATGGTCATGCCATACACATATTCTGTCTCTACTTTAAAAATTAAATAGAGCCCCACGACTACCATTAAGCCAAAGAAAATTTCGTAACCTATAATTTTACGCTTGTACCAAAACGGTTCCATTAAGGCTGTAAAAAACGCTCCTGTAGACATCATTGCCAGTGCTACAGAGACCGTAGAAACTTTTATCGCCAAAAAGAAGGTTACCCAGTGCAAGGCAACAACAATACCACCACCTACCAACCACCAAAGTGTTTGTTTGGAAACCTTTAAACTAAACTTGGCAATTAAAATGTAAACTGCAATAAAGAGCGTAGCCAAACCCATTCTTATCCAAACCAAGGGTAATGAATCTATAGTAATAAGCTTTCCTAAAATGGCTGTAAAGCCCCAAATAAAGACTATAAAATGTAAATGTAATAGGTTTAGATTTTTATCTTTTTGCATTTTGAAGTAGATAAAATGCTAAACATCCAAAAACAACATTAGGTATAATTACAGCAAGTAAAGGCGAAAAGCCAGATTGCTCCGCTAGTACTCCAAATACCTTATCAAAAAATATAAATATAAATGCAATCAATATACCGAATGCCAAATTAGCTCCCATACCACCGCGCCTTTTAACAGAGGAAACCGATACTGCAATAAGAGTTAAAATAAATGCAGTTAGTGGTAATGCCCAACGCTTGTATTTTACTAAAATATAAGTGTTTATGTTAGATGCTCCCTTTCGTTTTTGATCTTTAATAAACGAATCCAGCTCAAATAAATTTTTTGTCTCTGCTACGTAAGATACCGGAGTTAAATCTCCAATATCAAACGCAAAGATAGTATCTAATCTTCGTTTACTTTCTATAAAAGCTGTGTCCCCTAAAACGGTTCTTTTTTTATAAGATGTAAGTCTATAATTAGAATCTTTCTCTACCCAGCGAATATTTGCTGCAGAAATTTTAAAATCAAGTTCATTATTTTCATTAAAACGCTCAAAAGTAAAGTTGTGCCCTAGCTGTCTTGCGGGATCAAAACTACTTACGTAAATAAAATCAGATTCATTTAGTTGATTGAATATATTGTTAGTAACCCTATCCTGTTTCCCTTTTTTAAGGTATTTGTATTTAAATTCATTAAAGCCAACACTTGCATTGGGCACAATGAACATGGTCATAAAAAACATTAAAACAGCGATCATGGATGCTCCAATTATGTATGGTCTCAAGAAACGACCATACGAAACCCCAGAGCTTAAAATGGCTACAATTTCAGTATTGTTCGCCAACTTAGATGTAAAAAATATAACGGAGAGGAATAAGAATATTGGAAATAATAGATTACCAATGTAAATAGTGAAATTCACATAATACATTACAATTTCATTCAACGGTGCTTCATTATCGATCATTTTACCGATCTGCTCTGCCAAATTCACCATAATACCTATGGGAATGAACAACAGGAGCATCAACGAAAACGTCGCCAAATACCGTTTAAGAATGTATTTATCTATTATTGATAGCATTATAGCCTTTTATCCATTTGTTTTACCATAATATCTTTCCATGCTCTAAAATCTCCTGCGATGATATGTTTACGAGCTTCACGCACTAACCACATATAAAAGCCTAAGTTATGAATTGTTGCTATTTGTTTACCTAAATATTCATTGGCTGCGAACAAATGTCTTAAATAAGCCTTAGAATACTCACGGTCTACAAAAGTAGTTCCCATTTCATCTAAAGGAGAAAAATCATCTTCCCATTTCTTATTTTTAATATTTATGGTACCATGCGCCGTAAACAACATTCCGTTTCTAGCGTTTCTTGTCGGCATCACACAATCGAACATGTCTATACCTAGTGCTATATTCTCTAAAATATTAATTGGAGTTCCTACTCCCATTAAATACCTTGGCTTATCTTCTGGTAGAATTTCACAAACCACTTCGGTCATGCCATACATTTCTTCTGCTGGTTCTCCTACAGAAAGTCCGCCAATTGCATTACCTTCTGCACCCGCATTTGCAATATATTCAGCAGATTGTCTTCTTAAATCTTTATAAGTAGAACCCTGTACTATCGGAAAAAACGTTTGCTCATAGTCATATTCAAAAGGTGTTTTTTCTAAATGATTAATACACCTATCTAACCACCTATGTGTCATGTGCATAGATCGCTTTGCATAATTATAATCACAAGGGTAAGGTGTGCATTCATCAAAAGCCATAATGATATCAGCTCCTATGACACGTTGAATTTCCATTACATTCTCAGGCGTAAACAAATGCATTGATCCATCTATATGCGATTTAAACTTTACGCCTTCTTCCTTTATCTTTCTATTTGCTGAAAGAGAATATACTTGGTACCCACCACTATCAGTAAGTATGTTTCTATCCCATCCCATAAATTTATGAAGTCCGCCAGCCTTTTTTAAAATTTCAGTTTTTGGACGAAGGAATAAATGATAAGTATTCCCAAGAATAATATCAGGATTTACTTCTTCTCTTAATTCTTTTTGATGCACCCCTTTTACGGAAGCAACCGTGCCAACGGGCATAAAAATTGGAGTTTCAATAGTACCATGATCAGTTACAATAGTTCCTGCCCTAGCTTTTGATTGAATATCGGTATTGTGTAGTGTAAATTTCAAAGTTTCTAAATCTAGCTGCAAATATAATGAACTGAGTTTGGGAAAAACTTAATAAAAAGCAAAGATGTTAGTGAAACAGCTAAAGCGAGATGTTCAAAATTGTAACTTAATAAAATTGAGATTGATCCAAAAACAATGATAAACAATAAAGGTATTTTACCTCCGTTCTGATGGTATAACGAGAAATGGAGCATTTGGTATCGTATTTGCTACATGTTCCACCTAAACAACAATGAATATGAAAAAAACAATTTTAGTTGCCTTTATGGCACTCTCTGGGTTTTATGGGGTAGCGCAGAGCGATTCGGGATTCGGAATTAAAGGAGGATTAAACTATAACGCAAACGGAGATTATTTTGAATCTGCCGGTGATGCTGCAAGAAACCCTGATAGAAATGTGGGTTACCATGTGGGTGTATTCGGAAAATTTGGAGCTTCTAAAGTTTATGTAAGACCTGAATTGATGTATACTAAAACAAAGTCTGATTATGACGGATCTGATTTTGACATGAGTAAATTAGATGCACCTATTCTTTTAGGTATTAATTTAATTGGTCCTTTACATGTATTTGCCGGACCAAGTTTTCAATATATCTTAGATACCAAGTTTGATGGTGTAACTATAAATGATGTAGAGAATGATTTTTCCGTTGGGATGAATATTGGTGCCGGAGTTAGCTTTGGTAAATTAGGTATTGACTTACGGTATGAAAGAGGATTTAGCGAAAATGAAATATCCTTCATTAACACCAACGTTACAACTCTAGGTCCTAGTAGAATCGATACAAGACCAGATCAATTGATATTGAGTTTGTCTTTGGCGCTATAAACGCAAACTAACAAGAAATAAAAAACCTCTTAAAAAATCTTAAGAGGTTTTTTTATGTATTACAATTAATGACTATAAATCATTATCAAGATGATCAGGAGTACCGTCACCGTCTGTATCTAAGAATCCTACAAAATTACCATCTGCATCTAACTCTATTTCATCAATGGTTAAAATACCATCATTATCATCATCTGTATCATTAAAGTTAGCTAAATACACAGAAAAACCTTCAGCTTCATCATCTGTATTATCATCATTTAAATTTCCGTTACCATTTAAATCTTCTAAAATTGATGGAATACCATCGCCATCAAAATCTGAATCTGGCTCATAGGTCATGGCATCAACTTTAAAAATTAACGGAGAATACGAAGGTACACTTGAATTTGGTGACGAATCAAAATACGCTAAAGCTGCAGGCATGAAAATAGCTCCAATACCATAATCTTCATAACTTACAGTTCCATCTCCATTTTCAAAAGGGCCGGTTCCGGTTTGAAAATTTTTCATTCCATTACCAAAACCTCTTACTACAGAAGATAAGTTAAAACGTATTGGCTGATTTGTAGATGCGTCAAAAAGAGTACCGTCTAATAACAAACCTTCATATCTAAGTATAGCGAAATCTCCAATTGTTGGTTTACCGTCAACACCACCCTGCCTTACTACCAAAGTGTATAATGTTTGGTCAATTATCTCACCATCATCTGCTCTTCCTAAATTCTCAGAATCAACAGAAATTGTTTGAGTAATTAAATTTGGATGGTCAAAAATTGAGCGTTTTGTACTGTTCTCACCAGCAATAGTATCAAACCTTATTTTAAAATCGAAACCTTCAGGTGGCGTTTCAAACTCATCTTCGTTAAAAAAATGTGTTTTTAAAAATTCTATGATTTCGGCATCGTCCTCAACAGTTACTTCACTTAATAACCTTGGTGGCACAACTTCTCCAATAGAATCATCGTCCTTCTTACATGAACTTATTATAAGTAAGCCAGCTATTAGCAAATAGGCATTTTTCAATTTCATCAATAATATATTTTAAACGCGCAAGATACAATTTTCCCCTATTTTTGTTTGGAAGTTAACAAAGAAATACAACCTGTAATGCGCATAGATAAATTCTTGTGGAGCACACGATATTTTAAAACACGAAACATTGCCACTACTGCCTGTAAAAAAGGGCATGCAAAAATTAATGGTCTTACTGCTAAACCTGGAAGGGAAGTATTCCCAATGGATCAAATTATAGTGCGTAAAAATCAAATTGATTATAAATTTACAGTTCTTGACATACCGCCAAGTCGTGTAGGTGCAAAATTGGTTGACATATATAGAAAGGACACTACACCAAAAGAAGCTTTTGAACATAATGAGCTTTTACAATATTCTAAAGATTACTATCGTAAAAAAGGTATAGGTAGACCTACAAAAAAAGACAGACGAGATATTGATGATTATTTAGATGCACCTTCTAAAGATGATGATGCCAAAACTGTAGAACCAGATAATAATAGTAAAGAGGCTGAGGATTAACCTTATCTTTTAAAAACATACTTATCTTTATTCTTTTAAGAACAACACATGGAACAAACCATACTTACACACCAACAGATTCAGCATAAAATTGAACGAATAGCATATCAAATTTATGAAGCAAATGTTTCTGAACAGGAAATTATTATTGCAGGTATCGAGGGTGGCGGACTTCAATTTGCGAAGAAAATTGTAGCTAAGCTTAAAAAAATTACAGAGGCAAAAATTGTTCTTTGTAAGCTATCAATGGACAAAAAAAATCCATTATCAAGTGGAGTTACCACATCAATACCAGATGAAGAGTTCACTAATAAATCTGTAGTTATAGTAGATGACGTGTTAAATTCTGGCACAACATTAATTTATGGTGTACACCATTTTCTAAAAACTCCTTTAAAGCAGCTTAAAACAGCTGTATTAGTGAATAGAAATCATAAGAAGTACCCGGTAAAAGCAGACTACAAGGGAATTTCTTTATCCACCTCATTGCAAGAGCATGTAAACGTTCATTTTCAAACTAAAAATGATAGGGTGTATTTAAGCTAGTTTATTTACTATAATTTCTGCAATCTCGGCAGGAGTACTATTATTACTTTTTATCTTTTGATGCGCTTGATTGTAAAAGAAACTTCTTTCAAATAAATGTTTACCTATAAACTCGGTCAGTTCTTCATCTTGTAGATGAGAGATCATAGGGCGATGACTTTTTTCTTTTAACAAACGATTTACAAGTTCGTTTATACCCACATTTAAGTAAAAAGAATTCAATGTTTTATCATTTACCAACTTCATATTTTCACCAAAACAAGGAGTACCACCGCCAAGAGAAAGGACAAAACTGTCATCAGTGGAAAATATTTTATTTAAATATTCAATTTCTTTTTTTCTAAAATATATCTCACCCTTTGTATCAAAAATAGAAGCTATAGACATATTCTCACTCTCCTCGATATAATCATCTAAATCTAAAAAATTAATATTCAAATGGTTAGCAACTATTCTTCCTACAGTTGACTTTCCACTCCCCATATACCCAACCAATACTATTTTCACATTTTTCATTTGCACAAAATTGAACTAATTAATACGTTTTTCAAAAAAAAATAAATTTATCTTGAAAAGGGTTTGTTAAATAAAGTAATCGACTTATATTTGCACCCGCATTGAGGGAATTATTTTCCGAATTTGCTTTTGACCTGGTAGCTCAGTTGGTAGAGCATCTCCCTTTTAAGGAGAGGGTCCTGGGTTCGAGCCCCAGCCCGGTCACTTTTAAACCTTCAAATATTCATTATTTGGAGGTTTTTTTGTTTTATCAGAATTCTTGTTGGCAACCTGTTTTTCTAGCTTAGTTAAAAGAAATATTAATCTGTAATATTTTAAATTCAATTAGGTCTATAGTTCACACAGAACTGATATATCTACAAAAAAAGGGAAGGAGCATTGCTCCTTCCCTTTTTTTGTTTTTACTCTTGAATTGTTTGATTCTATTTCACCACAATGAATTCCGATCGTCTGTTCAGCTGATGGTTCTCCTTGCTACAAGGTACATCATTGCTACAGCCATTAGTAAGCTCTGTTTCTCCGTATCCTTCATTGGAGATACGCTCGCTTGCGATACCTGCCTCTATAAGGTATTCTGCGGTCGCCTTTGCCCTGTTCGCCGATAATGTGATGTTGTACGCATCGTTCGCACGTGAATCGGTATGGGAACGTACCTGTACCTTTACTTTTGGAAACTCGTTCAAATATGCCAATACTTTGCCGATACTCATCCTTGCATCTTCACTTATGAAGTACTTATCGAAATCGAAGTAAATCGGTTCTATGTTCAGATATTTAGCTAGATCCGTGCCTACTGGGACGGACTTGTCCACCTGTGCAAGTACGATCTCTATTCCGATCGCGTCCTTCGCCTTTACCGTCATAAAGGTCTTATTGCCTTCTTCATAATCAGTCTTGGTAGCTACCACTTTGTAGTCACCGTCCGTACATTTGCCTTCCATCACAAACGCCCCGTTGGCATCCGTTCGCGAGATCGATACTTCTTTGTTATCCTTGTCGTATACCTTTACAGATGCATCCGTTAATAACTCGTTCGTTTCCTTGTCCTTCACGATTCCTGTTATAGCCGTATGACAGGTGAAATCTAGAGGGGTCATTTCTACAAAACTATATATATCGTCGTTCCCCAGTCCTCCTTTTCGGTTCGATGCGAAAAAGCCTTTCTTAGTCTCTTCGTTTATAATGTACGAGAAGTCGTCTTCTTCTCCGTTCAAAGGTCGTCCTACATTGTAGATCTCCCCGTTCTCGTTCCTTAAGTCCGTCGCGAAAACGTCAAGTCCTCCAAGTCCCGGGTGTCCGTCCGAAGAGAAATATAATTTGTCAGATTCCGTAACATAAGGAAACGTCTCCCTTGATTCCGTATTGATTCTTTCCCCTAGGTTCTTCGGTGTATTAAAAGTACCGTCCTTGTTGATGTCCGTTACATAGATATCCGATTCTCCTTTTGTTCCTGGCATGTCCGAGGCAAAGTATAGTTTCGTTTCATCGCTGTTCAACGTTGGGTGTGCTACCGAATAGCTGTCCCCGTTAAAAGGAAGTTCTTCTATGTTGTTCCATTCGCCGTTTTCTTTGGTCGCCCTGTAAATCTTCAATCGGCTTACACCGTCTTCGTCCCTTTCAAACTTTCCGTCGTCGGAGTTGTTCCTTGTAAAGTACATGGTCTTCCCGTCCTTGGTAAATGCCGTTGACGATTCATGGGTCTTTTTATTCAATCTTTTGCTTAGCTTGTCCACTCCCGTAAAATTGCCTTGGTCGTCCTGTGCAGCTTTATATAAATTTAAAAAAGAGCCGTTGTTCCATCTATGGATGTTCTTCGATAACAGTCCGCTGTCCCTTGCCGTTGAAAAGACCAGTCCGTCTTCATAGAAAGATGGTGCAAAATCCGACACCTTTGAGTTCAGCCCGATATTCTTGAGTTCGTACCTTCCCGAACGCGCTTCGATCTGTTCTAGGTAGTCCTGGTTCTCATCGAATACCAACGCGCGTTGGTCGTTCGTTCTTGCTATCTTGAACTTGTTCATCCATACGTCGGATTCTTTATAGTTCTCCAATGACTTGAGTGTCTGTGCATAACGGTACATATACTCTGGGTCGATATCCGCTCCTTCAAGTGCGAACAACTTGCCGTACCAGCTAGATGCCTCTTCGTAGTTCGCGTTCAGGTAGTTCGCGTTGCCAAGGTTCTTATATACTTCTTCTTCGGTATACCCGTCCTTTACCAGTTCCTCGTACGATTGTATCGCAGAGGCATAGGCGTAGTTCGTGAATTTCGTATCCGCTTTTTTGATCTTCTTGTCCTGTGCGCTTGCCATCATAGCCATTAGCGCCAAGCCACAAAAAATATATCCTATTTTTTTCATGTCGTTTTTTTAAAAGAATCTTGGGGTGATCACTCGTTTGTACTTGTTCAGAAATTCATATCTCAGCATGATCTCGAAAGATCCGTCATTGAACCTGGTAGCTCCCAAATCCGTCGTTTCCTTATCATAGGCAAGCCCTAACATGAACTGGTCGTTCAGCTGAAAACCGAACAGTGCGCTCAATGCCGCATCCCATCTATACGCCGCTCCTAAAGAGAACTTGTCATTGAAAAGGAAGTTAGCACTAAGGTCCACCTGTAACGGTGCTCCCTTTACTGCTTTAATCAAAGCAGCGGGCTTGAACTTTACGTTGTTCTTAAGATCGAACACATAACCCGTGATCAAATAGAAGTTCAAACGCTCCTGTGCGATCAAACTGGAACTGTTCGTATCCGAACTGTCGAAATGATCCGTCTGTAAAAAGTTGGGTACTGATAGCCCTGCATAGAACCGATCCGTATGGTAATAGATACCTGCACCGAAATTCGGCGAGAACTTGTTGTCGATGTTCGGAAGGTTGCTCTCTGCCCCATAGTTCCTAAGCTTCGTAAAATCCACATTGAACAGATGTCCGCCGGCTTTTAGTCCAAAGGAAAGTTTGCCTTCCTCAGAGGTATTCACCGTATAACTAAACGCCGCATCGATATATGTATCTTGATTGGTACCGTTACCGATCTCGTCGTTCACTACCGATAGTCCAAGACCTACATGGTCCGATACTGGGGTATGGAAGTTCAGCGTCTGCGTCGTAGGTGCGCCGTCAAGCCCCACCCACTGCGAACGGTGCAGGGCAACTATGCTCAACACCCCTCGGGAACCCGCATAAGCAGGGTTCACCGATATCGTATTGTACATGTACTGCGTGTACTGGGCGTCCTGTTGGGAATATCCCATCACAAGGCCCGCAACGGTAATTAATATGGATAGAAAATATTTGTTCATCGTATTATTTTTTTTGAGGAAATTTTTTATCTGTTTATATATAGGTAGCCAGACTTGTTAAGGCTGTTCCCGTCATTATCGTACTTGATCACATAGAAATATACACCGACTGGTAGTTTAGCATCTGTTTGAATTGTTACTCTTCCGTTAGAAACGCCTTTAAAGGTGTTCGTAACATTATCGTAACCGTTCATTTCGTATACTATGATACCCCATCGGTTATAGATCTGAACCGTGTTGTTCGGGAAAGACTCGATATTATCTATTAAGAACTCATCATTGGTACCATCATTATCAGGAGTGATAATCTCATTGATTACAGAAATACCTGTGTCAACCAATTCTGGATCACAACCAGCTTCAAGTGTAGGTACCCCGTTCAATGAATCACATGGATTCAATGGATCCGTACCGTCTTCGATCTCTTGACCATCCACGATAGTATCACCATCGGTATCCGCAACATCTGGATCCGTACCTATCGCTAATTCTTGAGAAGTGGTCAATCCATCTCCGTCACAATCAGAGATTAAGTAATCACCACCTTGTTCAACAGTAATACTACCTTCATCGAAATCACAAGGATCTTCTGGATTGGTATCATCTTCAATCTCTTGCCCGTTAAGAACACCATCGCCATCACAATCAGCAACTAAGTAATCACCTGAGAAAGCCAAAGTAACATTCTCTATTACGTAATCACAAGGGTCATACTTATCTGTCCCGTCTGCTTCTTCTTGTGTATCAAGAACACCATCGCCATCACTATCACCTATTTCTCTAAAGTTTACTTCAGGTGTAGTATCATCGTCATCATTATCCGTACCATCGGCTCCTGTATCCAAATCATTGTTTACATCTAGACCTGGTGTCTTATCAAAGCCATCATCCAGTCCATCATTATCGGAATCAACACCAGTAAAAGTACCTTCATCTGTTTCATCAATATCTAGAACACCATCATCTTCAGAATCAAGATCTAAGTAATCTGGAGTTCCGTCACCGTCCGTATCTTCTGGAACCAATCCACCTGGGTAGTTTATATCCAACCCTACTTCATCAAAAGCATCGGCAGGAACAACATACGCTAAGGTAGGTTGAGCTTCTACGTTATCTGGAATACCATCATCATCAGCATCAATATCTAAGAAGTTAGCTTCACCTGTACCATCGGTATTTGGTGGAGTCGTTCCTTCAGAATCGTCTGCTTGACCATTATTGTCTGCATCTGCAAAACCAGTATCGTTACTATCAATAACACCGTCATTGTTGGTGTCTAAAGCATCATTACCCGCTTCGTACACATCAAAAATTCCGTCATTATCTCCATCTAAATCAAAGTGGTTTGGAATACCATCACCGTCAAAATCAAACGCTGGTTCTGTTGTTCCGTTTACATCTCCAACCAATGGATCATTAGGATCGTCATCTGAATGGTTAGGAACACCATCATTATCATCATCTGCACTTGGGTCGATTCCGTTAGCCTCATCTAAATCTGAGATACCATCGTTATCATCATCAAGATCTATGGTATCAGGAATACCATCTTTATCAAAATCTAGGATATCTCTAAAATCAACCTGAGATAAATCAGCATCATCATCGTTCTCCGTTGAAATGGCACCTGTATCTAAATCATTGTTTACATCTAAACCAGGAGTATCATCATAGGCATCGTTTAGGCCATCTCCGTCAGCATCGGCTAAAGAATCAGTCAACGTTCCTTGTCCAGCTTCAAGAGCATCAGAAACACCATCGGCATCTGAGTCGTCATCTAAATAATCAGGAATACCATCCATATCTGTATCTGCTGGGGCTAATCCGCTTGGATAATTTGTATCCAATCCAGTTGCGTCAAAAGCATCTGCTGGTACTATATAAGCATCAGTAGGTTGCGCTTCTACATTATCTGGAATACCATCATCATCTGCATCTATATCCAAGAAGTTAGCTTCACCTGAACCATCTGTATTTGGTGGTGTTGTTCCTTCCGAATTATCTGCTTGACCATTATCATCAGCATCTGCAAATCCAGTATCGTTGCTATCTATAACACCGTCATTGTTCGTGTCAAGATTTCCGTTACCTGCTTCTACGACATCTACGATACCATCATTATCGGCATCAATATCAAAGTGGTTAGGGATTCCGTCACCGTCAAAATCGAACGCTGGTTCAGTTGTTCCGTTTACATCTCCGATTGTAGGATTATTAGGATCATCATCGGAATGGTTAGGAACACCATCGTTATCATCATCTGCGCTTGGGTCGATACCGTTTGCTTCATCTAAATCTAAAATACCATCGTTATCGTCATCAAGATCTACCGTATCAGGAATACCATCTTGATCGAAATCTAGAATATCTCTAAAATCTACCTGAGTTAAATCAGCATCATCTTCGTTATCAGTAGCAATTGCTCCTGTATCCAAATCATTATTTACATCATTACCAGGTGTATCGTCATAGGCATCATTAAGTCCGTCTCCATCAGCATCGGCTAAAGGATCAGTCAACGTTCCTTGTCCAGCTTCAAGAGCATCAGAAACACCATCGGCATCTGAGTCGTCATCTAAATAATCAGGAATACCATCCATATCTGTATCTTCTGGGGCTAATCCGCTTGGGTAGTTCGTATCCAATCCGGTTGCGTCAAAAGCATCTGCTGGTACGATATACGCATCAGTAGGTTGTGCTTCTACGTTATCTGGAATACCATCATCATCTGCATCTATATCCAAGAAGTTAGCCTCACCTGAACCATCTGTATTTGGTGGTGTCGTTCCTTCTGAATCGTCAGCCTGACCGTTAGCACCAGTATCAGCGAAACCAGTATCGTTAGTATCAATAACACCGTCATTGTTCGTATCTAAAGCATCATTACCAGCTTCGTATACATCAAATATACCGTCGTTATCTGCATCAGTATCAAAATGGTTTGGAATACCATCACCATCAAAATCAAATGTTGGTTCAGTTGTTCCGTTTACATCTCCGATTGTAGGATCGTTAGGATCATCATCGGAATGGTTAGGAACACCGTCGTTATCATCATCGGCACTTGGGTCGATTCCGTTGGCTTCATCTAAATCTGAGATACCATCGTTATCATCATCAAGGTCTACTGTATCAGGGATACCATCACCATCAAAATCAAGTACAGATCTAAAATCAACCTCAGCAGTGTCATCATCGTCTACGTTATCAGTTGCAATTGCACCTGTATCTAAATCATTATTGACATCGTTACCTGATGTATCATCAAAAGCATCATTTAATCCGTCATTATCAGCATCTGCTAAAGAATCTACAAGAATACCTTGACCAGCTTCTAACATATCTGAAATACCATCGTCATCAGAATCAGCATCCAAATAATCAGGAGTTAAATCTGTATCCGCATCCTCAGGTCTTAATCCGTTCAGGTAGTTTGCGTCTACACCATCTCTATTAAATGTATCTGCAGGAGCCACATAACCTGTTGTTGGTTGTGCTTCTACGTTATCTGGAATACCATCGTCATCAGCATCGATATCCAAGAAATCTGCATTACCTGTTGTATCTGTATTCAGTGGCGTTGTACCTTCTGTACTATCTGCTTGACCGTCATTATTATTATCTTCAAAATCAGTATCGTTACTATCGATAACTCCATCGTTGTTCGTGTCTAAAACATCATTACCAGCTTCGTACACATCAAAGATTCCGTCATTATCAGCATCAATATCAAAATGGTTTGGTATACCGTCACCATCAAAATCAAATGTTAGTTCAGTTGTTCCGTTTACATCACCAATTAATGGATCAGCAGGATCGTCATCTAAATAATTTACGATACCATCATTATCATCATCGGCACTGGGATCGATACCATTAGATTCATCTAAATCTGAGATACCATCATTGTCATCATCTATATCAACGATATCCATAATACCATCTTGGTCGCGATCTAATATAGATCTGAAATCAACCTCAGCAGTATCAACATCATCTTCGTTATCAGTTGCGATTGCACCCGTATCCAAATCATTGTTTACATCATTACCTGGTGTATCATCAAACCCATCGTTTAATCCGTCGTCGTCGGCATCAGCCAAAGGATCTGTAATTGCACCTTGACCTGCTTCGATAACATCTGGTGTACCATCATTATCAGAATCAGCATCCAAATAATCAGGAGTTAAATCTGTGTCTGTATCTACAGGTCTTAATCCGTTAGGGTAGTTAGTATCTACACCATTAGAAGAAAAAGCATCCGCGGGAGCAATGTAAACTGTAGTAGGTTGTGCTTCTACGTTATCAGGAATACCATCGTCGTCAGCATCTATATCTAAGAAATCTGCATTACCCGTAGAATCTGTATTAGAAGGAGTTGTACCTTCTGAATTATCTGCTTGACCGTTATCATCTACATCTGCAAAACCAGTATCGTTACTATCAATAACACCGTCATTGTTTGTATCTAAATCATCATTACCAGCTTCGTATACATCAAATATACCGTCATTATCCCCATCTAAATCAAAGTGATTTGGAATACCATCACCATCAAAATCGAATGCAGGTTCTGTTGTTCCGTTTACATCACCAATTAATGAATCGTTAGGATCATCATCAGAATGATTAGGAACACCATCATTATCATCATCAGCACTTGGGTCGATTCCGTTCGCCTCATCTAAATCTGAGATACCATCGTTATCATCATCAAGGTCTGCTGTATCAGGGATACCATCACCATCAAAATCCAATACCGATCTAAAATCAACCTCAGCTACATCTGAATTATCTTCGTTGTCAGTTGCAATAGCACCCGTATCCAAATCATTGTTTACGTCGTTACCGACTGTATCATCAAAGGCATCGTTTAACCCGTCATTATCAGCATCGGCTAATGGATCTACAATAGTTCCTTGTCCAGCTTCTAAGACATCATCAATACCGTCATTATCAGAATCTGCATCCAAATAATCAGGAATTAAATCATTATCAGTGTCCGCAGGTGTGATTCCGTTTGGATAATTGGTATCTAAACCATTTGTATCAAAAGCATCATCTGGAGCATCATAAGCTGCCGTTGTTTGCGCTTCTACATTATCTGGAATACCATCATCATCTGCATCAATATCTATGTAGTTTGCACCACCTGTTGTATCTGTATTTATTGGCGCAGTACCTTCTGTAGCATCAGCTTGACCATTGTCATTTGCATCTAAAAAGACATCATCATCACTGTCAATAGCACCATCATTATTGGTATCTAAAGCACCAGTTCCATTTTCAACTATATCTAGAATACCATCATTATCAGCATCTATATCTAAGTGATCTGGATTAGCATCACCATCAAAATTATCTATTGGTAACGCTGTACCTGGACCATCTGTAGCAGTTGGTGTTGTATTATCATCTGTATCTACGATATCTGAAAGTCCGTCACCATCTGCATCTGAAATAAGTCCTGTACCAATAACACCATCGTTATCTGGGTCTAAACCACCAGCTTCAGTTACATCTGGAATACCATCATTATCAGAATCAGTATCTATTCTATCATCAAATCCGTCACCATCGGTATCAGGATTTTCAAGTGGTGTACCTGGTGTAGTAGCATCAACTGGATCCACGCTATCTGCTAAACCATCACGGTCTGTATCTGTAGCGAAAGTATCTATAACACCATCACCATCCGTATCTGGACCACCGGCTTCCGTTACATCTGGAATACCATCGTTATCTGAATCTAAGTCTATTCTATCCTCAATACCATCACCATCAGAATCTTCATCTGGTAAAGGAGTCGTTGCAATTTCATCTGCAAGACCATCATTATTAGTATCTGTCATAGAGGTTGGGTCACCAGGAGTTGGGTAGTCTATATGACCATCTGCATCTGCATCTATACCGCCAGCCTCTATAGTATCTGGAATACCATCATTATCAGAATCTAAATCAATACTATCTGGAATACCATCACCATCTGTATCCCCAGTTTCATCTATATCTAAGATTCCGTCATTATCATCATCTAAATCAACAGTATTCATTATACCATCACCATCAGAATCCAATATAGATCTAAAATCAACCTCTGCAGGATCTAAGTCATCTACATTATCTGTAGCAATCGCACCTGTATCTAGGTCATTGTTTACATCATAACCTGAAGTTGTATCATCAAAAGCATCGTTTAATCCATCATTATCTGCATCAGCTAAAGAATCTATGATCGATCCTTGACCAGCTTCTACTACATCACTAACACCATCGGCATCAGAATCAGCATCTAAATAATCTGGAATTAAATCATTATCCGTATCTACGGGAGTTAAACCAACAGGGTAGTTAGTATCTAATCCGTTAGTAGCTTCAGCATCTGCAGGAGCAGTATAACTAGCTGTTAATTGTGCTTCTATATTATCAGGAATACCATCATCATCTGCATCGATATCTAAATAATTAGGTCCGCCTGTACCGTCTGTATTTGTTAAAGGTAGTGGCGAAGCTGCCGTAGCATCATCCCAACCATCTGTTGTGGTTGTATCATCAAAACCATCTATGATACCATCACCATTAACATCAGTGCCGCCAGCTTCAGTTGTATCTGTAATACCATCATTATCAGAATCTACGTCTAAATAATTAGGAATAGTATCATTATCAAAGTCATTTACAGGAAGCGCAGTTCCTGTGCCATCATTAGGAGTACCAAGAGTGGTGTTATCATCTGGATCTACAATATCTGAAAGTCCGTCTCCATCATCATCAGTTATAATACCTGTTCCTATTCTACCATCATTATCAGGATCCGTACCACCAGCTTCAATAACATCTGGAATACCATCATTTTCAGAATCTAAATCTATTCTATCATCTAAACCATCATTATCAGAATCTGGATTTAATAAAGGTGTACCTGGAGTAGTAGGGCCAACTGGGTCTACACTATCTGCAAGTCCGTCATTATCCGTATCAGTTGCAAAAGTATCTATAATGCCGTCACTGTTTGTGTCTGTACCACCAGCTTCTGTAACATCTGGTATACCATCGTTATCAGAATCTAAATCTAATCTATCTTCAATACCATCATTATCAGAATCTTCATCTAGTAATGGAGTCGTTGCTATTTCATCTGCAAGTCCGTCATCATCAATATCATTCATAGAAGTTGCGTCGCCTGGGGTTGGGTAGTCAATATGACCATCACCATCTGTATCGGCACCACCTGCTTCTATAATATCTGTAACACCATCGTTATCAGAATCTAAATCTATTCTATCTTTAATTCCGTCATTATCAGTGTCTTCATCTGGTAAAGGAGTCGTTGCAATTTCATCTGCAAGTCCGTCATTATTCGTATCAATCATAGAGGTTGGATCCCCTGAAACTGGGTAATCTACACGACCATCAGCATCTAAATCTACACCACCTGCTTCTATAATATCTGTAATACCATCATTATCAGAATCTAAATCTAAACTATCAGGTATACCATCGTTATCTGTGTCACCAGTTTCATCGGTATCTAATATTCCATCATTGTCGTCATCAATATCATCTAGATTTCCAATACCATCATTGTCAGTATCATATTGTACTGTAATCGTTTCAGATAAATCATCTGTATTTGTAATTGGATCTGCTAAATTATCTGCAACAGCGGGACCGCTAATTGTATTTGTAATTGATGTACCTTCTGTACCGGTATTTACAGAAGCTCTAATTTGTATACTGGCAGAAGATCCAACAGTAAGATCGCCAATTGCCCAAAGACCAGTGTTATTATCATAAGTGTTTATTGTTCCTCCTGTTGGGTTTAGTGAATTGATAAAAGTTAACCCGGCAGGTAAAAGATCGGTAACTTCAACATTAGTTACATCTTCAGGTCCATTATTGGTTACATTTAAACTGAAGGTTATTACATCTCCCTCTAAAGGCGTACTATTATCGACTGTTTTTGTAGTAACTAAATCACTATCAATAGTAGAACTAAAACAATAATCTAAAACCGGAAAAACCCCACAATCTAGAGAATTATAAATGCTAGTTCCTGTACTATCACCGTCCCCAACGTTTCCTTCTGCCTTATGTCCACCAAAACAAGGCTCGTCTTGTCCGAATTTTTTAACTAATATATAATGCCCAGAAATACCTATATAACTTGCAAATTCACTACCCTGAACAAAACCATCCGGAACTCTTGGACTATTGTATTGAGCTCCTGAACCTGTAAGCATACTTGTACTATTGTCACCCCAAAAATATGGTGTACCATCACTAGTAATGGCACCAGCAGCTGGGTGCCCAGGACTATTATCTGCAGCACTTAAAAAGTTCACATTTTCAAGATCACCAGTATTATCGGCATTTTGAACAATTACCCATGACAATTGATCTGTAACACTACCTATACCTAGTTGTCCATCTTTGTTTTCACCAAAGGTATATATTTTGTTATCGTTTGGATTTAGTGCGTAATAAGACATTAAATCACCGTTGTCGCCACTTGCTGTTACCGCTAATGAAGTTGCTTGTCCTAAAAAAGGGGCCACCATCTGGGTAGGTACATTTCTAGAAGCAAACGCGGTACCATCACCTAAAGCAGTTAAATTTCCCCAGGTAAAATAATCACCTGATGAATTCATGGCAAATATGGCTTTCTCAGTTACTTTAACATTTGATATATTAGATACGTTAGCTTTGTGCCAATTTGTATCTAATGCTATAGCCCCATCACCAAATAATTCAAAGTCATCATCTGCCATAACATAAACATCACCACTGTTTGTAAGTAAAACAATTACACCTTTAGATGCTGACATATATTTAATATCTATAGGATTAATGCCAATTGGCATTCCAGTTACAGGATTTCCTGTTGGAGCTGTTACTGTTAATAATTGAAAGGCTTCGCTTGATGTAAGGGCGCCATTAACTACTGCATTCTCTTGACCCCAAACATACATACCTGCTGTGGTAAGTATAAAGTTTTGCGGATTTGCTCCACCTTGAGCATCATCACCTATAGTTCCTAACAAGGTAGTACCATTATACGTATAATCATTAGCAGGTGTTATTGCCTGTGGGGTACCTGTAGTACCACCATTTGCTAATGCATTATCTCCCCATATCACAAATCCTGTTTCTGTACGAACCATTGTACTATGGTAACCTTCTATTAGAATTTCAGAATCATTTGTAAAAGGTAAGGAAGGACAATCTTGAGCAACTAGTCCATTTAAGGATAAGACTAAAATCGATATTGTAGAGATAGTTTTGTGCTTATTGAATTCAAAGAAATCATGAAATCTAATTTCGGAACCAAAAATATCGTTCAGAATATACTTGCAAAAAGAAAAGAATAAAATAAAGAACTTGTCTAAATTTCTCATAGGGGGAATTATGGTTTAGTGTTTAAATTTTACATCTACACATATGTAGGAATAAAATTATTTTGTGCGTATTATGTTTACAAACATAAAAATGAGTTCAAGCAATATTTAAAATTTGTTGTCTGACCTTACTTATATTGTTGTGAAATGTTCATAAATGAATATGAGGACATTATCAGAATATGCACCTTATCGACAAAACCAATGTTTTCGGGAAACTAAAAGGTTTTATATAAGTTATATATCCTTATGAATAGACAATACCTAACTCCCTATAATAAAATTTTTTTACTTTTAAATATTATAATTGCAGACAATTAAAATATTTTACAAGGCTAGATCTGCCAATTTCATTATTTTTTTTATGCTATTTTTTGTAAGAAAAGACTATTTCTTCAGAAATAAACACATACTGATTTACTTTGAATGATCTCTTTTCTTGATTCACAATGGTTGTTAAGATTAGCTATTGAACCTTATCTTTTAGTAAAATATTGCTGACCTTTATATATCGCAATTGAAATGAAATAGATATGACATCAGTTGAAGAGAAACTAAAAGAGCGAGTTAAAGAACTTACCTGTCTTTATGAGGTAACATCTATAATTGTTAATTCTGATTTTGGTCAGTTAGAAACATCTTTGGAAGCTATTGTATATTGTCTAAAGAGAGCTTGGCAACATGAAAAAGTTACTGAAGCTTTTGTAACTGTGGGTGAATACCAAGTACAGACAGACGATTATAAAACCAATATGGTTACTTTGAAAACAAATATTAAGGTTTTCAATAAAATAGAAGGTCAAGTAATTGTTGGTTATCCATCTAATAAGTACACCATTGATGATTTTTTAATTGAAGAGCAAACCTTACTGAACAACGTAGCCTTAGCTATTGGCAATCTTATGGAGCGTAAGCAGATTAGAGATAGTGAAGCTATTACAAGAAGGCAGATGGAGCGTACTGACCGTTTACATATTCTTGGTGAAATTACTGCAGGTATTGCCCATGAACTTAATACTCCCCTTGCTAACATTCTTGGTTTTGCAGAATTACTTTCAGAAAAAATAACAGATAAAGACACTGTTAGAGATTTAGAAAAAATAATGGATAGCGCTATATTTAGCCGTGAAATTGTAAAAAAGCTTATGTTTTTTGCTTGTGAAATGCCACAAGAAATGAAGACAGTAAAATTGATACCCATTGTTATCAATGTTATAAAACTGCTCGAACCTTCTTTACGTGCCAACAATTTAAAGTTGACGAAAATCTTTGATAATAAAGACATAGAATTAAGGGCAGATACAGTACAAATGACACAGGTAATGTTCAACCTAATAATGAATGCTATTTATTACTCTCCACAAGGTGCATCTATTGGTGTGCATATTTTAGAAAGCGATAGTCATATAACCATTGAAATTTTAGATGAAGGAAAAGGAATTCCGATTGATTTAGAAGACAAAGTATTTGAACCCTTCTTCACTACAAAACCAATTGGTGAAGGTTCTGGTTTGGGGCTAAGTGTGGTACATGGTATTATTACTAGCCATAAAGGAAAGATAGAACACAAGAGGAATATACCAAAAGGAACTATATTTACTGTCGGTTTTCCTAAATTGTAATTATGGATTTGCGTAAAGAAAACATTCTTATTGTTGATGACGACATTGATATTCTTGAGCTTTTACAAAGGCACTTACAATCAATGGACTATCATACCTATAAAGCGGTTTCTGTAAAAGAAGCACTATTTATACTAAAAGATACGTTTATAGATTTACTCATTACAGATATACAAATGCCCGAAATAGATGGGCTACAGTTATTAAAATTCGCTAGCGAGCATTACCCAGAAATTCCTAAACTGGTGGTTACCGGGTACCCTTCAGTTGAAGGTACTTTAGAGGTTATTAAATCTGGTGCCACAGATTATCTTACTAAACCGTTTACAAAATCTGAGCTCAATGAGGCTATAGATAAAGCACTTTTACAGAATACGACAAGAAAAAAGAGTCGAAGTATTAGTATAAACTCAACCTCTAATATCCATTCAGATATGGTGGGTGAATCTACTGCCTTTCGTAAAGTAACCAACATCATAGAAAGGGTTAAGGATAATAAAGCAACGGTAATTGTAACCGGTGAAAGTGGTACCGGAAAAGAATTGGTTGCCCGTGCTATACATTATTCTGGTAAGTTTTCTAGAGAACCGTTCATTGCTGTAAACTGTGCTGCTATCCCAGAAAATTTACAAGAAGCAGAACTCTTTGGGTATATGAAAGGTGCCTTTACCGGAGCAAATGAAAATAGGAACGGATTCTTTCAAGCAGCAAAAGGAGGAACCTTATTTTTAGATGAAATAGGCACAGCATCACTTTCCGTACAAACAAAATTATTACGGGCACTACAGGAAAAAGAGATTACCAGAGTAGGATCGCAAAAAGTTGAAAAGGTTGATATTAGAATTATTGCGGCTACGAATGCCGATTTAAGAGAAGAAATTAAAAACAATACGTTTAGAGAAGACCTTTATTATAGGTTAACTGTAGTTGAAATTAATGTACCACCACTAAGAGAACGAAAATCTGATATTTCTTTATTAGCCGAAAAATTCATTCGTAAATACGGTATAGAATTTAAAGACCGATTGTTACGCATATCTCCCGAAGCGCTTCAAATTTTAGAACGATACAATTGGCCCGGAAATATTAGAGAACTTGAAAATGTAATTCAACGTGCCGTTATAATGTCTGATGGAACTATAGAAGTAAAAGACCTACCAGATGTTTTAAAATATCAAATTTATTTTCCAAATAACGAGTTACGTCCACTTCGTGAAATGGAGAAAGAATATGTACAACGTGTACTTACCCATACTAAAGGCAATAAAACAAAAGCTGCCGAAATTCTACAGATAGACCGCAAGACCTTGCGTGAAAAACTAAAATAATACCGAGTAATTTCTCCTCAACCGAGGAATATTTACCCAATCAAATTTACTTAATTATTTTTAATTTAATTATTAATAACTGAAAATCAGTGTATTATGATTTATGGCACGCTACTATAATGTAACGGGCATATCAATTGCTATATACATCTCGCAAAAGACAACTACTTCTAAAAGCCCAATACACAATCTTGAAATTAAATTCAAATGTGTGCAAACCAGAAGTAGCAAGTAGAACCTTTTAAATAGTAGCAGATGAAGTATGGTAGTCTTGTTTTTGAAACAAATGAATTCTTGATAATCAAAAAATATCAAGAAATGAATTACACAATTGAAGATTATGCGCACAAGAACGTGTTAGATGTTCTTACCCAGAACATGACCTCTGCCTTGTGTTTAAACAAAGTTGATATCCCTTATGATATCATAACCATGTACACTACTATTAAAGTTAGCAGTGCCTTTGGTATTCGCCAAACATTTCAGGTAGTACCACCTAACGAAGTTAATCTAAAAGAGAACAAAATATCTGTGATCAGCAGTTTAGGTGCATCTGTTATTGGACGTGCCCAGGGAGATAGAATTTCTTATGGGTTACCTGGTGATACGGTGTCTTTAGTAATCGAAAAAGTGAAACAACCAAAAACAGCCAACAAAACTACTACCAAAGGAGATATGACCGAAGAAGTAAATATTCATTAATTATAAATTATTCAGTTATGATCAAATACGCAATAGCCCTATTATTTTCAGTAAGTATAATGAACGCACAAGACATCGTTACCACACAAACAAGTGTAGATGTAGGTGATGTTTTTGAAATAGGTAAACCAGAAACGAACAAATACAAACATATAGACTTCCCTCGTGAAAATTTCATTATTAAACGTGGTGGAATTGCCAATTATAGGCAGGCTCACGGAGAGAAAGTAGTAGTTACCGCTGTTAAGGAAAAAAAGGACGGTACTACACAAATTAAGATTAAGCGAAATGATGGTGGTCGTTTCTTTGGAAGTCACACTGTTGTAACTGCAGACTTTAAAGAGGCCATTGATTCTGGGGAATTACAAGCTTTATAATTTTTTTTAGTTGGTTGATGTAATCCACTTGGCTTCTATAAATAAGTTGGCTGATTTATTAAGAAATCACCAAGTGGATTTCTCTCAAATTAAAGATGAATGAACGATTAAAGTTTAATTAAAAAACAGGACCCATGTTTAAAAAGCAACAAACTCCACAAAGAATCAATGCCGGTTTTATTCTGGCTATTGCATTTTTATTGGTATTGGGGTCAAATAGATTAAACAAAAGACACTTTCACACGTTACAAAACACGGTAAATTCTGTGTATAAAGACAGGGTGTTGGTTCAAGATTACATCTATCAACTTAACAACATTTTTCAAACAAAAAAACTTCGATTTATAACCGAAGATGATTTTACCCCATCAGCAAATGAAAATGAGAAAGTTGAAAAAATCTTGCTTGATTTTGCTTCTACAGAACTGACTACAAACGAATACAACACACTTAATGAGTTAAATCTGCAATTTGAAAAGCTAAAGAAATCTGAAAACAAGGTCTTGCATTCAAAAGATAATCTAAGAAATGGTGTGGCTGTATTATCAAAACAAACTTTTCAAAAGATAAATGAAAATTTAGATGTGTTGGCTAAAATACAGGTTCAAGAAAGTGAGCAAATGACTCATCTATCTAACAAATCTTTAGAAACGAATATTCTCTTGTCTAAACTTGAGCTGGCTTTTTTAATAGTGATCGGGGTTGCCTTGTTGGCTTTAATTTTTTACCCCATGAAAACGAAACAACCTGTTTTGGAATAACGGACTCTTTTAAGTGAACTTTTTAAGAACATCATAATTTAAGTGCAATGAAAAATTATATGCGGAGCATATGCTCAACCTGTACGCACACGCCACATTGTTCATTAACAAGAAACAAAAGTTCAATTGTTTCGTGCAGTGAATATGTGCATGTATTGGACATTACCAATAAACCTACAATGATCATTTCAAACGAAATGGCAAGTACTGAAGAATTTAATAACGAATTAGTCTTAAATCTATAATAATGATAGCAAAAGTAGCATCTAAAAAAAAGCCTAAACAAGGCATGCTAGAAAATGTTATGCGACAGTTTGATAATGCCGCAGACATCATCGAACTAAACACCAATATTAGAAAAATTCTTGAGGTAACCAATAATGAAATCGTTGTCCATTTTCCTGTTCGTATGGACAATGGCGAAGTGGAAATTTTCACCGGTTACCGTGTACAACATAACAATGCATTAGGGCCATACAAAGGTGGCCTTCGTTATCACCCAACGGTTGATATCGATGCTGCAAAAGCATTGGCAATGTGGATGACCTGGAAAACCTCATTAGCAGGTTTGCCGTATGGTGGTGCAAAAGGGGGTATACAGTTAGATCCTAATAAATATTCAGATTCAGAACTAGAGCGTATTACCAGAAGATTCACGTACGCATTGGGTGATAATATTGGTCCAGAATTAGATATTCCTGCACCAGATGTAAATACCAATCCGCAGACTATGGCTTGGATTTTAGATACTTACATGTCTACCAAATCGCCTGCTGAACGTTCTACAAATATGCACGTAGTAACAGGTAAGCCTATTGGTGCCGGTGGCTCTAAAGGGAGAGACAGGGCTACAGGTTTTGGTGTATTCCTTACCATTAAATTTTGGGCAGAAAGTAACAATGTAGACTTAAAGGACAAGAAGTTCATTGTTCAAGGTTTTGGTAATGTGGGGTATTGGGCCGCTTATTTCTTAGTAAACGAAGGTGCCATTTTAACTGCAGTACAAGATGCCTATGGTAGTATTGTTAATGAAGAAGGTATAGATGTAGATCAATTACTTACGTATACAAAAGGTAATAAAGGCAGCATACTAGGTTACTCAAAAGCACGCACATTAGACAACGCCGACTTCTTTTCATTAGACTGTGATATCTGTATACCAGCAGCCTTAGGAAATCAAATTACAGCTAAGAATGCCAGTAAAATAAAGGCATATCTAATAGCGGAAGGTGCTAACGGACCAACAGATGTAGATGCAGAAGAAATTCTATTGAAAAAAGGTATTGATATCATTCCAGATATTCTTTGCAACTCTGGTGGGGTTATCGGTAGTTATTTTGAGTGGCTACAAAACCGTAACGGTGAAATTTGGACCCTAGATGAAGTAATGGAGAAGCTAGAAAAGAAAATGCGAGAGTCTTTCACTACGGTTTTAGAAGCATCAAAAAATAGAAATGTAGATATGCGTACCGCAGCTTTTGTAATTGCCATTGAACGTTTAGAAGAGGCATATGTACAACGTGGTATTTTTCCATGATAAATTATAAATGATTCATTTATAGAAAGGGGCTTAAAAGGTATATACAACATGCCGCCGCAAAAGGCGTAGTCGATATGACTTGAAACCAAACTAACTAACGTTATTGGCTGCCATAAATGGCTGTTTTATATGCCTTTTAAACACCCCTTATTACAATAAAAAAAATTAGACAATGAAGTACGGGAATCTGGTTATAGAGAAAAAAGAATATGTAGTACTGAAAAGATTAATGAATCTGTCCGGGTATTATAAAGATGATACATTACGTAAATCTGTGCAAAAATTAGTGGGAGAACTAGAGACCGCTATTATTCGTGATGCATCAGAAATGTATGAAGATGTTATTAGGTTCAATACAACGGTTACTATAGTATCCGAGAACGGGTGGCACAAGAAATTTAAACTGGTAATGCCTACCGACAGTGATATTAAAAACGATAAAATATCTATTCTGACTCCTATGGGAGCAGCAGTAATGGGATATAGTGAAGGGGATTCTGTAGTGTGGGAGTTTCCATCTGGAGAACAAAAATTAACCATTGAAAAAGTAGAACAAGAGAATGCACCTATAAACTTGAACATGGTATTATGATCGCATCTAAACATTTTTATCCTCATGAATCTGACAAAAGAATTATGATGAAGAAGGACAGGCTAGAAATAAATAATTGGACGGATGAGCTAGAGTTTCTAAATAAAGAACTTGACTTCTATTTAGATATTGAAGACATCATGATACAAAACTCAAAACTGTACCAAGAGCTACATGGCACACGCAGAGAAAATGCATTAATGCTGGCTTCCTTGTACAGGTATGACAATAGCGTTGGTAAAGCCATTGAGTGCGATACCGTAGAATGTGATGCTTACTACCTAAACCATCACGAAAAAAAAAGAGATACCTATTTATCTCATATTACTAATTACAGAAATTTAAAACTAAAAGTTTTATCGCAAATACTATTAAATGCAAAAAGTTAAGTGAATATAAATTGAACTAAAAATCGCCTTAAAACAACCAAAAAACTAAGGGCTAAAACTATACCATCATGGAAAAGAGAATACTATTGCCTACAGATTTTTCAAAAAACTCATGGAATGCTATTAAGTATGCCATTAAACTTTTTGAAAAAAAACAATGTGAATTTTATATTATACATACGTATGCTAAAGAAACCCATGGACTAGACAGTTTAACCCTTTTAGATCCAGACGAAGCTTTTAATAAAATGTCTGAAATTAAATCTAAAGAAGGTTTAGGCGATATTCTAATAAAACTATCGAAACTAGAGAACAATACAAACCATTGCTTTCATGTAGTTTCTGAATCTACCCTATTATTGGATGCAATTAAGTATCTGAATAAAAAGCTACATTTTGATATGATAGTAATGGGTGCCAAGGGCATTAATAACAAGCAAGGTGAATCTTATGGAAAGCACACTTTAGAGATATTAAAGTCTATTAGAAAATGTCCGATTTTGGTAGTACCTGCCAATGTAGATTTTAACCACCCTAAAGAGATTGTACTGACTACAGATTTTAATACTGACATTAAAATATCTGAAATAAAAAATTTGGTTGAAATAGCAAAACTTAGTAATGCCAGTATCCAAGTCTTGAGTATAACGCAACCTAGTAAATTGAGCTTTTTCCAGAAAAGAAATAAAGTTGTAATTCGTAAGCAATTAAAAGAGGTCGACCATAATTTTAATACGTTACGCAATGTAAAAATGAGAATTGCACTAAGTTGCTTTGTAGCAATTAGACACTCTAATATGATCAGTTACATAGACAAAAAACCTTCTTTGTGGCAACGTCTTGGTCTTGGTAAACTAAACCTTAATAAATTAGGGTATTATGCTGATGTACCCGTATTGGCACTACATAGCAAATAAGCTATTTACCAGCCTCAACTCCCCTACTAGCTAATGCATATATCGTACCTTTGCATAGGAAAAAAGAATATGCAAAATGAAGGATGATTTTCACAAAATACTATATAATTACCTTGTTGAAACAGGACTTAACGAAACTTCTGCTTCGTATTTAAATCTTACAATTTTATTAGTAATCGCACTTATATTAGCGTGGTTCTTAGATTTGATCATTTGGAAGGTCTTACGTTCTGCCTCCCTTAGGCTAGCACGAAAATCGAAAACTAATTTCGATAATTTTTTAGTAGCTAATAGAGTGCCTAGATATTTAGCTCATATTCTACCATTGAGCATTCTGGTAGAACTTGTACCTTTTGGTTTTATAGGATTTGAGTTTGCTGCGGTCATAGCATTAAAATTCTTGAATGTCCTTTTTGTGGTACTCACGCTTTATGTGGTTAGAAGTGTATTTAAGAGTATAAATGATTATTTAAAGACCAAACCCAGGTTTAGAGATAAACCAATGGGCAGTTATATACAGGTCTTTATGATTTTTGCTTGGGTATTGGGCATTTTTACCATTTTCGCTATTGTAACAGAAATTCAGGTTTGGAAATTTTTCACAGCTCTTGGTGCAGGATCCGCTGTAATACTATTAATTTTTAAAGATTCAATACTAGGCTTGGTTGCCAGTATACAAGTAAGTATCAATGATATGGTACGCATTGGGGACTGGATCAGTTTTGACAAGTTTGGTGCAGATGGTGATGTTATCGAGATATCGTTGGCTACGGTTAAAGTGCAGAATTTTGATAAAACCATCACCACTATCCCTACCTACGCATTAATATCAGATTCATTTAAGAACTGGCGAGGAATGCAAGAAGCTGGTGGAAGACGTATTAAACGTGCTTTGATCATCAGTCAAAAAAGCATTCGGTTTCTGTCTGATACAGATTTAGAAGAATTTCAAAAAATACAACTTATTGAGCCTTATCTAACAACACGTAGCGAACAGATCAATACTTACAATACCAGCAACAACATTAATAAAGACCTTGCCATCAACGGTAGAAATTTGACCAACATTGGTGTCTTTAGAAAATATGTCAATGATTATCTTCAAAACCATTCTGCAGTAAATAAAGGCATGACTTTAATGGTGCGTCAATTACCGCCAACACCACAGGGTATACCTTTAGAAATTTATGCGTTTAGTTCAGACAAACGTTGGGAGAATTACGAGTATGTAATGGCAGACATCTTTGATCATTTAATTGCCGCACTACCCTACTTTCATTTACAGGTTTATGAAATTCCGGTTCCGGAAAGTGTCATTGCCCAAGGGTGATTTTTCAATTACCATTTACCATAACCCATTTTTGGTTTTAGATGGAAATTGTATCTTTCTTAAGTATATAATTATAATCACCTAAATCTATGTGTTATAAAACATTAAAATATAAATGAAAGATTTTTTTGAAAATTATGGTCTTTATAAAAGGTTTACACTGCATAAAGAGTATACACCAGGAGGCAATAAATTTATAGTGCCAACAGATTTTGTTGGGCAAACATTTGAATACATATGTAAAAAAGAGGGAGCGTTTCGAACTTTTGAAATTGAATTAGAACAATCTTATGAGCCCTATTATGGGATAATGTGTAATTTATCCGATGATTTTATAGTAGAGGGAAAATTAAATCATACATTCAAAGCTATTTGTAAATGTAAATCTTGTAAGGAATATCATATAGAATTTCAACTACATGTATATTCTAGCGATTTAATAACAAAGGACTTAGGACGCATTAGTAAACCACCTTCTAATGTTTCTACTCTTACTACTCCCAAAACAAAACCTGAAATATTTATAGAAAAAATTGGAGCTTACCCTGAAATTAAAATTATTCCGAACAAATTAATTACAAATTATTTTGACAGGGAATCTAACAAGTGGTATTATAAAGGTATTAATGCACTAGCTCAAAACTTTGGTATTGGTGCATTAGCATACTTTCGTAGAATAGTAGAGAAAGAGTTAATTCATATTATTGAGAGCATCAAATTACTGCCTGATTCTCATGATACTGAAATTCAAAAACTATTAGACAAGCATAACGAAAAACCTAAAGTTAGCACCATCTATGATAATATTTTTGAATATTTACCAAATTCCTTAAAAATACTTGGAGACAATCCAATTAAGTTATTATATAATCAAACTTCCGAAGGACTTCATTCTTTAACAGAATCAGAATCTTTAGAAAAAGCTAGCAAAATATTAGTACTATTAGACTTTGTTATAAAAAAAATTAATGAAGAAAGGTCCGAGATAAAAGATTTAAAAGAAATTATCAAAGGGTTAAAATGAAAATGGTTTACATTAAATATATTCAAAACAATGGCAATGGGTATAATAAAAAAAATTGTGTAAACTCATGAAGTCACTAAACCTTTTAAACTATGCCTTGGACAAAAAAAGTAAAATTTAAAAACTAAGATCGATACTTCATTCAGATTATATGTTTTTTATAAATGATTTTCATAGGTAACCATTGAATCTAATTTAAAAAACTATGAAAACTAATTTTAATTTTGAAGAATTAAAAAGCAAAATAGAAAGTGCTACAAAAAAGTGTTTCAAAGAAAATAGTAAGAAATATGGTTCTGACATTTGCTCTTTTTCATTGATAAGTGATGATGGGGCGATGACGATAGTTCCATTTACAAATACTAAAAGTCATTTAAAAGAACTACAATTAGAGGACCCTACATATAAAGACTCTTACGAGTTTGAACCTGCAGAATGGTTTACATCAGATGGAGCTAATACTGAGTTTAATGACATATGTAAAATGATATTTGATGAAATCGATAATGACGATTTAGATTTCGAAGGTTTTAGAAACACCTTGTTTGAAACCTGTGTTCAAGTATTAGAAAAACTACGGACAGAAAAATTCTTTAGAAATGAGTTAGGTAAAAATCTCTTAGTTCTGTTTAGTATTTCTGATACAAGTGAACCTAAAGAAAATTTAATACAATGGGGAAAACGTCTTAATAACGAAGAAACAGGAAATCGTTTTGAGGATTATTTAAATTATGAATATGAGTAAATATTTGCCACACTATTGCTGATTATTCATTACTATTAAAGTACATTTTTAGTAGATTACTAATCTGAAATTTATAATAAATAGTTTGCATAAAAATTCAACTACAATGAAAAAAAATTACGCTTCTTATTGCCTTATCTCAATAATAGCATTGACAATTTTCAGTTGTAATACTCATAAGCCCGAAGTAAAAAAACCGAATATTCTGTTTATATCTATTGATGACCTTAGACCTACTTTGGGTGTGTATGGAGATTCAATAGCCGTAACGCCGAATATTGATTATTTTGCTTCTGAAGGAATGACCTTTAGACAGACTTTTACCCAGTCGGCAGTATGTGCACCTTCTAGAGCAAGTTTAATGACAGGTTTAAGACCAGATTCCACCCGTGTTTGGCACCTAGGAGATAAGTTTCGTGAACTTAAACCAGATGTGGTAACAATGCCACAACATTTTTCCAAATTTGGCTATCATACCGTTAATGTAGGTAAGATGTTTCATAACTATATGCCTGATTCTATATCTTGGGATGAACCAGACTTGCGTCCTGAGCAATTTAAACGTCCAACCTGGCTTAATAGAGATGGAGAAACTTTTTATATAAGTAAGGATGTTCAAAAATCACAAGCTACAAAACGAGATTCCTTATTAAAGTTAAGACCTATGAGGTATGCCGATGGCTGGAATACAGGACCGGCCTGGGAGTCTGCTGATGTACACGATTCTCTATATTATGACGGAGCGCAAACCGAGATTGCAAAAAGAGCCCTAACGAGATTGGCTAAAAACGACAAACCATTTTATATGGGTCTGGGGTATTTTCGTCCTCACCTTCCATTTGCAGCACCTAAAAAGTATTGGGATTATTACAATCCAGAAGAAATACCTTTAGCTGCTAATCCTAATGTTCCTAAAAATGCACCAGGGTACACTATGAATTCAATGTATGAATTACGTTCGTACGACGGATTCAATAAAATTGGGCATCCGCAATCTGATTTTAAAATAAAGGAAGAAACTTCGAGAAAATTAAAGCATGGATATTATGCTAGTGTAAGTTACATAGATGGTTTGCTAGGTGATCTATTTGCTCACATGAAAGAAATTGGAATTTATGAAAATACTATCATCATCATTTGGGGAGATCACGGCTGGAAGTTAGGTGAACATAATAGTTGGGGTAAAATGACTAATTATAACATTGACCTTAAAGTGCCCATGATTATTCGCTATCCAAATCAAGAAAATAGAGGTATGCAGACATTTGCATTTACAGAATTAGTAGATATGTTTCCTTCGTTATGTGAGTTGGCCGGTATTGAAACACCAAAATATATGCAAGGTACTAGTTTTGTCCCCTTAATAAAAGAGCCTAATCGCCAATGGAAAAATGCTGCCTTTAGCCAATTTCACAGAAGACCCAAAGTTTCCGCAGACGGCAACCGTTATATGGGTTACTCTATAAACACAAAGAAACATCATTATATAGAGTGGTATTCCTGGAATCCAGAAACAGGAACTAGAGGAGATCAAAAAGACGTTGAGTTGTACGATATAGAAAGTGATCCTAATGAGTTTGTAAATATTGCAAGTAATTCTAATCAGAAAAAGATTGTTGAAACGTTATCAAAACAACTTGAAGGTGGATGGCGAAAAGCACTACCAAATTGAATTCAATTCAATTATCCCTTTTAATTCTAACTATGGTAATTTTTAGCCCTTGAAATATACTTCTGAAATTAAACCTTAATGAAATATATGAATTAAAATTCTCATAACCAGCATTCTACATTTAACTAAATCTTTTCATTTTTTAAAATACCACACGCTATTTTTAGTGAAAATACACCTATTGCGTAAATATGTACTCTTAGTGTTCTTATTTTCATTCGTCTCTTATACAGGGTTTTGCCAAAAAGACACCGCCGTTTTAAAAGGTAAGATAGCAAGCCTAAATAATGATGTTAGCAATGTTTTAATAATTAACTTGAATTCTAAAAAATCTACCATTACAGATTCTTTGGGGCTATTCTCCATATATGTAAAATTGCAAGACTCGCTGCGTATTACAGCAGTACAATACCTCTCCAAAGAAATTATCATTACTAATGACCTAATAAATAAGGGTGTGGTTGTTATACACCTTATTGAAAATATCATAGACTTAAGTGAGGTTACAGTTACCCCATACAATCTTACAGGTGAAATTGATCGCGATATTGATAGACTTAACATTAAGCCCACCATTACCTCATACTCGCTAGGTTTACCTAATTCGGATGTAACGAAAATGACACAAAGCCAAAGGTTGTTACAAGAAGCGGATAGAGATAAATACATAAAGATTGAAAAAAAAGATCCTGAAGGTACCGACCAATTAAGTGAGATTCTCAGTTACACTTCTATAAGCGTAGTCATAAACACACACAAAATAATGAACCGCCTTTCCGGTAGAACCAAATCACTTGAAGAGATGGTTGCCCGTGATGAGAAGACTGAAATGGAAAGGGATATCATTGATAAATTTTCCAAAAAAGTAATCTGTGATAGTTTTCAGATTTCAGAAGAAAATTTTGAGGGATTTATTACTTTTTGCATTTCTCAAAATGATTTTTTAGAATTGACCCAATCAGGTAATTCTCTACAGATTTGGGAATATTTAAAATCTAAAAGTATAGAATTTAAAGAAGCAGATATCTTAAGAGAATAGTTCATTTTAGATTAAAATCGGTTCAATTTCCATGTTCTATTTTCAATAAATTTTATTTAGGTCTATGTATATTTATAAAATAGAAATGTAAACTATTTGACTTTATTTAGCTTTACTAAAATCATGATTATTCTACTTAACAATTATAGCCTAATCATTAAAAAATCAATAAACCGACCGTTAAAATGAAACACTGGTCTTCGATACTATTAATTTTAGCGATAATCAATTGCACCAATAAAATGGATATAAAATCTATTCCCTACAACAATCAATTAAAGAAAATAGCTCTTACAGAAATCACCTTTAATACTATTACTTTAGATCAAATACCTGAACCCTTCTATAAAGATTATTCTCACCATAAAAGTGCTACAGCCAATTCACACAAGTCATATGATACCATGGGTTTCAGAGATATTTTATTAAAGCAGTTGTCTACTAATTTAGAAGATACCGTTTTAAGGCTAATGGTTATTACACCAAGTGAACAGGAACTACCCTATGATGCTTTTGCTTTTTTATCCAACAAAAATATAGTTGCTTTCCGTTTACCGAGCAATGCCAATTTCAAAATGTGGATGGATATCATTTTTGAAAGGCAATACGAACAGCTCGAAGAATATAAAACAAACGGACAATTTGAAAAACAACCAGAGCTTAACCCGAACCCAAAATTTATGCTAACGCTAGGGAAAGGAGAGTTTTCTCAAAAATGGGTGAATTCTGGTATGTTAGTAGATGAAAGACCTTTTGAAAATACAGGAGCATATTTATATAAAAAAGCACCTAAGCAATATAACGAAGCTAAGATTGCAAAAGAGAAACAGAATTACCTTAAAAAATATATAGATACTAGTGGTGCTAAATTAAATTTAGTAGAACTACAGGAACTATTCAACACATTTATAACTACAAAAAACCTAAGTATTAACCCCCCAGAAAATAAAGAACAAATTTATAAAGAATTTGAATCTTTGGCGAACTATAAATTTCCTGATGAGCTAAAAGCGCTATTAAGTAAAAGCAACGGTATTGAAAGTAAAAGCTTTTTGACCGCTGAACAAATACTTGCCGAATGGAAAAATTGGAAGGTAATATATGATGAACCAAATTGGATGCTTATTGATTTAACAGGAAATAATCAACCAGATGGCAGAAAGACAATAGGTATATATACGAACCCTTATTGGGTGCCTTTTATAAGTTTTGGTGACGGAAATTTTATAGGTATAGATTATGCACCTGGAAGTAAAGGTACATCGGGACAAATAATTGCCTTTGGTGCCGATGAAAATAAAATAAGATTCATAGCCGAAAATATGACCGACTTTTTACAACAGTGGATAGAAGGAAGAGGTGTTTTAAATAACGGATTTTAGATTAGAAAACCCAATAACAATGCGAAAAGAAATAAACATTAAGGAATGGTATAGAAAAGATCACTTTGAATTTTTCTCTAAATTCAGCGAGCCATTTTTTGGTGTTACAGCTAAAATTGATTGTACGTTAGCCTATAAAATTTCAAAAGAGAATGGCTATTCTTTCTTTCTATACTATCTACATAAAACGCTAGTAACAACAAATAAAATAGAACCGTTTAGGTATAGAATTATTGAGGGTAAACTTTTTGAATATGAAGCAATAAATGCTTCACCTACAATTAATCGCGAAAATGGTTCTTTCGGATTTTCATATTTAGATTATCATGAAGATTTTAAAACGTTCTGTGACTTGGCAGCACCAAGAATTGAAGAAGTTAGAAACTCTAATAGTTTAATGCCTGCGTTATCGGGCGAAAACGTAATTCATTTTTCAGCATTACCTTGGATAGATTTCACTTCTCTTTCCCACGCCAGACATTATGATTTTCCTGACAGTTGCCCTAAAATAAGTTTTGGTAAAATGATAACGGAAAATGACAGGCAAATGATGTCAGTTTCTGTTCACGTACATCATGGTCTAATGGACGGTCTACATGTTGGGCAATTCTTTGAAGAACTTCAAGAGCTTATGAATGAAAACGATTAAAGAATATTTACCACTACTTAATTAGAATAACAAAAATCTATTAATTACTTTAAGCTCAAAGTTAGTTTCATCATATTTGAACTCAAGGAAAACAACCAGCGTAATTGCTCCCATATCAATTGTTCTTCTTGATGATTTCGTTTTAACGCACCATTATCTTCGGAACTTAAATTCACCTGTTCTGATTCGAATTTGGGCAATTGTTTTTCAAAGGAAATAACGGCATCAAAATTTGGCTCTTGGTCTCCTGTTGCTTCCTTAGATAACGATTGAAGCACCACAGTAAGATTTTCGTCGATCTTAGTTATAATAGCATTAAAACGCTCAGAAGCCTCTGTGGTCGTATGATGTTGAATATAAATACTCAATGATGCCAATGATGATAAGAAGTTATGGTTCAATTCAACCAACTCATATATCTTATTCAAATTCTTTTGTTTTGAATGAGGTTCTTGGGTCATTCGCTGAAATGCCGAACTTAGGTTAGATGTTTCTAAAAAAGCGTTTTTACGCGCTAACCTATAACTCGTAGGCACACTGCCTTTATGTATATAAAAGTCCGCAATTTTAGATAAATATATCCTGTTCGCTTCTACACTTTTAGTTACATCTTTTCGTATTTCCTGAAAGCCCCAACTTGGCCATAAAAACAAAAACCCTAAGTAAGATAATCCTGCCCCTAACAAAGTATCTAGTATACGGTATTGAATAACCGTCATAACATCGGGCTGTAGAATTCCATAAATAAATACGATACTTAAAGTGATATATATAGCAGATGCTTTATAATTTTTCTGAAGCATTGAAAGTGCTATTACAAAAGAAACCAATGCCAATGCAGCGTAAACATACACATCTTGTATTAGGAATACGATAACTGTGGCGATTACACCACCTATGATTGTACCTATTGTTCTGTCTTTAGAACGTGTTTTTGTAAGACCGTAATTAGGTCTCATAATCAAGATAATAGTTAAAAGTATCCAATACGGATTCTGAAAAGAAAACAAATTACCTAAAACAAAACCGATCATTAAGGTTACCGCCAACCGTAGCGAGTGCCTAAATATGGTAGATCTAAAACTAAGATTCCGTAGTAATATACGCGGACTATAATCTTGAGATATCAAAAATCGTTTTAGAATTTCTTTATCAATAAATTCTTCTGAAGCAACGTCATGATCGCTCAATAGCCATTTTATTCTTTTTAGCTTATCGAATTGCTTTTCTTGATATTCCAATAAATTTTGAAACATGATAAATGCCTCATAAGCCTTCGCCTCTTTAATTTTACCAAGCTCTAAAATCTTAATTCGTATGTCTTCAAAAAGCGCGGTTAAGCCATCATGTTTTGGTATTTTATTTGGCTTGTTGCCTATTTCTGAAATCAACTGTAATTGATTTGCCATTTCAAATATTAGGTTTTGAAAGAGAGTTGTAAACTCAGGATGAATTTTAAATTGATCATCCATTTTTAAATAGTTTACAGGGTTGGCTCCTGAAGTTTCCAACATTTCTATAAGTTGCGCCAATACCAAAACCCTTTTACCATTGTAAACCGATCTACCTGAACTTTTTCGTGAAAGAATTAAAATTTCACGCAATATGTCATGTTGTTCGGTAAGTTGGCTCTGCAATAAGAACAGGCTTTCCTGTAACTTTTTTCTGTTAGATTCTTGGTCAATTAGTGTACCTCGTTTCTTTAAAAGCTTCCCCGTATTACTAATGGTTTCATACAGTACCTCTTCTGTTTGTCCCTTCGGGTTTATTTTAAACCATAACAAAGACAAGCCTAAATACCAGAGACTGCCTAGACCAACTAATAACGAGTACTCATAAATTTGTAGTTTATCTGGAGTATGCGCAAAACTTAAAATCAATGCTAAGAGTCCAGAGAAACTAATAAGGGATGCTCTAAAACCGTAGGCAGAAATAAAGGAAATAGCAAAACTCATCAATCCTAAAATCACTAAAGAAAGCCATAGAGAATAATGTAAATAGCCACCTATAAAACTTACGACCATTACCAACGCACCAGAAAAGAGTATACCTAGAACTTTGTGCCGTTGACTGCCATGAACGTCACTTGGAGAACACCAAAAGGCACCAAAGCAAATAGCTATCCCAATTTCTGTATGCCCTGTTAATACACCAATGGCAATAGGTATAATAACCGCAATTACAGTAAGCACAGATTTTGTGAAATTAGTGCTGACCAGAAACTGAACCAGTTCTTTAAAATAAACAGAAATGTAATGTTGAATGTTTTCCAATACTTATAAAATCAAGCACAAAGATACACTATGGTAAAAGAAGCCATTGACCCTAAATAAAGCAAAAAGTGTTGGGGTAATTAAACCTCAACACCTATTCTATATTTAAATTTATGTGAACTTAAATTTTAAGTATCATTACCTATAGTGAACTGCAATTTGAGCTAGTTGACCAACAATTTTTACGGAGTCTTTCATTGAAAGTTTAGAACGATCTGCATGTATCCATCTTTTTAACGGTTGCTCACAAATCATTCTCTTTACCTCTGTTTTACCAAAATATCTTTTCATTCTCATAAAAAGCTCAACATCAAACAACCAATTGGTAACAAATTCTTTAGTGAACATTTTAGAAGCAACTTCACGGTCCATTACCATGGCACCACATTGTGCATCTTTAAAGGGCATCCACAAAATGGTTTGGATAATTAAATTAATAGTCATGCTAATCACCTTATGAGCAGACTCTTTTGTAATATTAGCTCCCATTCTTGATATACGGGAACCGCTTACTATTTTAAAATCTGACTGTTCAATCGTTATTACCAAATCATTAAAATCTCTAAAATCAGTCGATAGATCTGCATCTAAAAATCCGATATAATCAAATTGTTTATCTTTTACTAGCTGAAGAACACCTTGGCGAACCGCTTCTGCTTTACCTCCATTTTGCTTGTAATTGTACACGCTAATATTAGAAGGATTTTCTTTTTGTAGTTTCTGTAATACAGCCATGGTATTATCTGTACTACCATCATTTACAAAACAAAGGTGGTAGCCTAAATTTTTATGAGCGAAGTCTTTAAACTCTTCACATGAAAGTCTTGTCTCCTCATTATAACACGGAATTACTACACCAATGCAATTTTTCTGAAGCATACGGGTGTCAGATATTGTTGTTGTAGTTATCCCATTGTTTTCCGGCGCTCCAATTATTCTCTTAATTCTAGCAGCCATTTCATCTAGACTTACTGGTTTTTTCAAGTAGTCATTTACGCCTAGATTAAAATTTTTCATAATTAATGCCTCATCCGTATTACCGGACATTACAAGGATAGGAGTATCATTTTTCATAAATACACGAATGTATTTAACTACTTCTGTACCTGTACATGACACCAATTCTGTCCCAGCCATTTCTGGCATATTCATATCTAATAAAACCAAGTCGGGTTTAAATGAATCGAACAACCTAATACCTGTTTCAATTGAATTGGCCGTTTCTACTTCATAGCCCAATTCTGATAATCGTTTTTCAACAGATAGTAAAATTAGTTTTTGGTCATCTATGGCTAAGATTTTCATGTATAAGATTTTGGTTAGTATTTGGTTGCTTTATATGGTTACACCTTAAAAGTACTTTTCAGACACATCGATTTTGGAACTAAAAAGATGACCCCCGTTTTTCTGTAGACGAATGGTTTTATTAGTTCGCTGACTCATTGCCAAGAAAATAAAATGAAAAAAATAAATATTCAATCAACAGATAACCAATTGATTTACATACCGTCATCGCAGTAATACAGAAAAATAATATTTGTAAGAATCGAGATTTAATTTTATATTGAACTTGTTTCTGAAAAAAATTAAGCGCCCAAAATATCGAAAAAACAAAAAGGGAGTAGCTAACCACACTACTCCCTTTTTCACCAAACCTAACCAAATAGTTTATAACATTAATTCTTTTTCTACCATAGGCACATCTAAAGTGAAACCTTTCGATTTTGCTAATTGTAATACTTTAAAATACTCTAAGTACATTTTTGTAATATCTGACATAGGAAAAGAGGAAGCTGCTCTATAATTTGCCTTTGCTAAATATGCTCTATACGAATCGTGGACCAGAATATTCTCTATAGCATCTGCCAAAGAATCTGCACTTTCAGGCTCAAAAAACTCACCTTTATAACCTTCTTCTTTTACCAAAGTACTTAAGTGTCCCAAATCTGGTAACACAACTGCCTTACCATAGCTGCCAGCTTGGTGAAGAACTCCAGAACTACCTGTAGTAGAAGTATAAGGAAAAACCACCACAGCACTTTCACCAAAAATTACTGGTACATCTTCTTCTGCAACATAACCTGTAAAATGTAATTGTTCTACATGTGCATATTTCTTTTTCACACCTTCTAAATAACCAGGGGTATTGAGGCTATTGGTGCCGGCAATTACAATTTCGATGTCTTCATTTGTACGCTTTCTTACCAATTCTATCGCTTCAATCATAATCTCTACCTTTTTATAAGTACCGAACTTTCCAAAAGCCATAATTTTCTTTGGTCCTACGGGCAATCTATAGTCAGGTTCTGGTGGAGTTTCAAAAGAGCCGTGCGGAATTAGAGCCACATTTCTAGACTCGTATTTGTTCTCTAATATGGTTTGATATTTACTTATCGTTACCGCAACAACATCTGAAGCCAATACAAATCTTGTTAGCATATTACCAATTGTCCCACAAAACTTTTGCACTAGTTTATTAGAAGTAATACCGGCATTTTCTAAATCTACTTGCTCCAAAATATTATGCAATAATGAAATAGTAGGTATTCCCTTTAATTTGCACATTAATGGTAACATTAAACCAAGGGCTGCGGGTATTTTCTTATCCCCAAATTTTAAGAACTGTAAGTTAAAAAGTACTGCGTCTGGTTTTGTTTCTGTAATTACACGGTTAATTTTGAAAAGGTTCGTGTAGTCATTAAAACTCCAACATTCTTTTACCGTAATCTTACATCCGTCTTCATTGAAATTAAGATCTTTCTCTCCTTTAGTTTTGTCGGTAATCAATATTATTTCCGTTACTTCTTTTTGAAGTCTAAAATGTTTTACTAAGTGATATCCGTATTCGGTTAAGGTCACTTTACTTGGGGGATATGCAGTAACAATTGCAAGCTTCATAGGTTAAGGTTTAAATACTATTTGGGTTATTTCTGGAACAAATATCCAACTAAGACGAAGCTTTTATAGCGATTTTAGGTGGATGAAGATTTACTGTAGACGAATGGAAGTAAATACGCGTTAAGCCATAAATTCACCTTTACACACCACTATATAAATCACTTATAATAACACACTGTTCATCTATAAACATGTGGACATTATATAATAACCTAAAATGCGAGATTTCCTCGAGGTTATATTTTTCTAGGACGATAGGATGAAGTCGTCTTATTTAAAATATTATTATGTGTAAAATAAAATAGCTGAGCAACCAACAATGCTACCATTGCTATAATTTGAATTTGAACTACCATATATAAGGTACTATGAAAGAAAATGATCATTACAATTTGTGAAATTCCAAGAACACCAGAAAGTATAAAAGTAACATACTGATTTAATGATAAAAAGTAATAAGCAAATATATTGGAGATTGCGAGTAACGACGTAGCAAGTGTATATTGCCATAATAATGTTACTATTGATATATAAGCCTCACCAAAAATTAATGGCATTATAAATTCTGGAAAAACGGCACAGCAGAAAATTATAGAAATTGCCAGTACGCCCACATAGCTTATATACTTAATTAGTATTGGTGCAGTAGCTTCACCACCTTTTTGCTTTTGTACCACAGCGGGCAACAATAACATTCCGAACATCCAAGCCACAAAATAAACCACATGCCAAATCATGGCCAATGAAGAATAAAGACCTGTATTTACAGTATCAAAATAATGCTTAACCAATAGGTTATTGGCTAAAGCAAAAATGAATATACCAATTAGCATCCAAAAACATAATGCATATGTATACAAAAGTTGCTTTATAGCAATCCAATCATCATAGATAAATAATATTGCGAATTTTGCAGTGGCAAGTTGAAAGGTCGTTCCTAAAAAGGATAGCACCAGTAATAAGATTATAATTAATGCTGCTTCCCTATATATTGCAGGACCAAGCAATCTACCCAAGATAACATTATAGAGATAATTATCTCCATTAATGACCAGTACACTCCCCATGAATAATTTTTCGGGAGAAACTTTATTAAATACTAGTTTTATTGCCGTCTTGATTACGTTTTTTAGAGTCCAAAAATTGACTTGGTTATAAATCAAATATCATGAAGGCTAGCATTATTTTATCAAGCATTTAGGTCGGTGACCAATTACCTACCATATATTTTAGTCCCCAAGTATACAACGCAGTTGAAATATTTGCAGATATACCTGGTAATATCTCAGAAAAAACAACCTACATGGTTAGTGCGGCCAAAGGTATTCAACTAGTAGAGGATGATGTTAAAACAGTTATTTTTAGGACTGAAGCTTCTATACAAGATCATTTCTATAAGCGTTTTAGCTTAAATATTTATGGTAAGTATAGTAATATTGCATCGGCAAAGCAGCTGGATTCGAGTTTACCGAAATAGTTGTAAAAGCGAAGTAGTTATTTTAAGAGAAACCACTATTTTATAGAAGCTTAAATCTTGATTAAACCGTTTATAATAACCCCTACTATTTCATTTTAATTTTACAATTTCATGTATAACTATACCCAAAAATTACTTTTGGTATTGTAAAACAATCTCTTACATAAAAAATCCTACAAAAATTTAAAGTATTTATTGCATAATCGTAGCTTAAGCAGTTAAATTATTAGAAAAAAACCAGTTAATTGTAAGAATTTTACTTACTTTAGCGTAAGAACATTAAATTCCCCCATTGTAGAATTACTATAGAAAATGAGACTCTAATCGAGCTTATATGTGGAAGAGAGTTTTTAAAATGTTTATAGGTTTATATGTTCCGTTGGTAGCCCTAACAATGTACATCTTTTATTCGCAAAAAGAGAAGCAGATTATTGCCTTATCTGAATATCAACAACGAGATGCTATATTAAAAAAGAATTATTTTCTTGAACAATGTAATGCTCTACTTGATGACACGGTGTACTGGTCTAACTTAGAATACCCAGTAAGTTTTGACCCCATGGGAAAGCATACTTCTTTCATGGACCGATATATCGAATTAATAAAAGAAATAACAGATTATGATCAATTTCGTTTCATAGATCTCCATGGACAAGAATTTTTTAGAGCCGTAAGAAATAGCGCAGACTCAGTAACCATTGGCAACTTACAGAATAAAGAAAACCATCAATATGTTAGGGCTGGTTTGGCATTGTCCAAAAATCAGTTATATCTATCTCAAATAAGTTTAAATAGGGAAAATGGCATCATTGAAAAACCTAACAAGCCAGTTCTTAGAGCAGTAGCTCCAATTTTTGACACTACTCAAACTAAAATAGGTGTAGTTGTTATTAATTTTAAAATGAAAAGAGTACTTGACCAACTTAAATCTAAAGTTGCCGATACAGAACTTTTTTTATTAGATGAAAACCACCGCGTAATAAGCTCAAGTCTGCATGAAGAAGACTTACCATATGAAACTGGTAATGTTGATAACGTTTTTCCCATTGATTTAATATCAAATATAAAAGGCATAACACTTGACACTACAATTGTAGATGATGATCACATTTGGCGATTGCAACCTATAGTTTTAAATGGAACTAAAAGTTCGTTTGGTTCAAAATCTAATTTACCATCAGAGATTGTTACGCCAAGTAATTGGTACATGATTTTAGAAATACCGCCAAGGTTAATAAAATCTTACGTACAGCCTTTATTAGATAGTTTTATTACGTTTAATATCATCGCCATTATTGGTCTGTTTACTTTAAGTTATGTTTTTCAAAAAAAGAAAGCGGAAAAAGATCTGTTTTATAAAGAATTAGAGAGTAAGAATATATTGCTTACAAGAAGTAAGGACCAATTAGAGGAGAATAACGTGATTGTCAATGAAATGAATAATAGTTTAGAAATACGTAACAAGCAGTTAAGCGATTTCAATTATTTAATTTCTCATAACCTTAGGGCGCCTGTAACTAGTATGTCGGTCATTGTAGAAATGATTAGAATCGAAAAAAATCCTGAGATACTAAATCAACTCTTACCTAAATTAGAACAGGTTTCTAACAGTATAACGAACCTAACAAAAGATATAAATAAGTACGTATCTATCTTAGACAGTAAGGAAATTAAAATTACAAATATTGACCTTCAAGAACTTATAGCGGAAGTAAAACATGAATTTACCGAAACACTTTTAGAAGATACCGGATTTGAAGTATTGATAAACATAGATGCATGGGATCATATCTCGTATTCCAAATTCTATTTACAAAGCATAATTCACAACTTTATATCAAATTCCATAAAATATAAAAGAGATGATGTTGCGTCATATATAGAGTTTAAAACAGCAATAGAAAATAAGCATAAGGTCTTATATGTGAGGGATAATGGAATAGGATTAAATATGGAACGTCATGGAGACAATGTATTTAAACTCTACAAAAGATTTCATAGAAATATTTCTGGCAAAGGTATGGGGCTGTTTTTAGTAAAATCTCAACTAGACGCACTCAACGCAACCATAACAATAAATAGTAAAGAAGGAGTAGGAACCACGTTTAAACTAATATTTTAAAATGACAACAAAACCAAACATTTTACTAGTCGATGATGACGAACTGTATTTATATTTAATGAAAAAGACCATTCACCAATTATCGAAAGATTTGGTGGTAAGTACATTTACAGATGGAGAACAAGCTGTTGAATACATTTCTAAATGTACCGAAGAAAAAATTGATCTTCCTGAAGTTATTTTCTTAGACATTAACATGCCATTCTTAGATGGATGGGGATTTTTAAACGAGTTTAAAAAACTTAAGGACAAAATTCAAAACGACGTAAATATCTATATGGTGAGTTCTTCTATGCGCGACAGTGATATTAAAAAGGCCTCACACTTCGAAGAGTTAACAGGCTATGTTGTTAAGCCAGTAAACAAGATTGAGCTAGCAGAAATCTTTAAAAAGATTTACCACGAAAATTGGTAAATAAAATATCTGTTATAGTAGGTTTAATCGTCTCATTAATTCTGGACGATTAGATCGGCTTATAGGCACTACATTTTTTGCAATCAATACACTATTATCCTCTATATCAATAATTTTAGTAAAATTAATAATGTACGATCGGTGTATTTGAAGAAACAATTTTTCGGGTAATTTTTCCTTAATTTTCTTTAAGGTTGTATGTACTCTGTGTTCTTCTTTTTCTGTTTTAACATCTATATAATCTCCTTTGGCCTCAATAACCAAAATTTCATCAAGCTTTAGCTTTATCAACCTTCTATCAATATTTATATATAAATCTTCACCTACCGCCGAATCCGCGTTAGCTGCTACCTTTGCTTGTGGTTTTTGAGTTGAAGCGCTATGAATCTTTGCAATACTTTTTTCAAATCGTTCTAACGTAATCGGTTTTACTAAATAATCAACGATACATTCATATTCATAAGCAGCAATCGCAAAATCAGTGTCAGAAGTAGTCATAACTACTTTTGGTGGATCTTTAAGTGTCTGTACAAAATCAACACCACTAAAACCAGGCATATGAATATCTAAAAATATGACATCTATATCCTGTTGATTTAGAAATTTAATTGCTGATATGGCATTATCAAATTCCTCAATGACATCAAGCCCTGGTATTTTAGAACACAATTGTCTTACAATTGCCCTTGCCATAGCTTCGTCATCAATAATAATACAGTTCATTTATATTGTTTTAATATATTCTTCAATAGTTTCTAAAATTTCTTTGAATTTAGATTGGCTATCGTGCTTGCCTTCTAATAATTCCATTTCATAGACAACAGCCAACTTATAGGAATTTTCCATGCCCAGAATATTGAATTTGTGTTTTAATTTATGAACGATTTCAGCTGTTTCTTTTACCCTAGTATTAGATACATGACCAAAATATTCTTCTTTTTCCTGGGGGAACTCGTTCTTGATTATATCGATGAATTGACCTCTAAATTCAACATCGTCACCGGCAAGTTCATTTACATAATTAAGGTTAGGTTGATCTATCATGAATTCTTTTTTAAAGTTATAAAAAATGTAGTGCCTACATTTTCTTCTGACTCCAACCATACATCACCTTCATAAAGAACTGCAATTTTCTTAACAATTGCAAGTCCTATACCGGTTGCATTATTAGCTGTTTCTAGCTTTTTAAACATTTCAAAGATTCCTTTTTGATGTTTAACTGCAATTCCTTTACCGTTATCGGAAACACTAAATTTCCAATATACATCATCTGGTTCGTAGCCAATTTTAATTATTCCTTTTCCTACGTTTTCAGTAGCAGTAATGGCATTTGTAAACAAGTTCATGAACAATTGTTCTAAACGTGCCTTTTCAAAGACCATCTGTGGCAGCTCCACAGGATACTCAAATGTTATATTATCTGGAACATAAATTGTTCGCTCTATATCTTTTAAACTATCTATTAAACCGAACGAAACCTTAAACTCTTCTGTTTCGCCCAATGTCGCATGGCTTAGTATACCCGAAATAAGTTTATCCATCTTTGCCAGGTTTTGAGATACCAATGAACAATTTTCTTTACTGGTGTTAGAGAATTTGTCCTTCTCATCTTGCATTATCCAACTCATTAGAGCGTTAATGTTTCTAATTGGTGATTTTAAATCATGCGATACCATTTGCGCATAATTGTTTAAAGATTCATTTTGGTTTTCTAAACTGATAAGAAGTTTATCTTTTTCAACTGTCATCTTAGAAAACTGAGATGCTAAATTACTTATGTAACCTGCAAGATCTTCTGCATTAAATTCGTTTTGTATTTTTTGACCAAATAATTGCTCTTCGTTTAAACTATCTGTTAAACTACGAATGGCATTTTCTAATGAATTTAAAATATTTTTCTGCTGTTCGGCTTCTTTTTGTAATTTCTTATTTGCTTCAAAAAGTTCATCAGAGCTAATTGTAGAAGCTCTGTGGAGCATAGAAAATTTATCATCGTAATTTTCATACGATTTTTCTATTGCCTCTAAAAACTTATCCAATTCGGGATTTGATTCTAGATCACTAGGTAAATATTTTCGAATCTGTCTTTTTAATAGTGAATGCATTATTCGCTAAATAAGGTTAATGTCATGGTCTGGTTATGTAATTTACAACTATCTTGACCACTAAATGGGGCCATTTCGCCATAAGAATAAAACCCGCCAATTACAGTATTATCACCTATTACAGCTTTCACTTCTTCTATTTCTTCTTCCGTTCTTTGATCCATTACCAATTTTCTGCCAATGCAACTAATTAATAATGCTAGCTCTGGAGGATTCTTTCTATCGTTCATTGCTAATTCTGCTGCATGAAAAGCACCATTAGCAATATCATCAACAGAAGACATCATTAATTGCACCCTAGCCCCTTCCGGAACGTCGCCTGCAAGTGTCATCGTATTTTCTACTTCATCTATATTTAGAATAGTACGCACCAATGCTTCAGAATCTTGTGTCGTTTTTACACTCAAAGGATATAGCAAAGCTGACTTTGGCAACTCTTTTGCTTTATCACCTAAATAAGTTTTATATAAATCTAAAGCTGGTTTACCATCTAGCTCATAAAGTACATTACCATCAGATTTTGTAATTATTCGTTCTGGACCAAAAGTTGTCCATCCACCATAATTAGAACTAGTGATTTCTAAAGTTTCGCCATAAAAACCAATAGCTATAATTTCACCTTCTTTAGGGTTTTCATTATAGGAAGCCAATGTTCGTTCAAAACGATCATCATCACCACAGAGCCCACCAGAAAGTCCAAAACTAGTATTTCCTAAATGTTCAATTCCCGCGATAAGAGCGCTACCATTTACCGTACTACCTTCTGATATAACAAATACGTGCTTTAAATTTTCTCTAGGAAATTCGTCCATAAGGCTCCTCCCTAATTTTTCATCATCGTTGTTAAAATCGTTAACATTACTCCTTTTTACCAAAATTGAACTTTTTTCAAATTCAATTGCAGTTAAGACAACAGAATTATCAAGAACGGTATCATCTATAATCTCACCAGATGTAGTACCAAATACAATATGACCGTTAGGGAACATTTCTCTAACCTCTGCATAAATTTGATTACTTTCTAATAAATATCTATTACCAAAAACTAATACCAACGGCTCTTTTAACGCAACAGAATTATTGAGTTTAAAAGGTTCGTTAGATTTTTTTATTGCTTGAACTATTTTCATTTTCGGAAGTATTAGTTATGGTGTTTCTTTATGGTAAAATGAAATTGGGTTCCTTCCCCTACTACACTATCTACCCATACACTACCTTGGTATCGATCAACAATTTTCTTAACTATAGAAAGTCCTATACCTGTAGATCTTTCATTATTTCCGATAGATTGAAATATGTCGAAAATCTTTTTATGATATTCTTCTGGGATACCCACTCCATTATCGCTAATCGTAAACTGCCAGAATTCTCCATCATCTTTAAAGAGAACTTCTACAAGCCCTTCTTCCCTTTCTATATGTACAACGGCATTACCAATAATGTTTTGAAAAACCTGATGAACCTTAATTCTATCTGCCATAATCGTTGGCAATGGTTTAGGGATTACCAATTTTACGTGTTCAGGTATATATATAGTTTCACCTATATCTGAAATGACTTCGTTTAAATTCACTTTAGAATCATCTAAAGCAGAACTATTGGCGGTTGAATATTCTAGAATACCATGAATTAATTTATCCATCGATGCAACCTTCTCTTGCATAAGGTCAAGATTTTGTCGTCCACCTTCATCTAGTACATCTTTATAATCATCGCTTAACCAAGTAGCCAATGCACTAATACTTCTCAAAGGCGATTTAAGATCATGAGAAACAATATGGGCATACTCTTGTAAACCCTGGTTACTATTCTCTAAATCTTTAACTAATGTTTCTTTTTGCAGTTCTAATTCTTTTTGATCGGTAATATCTAAATGTATACCTATTGAGCCAATTACCGAACCAGTATCATCATATCTAGGTGCACCACTAATTAGCCAATGCTTTACATTATCATTTTTATCTATTACTTCTACTTCGTAAGATTCTGATTTGCCACCAAGTCTATTCTGATTCTTCTTTTCAATAATGCCACCATCTTTGAATTTAACAACCTTAGAAGCTACTTTACCTATAAGGTAATCACTTTCATAACCGCTCATATTACAAAAACTTTGATTGACCATCTGTATAATATCTTCATTATCAACCTCAACTAAACCTAAATTCATGTTAGCTATTATACTACCATATTTTTCACGTTGAGCTTCTAAATTTTTTCTGTAGTTTTTACTTATAGTAATATCATGGTATGCCCATAGATGACCTTTGTAGTCGCCATCATTATCAATAGGAATAAAATCTCTTGCTAAAACCCTACCATCTATCATCTCTAACTCATCTGCCAATACAGTTTCTTTCTTTGCTAGAATTTCTTCAATTCTAGTTACAAAATTATCGGGATTTTTAAAGAGTTTTTTATTCTCCTCTTCAGATTCTTCGCAATCAACTCCAATAAGGTTTTTAGGAGTCTTTTTAATATCGAAAATATTACAGAACATTTGGTTGGTCAATGCTACTTTACCATTTTCATCTTCTAAGAGCACCCCTGTTTGTAAGTTAGAAATCAATGCAGACAATCTATTTTCAGATGCTTTTAGCTTTCTATCAGCTTCTAATTGATGAGATATATCTTCTATAATTGCTACTTGATAATCGGTTTTTCTATGGTCATCGTGTATAGCAGACATCATAGTCTTAGCCATAATAGTGGTGCCATCTTTTTTAGTAAATTTCCATACTTCGGTAAACTTATCTAGCCTACCTGCGCACATTTCATCTATTGGGTGTATTTCATTCTCGATTTTTTCGGGTTGAGATATAGACTTAAAAGAGACATGTTTAAGTTCATTCTCTTTATAACCTAGCATTTCAACAAACGTATTATTCGTCTTTAGAATTTCACCATCGACAGAAAGTACAATACCTAAAGGAGAGTTTTCTACGATAATATCTAATTGCGCCTTTTGTTCGGCAACAAGCCTTTTTACTTCTGTTTCTTGAGAAATATCCCTAATGATGCCTTGTGCGGCAATCGGTCTTTGGTTTTTGTCATAAACAAGACTAGCATTTATTTGAATCCATTTTTCAACACCACCGTCAAGAATAATCTTTGCTCGGTAATTCTTTAAACTACCAACTTCCAACATGGAGCTCATAGATTCTTGGGTATATGCTAAAAAATCTGGATGTATAAAATGCGAAAGGTTTACCAATTTGTCTACATGGTCAAATCCCAAAAATTCTTTGGCCGATCTGTTCATGTTTATTACATTGAACTGAAGATCCATAACGACGTAAGGATCTATTATATTTATAAAAATACCATCAAGCTCTGAGGTTTTTTCACTCAGTAAATTTTCAAGCTTTTGGTTAGATTCTCTTAGATGGTGCGTAACATCGTAAAGTTCTTTAGATTTTTCCTCTAAAATCCCCTCAGCCTGTTTACGTGCTTTTTTTTGCCTTTCAAGGGCTTTTTTTAAGAGAACAACTTCTTTATTATCCATGTTGTACAACATCAAATTTCACTTCTGTTCCATCTTCCTTAAGAAGTTCATAACTTATATCTGCCTTACCATTAAAATGTTCAAATGCTTTTTCAATTAGCCCATGGGCTAATCTATACAAACCTCTAGATGAGGAATATATCATTGAAATTGAAGTGTCTGTCTTTTCAAGAATTTTAAATGTAGGTAACTCAGCTTCTGGATACAGCTTTTTTACATGTACATGTATGTGATCTTCTATAGAATATAGTAAACCAATTGGTGTTTTGTAGTTTTGAATAACTTCTGGGTGGGCATTCTTTAAACTTGAAAACAAGTATAGTCCAAAGGCATAAATTAAATCACCCGCAGGCAAATCTACCTCTATACTTAATTGGGTAATCAACGCCACCATTTCATTGAATTCATAGGTGGCAACAGAAGTATAGATACCCTCGGATGGCAGATTGGATTTTTCAATAATATTATCAACAGTCTCTAAACCGAACTCCGATTCGACCATTTCTAAAAACTCTGTAAACACTATGCCTTTCATTCGAAAATATTTGATTTATTCTCAAACGTAGGAAATTTAATACAGAAATAATGGAAAATGTTGTGAAATGAGCTTTTTTGTTAGCCTTTAACCAATTGGTTAACATTCCAGTACTCTAAAACAGCATTTAGCTTATATTCATAATCCTCGTATTTCAAAGGCTTAATTACATAACCTGCTATACCGGCTTGGTAACATTTTAATAGATCGGCTCTATTTTCAGATGTGGTTAAAATAACAGTTGGTAAATACTGAAGTACTTCATCTTCCTTTAAAATAGCTAGAAATTCTATACCATTCATTCTTGGCATATTCAAATCTAAAAGAATAATATCTGGTAATTTCTCACCTGATCTTAAAAAGGTTAATGCTTCTTCACCATTTTTTGCTTCTTTAATAGAATGCTTTAAATTAAGTTTAGAAACCGTACGTTTCAACTTCATTACTTCGATTAAATCGTCTTCTATTAATAATATATCCATTGCTCATTTATTTGATACGACAAATGTCAAGGATTAATGATTGTTAAAATGACAACTATAGGTGAATGGCTGTTTAGTGTCGGTGAATGGTGATTCTATGCCGATGAGTATTTTTTGAAATTCTTTAAAATGCTCTTTCTGGACTAAAAGCAACAAGGTTCATAGATGGCTTAGTATCAGATAATAAATCCGTAACTAGCTTACCAGTTGCAGGTCCTAAACTCCACCCCATCATAGCATGACCTGTGGCAATTGTAAGGTTCGTAAACTTTGTAGATTTACCTATATACGGCAAACCGTCTGGTGACACGGGTCGTAAACCTGTCTTAACTTCCTTTATTTCAGTATCGTTTATTTCTATATCAGGATAAAACGAACGTGCACCATTGACAATAGCATGTACCCTTTCTTTTCTAACGAAATCATTGTTACCTGAAAACTCCATAGTACCTGCAAATCTCGTAAATCCGTTCATAGGCGTTACCGCTATTTTAGATTCCATTAATATTGCTGGTACTGAAATACCTGTTTCGCGTGCTACATTTATGCTATAGCCTTTACCTCCTTGCAATGATAGTTTTAAATTCAGTTTTTTAGCAAGTTTTCCACTCCAAGAACCCGCCGCCAAAACAACCTCATCTGGTCTATAGTTATCTTTATCTGTAATTACTTCCTTAATTGTAGTTCCAGAACTTTTAATATCAAGTACCTCTTCATTTGTCTTAATAATAACACCTTGCTCTTTTAAGTAAGATAATAGCTTTGGCATTATTTCAGTTGGTGTGGTATGTCCATCACACTCGTAATGTATAGCTCCTTCTGCATCAATATTTACATTAGGTTCTAATTTATGCAATTCAGACTTGTTTAAATCAGAGACCTTAAGACCTTCAAAATTCACCCTTTCGGCAACTTTCTTTTCATGTAGATAACTTGCTTCGGTCTTATACAACATTAGTAAACCCTTACGCTCTAATTGAAAATCTCCTAAATCACCCGAATTTTTTATATCAGTAAATAATTGTCTACTTATAAGGTTGATATCCTTGATCAGAGGAATAGCTTTTTCCACTTTTGCTAAAGTTGAAGATTTATGAAAATACCATGACCATTTAAGAAAATCTACATCAAGTCTTGGTTTCATATAAAACGGACTCGCTGAATTAAACATCATTTTAATTCCTTTGGCAATCATACCTGGTGATGCTAAAGGAATTATATGACTTGGTGTTATATAACCGGCATTTACAAACGATGCGCCAGAGGTAATGTCTCCTTTATCAATTATAGTAACTTGAAATCCTTCTTTTAATAAATAATACGCAGTGCTTAAACCGACAATACCAGCACCAATAACAACTACATTTTTCATTTTAGATCATTGCTAAGTTTATATTACCTGAAAACCATGAGCATACGGGTCATCATCATCTATGGTAATGGTGTTGTGACCATAAATTTTCGCCCAACCTTTTATACTGGGTATAATGGCTAGTTTACCTGCCAATTCTGTTACCTCCTCGACGCGCCCCACAAATTGAGACCCTATATAACTTTCGTGAATAAAATCTTCGGCCACAGCCAATTTATCTTTTGCATACCATTGCGCCATTCGAGCAGAAGTACCTGTACCACATGGTGAACGATCAATTGCTTTATCGCCATAAAAAACAGCATTTCTTGCTGTAGCAGTGTCAGACATCGTGGTACCAGTCCATAACATATGGCTCACATTTCTAATAGTCATATCCTCTGGATGGATAAATAAATTAGGATACTTACTATTAATTTCTATTCTTAACTCTTGACTAAACTGTATCAATTCGTTGGCTGAATAATCTTGTATTCCGCTAAAGTTTTTTTGTGGATCAATAATGGCGTAAAAATTACCTCCGTAGGATACATCAAAACTCAGTTCTCCCAAATGAGAAGATTCAATAATCAAATTGGTTGCCGCCAAATAAGACTTTACATTAATCAATTTTACCCAATCTACTTTCTTTCCTGTTTGCTGATAAGTAACATGTACTAAACCTGCAGGAGTTTCCATACGAACCTGTCCGTGTATTTTAGGCACTATCAATCCCTCCTCAATACCAATTGTTATCGCTCCTATAGTTCCGTGCCCACACATAGGTAAACAGCCACTTGTTTCGATAAATAAAATACCTAAATCATTATTAGGATCACTTGGCGCATAGAATATACTGCCGCTCATCATATCATGCCCACGAGGCTCAAACATTAATCCTTTACGGATCCAATCATATTCCTTTAGAAAATGCTGGCGTTTTTCACTCATTGTATTTCCAATTAAATTAGGACCACCGTGCTTAATCACCCTAACAGGATTTCCGCAGGTGTGCGCATCAATACAAACAAAAGTGCTACTTGCCATTTAGAAACATTACTTACCGTTGTTCAATTTAATATTTTTTAGTTCTTGCCATATACGCCTTCGACTAGACGTGTAATTTCAAGCGGATTTTCATTTTGTAAAGCTTGTGGTAATAATCTGTTAGGCCAATCTTGAAAAGAAACCGGGCGTACCCATCTTTTTATGGCCGATGTACCAACAGAAGTAAAACGAGCATCTGTAGAAGCAGGGAATGGACCACCATGAACCATAGAAGAACATACTTCTACACCTGTAGGCACACCATTAAATAATAAACGCCCAACTCTACTTTGCAGCGCATCAACAATATTTGTATGCTTTTCCAAATCATCTTCAGATCCTAAAACAGTACCTGTTAATTGACCTTCTAGATGATTAAGAATATTTTCCAATTCAGAAGCATTCTCACAAGTAACAACTACCGAAAACGGTCCAAAGACTTCTTTATGTAATTTGGTGTTTACCAAAAAATCTACTCCGCTAACCTTTAAAATAGATGGTTGCGCGGTATTTACCATTGTATCCTTTTTATAGTCTGCAGTAACAGTTACTCCATATTGACCAGATAATTCTTTCTTACCCTCTTCATATTTGGCATATATATTTGGGTGGAGCATACATGTAGGCTCTAATTTTAAAATTTCTTCGGACAATGTATTTATAAATCTATCTAACTTTGCTCCTTTTAATCCAAGCACCAAACCTGGGTTGGTACAAAACTGACCCGCACCCATAGTAATTGACGAAGCGTATTTGGTTGCCCATGCATCACCATCATTCTCTAATGCCGAGGGTAATATAACAACAGGATTGATACTACCCATTTCTGCAAATACAGGTATAGGTTCATCACGTTCATTGGCTAATTTATATAGTGCCGTTCCACCATTTATACTACCGGTAAAACCTACAGCTTTCACTTTAGGGTGTTTTACCAATTGCTGACCTACTTCTATTCCACTACTATTTAAATTAGAGAATACACCATTTGGCATACCTGTTTTTTCTGCTGCTTTAATTATTGCTAATGATACTAATTCACCAGTACCTGCATGCATTGGATGACTTTTTACAATAACCGGGCAACCTGCCGCTAGTGCACTAGCTGTATCTCCTCCAGCAGTTGAAAACGCTAATGGAAAATTGCTGGCTCCGAATACTACCACTGGACCTAATGGAAACAACATTTTACGTATATCCGATTTTGGCATTGGTTCTCTATTAGGCTTTGCTTTCTCAATAACAGCTTCTATCCAAGAACCTTCTTTTAAAACATTGGCAAAAGCACGTAATTGCCCCATGGTACGACCGCGTTCTCCTCTTGCTCTACCTTCTGGTAAACCAGATTCTTTACAATAGGTGTCAATCAATTCGTCTCCCAAAGCTTCTATTTCTGTTGCTATTTCTTCTAGAAACTCAGCCTTTCTTGTTCCAGAAAAATGTTTATACACTTTAAAAGCGTCTGTTGCCAGTTCAACAGCTTCATCAATTTCATTAGAAGTTGCCTCATAAAAAGTCCACTCCGTATTTTTATTTTCTTTTGGGTTAAAAGTCTTAAAGGTTATTTTACCCTCCCTTGAAGATTTGTTCCCTATTGAATTTGTACCGCTTATCATTCTTTATATTTATCGTGTTACTCAAAAGTAAAGAAAGAACCTGTAATAAATTTAGCATCTTTCTGGACAATTGTCTAAAGTTGAAAAAATACTCAATTCGTATAGCACCTATTTACAATTAATTTATTCCTTTATAATTTGGCAATGTAGGTCGTGTAGCCATACCTAGTTTTATAACTGCAGCAACTCGTTCTCTCTCAACACCTATTAATGGTAACCTTGGCGCCCTAACATATTCAGTTCCTATACCAGTGGCTACTTCTGCCATTTTAATATTCTGTACCAATTGCGGACTAATATCTAATTCTAATAATGGTAAAAACCATCTGTAAATTTCTAAAGCTTCTGTAATTCTGCCAGCTTTTGCCAACTCAAAAACCGCACAAGTTTCTGCAGGAAAAGCACAAACTAATCCAGCTACCCATCCATCGGCACCCATTAAAGTACTTTCCAGACCCAGTGTATCAACACCTGTTAATACATTAAGTCGATTGCCAAACCTTGTCTTAATTCGGGTAATGTTCGATATATCTCTTGTAGATTCTTTTACAGCCTGTATATTATCACATTCCATTAATTCTTCTAACATATCTAAAGTGACCATTATGCCATAATCTATAGGATTATTATAAATCATAATTGGCAGCTTGGTACTATGTGCCGTTTCTTTAAAATAAGTTACCGTTTCATGGTCATTAGCTTTATAACGCATAGGCGGTAACATCATTAATCCTGTTGCTCCACATTCTTCTGCAACATGCGCAGCATGTATAGCACCCTTTGTAGTCTGTTCTGCAATATTGATAATAACAGGTACTTTACCTTTTACGAGCTTAACGGTTTCTTTCATTAAAACCTTCTTTTCATCATAAGTAAGCGTACTTGCCTCACCTAAAGTTCCACCAAGAATAATCCCGCTCACCCCTGCTTCTAATTGCGCTTCAATATTAACCGAAAACATATCTAGGTCCAATTCATCTTTATCGGTAAACTTTGTAGTAACTGCTGGCATAACGCCTGTCCATGAAATACTCATACTATTTTGTTTTTAATGCTACTCAAAATTACGGGTCACATTACCGATAAGGTGTTTTCATATTATCCAGACATGGTACTATATTATCATCTTAATTGTTTATATATAATTTAATATGATAAATTAGATGCATATGAAAGTGTATCCTTTTAAAATACCAAAACCTATCGATGAACATTTAATAGTTCAGATAGATAAAGAACCCCTTTTTTATAATCGCCTACATCATCATGAAGAAATTCAAATAAGTCATATTATAAATGGTAATGGAAAATTATTGGTAGGTGATAGCGTACATCAATTTTCAGCAGGAGATACTTATATAATTGGCAGCAACCTACCACATATATTTAAAAGTATACCTCAGGAAAAAGATGCACATATGGTAACCGTATTTTTTACCGAAAAATCTTTTGGAAATGATTTTTTTATGCTTCCATATTTTAAAGATTTAAAGCCATTCTTCTTAAATGCAACAACTGGTTTTAAAGTAATTTCTAACCAAAAAATTATAGCGCAACAATTAATAGAACTACAATTTCAAAATAGGTTGAAACGTTTTATATCATTTTTAGAATTGCTAGAACAATTGTCACAGTTAAGCACAGAACCTTTGAGTAGTTTTATATATTCAAAAACACTTAGTGTAAATGAAGGCGAACGATTACAGGAAATATTTGATTTTGTTTTGAAGAATTTTCAACAATCCATTTCATTAGACGAGATATCTAAAATGGCATTCATGACCCCAAATGCATTTTGTAAATTTTTTAAACAGCGAACGAATAAAACATTTTTTCAATTTTTAATTGAGCTTCGAATTGAACATGCTTGCCAGTTACTTTCTTCCAAAAAAGAGTTGAATATAAATTTAGTATCCGATCAGTCTGGCTTTAATTCCATATCTAATTTCAACAAAAAATTTAAAAAGCTAAAAGGAATTACACCAACCCAATATCAGCAGTCGCTTCTTCTATAAAAAGTTGACACATATATTATCATCAATAAATTTTAAATTGCATAATAGGTTTCTATATTTGCGGTCCAATATACTTCGTATTAGCCCACGTGGTGAAATTGGTAGACATGCTACCTTGAGGGGGTAGTGTTCGTAAGGACGTGCTAGTTCGAATCTAGTCGTGGGCACAAAAGGTTAGATCGAAATCTAACCTTTTTTTATTTTGATAATTTTAACTTTCTGGTAGTGATAAGCATTTCAATAAATTGTAGATTTGTTTAATCCTTTTTCAGAAATCATGAACAATGTAAAAAAGCAGTTTAGTATTAGAGATTTAGAAAACCTCTCTGGTATTAAGGCACACACCATTAGAATTTGGGAAAAAAGATATAATCTTTTATCACCTGAGCGTACAGACACTAACATTAGAACTTATAGCCTTTCTAGCCTTCAAAAGTTACTTAACGTTACATTATTGTACAATAACGGGCACAAAATCTCAAAAATCGCTAAGATATCTGATAAGGATATTCCTTACGTAGTTCGTGAAATTGTAGCAAAACACAGTCACAAGAGTCAAGCTATAAATGCGTTTAAACTTGCAATGGTCAATTTTGACCAGACCATGTTTTTTAATACTTACAATGCTTTATTAAGTGAAAGCTCTTTTAGGGAAATTTTCAAAGAAACATTTGTTCCTTTATTAAACGAACTTGGTCTTTTATGGCAAACAGATACTATTAGTCCTGCTCACGAGCATTTTATGAGTAGCCTAATAAAACAGAAAATTCTAATAAACACAGAAAAGCTTCAACATTTAGAACCTACTAAAAAGAATAAAGTGTTTGTCGCTTTCTTGCCAGAAAATGAAATTCATGATATTGGTCTATTGTATATCAATTATGAAATCATTCTTAAAGGATATAAATGTATTTACCTAGGACCAACCATACCTATGGAAAATCTTGAAGATGTATTAAAGTATTTTGATGACATCTACTTTGTATCATATTTTACCGTTTTTCCTGAAAAAGACAGGGTAAATAAGTATCTCGAAGAATTTAAGGCTATAGTAGCTAACTACAACAACCCTAATATTTGGCTTTTAGGACGACAAACAAATTTTATTGACGAAGCTACTAAACCAAAATTTTGTAGAACATTCACATCTATTGATAGTTTGGTAAACAATTTATAATCTCACAGAAATACATGAAGAAAAATTGCATTGTAATAGGTTCTGGTTTCTCGTCATTATCAGCAGCATGTTACTTGGCAAAGGACGGCTGGAATGTTTCTATTTTTGAGAAAAACGAATCTGTCGGTGGTCGTGCCTCTCAATTTATTAAAGATGGATTCACTTTTGACATGGGTCCAAGTTGGTATTGGATGCCAGATATTTTTGATAAATTTTTTGCAGATTTCAATAAACAAACTTCAGACTATTATCAATTAGACAAATTAAGTCCTGCCTACAAAATTTTCTTTTCAGATGATGTAATCACCATTGGTGATAGTATGGATAAAATCTGTAAAGAATTTGAAAGAATAGAACCAGGTAGTTCAAAAGCGTTAAAAAAATTCATTGATAAGGCGCAAGAAAATTATGACATTGCAATTAATAAGGTAGTTCTAAGACCAGGGCTCTCTCCCTTAGAATTGGTAACCAAAGAAACTATTTTAAAAGTTGATCAGTTTTTTAAAACCATTAGCTCGCAAGTACGTAAGTCTTTTAAAAATCCAAAGTTGGTATCTACATTAGAATTTCCGGTATTATTTCTTGGCGCAAAACCAAGTAAAACTCCGTCGTTCTATAATTTTATGAACTTTGCCGATTTTGGTTTAGGCACATGGCATCCCAAAGGTGGTATGTATGAAGTTATTAAAGCAATGGAAAGTCTTGCTAAAGAGCTTGGCGTTACCATACATACAAATTCACCCGTAGAGCATATATTAGTTGTCGATGGTAAGGCTACAGGTGTTTCTTGTAACGGTGAAATTCATACAGCCGATGTAGTTTTAAGCGGAGCCGATTATCAACACTCAGAAAGCTTATTAGAAGAAAAGTACCAACAGTATAGCAAGAATTATTGGAATAAAAAGGTATTTGCTCCATCATCTCTTCTGTTTTATATTGGATTTGATATCAAATTAAAAAATGTAGAACATCACAATTTGTTTTTTGACACAGATTTCGAATTACATGCACAAGAAATTTATGATGATCCTAAATGGCCTACAAATCCATTATTCTATGCTAATTTTCCATCTATAACAGATGAAAGTATGGCACCTATGGGTTGTGAAACAGCCTTTTTTCTAGTGCCTATTGCTACAGCTCTTGAGGATACAGAGGCTTTAAGAAATCAATATTTTGATATAATTATTGACCGTTTTGAAAAAAGAACAAAGCAAGACATTAGAAATAATATTATATTCAAAGAAACATTCTGTGTTAACGATTTTGTAGAGAGATATAATTCATATAAGGGGAATGCTTATGGCATGGCCAACACTTTAACCCAGACTGCGTTTTTGAGACCAAATTTAAGAAGTAAAAAAGTAGTTGATTTATATTTTACAGGACAACTGACTGTACCTGGCCCAGGAGTGCCACCCGCACTGATTTCTGGGAAATTAGTGTCAGAATTAATTATAAAAGATAATTAGTTAACCTATGAAAGATACTTTTGATCAAGTCTCGTACCAATGTAGTAAAATTGTAACCAAAAGATATAGTACATCTTTTGCGTTAGCTACTAAAATGCTACATTCATCTATACGCGGTCATATTTATAATATTTACGGATTTGTTCGTTTTGCCGATGAAATCGTAGATACGTTTCATGACTATGACAAGGAATTACTCTTTAATAAATTCGAGCAAGAATTAGAAGCATCCCTTCGTGATAAAATTAGTTTAAATCCAATTTTAAACTCATTTCAACACACCTATCATACATTCAACATACCTAAGCATTTGGTTGATTCTTTTATGAAAAGCATGCGCATGGATCTGGTAAAGAATATTTACCGTACAGATGCAGAATACAAAGAATACATCTATGGTTCTGCTGATGTAGTTGGTTTAATGTGTCTTCAAGTCTTTGTAAAAGGTGATATTGAAGCTTATGATAAATTGAAGGAATCTGCAATGGCACTTGGCTCTGCATTTCAAAAAGTAAATTTCTTAAGAGATGTAAAAGCAGATTTTGAAGAATTGAATAGATCTTATTTTCCGAATACCAATTTAAAAGAGCTTGACGAGAATTCAAAAAAACGAATAGTTGATGAAATAAAATCTGATTTTAAAAAAGGGTATGAAGGCATTATCGGCTTACCAACCGAAGCCAAGTTTGGAGTTTATACAGCTTATAAATATTATTATAAATTATTAAATAAACTACAGAGCACACCATCTTTAGAAATTAAAAATGCACGAATAAGAGTACCTAATTATCAGAAATTTGGGCTACTAGCTCGTTCTTACGTTAAATTTAAAATGAACTTAGTATAATGGATATAGTTATTGGAATATTGATTTTTCTAGGAACTTTTTTGTTCATGGAATTCATGGCGTGGTTTACGCATAAATATGTAATGCATGGTTTTTTGTGGAGTCTTCATAGAGATCACCATAAAAAAGACCATAATTCTTGGTTTGAAAGAAACGATTTATTCTTTATTTTCTATGCTATTGTAAGCATGTCCTTATTTTATTCGGGTACTACAGGTTTTTGGTATGGCTATCCTTTAGGCTTTGGAATTTTAGCCTATGGTATCGCTTATTTCTTAGTACACGACATTTTTATTCACCAACGTTTTAAACTATTCAGGAATGCAAATAACTGGTATAGTAGAGGTGTTAGAAGAGCTCATAAAATGCATCATAAGCACTTGGGTAAAGGAGAAGGAGAATGTTTTGGAATGCTTTTCGTTCCGTTTAAATACTTTAAAAAATAATAAACTATTCGGTTTTATTTAAGCCGTTTACTTAGAAATCAATCCGTTTAATAGATTATTAATTTTCTCATTGTCCCAATCTGCTATAGCATTTTGGTGTATTATGATTGAACCATCTTTATCTATTAAATATGATCCTGGTGGTTTTAGTAATGAAATTGGGCTCGGCTCTCCGATAATTTGATAAGTAACTGGAAAAGTATACCCCTGTTCATTCATAAAAAGCTCTACAGGAGCTCTTTCTTCGTTAGTAATAACATAGAACTTAATCTTATCCCCGTAGGTATCAAAAAGATACTGAACGTCTTTTAACTGTGCCTGAGAAGGCATATGCCATGTAGTCCAAAAAGTAATGAAGGTTACCTTACCTTTTGCTTCTTCAAAATTGATGTATTTCCAATTTTCATCTTTCAGCTTCCAATCATAGTCTGCAATCTTTCCTCTTTTTTCTGTCTTAATAATAGTCGGAGATGTTGCAAAAACCCTATTGAGTATAATTTTGCTGTAATCACCCAATGGAGTAACAAAAAAAGAAAGTACAAAAGCAATAATCAATAAGGTAAAAACTGTTTGTCTCTTCATAAAAGTCAGATAGGGTTCAAAACTAAAAAACTCCTGAATAATATCAGGAGTTTTTCTCACTAATTTTTATTTATTGAATTAAGAAGCGTTTTCTCTCTTAATAACATTTAAAGCAGAACCTTCTCTATACCATCCAATTTGGGCAGCATTATAAGTATGGTTTACTTTAATTACATCTTTACTACCATCTGCATGAACAACCTCAATAGTTAATTGCTTATCTGGTGCAAATTCTGCAATATCAGTAAAGTTAAATGTATCGTCTTCTTGTATAAGATCATAATCACTTTCATTTGAGAAAGTCAAACCTAACATACCTTGTTTCTTAAGGTTAGTTTCGTGAATACGTGCAAATGATTTAACGATTACAGCAGCTACACCTAAATGACGAGGCTCCATTGCAGCATGTTCTCTTGAAGAACCTTCTCCATAGTTATGATCACCGATTACGATACTTCTTACACCTGCTGCTTTATAAGCACGTGCAGTATCTGGAACACCACCAAATTCTCCTGTTAATTGGTTTTTAACCAAATTGGTCTTCTGACCAAATGCATTTACAGCACCAATTAAACAGTTATTTGAAATATTATCTAAATGTCCACGGAAACGTAACCATGGTCCTGCCATAGAAATATGATCCGTAGTACATTTACCAAATGCCTTAATTAACAATTTAGCACCCGTTAAACTTTCGTCTTTTATGGGAGTAAATGGTTCTAATAATTGTAATCTTTCAGAATCTGTAGCTACTTTCACCTCTACACCAGTACCATCAGCATCTGGAGCAAGATAACCTGCATCTTCTACTTCAAAACCTTTAGGAGGCAATTCCCATCCTGTTGGCTCCTCGAACATAACTTCTTCTCCCTTTTCATTGATTAGTTTATCCGTCATCGGGTTAAAATCTAATCTACCAGCAATAGCTATTGCAGCTGTAATTTCTGGTGAAGCAACGAAAGCATGTGTATTTGGGTTACCATCCGCACGCTTAGCAAAGTTTCTGTTGAAAGAGTGAACTATACTGTTCTTTGGTGCATTTTTTGGATCACTATAACGTGCCCATTGACCAATACATGGTCCACATGCGTTAGTAAATATCTTAGCATCTAATTTCTCGAATATTCCAAGAATACCATCACGAGCTGCAGTATAACGTACTTGTTCAGAACCAGGATTAATTCCTAATTCCGCTTTCATTTTAATTCCTTTATCAATAGCTTGTTGTGCAATAGAAGAAGCTCTAGACAAATCTTCGTAAGAAGAGTTTGTACAAGAACCAATCAAGCCCCATTCAACAGCTAAAGGCCATTCATGAGAAGTAGCTTTTTCTGTCATATCACTACCAACTTTAGTAGATAAATCTGGAGTGAAAGGACCATTTAATAATGGAGTTAAATCAGATAAGTTAATTTCTATTACCTCATCAAAATATTGTTCTGGATTAGCGTACACCTCTGCATCTGCAGTTAAATGCTCTCTTACCTCATTTGCAGCATCTGCAATATCAGCTCTATCCGTAGCTCTTAAGTAACGCTCCATAGAATCGTCATACCCAAAAGTAGAAGTGGTAGCTCCTATTTCAGCACCCATGTTACAGATGGTTCCTTTACCAGTACATGATAAAGATTTAGCACCTGAACCAAAATATTCAACGATTGCTCCTGTTCCACCTTTTACCGTAAGAATCTCGGCAACTTTTAATATAACATCTTTTGGTGCAGTCCATCCAGAAATAGTTCCTGTTAACTTAACACCTATTAATTTAGGGAATTTTAACTCCCAAGCCATACCAGCCATAACATCAACAGCATCTGCACCACCAACACCAATAGCTACCATACCTAAACCACCTGCGTTTACAGTGTGTGAATCAGTACCTATCATCATTCCACCTGGGAATGCATAATTCTCCAATACTACTTGGTGAATAATACCTGCACCTGGCTTCCAAAAACCGATTCCGTATTTATTAGAAACAGATTCCAAGAAATCAAAAACTTCAGCACTTGTAGTGTTCGCAGATTTCAAATCGGCAGTAGCACCATTCTTAGCTTGGATCAAGTGATCACAATGTACTGTAGTTGGCACTGCTACTTTTGGCTTACCAGCTTGCATAAACTGTAATAAAGCCATTTGAGCAGTAGCATCTTGACAAGCAATACGATCCGGAGCAAAATCAACGTAATCTTTTCCTCTTGTAAATGCTTTAGATGGTGTTCCATCCCAAAGGTGTGAATACAAAATTTTCTCAGAAAGGGTAAGTGGTTTCCCTACAATATTCCTAGCCTCGTCAACACGTTTAGCCATATTGGCGTAAACTCCTTTAATCATATCAATATCAAATGCCATTCTTTATCTAATTTTAAGTTAGCGCAATTCTGTAAATTTAAGAAAATCTATAACGCAATTAAAATTAAATAAGTATGATTAATCCCTTTTTATCAAATAAGACCAATTAGTAGATACAACAGGACATGGCAGAAAGCGACTATTATCACAATTTGCTATTAAAAAACTAAAAAAAAGAAGTGAAAATTAAAGCAGTTTATCAATGATATCCTCTTCACTGATGCCTTCTGCTTCTGCCTTGTAGTTTTTAATAATACGATGACGAAGAATACCTTTTACAACAGCATGTACATCTTCAATATCTGGGGAAAATTTACCGTGTATAGCGGCATTGGCCTTAGCACCTAAAATTAGGTTTTGAGAGGCTCTTGGTCCTGCTCCCCAATCTAAATACTGTTTTACGTAATCTGAAGCGGAATCTAAATTAGGTCTTGTACTGTTTACCAATTTAACTGCATATTCTACAACATTATCGGCAACAGGAATTCGCCTTACCAATTCTTGAATAGCTATGATATCTTGGGCATTGAAAAGCGGATTTACAACCTGCTTAATATTTGCTGTAGTATTTTTAACTACTTGAATTTCTTCGGCAATTGAAGGGTATTTCAATTCAATTGCAAACATAAAACGGTCTAATTGAGCTTCTGGCAAAGGATAAGTTCCTTCTTGCTCAATTGGGTTTTGTGTTGCTAAAACGAAATACGGTAATTCTAATTTGTGTTGGTGACCAGCAATAGTTACTGCTCTCTCTTGCATGGCTTCTAATAGTGCCGCCTGTGTTTTTGGTGGAGTTCTATTAATTTCATCCGCCAAAATAATATTAGAAAATATCGGACCTTTTAGGAATTTAAAATTTCTATTCTGATCTAATATTTCACTACCAAGAATATCACTTGGCATTAAATCTGGAGTAAATTGTATTCTTTTAAAATCGAGACCTAACGCTTGTGCAATGGTATTAACCATTAAAGTTTTTGCCAAGCCTGGAACACCAATCAGCAATGAATGTCCACCTGTATAAATAGAAAGCAGAATATGTTCGATAACCTCATCTTGACCTACAATGATTTTGGCTATTTCTTTCTTAAGCTCAGCATGTTTTACTACTAGGCGTTCTATTGCAGCAACGTCTGACATATTTTTATTCTTTTACCCAATTATTAGCGAACTCACAATCTTTGTTCTCATCGTTAACACTAATATAGGTATCTTTAATATGCTTGTCCATCCATTTTTTAATGGCGTTGTATTTCTTTTCTGTTAGCGCCAATTCTTGAATTTTAGTGTAATCTTTCGAGAAATCAGCTACATGCTCATCATACCTATTGGTAATCTTTAGAATTTTATATTTTGGAGCACCACCTCTTTGATCTTGTTCTAGTACCGGATAAGTAATTTCATTATCCTTCAAGTTCTGAACCTGATTGTACAAAGTAGGATCCATCTTCGTTAATTCGAATTTAGAATCGAAGTTTACAGGGTTACGTAAAAGTCCACCGTCAAATTTTGTTTCCTTTTCATCAGAAAAATTTAATGCCGCCTGTGCGAACGTAAATTCTTCATTGATGATTTTCTTACGAATAGTATCCAATTCTGCCTTGGCTGCATCCAAAACACTTTGAGAAATTTCTGGCTGAACCAATATATGTCTCAAATCTAATTCTTGACCTCTAATTTTTTCAATAAAAATAATGTGGTACCCAAATGCAGTTTCAAAAGGCTCAGAAACTTCACCTTCTTTTAAACTAAAGGCAACATCTTTAAATTTCTTATCAAAACCTGTCTCTTTAGTAATGCTATAAAAACCACCTTTAGATTTTGAACCTGGATCCTGAGAATACAAAATAGCTTTTACACTAAAACTAGCGTCGTTATCTTCAACATCTGCTTTTATCTGATTAAGCTTATCTATTACTTTTTGTTTTTCCTCCTCAGATGGTTCTGGCTCTTTCGTAATTTGTGCAATCTCTAATTCTGCACCAAACACTGGGCGTTCATCTTGTGGGATTTTATTAAAAAATTGACGAACCTCTTCAGGTGTAATTTCAATCTCTTTTATGATATCTTGTTGCATACGCTCAGAAAGCATACGCAGTTTATTAATTTTATAAAGCTCTTCTCTAAAACTAGCCTCGTCTTCCTTTTTATAATATTTCAAGACTTTGTCCATCGAACCAATTTGCTGAACTAAAGACTGTAATTGACGATCACCAGTAGCATTTACCTCATCGTCAGATACCAATATACTATCTTGAACTGCTTGGTTTGCATACAACCGATCTTCCATCAACTTACCTAAAAGTCCACAGTGGGTAATATCGTCAGTTGAAGCTCCTTGACTTTTAAGGTCAATAAGTGTTTTTTCTATATCAGAATCTAAGATCACATAATCCCCTACTACCGCAGCGATACCATCTAATTTAATTCTCTTAAAATTAATTGAAGAGTCTTTTTTTACAGGAGCCGCTTCTGCAACAGCCTCCATTGGCTCTACTTGATTATCCGTTACAGTTGGTATAGAATCTTGTGCAGTTACTACACTTGAGAACAGCAATACTGCCCCGATATAAATACTATTTTTTGTTTTCGAAAACTTCAAATTCATTATCCTTGATTGCTTCATCTAATAATTCAGTTTCTAATTTGCGTAGGTAGTCCATTTTTCTACGACTTAATAAAACTTGTTCTATGGTAGGCTTAATAAAAGTCAAAGGTGCAATATCATTGATATCCTTTGTTTCCTCTATTTTCCCCAAATATACCCCGATTGAATCCTCTAATTCAAAAAATTGTGAGTTTTTTAAGTACTTATTGGCATTGTCAACCGTAATTGGAGGGATTTCTTCGAATATTCTACTATAACGCACCCATATAGAGTCGTTAAAATTTAGTTTATTGAACTGAACGCCAATAGAATCTAAGTAACGTACGTCATCTTTCTTGAATCTCTTTAAGCGCTTACCAACCTCATCTTTATCCAAAAAACCTTTTGGCAAGGCAACAAACCTAATCCTTGCGATTCTTTCTTTTAGCTTAAAATTCTCTTTTGCGTTTTCGTAAAATTTATTCAGTTGCTGATCTGTAATTACAGTATCTGTAGCTTGTGTCACCAATGCTTCTTTATAAACACGGGTATACAACTCCGTCCTATAATCATCTACCAGAGCATTATATTCTGCTAACTTTTCTTCGGATAAATTAATCTTGGCTTTGGAAAGCAGTAATTGTTTTGAAGCCCAGTTATTAATATAATTGATAGCGAAAGAAGCGCTATCGCCTTTTGTCATATTTTCAGTAAGTAAAGGAGCTAAATCTTCATGATATAAAAATGACTCACCTACTCTAGCTATAACTTTCTTTTCTTCATCCTTTTTCAAAAGACCATCGCATGAAATAAACAAAATAGTCAATAACCCTAAACTAGCTAAAGGGTAGAACTTGCGGAATATAAATTTAGATTTCTTAAAAAACATCGAGCAAAAATAGCAATAACCTATTCGTATGCAAATGCTTATTGATTTACTTAACACGAATTTTAGGAATACAAGATATAACAAATACCTTATAAAGAACTAAAAGTAGACTTTTTACAAAATTGCAATCTCTAGCAAAACAGGACATGAACTGAGGTTTTTTAGGTAAATTTGCCTATTGATTTTTATAATTTAACACCACTTATTCTTGAACCGACAAATAAAATTAATTTGGGATTTTAGAGGTCCTGCAGCATTAAAAACTGCAGAACACCATGTTAAGCACCTCAATGAATTTATAGCCATGGAAAAAACCGAACTGAACATTACCGGTTTTAAAGAAATAAATGACATGCACAGCATTGCATTTATGATCGTGGAAGAAAAAGAAATGATATCTGTTAGAGATTTATTGAAGCCACACCGTGGTGAAGTTTACGTAGCTTAACTTAAATGCATAATTATGAAGCATTTTTTACTTTTAATAAGTTGTGTAGCTATAGCTTCTTGTTCTCAACAAAAACAAAATTTAAATTTTCTAGAGGTTGCTTTATCATCAGATAATATAAAAATTAAACGGGTGGTAGATAGTATTGACGACTATCAAGTTCAAATCAAATACACTCAAATAGACAGAAGAAATGACAGTGTATTTTTCACCGACTATGATTTTCAGGTTAACGATAGTATGTACTTCTATCCTGCAAGCACGGTAAAATTCCCGACAGCGGTATTAGCTTTAGAAAAACTAAATAAGGTCGATAGCCTTTCCATGCACACAAAGTATTATGTGGAAGGTGACACTGTTGAAAGTACAGTCGCAAAAGATGTATCTGAAATATTCGCAGTAAGCGACAATTTAGCAAACAATAGATTGGTTGAATTTTTAGGGTTCGAAGCCATCAATCAGGAATTAAGGGATAAAGGAATATCCCCAATCAGAATTACGCATAGATTAGGACATCGCTCAGATGACCTAAGAACCAAACCGATAATAATCTACCTAAACGATTCTACTATTGGTATTACCTCTTCTATATTAAACAAAACCCCAGAAGAACTAGAACTTCTGGAAATAGCAAAAGGATTAGGCTATTATGAAGATGATGAATTAATAAATACACCTTTTAATTTCAGTCAAAAAAACTTCTACCCTATCACATCGCAGCATAATGTTATAAAAAGAGTCATATTTCCTCAAAATTTTAAAGAATCAGAACGTTTTCATATAAGCGATAAACAAAGAGAACATCTGCTCGAAGCAATGCATACTTTACCCCAAAAGGTAGGTTATGACAACACAACCTTCTATGATAGCTATTGCAAATTTTTCCTTTACGGCGATACTAAAGAAAATATCCCAGAGCATATCGAAATTTACAATAAAGTAGGATTTGCATACGGTACTCTTACTGATTGTGCTTACGTAAAGGATACAGAGAAAAACGTAGAGTTTCTTTTAACCGCAACTATATTAGTAAACAAAGATGGTATCTTTAATGATGATGCCTATGAATATGAAGAAATTGGAATTCCGTTTTTAGCACAATTGGGCAGGGAAATCTATCAACAGGAATTAAACCGTAAATAAAATTAGAAACAGCACGCTGACTATGCAAGACAATACTAATAAAACAAGAATCAATAAATACTTAAGTGAAGCTGGTTATTGCTCTCGTAGGGCTGCAGATAAGCTTATTGATCAAGGTAGAGTTACCATCAATGGAGAAGTTCCAGAAATGGGAACTAAAATTTCGGCAGGTGATATTGTAAAAGTTGATGGTGAATTAATAAAAGAATCAAAGGGAAAATCAACTTACTTAGCGTTCAATAAACCTGTAGGCATAGTTTGTACGACAGATACAGGTGTTGAAAAAGATAATATTATTGATTTTATTAACTACCATAAACGAATTTTCCCAATTGGTAGATTAGACAAACCCAGTGAAGGACTCATTTTTCTTACCGATGATGGTGATATTGTAAATAAGATTTTACGTGCTCGAAACAATCATGAAAAAGAATATTTAGTAACAGTTGATAAACCTATTACTATTGATTTTTTAAATAGAATGCGTAAAGGCATTCCTATTCTTGATACCGTTACCAGAGAATGTCAAGTATTTGAAGTAAGTACTTATCAGTTTAGAATTATTCTAACCCAGGGTCTTAACAGGCAAATACGCCGTATGTGCGAATATTTAGAATACAGGGTAAAAAAATTGAAACGAATTAGAATCATGAATGTTCAATTGGATATACCTGTAGGGGAATATCGTGACCTAACACAAGAAGAATTAGCTGAAATCAATAGACTCGTAAGTTCCTCATCAAAAACATTTGACGGTAAGAAATAGCAAACAGGTTATCTCGCTTGTTTTCTTAATTTGATAATACAAATAATTAAAGTTCAACAAAGTAGCTTAATTCACTAAAAATCACTATTTTAAAATAAAAAGCTACGTTATGTCAAAAGAGAAAAAAAATCACATAAAACACCATACTATAAAGTATGTATTTATTCTACTTATTTCTATAGCCACAGCAGCTACTTCTTTGTTGGCCCAAACCATTACTTATTCGGAGTATACTGGAGAGGTATTAGATTCCAATAGCAAAAAAGCTTTAGTATTTGCAACATTAACTGTGGATAATACCAATGTTACCACAATTACTAATTCGGAAGGTCAATTTTCATTAAAAGTACCTAATGAATACAGCAGTAATAATTTAACTATCAGTTTTTTAGGATATAAAACAAAGCAAATTTCCATTTCAGAATTGGAAAACGAGAAGAATAAAATTTTCATGGAAGAATTTGCTATGGCTTTGTCAGAAGCAAGAATCGATGCTCCTAACGACGCAGAAGCCTTAGTTAGAGAAACCCTAGATAAAAAAGGTAGTAATTATTTAAATGAAAATACGGTAATGACCGCATTTTATAGGGAGACAATTAAAAAGAGAAGAACTAACGTTAGTCTTTCTGAAGCTGTCGTAAATATTTACAAAACCCCATATTCATCTAAGAAGACAGATGCATTAGAGCTATACAAGGCTCGTAAGAGTACAGATTACACCAAGTTAGACACCGTAGCTCTAAAACTTCAGGGAGGACCGTTCAATACTTTGTTCGTTGATATGGTAAAGTACCCTAATTATATTTTTACACCAGAGACATTGGGGTATTATGATTTTTCCTTTGACACATCAACTCGTGTAAATGACCAATTAATTTATGTTATCGACTTTAAACAAAAGCCAGGAATTATTGACCCATTATACAATGGCAAACTATATATAGATGCAGAAAACAAAATTCTAACAAGCGCCATTTATTCTCTTAACATTACAGATAAAAAACTAGCTTCTCAAATGTTCGTACGTAGAAAACCAAAGAATGCAGAGGTGTGGCCGACAGAAGTATCTTACCGAGTAGATTATAGAGAAAAGGACGGGAAATGGTACTATGGTTACAGTAATGTATTGTTAGAATTTAAAATCAACTGGGATAAACGTCTGTTTAATTCTGTTTATAGTATGAGCTGTGAAATGGCTATTACAGATTGGGAGAAAAATATTGATAATATAATACCGAGGTCTAAAGACAGAATGAAAGCGTCAATTATTTTAAGTGATGAAGCCATTGGTTTTGCGGATCCAGATTTCTGGGGAGAGTATAATATTATAGAACCAGAAAAATCAATTGAATCCGCTATTAAAAAGATTCAAAGACAACTACGCAGAGAAAAACCAAATAATGGCACATCTGCACGCTAGAAACCGTTAAATAATAATAAAAAATCCCTTTGTAGTTCTTTACGAATAACAAAGGGATTTTTTATATAACACTAGCAAATTATGGGTTTAATTTGCCACCTCACTTATAAATTTAAGTCTATACAACCGCAATTCCTCCTCCTCATAGTCTCCGTCAAATTCAGCCATAGCTTCCTCTAAATCATCACTATCAGCTTCTAAGAAATAATCATGAATTTCCTCTTGTTGGTCTTCATCCAAAATTTCATCGATCCAATAGTTCAAATTCAATTTGGTACCACTGTAAACTATTTGTTCCATTTCCTTTATAAGGTCAGGTATTTCCAATCCTTTTGAGGATGCTATATCTGACAAAGGTAATTTTCTATCTACGTTCTGTATTACATAAAGCTTCAATGCAGAATTAGCCCCAGTACTTTTAACTACTAAATCATCTGGTCTAATTATTTCATTTTCTACAACATATGAATTAATGAATGCTAAAAATGGCTTACCATATTTCTTAGCCTTTCCTTCTCCTACTCCATGTACGTTTAATAATTCATCATGTGATATAGGATATTTCAACGCCATATCTTCCAATGAAGGGTCTTGAAATACAACAAAAGGAGGCACATCTAATTTCTTTGCCTGCGCTTTTCTCAGGTCTTTTAATTGCTTCAATAATTTCTCATCGGCAATACCACCAGACTTGGCAGCACCTACTATTGCATTATCATTTTCGGCATTATAAACATGATCCTTAGTCATCATAAACGATACTGGAGCATCTAAAAATTCATTGCCATTATCAGTTAAATGCAGAACACCATACTGCTCAATTTCTTTTCGCAGAAGACCTGCTACCAAAGTTTGACGAATTAATGCCATCCAATGACTCTTGTCTTTTTCTGAACCAATTCCAAAAAATTCTTTTTCGTTGGTTTTATGAGATGAAATTATAGCATTCGTTTTTCCGCGAATTGTATTTACAACTTCTTTAGATTTAAACTTTTCACTAGTACCTCTAACTACTTTAAGTAATTTAATGACATCATCTTTAGCCTCTTCTTTCTCTTTTGGATTTCTGGTATTATCATCCATTTCGGCACCATCACCGTTAACGTCGTCAAATTCCTCTCCAAAATAATGCAGCATAAACTTACGCCTAGACATAGATGTCTCTGCATATGCTACCACTTCTTGTAACAGCGCATTTCCTATTTCTTGTTCTGCTACTGGCTTGCCAGACATGAACTTCTCTAATTTCTCAATATCCTTATAAGAATAATATGCCAAACAGTGACCTTCTCCACCATCACGGCCAGCTCTACCGGTTTCTTGGTAATAGCTTTCTATACTCTTAGGAATATCATGATGAATTACAAAACGAACATCTGGTTTATCGATTCCCATACCAAAGGCAATTGTAGCAACAACAACATCTACATCTTCCATCAAGAACATATCTTGATATTTAGATCTTGTCTTGGCATCAAAACCAGCATGGTATGGCACGGCACTAACTCCGTTTACTTGTAAAACTTGTGCCAATTCCTCCACCTTTTTACGGCTTAGGCAATATATTATTCCTGATTTACCCGAGTTTTGTTTTACAAAACGAATAAGGTCAGCCTCTATATTCTCTGTTTTAGTTCGTACTTCGTAAAATAGGTTTGGTCTATTAAAAGAAGCTTTAAACAACTTCGCGCCACCAATACCTAAATTTTTTATAATATCTTCTTGAACCTTAGGTGTAGCAGTCGCGGTAAGTCCAATAATTGGAATATTATCACCCAAACGCTCCACTATAGATTTCAAATTTCTATACTCAGGTCTAAAATCATGACCCCATTCAGAAATACAATGCGCCTCATCTACCGCAACAAAAGAAACGGTAACTGAACGCAAAAACTCAACATTCTCTTCTTTGGTCAGCGACTCTGGCGCCACATATAACAACTTGGTTATCCCATCTGTTATATCTTGTTTCACCTGTTTAATCTCTCCTTTATTCAATGAAGAATTAAGTACATGTGCTATTCCGTTTTCAGATGAAATACCACGAATGGCATCTACCTGATTCTTCATTAAGGCAATTAATGGAGATACAATTATTGCCGTACCCTCTTGCATAAGGGCTGGTAATTGGTAGCAAAGAGATTTACCACCACCAGTTGGCATTATTACAAACGTATTATTCTGTCGTAAAACATTTTTGATTACTTCCTCTTGAAGTCCTTTAAACTGAGAAAAACCAAAATATTTTTTTAAAGAGGAATGTAAATCGATATTGTCAAATTCTTTACTGTCTGTCACATTTTACATTTAAGGGGACACTACTTACTTTAAAATTAATAAGCGAACAAAATTACAATTTGCCTAGCTTGGCATTACTAAATTATTATGCTATAATCGGCATTTAAAATTAAGTTTGTTTAATTTTGTCATCTTAAAGATAATACATTCTTTTAGGAATACAATCCATAATTTGAATAATAGATTGATTGCAACGGACACCATTATTGACTTAGCCAAAAAAACCATTGAAACTGAGCGTGATGCTATAGCTCAACTTTCCTCTCTTTTAACAGAAGATTTTGCGAGTATAGTAAACTGCATTATTGATTCAAAAGGGCGTGTTATAATTTCTGGCATTGGCAAAAGTGCCATTATTGCGGCAAAAATTGTAGCTACTCTTAATTCAACTGGCACCCCTGCTATTTTCATGCATGCTGGTGATGCTATTCATGGAGATTTAGGCACGGTTCAAGATAATGACGTGGTTATATGCATCTCTAACAGTGGTAATACCCCAGAGATTAAAATGTTAGTTCCATTAATAAAAAGAGGCACGAACAAACTAATTGCTATGACGGGTAACACCGAATCTTTTTTGGCAAAGCAAGCAGATTATATTTTAAACACCCATGTTGAAAAAGAAGCTTGCCCTAATGGTTTAGCACCTACAACCAGCACCACTGCACAATTGGTAATGGGAGATGCACTTGCTATAGTTCTCTTAGAAATAAAAGGATTTAGCAGTTCTGATTTTGCAAAATACCACCCTGGTGGGTCTTTGGGAAAAAGACTGTACTTAAGAGTATCTGATTTAGTAAGTAAAAATCAAGTACCTAAAGTTCAAAAAAAGGAATCAGTTAAAAAAGTGATTGTAGAAATCTCTAAAAAAATGTTAGGGGTTACAGCAGTACTTGATGGCGAAAAAGTTGTAGGTATCGTTACCGATGGCGATATTAGGCGTATGCTAAACAAGCACGACAATATAAAAGGGTTGATGGCAGAAGATATCATGACAAGTAATCCTAAAACCATACCTGCTGACACATTAGCAATCAAAGCTTTAGAGCACATGCAAAAAAAGGGTATATCTCAATTACTTGCTATGGATAATGACACCTATGTTGGTGTTATCCATTTACATAATTTAATAAACGAAGGTATTTTATAATGAGTTCCAAAGCTTCCAAACCTCACAACGAGATGTCATTTCTCGACCATTTAGAAGAATTAAGATGGCATTTAATTAGATCCGTATTGGCTGTTGTCATAATTGGAAGTGTTGCCTTTTTAATGAAGGGTTTCATTTTTGATACGATTATTTTCGGACCTAAAAACATGGATTTTCCAACATATCGCTTTTTCTGCGATGTGGCTACATGGTTAAACAAAATCCAGTCTTTTACACTAATAGATTCTTCATTCTGTGCCGATGAATTTCCTTTTACAATTCAGAGTCGTGAAATGGGCGGGCAATTTTCAGCCCATATCTGGACCTCTATTTGGGCAGGTGTTATCATTGGATTCCCCTATATTTTATGGGAAATGTGGAAATTTATTAGCCCTGGACTTCATGCGAACGAACGCAAGAATTCCCGAGGATTTATATTAATTGCTTCTTTATTATTTTTTATTGGAGTGTTATTTGGATACTATATCGTAGCGCCGCTTTCTATTAACTTCTTAGGATCTTACGTAGTTAGTGATACTGTATTAAACGAGTTCGACCTTGATTCTTACATAGGCACGCTAAAAATATCTGTTCTTGCTTGCGGTATTTTATTCGAGTTACCTATTATCATTTTCTTTTTAACCAAAGTAGGTTTGGTTACTCCAGAATTAATGAAAAAGTACCGAAAAATTGCTTTGGTAATTGTTTTAATACTCTCTGCGGTAATTACTCCTCCTGATGTTACAAGTCAAATCATAGTTGCTATACCAGTTATATTTTTATACCAAATAAGTATTTTTATTTCTGCGATGGTACTAAGAAAGGAAAGAAAAAAAGCTGAAAAAGAAAAAAAGAAAAATAGAAATGTCAAACCAAATTGAAAAATTTAATGCTTACCGTTCTAAGATGAACGATAAGTTGTTGGCCGATAATAATAAAATTGTAAAACGCATATTTAACTTAGACACCAACGCTTTTGCTGCGGGCGCTTTAGATGTAAAGACCAAAGAGTTATTAGGTCTTGTAGCATCGGCAGTTCTTCGTTGCGACGATTGTGTAAAGTATCATTTAGAAAGTTCTTATAATGAAGGAGTTTCTAAAGAAGAGGTCATGGAAACTTTAAGTATTGCTACTTTGGTGGGCGGTACTATCGTTATTCCACATTTAAGAAAAGCATATGAGTATTGGGAAGAATTAGAAAACCAACAAGGTTAAATAATCCCTAATTACTTTTCTAACAGACCAATAACCAATAGATTTGAAAACATGAAGTTACGTGCCGACAATATAATGAAGTCCTACAGAGGTCGTAGGGTGGTTAAAGGAATTTCCCTGGAAGTTAACCAAGGAGAAATCGTTGGATTATTAGGACCAAATGGTGCTGGTAAAACAACCTCCTTTTATATGATTGTTGGGCTTATTAAACCTAACGGTGGCAGTATCTATTTAGATGACATGGAGATTACAAAATTCCCCATGTACAAAAGAGCTCAGAATGGTATTGGTTATTTGGCACAAGAGGCTTCTGTTTTTAGAAAACTTAGTATTGAAAAGAATATTTTAAGTGTACTTCAATTGACCAAATTGAGTAAGAAAGAGCAACATATGAAAATGGAATCTCTTATTGAGGAATTTGGTCTTGGTCATATTCGTAAGAGCCGTGGTGATTTATTATCTGGTGGCGAACGAAGAAGAACAGAAATCGCTAGAGCATTGGCTACCGACCCCAAATTTATTTTACTTGATGAACCTTTCGCCGGTGTCGATCCTGTAGCCGTAGAAGACATACAACGTATCGTAGCTCAATTAAAAGACAAAAACATTGGTATTCTTATTACCGACCACAACGTACAGGAAACGCTTGCTATTACAGAGCGTTCTTACTTAATGTTCGAAGGCGGCATCTTAAAATCTGGTGAACCTGAAGAATTGGCTGCCGATGAAATGGTACGTAAAGTATACTTGGGGCAAAATTTTGAACTACGTAAGAAGAAGTTAGATTTTTAAAAAAGATTAAACTTAAAATTCTTCTTTGTACTTCTTTAGGTTGTATAATCCCCATCCAAAAAACAATAGCTCTAGAATTAATGCAGGAATAAATAGTGGCGATATACCGTCAACTAATGTACTTACTATTCTTCCAAAAGAAATTCCTCCCATAAAAAGCACATTACACAATGTTGCTCCATACCAAATTCTGGATTTAAAAGCACCTATTAGCCAATACAGCCCTACACCCAAATAAATACCCATTACGGCACGCAACATATTCTTCAATTCCAAGTCTACCACCTCAAACCCTAAAAGTTCTGGCATTATAAAAGCTGGATGACCACCATATACCACCCCGGCAATGATTACTATAATTCCGGATAAAACTAGATTAAGATATTTTGGAATTTTCATTGAATTGTTTACCATAAAGTTGAAGATATCTAAATGCAGCTATACCACCAATAAATGAAAATACAGCTAACATCCAAAACACATGTTGGTGTCCTTCCAAACCTGGTGAAGCATCTAGCAAGTAACCCATTGCAGGACCAGCAAAAATATCTGGCGTATATCCTACTAAAGAAATAAGCCCGACTGCAGTACCCGTTAATACCAAAGGAATTTTACCACTCTGCATAACTGCAAAGTATAAAGATCGGATGGCGTAAACGCCTAATGCCACAATCATTATAGAAAATAAAAACATAAAATAGGAAACATCCGCAACCATACCAGAAGCAAATAGTAATGAACCTATTAGTGCAATTACAAAACCTATAAACAAAAACAAGCTTGGTCTAGAACGGTCGGCAACAATCCCTATAAAAACACCCACAACCGGTCTTGCAAATAATAAGTACGTACCTACCTCTGCAGAGCCAACCTCATCTAGCAACATAACATCTTGGGCGTAGAGTGAAAATATATCAGTGATTTTATATCCTACATAAGCACATAGAATAATAATCATTAATAATAATACGGAAGGGAGTCGAAGGACTTCTTTAATTTGTGAAACCGTAATTCTCTCAACAACAATCTCTTTCTCTTGATGCTCGGGCAGCTTCATAAACGACCAAACCAAAACACCTACGACAGCAACAATTCCTGAAGAAACCAAAATAACATACCGAAACGCAAATCTACTTTCCTGCAAGGTTGCAACTTCTAAATCTGCCGACATAAAGTGAGCAAAAACAAGAACGCCTAAAGTTCCGAAAAGAGCACCTACCAATCCCCTACCTCCATCTAATAATCCGAATGCTTTGCCTTGAGAATTTTGACCGCCCCAAACCCTTGTAGCTTTTATCATAGGAGACCAAAAAAGAAAAATAGTGGTAAAGCCCCAGAAACCATATAATATTTGAAGCGCTAAATAATCGGGAAAGGTTGCAAAAACTAATCCGCCTAAAGCGGTCATCCATAAAGCAATAGCTATTAATTTTCTAGGTTGATATTTATCTGCCAAAGGTCCGCCCAATAAATAAGATACTAATGCCACAAAGCCATATACAGAAAAACAAAGTCCCAAAGAAACATTGTCTAGCTCAAATACTTTTAATACGGTAGGTCTAAAGACTCGCTGTAAAACAAAAGGCAAAATAAAGACGCTCTCTCCTGCTAAAATTAATAGTAACAAGTAATACCAGGGCGCTTTTTCGGGTTGTTTCATTTCGTTTTAATCGGAATCCAAATCTCCTCTTCAGAGGCAGGATCATTGTTTTTGTATTTATCGCCCAACACTTCAAAATGTGGACGGTCATCTAAAATATAATCTGATTTAGAAATCCATTCCCCATAAATATATTGAAAAAAAGCTGGGGCACTTTCTACAGTACCTTTATAATCAAAGACAGCATAAAGACCGCCCTCTATAATTAAATTTTGAAAATCTGTAGAAATGTCTTCTATTACATTCACTTCTACACATGCCCATTTTACAAATTTTTTAGCAGGAGAGAACGTTTCAAAATAACCTTCTGGATAAACTTGTAATGAGATAAAGTCTTGAGACGACTTATTTAAAATATCGTTACTACGCTGCCTGAAATTTTTCCAAAGTTCAAAAGTCTTATTATCAATTAGACTCATTTTTTGATTGATTCCTAATAGTTGTTTCGATTTTAATTCAACGATTCTAGGCTTCATTATTCACTTTCTTTAAATCAATTTCAAATAAACAAACAGGTCCTTCTTTATAATGAGGTGGAAGTTCATCTACGTTCGGCAAATCAAACATGCCTAAAAAATTAAAACCACAAGTACAGTAATGATTAATTAAGCGGGTATTATCCCCTATGGTATCTAAGCGAATGAATTGTTTTGCATGAGTTTTTGCATAATCTTTTGCCCAATCTACGATTAAGGCAACAAAATTATGACCGCGAAAATCTGGGTTTGTAGCTATACGATGAATATAAATGGCTGGATCCTCATTTCTTTTTTCCCATATTTGAGCATCAGAAAAAGTAATAGCCCAAATACAAGCAATATCATTATCAATTATTAATTTAAACTGTCTTTGTTCTGCTATCTCAGAAGTAACCATGCTTCTATCAAATTCTGGCCAGACTACTACAGATTTCTTACTTTTCTGATATGCTGAGGCAATATTGTACAAGTTGAAAACATCATCTATTTCTTTTAATCCAATATTTTCAACTTTCATATATAATACACTTAAATTATAAAACTAAAAGTCCGTGCTCACGCAAACCAGTTATTTGCTTAGAGTACCAAAAAAGCTCAAAATCTTCTAATTGAGATTCGTAATCCTTTTTTAACTGACCGTAACTTAATGGTTTATTTTCAGGTTTCAATTTTTCTAAACTAGAAAGCAACCATTCCCCTTTATCCTTATCCACTGTTATTTCGTACTTATCAACCTTTGTATGAAAGCTTAATTCTAATTGTTGCCAAGTCATTCCTTTTTTCTTCTTTACACGCTCACTAGTTATAGGCATTGGACCAATCCAAGCCACCTTAGCTGTGGATTTAGTATTTAGCACCAACTGTTGTTCTAAGCAATTATATATATAATCTGGAGCTATTGTTGACGTCGGAATTTTAAAATCGAACCATTCTTGCAAACTCATATCAAAACCGATACCATGCATAAAATTGAAGAGTGATTTTTTTAGACCGTAACTAAATTCGCCATGGTCTACACCAATTTTATCTTTGAAGTCAATATCGTTATTAGCAAAGCTGATAGCTTTTAAATCTGGAATAACACCATAATTTTCGGGATTTAGACCCACCGGACTATGTGCTGTTAATGCAAATTGATGCCAAAAACCCGATTGTATTATTCCCAGCTCGAACAACTGTCGCACCATTTCTAAACTATCTACCGTTTCTTGTACCGTTTGGGTTGGGTAGCCGTACATTAAATACGAATGCACCATAATATTTGATTCGGTCAAATTACGTGTCACTTGGGCAACTTGCTCTACTGTAACGCCTTTATCAATCAATTTCAGTAAACGGTCTGATGCAACTTCTAATCCTCCAGAAACGGCAATACAGCCTGATGCTTTCAATAAAAAACATAAATCTTGGGTAAAGTTTTTTTCAAAACGAATATTTGTCCACCATGTAATAGTCAGATTTCTTTTCAGAATCTCCAACGCAAATGCCTTCATTAAAGAAGGCGGTGCAGCTTCATCTACAAAATGAAAACCCGATTCACCTGTTTGTTCTATTAATGTTTCTACACGATCCACCAAGAGACTAGCAGCGACAGGTTCATATATTTTAATATAGTCTAAAGAGATATCACAAAAAGTACATTTACCCCAATAACAACCGTGTGCCATGGTAAGTTTATTCCAACGACCATCGCTCCATAAACTATGCATAGGGTTTGCTATCTCTATTACCGATACATATTTATCCAAATATAAATCTGAATAATCCGGAGTACCTATTGCCTGTTGTTTATAATCTGGGTTAGCACTATTATTTTTATATACTACTTGGTTGTCCTCTAAAATGAAGGTTCTTTTTAATTCCCCTTCACCATTAATTACATATTGATGAACCAGTTCTAAGGGGAGTTCTCCATCATCTAACGAAATAAAATCGAAGAATTCAAAGACACGAACATCGGTAAGGCTTCGTAATTCTGTATTAGGAAAACCACCACCCATAGCAATCTTAATCGATGGATGATTTTTCTTTATGAACTGTGCACAGCGAAAAGCACTATACAAATTACCAGGGAAAGGCACTGAAAAACATACCAATTTAGGATTAATGGCTATTAATTGTTCTCCTAATAATTTAAGCGTTAATTCATCAATAAATGTTGGGTCTTCGTTTAAATGATTATAAAGTTCATCAAATGAATTGGCACTTCTTCCTAACCGTTCGGCATATCTACTGAAACCAAAATTAGGGTCTATACATTCTACAATAAAATCAGATAAATCTTCAAGATATAAGGTTGCCAAATGCTTGGCTTTATCTTGCATACCCATATTACCAAAAGCCCATTCTAAATCATCCAATTGCTGAAAACGTGAAGCTTGAGGCAAAAAATTATCGGTACACAACTGCCTGGCTAATGTATCATTTTTCCCTTGTAGAAACAGAATTACAGCATCTAAAGTCTTCAAATAATCTTGGCGCAGGGCATATATTCTCTGGCAGTTTTCAGAAACAATAGCACCTGCTTCAAAAGCCATTTCAAATAGTTGCTGAAAGGTACTTTTATTAAAAAGTGATAATATAACCTCAATACCTAGATCCGATTGAAACGAGGAGATATTCTTCGTATTCAAAAACCCTTTTATATAAGCCGTTGCCGGATATGGGGTATTCAGTTGGGTAAAAGGTGGTGTTATTAAAAGAAGGTCTTTCACAAGGCTATTTTAGAACAATGTTGCAAAGATAACGGATACCTTACTCATTATTCAATATCTCGCGAACCGCTTGCTGATATTAAGAAAAAGTATTTAATCTTCTTTTTTATCTGCTATTAATACTTTGAAAAAATCGATAACCCTTGAAGCCCCTGTCTTACCATTATCATCCATATTTGACAAAACAACAATGGTGTACTTCTCTTTCATAAAATCCATAAGTTCATTGTGTATGCCATACCAACCTCCGCTATGTCCTTGTATTATTTGATTATACCGTTGATCAATATCTATTCCATACCCTAAACTGGTGTTATAGCCTTTTACTTTAGGTTCAAACATTAATTCTGACGTTGATTTTTTTAACAATACTCCATTTCTAAGGGCGTATGAAAACTTAAACAAATCTTCAACTGTAGCATAATGAAAACCGCCAGGTGATGCTTTTGAAAGATAGTAATCGTTTCTTTTCGGAATTTTACTATCCCCAAAAAACGTAGTATAACCACTTGCCCTATTACTTACAACTGAATCAATTTCTAACTCAGTTGAGTTGGTCATATCTGCTGGTGTAAAAATATTATCCTTTACATAATCGTAATAACTTTCACCACTAACCTTTTCTATTATTAGTCCTAAAATGACAAAACCAGAAGCACTATAATTATATGTAGCACCTGGACTGGAAAGCAATGTATCCTTTACAAAGAGTGGAACAAAATCTGAAATATTTTTATATTGTAATTTATTCGTATCCAAAAAACCACCCACATAAAAATTATTGTTTCCTGAAGTATGGGTTAAAAGCTGATGAATAGTCACCGAGTCCCTCACCAATTCATTTGGATAATCCGGAAGATATTTCCCGATAGAAACATCTAGTTCTACCAGTCCTTTCTCATATAACTGCAAAGTAGAAACGGCAGTAAACATTTTTGTGATAGACGCCAGGTTAAACTTAGTATAAACCTTGTTTTTAATGTTATACTCTATACTGGCAAGACCATAAGCTCTTTTCTCAATTATACTATCATTATGTGCCACCAAAATCGCACCAGAAAAATCTGATGAAACCAATCCATCCAAGAACTCATCAATTTGGTTGGTTTTATCTTGACTGAAACAGGCAGTACATATAAATAATAAAATTATCGTAAAGTATCCCTTTCTATTCATAATTATTTGTAGTCAAATCAGATAAATTCAACTAAAGATAACTTTAAACTTTTTCATTATTCAATATCTCGCGAACCGCTTGCTGATATGCCTTAGGGTTATTAGCTTTCTTTATTTTCTTGAATGCCTTATGTGGATTAGAAGTTGATTGAGCGAAATACTCCCAAAAGCCCTGCATTTTCATTTTAATTGGTGTTGGTCCTGATAATGCTTCGTCATACTGCTGATAAATAGTATCATGAAACTCAGAGAAAATCTTCCAACGGTCTTTTGGGTATTCGGTGGTATTATTCTTAATCATGCTAGGTAAAAATGGGTCGGAAATTAAACCTCTTCCCATCATAAAATGATCAATTGAAGGGAAACGCTCTTGCATTTCTTGAAATTTTGCTACTGTAGTTATATCTCCGTTATAATATAATTTGTGCTTAGTACTTTCTACACATTTCTGAAAAGCATCTAAATCCACTCCACCTTTATATAGTTGCTTTCCTATACGTGCATGAATGGCAATATTCTTTAATGGATAAGAATCTAGGATAGGAAAAACAGCTAAAATCTCTTCTGCATTTTCATAGCCCATTCTCATTTTCATAGAAACTACAACATCTGTTTCTTCATGAGCACGTTTTAAAATAAGGTCTATTTTCTCGGGATTACAAATGAGTCCGCTACCCATACCTTGTTTCGTAACCATAGGATAAGGGCAACCTAAATTCCAATTCAGTTCTTTATACCCTAAACTCTGAATGTATTTTATTACGAACAAAAATTCATCGGCATCACCAGTCATTACCTGTGGAATAACTTCTAGTGTGGTGTTATTTTCTGGCTGTAAATCTTTTTGATAAGAATTCTTAATCACCATTTTCCCATTCAAACGAATGTACGGTGCATAGAAGGTATCAATACCTCCAAAATATTTATGGAATGCATTTCGGAATCTAAAATCGGTAAAACCCTGTAATGGTGATGATAGTAAAATAACTGACATGTATTTATGACTGCGTTATGTGCAAATTCTTAAGTCTTGCAACAACAGATTCAGCTGCAAAAATAGCGCCTTCCATGTAACCAGAGTGATGTTTTGACGTTTCTGCTCCAGAAATAAATAATTTATTACCAAATAAAGGTTCTTGGTACAGTGAATGTCCGCCGTTTTGATGCGGAAACAAATTATCTTCCTGTCTGTTAGATTTGGTAAACTCCTCATTATACCAAGCCGTTTCGTTATACGATTCGTATTGCAAAGCCTCATCCCCAAAAACCATTTTCAGTTGCGCTTCTATTTTCTCTATTCTTTGTTCTTTTGTAAAACGAGCACAGCTACCAGAGGCAAAACCAACAAGGGCATAAGATTCATTTTCCAAATTAGATTGGTCGTAAAATTCGGTAAGTGGACCAACATTACTAAATATGGTTCCCGATTTACCCTGCTCTCGCCAGAAAGGTTTCTTATAGGTTAATGCAACTTTAATAGAATCTTGCATCCACGTGTGTGTCTGTTCTGCCAGTGATATTAGTTCGCTTGGTAAAGCAGGTGTAAATTTAATCTGGTCTATTAATGCCGCAGGTGGTAAGGTGGTAATAACTACATCTGCTTTTAAAGTTCTAGAATTGGTTTTTACTTCTGAGGTACTTATAGAGATTATAATCTCATTTACCGTTTCGTTCAAAAAAACGGTATTGGGTTTTAGTTTAGTATATATTGAATTCAATAAATCTATGGTTCCATTTTTAAATCGGTAACTAGGGCTATCGTTCGGTACTGCAATCTCTTGAGGCGGCACGTTTGAAAAGGTTTGAAAATAAGATTTACCAGTCATAAATTGTTCAAAATAAGGAACCTTGAACTCTTCTATAATATCCAACAAATGGTAATGACTTTGATTAAACCAAGTGGCACCCATTTCAACTTTTGCGTTCCCAGATTGAATGGTATGAATTCTACCTCCTATGCGGTCTCGTCCTTCTAACACCTTTACATTATACCCAAGTTCTTGCAAAAGGTATGCAGTTAAAAGTCCTGTTAAGCCTGCACCGACAATCACTACCGATTTTTCCATTATTCTATATAATTCTGATTAAAACCGGGCTAAGAAATTTTTGATTGCAGTACACTAACAGTTACTAATAACTGACCAATATGTCTTTGACTATGTTCTGCTGCATGAAACAACAGACCTATAACCGTAGTTGGTAGTTTTTTCCTGCCCACAGTTCTTTTCTCTGTAAGTGTATCTTCTGGAAGGGTCTTAAAATATGCTAAAGCCTCCGCAACCTTTGCAGAAAACTGTTCTTGCAAACCTTCGACTTCAATAGTTAAATTAAAAGAACCTTCTTGTTTTAAAAATTGAAATTGCTCTGCCGTAAGAGACTCACTCTTGGCGTAAGTCATCATTCTATCTAAAACGCCAGTTATATGATTCATATGAAAACCAACCGATGCTCTACCAGATGTCTTAGCCCATAAAAGTTCTTTAGGGAAATCTGCAGTATACTTTTTTAATTCTCTTTCAGATTGCAAAAGCGCATGTGCCGCAGGCTGCAAAATATCTGGAATATTGAGTATAGGTCCTGCTAACCAAAATTCCATTTGTTCCTGTCCATCATCCATAATACTCTTACTTTTCAATTCTATTTATAAAGTCTCTCTTGAATCATAGAACTTACCACATAAAAGAGGATAATTAAAGGTATCGCCATAAACTTCATGGTTACGATAAGTATTAAACTAATAATGATAAAAATATAACGCATGGCATTATCCTTAAAACTTGTATTCTTAAATTTTAAAGCGAATAAAGGAAGATTAGCATTTAATAGATACGCACTAACAATAGTTAGTAATATTAAAAACCACTGATTAAGAATCAATGTATTTAAAAAATCATTGTTTTGATAGAGTAATATAAGTGGTAATGATAATATTAATAACGCATTAGCTGGTGTAGGTAATCCTATAAAGGAAGAAGTCTGATTTTCATCAATATTAAATTTCGCCAATCTGTAACCAGATGCCATAGTTATCACAAAACCAAAGAATGGTATAAGGTGTACTAATTTTAGGTCTCCCGCTTCTATAAAAAAGTGAGACCCATCTCCCCAGCCACTAGTTTGTGACATTGCCAATAATTGAAACATTACGATACCAGGCACAAGACCACTAGTAATCATATCTGCAAGAGAATCTAATTGCAAACCAAGTTCGCTTTTTACATCTAGAACCCTAGCTGCCAATCCGTCGAAAAAATCAAAAAATATACCCAAGGCAACAAAAATAGCTGCAATCTCTAATTTATTAAGCACGGCAAAAACAGTTGCCACACAGCCGCAAAAAACGTTTAATAGGGTAATAAAATTGGGAATATGTTTTTTCATGATAGTTAATATAATGTCACAAATTACAAAGGTAAATGTACCCTTTCATCAATATTTGCTCTAAAATAATATAATTAAACGGTGGTATTGGTATTCCCTTCTAAAAACCAATAATTACATCTTCATTTCTAAAGGTAAAATTTTCTCCTTAATGATGTATAATCTGGCTAACCAACAAATTTACAACTCGTTAGGTTGTTTGCATTGAAATTAAAACTACCTTCTATTTAGTCTTATCACAAATTAATTGCTAAATGAAAAATATTATGCATGCATAGTATTGTTTTCTTAAAATTTTAGAATTAAATTATAGCCTTTGTAACAATTTACCCTAAAAAATGAAAATTTGTAACAAATACTATTAAACACTAACCATTAAATACATTGCCAAAAATGAAAATTAAAAAGGTTTTAGTAGCTAACCGAAGTGAAATTGCAATTAGAGTATTACGTGCCTGTTCTGAACTAAACATTAAGACAGTTGCTATATATACGTATGAAGATCGCTATTCACAACACCGAAACAAGGCCGATGAATCTTACCAAATAGGTGAAGACAATCAACCGTTAAAACCTTATTTAGATATTCCACAAATTATAGCGTTAGCGAAAGCTAAAAATGTAGATGCTATACACCCAGGTTACGGATTTCTATCTGAAAACTCAGAGTTTGCAAGGCAATGTGCAGCTAACGATATTATTTTTATAGGTCCAGACCCAAAAGTAATGGATGCCTTAGGTGATAAAATTACCGCTAAGAAAGTTGCTGTAAAATGTAATGTCCCAATTATTGAGAGTAACAAGAAAAAACTAAGCACACTAAAAGTAGCTTTATCGGAAGCTGCAACTATAGGTTACCCACTAATGCTAAAAGCTGCTTCTGGTGGTGGAGGTCGTGGTATGCGTATTATTAGAAAAGATGAAGATTTAAAAATGAATTTTGATTCTGCCAGAAACGAAGCACTTAATGCTTTTGGCGATGATACTATGTTTCTAGAAAAGTATGTAGAAAACCCAAAACATATAGAAGTACAAATAGTAGCAGATAACCACGGAAATATTCGCCATTTACATGAGCGCGATTGCTCTGTGCAACGTCGTCATCAAAAAGTTGTTGAGATTGCCCCTTCACATAATGTGAGTGAGGAAGTAAAACAAAATCTATATAAATATGCTGTAAATATTGCCAAAGAGGTCAATTACAATAATATTGGGACGGTAGAATTTTTAGTAGATCCAGATGATAATATTTATTTCATTGAAGTAAACCCACGTATTCAAGTAGAGCATACCGTAACCGAAATGGTAACTGGTATCGATTTGGTGAAAACCCAAATTTTCGTTGCTGGCAATTATAAGTTAGACAGTCAGCAAATTAAAATTTACGGTCAAGATACTATTGCAACATATGGTTTTGCACTACAATGTAGATTAACAACAGAAGATCCAGGCAATAACTTTACTCCAGATTATGGTACGGTAACTACATACAGAAGTGCATCTGGTATGGGTATTCGTTTAGATGCCGGTAGTATTTACCAAGGGTATCAAGTTAGCCCGTTTTTTGATTCTATGTTGGTAAAAGTATCATCTCACGGTAGAACCTTAGATGGTGCTACTCGAAAAATGGTACGTGCACTAAAGGAATTTAGAATTAGAGGAGTTGAAACTAACATTCATTTTCTACAGAATGTTATTCAGCATCCCACATTTAAAGCAGGTAAGGTAACTGTCAATTTTATTCAAAACACTCCTGCCCTATTCAAAATAAAACTTCCTCAAGATAGAACATCCAAGGTGGTGAACTTTTTGGCTGAAGTAATTGTAAATGGAAACTCTGATGTTAAATATATAGATCAAAACAAAGTTTTCAGAAATCCGAAAGTTCCAAAATTCAATCCATTGGAAGCACATCCGAAAGGAACAAAAGATATGCTCACCGAAATGGGTCCTGAAAAATTCTGTGCTTGGTTAATGGATGAAAATAAAATTCATTTTACAGACACGACAATGCGCGATGCGCATCAATCTTTATTGGCAACCAGAATGCGTACCTATGATATGTTGCGTGTCGCAGAAAGTTATGCCAAAAATCACCCAAATACCTTTAGTATGGAAGTTTGGGGAGGTGCAACTTTTGATGTTTGTATGCGCTTCTTGCATGAGAGCCCGTGGACACGTTTACGAGAATTGAGAAAAGCGGTACCAAATATCTTGTTTCAAATGTTATTGCGCGGTTCTAACGGTGTAGGTTACAAAGCATACCCTGATAATTTAATTGAAAAATTCGTTGAAAAATCTTGGGAAAACGGAGTCGATATTTTTAGAATTTTCGATTCATTGAACTGGGTAAAAGCAATGGAGCCAAGCATCAATTATGTACGAAACAAAACAGGTGGTATTGCGGAAGCTGCGATAAGTTATACTGGTGACATATTAGATGTCAACGAAAGTAAATACACTCTAAAATATTATACTCAGCTTGCGAAAGATTTAGAAAATGCAGGCGCTCATATGATTGCCATAAAAGATATGGCAGGTCTACTAAAACCATATGCTGCTACTGAATTGGTAACTGCACTGAAAGACACTGTAAACCTACCTATTCATTTACACACACATGACACCTCTTCTTTACAGACTACAACGTATCTAAAAGCTATTGAAGCTGGTGTAGATGTAGTAGATGTAGCATTAGGTGGATTATCTGGATTAACATCTCAACCCAACTTTAATTCGGTGGTAGAGATGATGAAGAATCAGCCAAGAGCGCATGAGTTTGATATGCCAAAATTAAATCAGTTTTCTAACTTCTGGGAAGATACAAGAGAGTTATATTATCCTTTTGAATCGGGATTAAAAGCAGGTACAGCTGAAGTATATTCTCATGAAATTCCTGGTGGGCAGTATTCTAATTTGCGTCCGCAAGCAACTGCATTAGGTCTAGGAGACAAATTTGAAGAGGTTAAAAAGATGTATGCAGAGGTTAATAAACTCTTCGGAAATCTAATTAAAGTTACCCCTAGCTCTAAAGTTGTTGGCGACATGGCAATTTTCATGGTAACCAACGATTTAACAACCGAGGATGTTATGACACGTGGTGAGGAAATATCCTTCCCAGATTCGGTTATTAGCTTCTTTATGGGCGATTTAGGGCAACCAGTTGGTGGGTTTCCTAAAAAACTGCAGAAGATTATTCTTAAAAATAAAAAGCCCTACACGAACAGACCAAATGCACATTTAGAACCTACCGATTTTGACAAGGAGTTTAAAGCCTTTAAAAAGAAGTTTCAAAAAGGATTTACTCGTGGCATTGAAATGGAAGATTTTCTTTCATATACCTTATACCCAAAGGTTTTCGAACAGGCACATGAAAATTATAAGCTGTACGGTAATTTAGCACTTGTACAAACAAAGCATTTCTTCTACGGAATGAAACTTCGTGAAGAAACGCTAATAGAATTAGAGCCTGGTAAAACTGTAATTGTAAGGTTACTTTCTGTGGGTATACCTAACGAACTAGGTATGCGCACCGTATTTTTCCAGGTAAACGGGGAGAATAGATTTGTAGATGTTTTAGATACTTCTTTAAACTTGAAGATTGAAGAAAATGAAAAAATAGATACAGATAACACCAACCAGATTGGGGCTCCGTTACAAGGTTCACTTTATAAAGTATTGGTCAAAAAAGGGCAAACCATAAAAGAGAACGATCCTTTATTTGTGATTGAAGCTATGAAAATGGAAACTACCGTTACTTCTTTTAAATCAGGGACTGTTAAATCGGTAAGTCTAAAAGAAGGTAGTATGGTAAAACAAGATGATTTAATCATCACTTTTGAATAGAAACCATATTGCTTGATAGTACTACAAAAAGCTGCCCAAATGGGCGGCTTTTACTTTTAGCGCCAACCACTCACTTTATATTAAAATCTTTCACATAAAATTATAAAAAAGCTATATCCCTCTATTCTGTTATTATTCGCATCTTTGCAGCTATTATGAACTAGTAAAAATATGTTCAAAAAGCTCACTTTTTTTTTAATGCTACTTTGTACTGCATTTTGGGGACAATCTCAAAATGTTGAGCTTTCCCCATTATCAAAAATTAGTTTATTGACAGTTGGCACAGGAGAAGATCTAGCTGCTAAATTTGGACACAGTGCCATTCGTCTACAAGACCCTACTTTGGGTATAGATGAAGTTTATGGTTATGGAACCTATGATTTTGAAGATCCTAATTTTTATTTGAATTTTACCCGAGGTAAATTATCATATACCATTTCTAGAATTCCTTTTAAGTACTTTGACTACTCTTACCAACAAGAAAAGCGATGGATTAAAGAGCAAGCTCTAGATTTAGATATACAACAACGTACCAAAATCGTTGCTTTCTTAGAAAACAATTTACTTCCTGAAAATAAAAAATACAAGTACGATTTTTTGTTTGATAATTGTGCCACTAGAATACCAATGGTATTTGAAAAGACTTTAGGAAGCAATTTCAATTTTGATTACAGCTACCTAGAAAACCAATTAACTTTTCGTGAACTAATTAGATTAAAATTAAACCCTAATTCTTGGTCTAATTTCGGTATTGATTTAGCGTTAGGTTCTGTTATTGATAGAGAGGCTACGCCATATGAACATCTGTTTTTACCTATTTATGTGTATGAACAAATGAAACATACCACGCTAGATGGCAAACCAATAGTTAAAAAAGAGTCTATTTTATTAGATATTCCAGAACAAGAAGACCGAGCTCTTATTTTCTTGACACCTCTTTTTTGGCTTAGTATATTATTGTTGTTGGTCAGTTATATTACCTACACCGACTATAAAAATTTTAGAAGAAATAGGTGGTTAGACTTTTCGCTGTTCTTAGTAACAGGTTTGGCAGGCGTTCTTATAGTCTTTCTTTGGTATGGTACAGACCACTTGGCAACTAAAGGCAACTTTAATTCGCTGTGGGCATTTGCTCCGAATATATTTATAGCATTTTTAATGGTTAAGAAGGTAGTTCCAGAATGGATTATTACCTATATCATATTCCTCTCCATATTATTAGGAATCACTTGTGTTCTTTGGATGTTTAAAATTCAAGTGTTTTCCATATTATTAGTTATAGTATTACTAGCATTAGCTATACGATATCTATATCTGATATATTATTTAAAAAGTAAACATCTAGCGAAAAAATAAAAATCAAGATACCTTACATGAATTTACTTACCGTTGAAAATATTTCTAAATCCTATGGCGAATTGGTGCTTTTTGATAACCTATCATTTGGTATCAATAAAGACCAAAAAATTGCTTTGATCGCTAAAAACGGTACAGGAAAAACATCTATACTTAATATACTGTCAGGAGCAGACACGCCAGATTCTGGGCAAGTAAATTATCGTAAATCTACCAGAGTATCCTTTTTGGCTCAAGAGCCGGTAATGGATCCTAATTTAACCGTAGAGGAAACTATTTTCGCTTCAGATAATGAGGTACTAACGGTATTGGCTAATTACGAAAAGGCATTACTAAACCCTGAAGATGCAGATGCTTACCAAAAAGCATTTGATGCGATGGACCGTTTTGAAGCTTGGGATTTTGAAACCCAGTATAAACAAATTCTATCTAAGCTAAAGCTCGAAGATTTAGATGCTAAAGTTGATAAATTATCTGGTGGTCAAAAGAAACGTTTGGCTCTAGCCAATGCGCTTATTAATAAACCAGACCTTTTGGTATTGGATGAGCCTACCAACCATTTAGATTTAGAAATGATTGAATGGTTAGAGGAATTTTTCGCTAAAGAAAACATGACCTTATTTATGGTAACACACGACCGTTACTTTTTAGAGCGTGTTTGTAACGAAATCATTGAACTTGAAAACGGTAAGTTATATCCATATAAAGGCAACTATTCTTATTATTTAGAGAAAAAAGAAGCCCGTATAGAACAAGAAGCTACCGAACAGCATAAAACAGAACTACTTTTTAAGAAGGAATTAGACTGGATGAGAAGGCAACCAAAAGCCCGTACCACCAAGTCTAAATCTAGAATTGATGATTTTGCAGTAATTAAGGATAAGGCAAGTCAAAGAAGAAAGGACCATCAGGTACAATTAGAGCTTAACATGGAGCGTGTTGGGAGCAAAATTCTTGAACTTCATAAAATATCTAAGTCGTACCCTAACAAACCTATACTTGACAAATTCGAATATGTTTTTCAAAAAGGAGAGCGTATTGGTATTATTGGCAAGAATGGTACAGGTAAGTCTACCTTTTTAAATATTCTTAGTGGAATAGACCAGCCTGATAGCGGAAAAGTAATTGTTGGTGAAACTATAAAGTTTGGGTACTACACTCAAAAAGGTATTGATATAAAGCAAGGGCAAAAGGTTATTGATGTCATTCGTGAATTTGGAGATTACATACCTCTAATGAAAGGAAAACAGATATCAGCACAACAATTACTAGAACGTTTTCTATTTGACAGAAAAAAACAATATGATTTTGTAGATAAACTAAGTGGTGGTGAACGCAAACGTCTTTACTTGTGTACTATACTTATTCAGAATCCTAATTTTCTAATACTTGATGAGCCTACCAACGATTTAGATATTGTAACGCTTAACGTATTAGAGAGTTTCTTGATGGACTTTCAAGGATGTTTAATGGTTGTTTCTCACGACCGTTACTTTATGGATAAGATTGTAGATCATCTATTTGTATTTAGAGGTGATGCCGTTGTTGAAGATTTTCCAGGCAACTACTCAGATTACAGAGCTTACGAAGACAGCCAAATCATAGAAAAAAGAGAACAAAAAGAAACTCAAAGTTCTACAAAAACAAATTGGAAAGAGCCAGACACATCTCCTAAAGTCTCTTACGCAGACCAGCAGGAGTATAAAAAGTTAGAGCGTGAAATTCAGAAATTGGAAAAGAAAAAAGTAACTCTCCAAGAAAAATTCACCGATGATTCATTGGGTGGCGATGATATTAAAGCCCTATCCATTGAGTTAAAAGAACTGACCGACTCTATTGAAAGTAAAACCGAACGATGGTTTGAACTTTCAGCAATAATGGAGGGTTAGACACTATTTACACTTAGACTTCACATTACATTTTACTACTTCTATAAATAGTAGACGGGTGGTTTTTACCATTCGTCTACAGTAAAATGTCGCCCAACTATATGTGGCAAATTATGTTTGTTTATGCCTGTACTTTAGCAGTGTAAAACAAATATCATGAAATCAATTATCCTTTTAACTGTTCTTTTCTTCACTACTTTCTTAGCGCAAGCGCAAGCGAACAATGAGAATGTTTCTTTAGAGATTGAAACTGTACAAGTTGAGATGATCGAAGCGATTGATACTGAAAATACAATGGAGGTTGCTAGATTATATAAGAACAAAAACAACAGAGTAATCAAGGCATTAAAATTCTCAACGAAATTGAACAACGCTAAACTTTCTTAGTCAAATAACAAACACCCTTTTCGTCCCAATCTTTTACCTACCCCTTCTCTTACCATTACTTACCTATTAAATAACTATCCCATCCCGTTTTACAACCAACCACTACTCCAGACATTTTATATGTCGATTTAGATATTACATCAAATTATGTGATCAGGTTTAGTATCGTTAAACTAAATGCTCCTTAAAAGGGATTTATCCTCCGAATAGAAAGCCACAAACAATCCGACACATCAATAACTACAGAAGGTTAACGTATAACCGCTACCAGCTTTCAGTGCACATATCCTTTCCCTCCAATAGTAATGAACGTACCATAATTACCATTCGTCTACAGTAAAATACCGACCAGCTATAAGCGCCGATTTATGTTTGTCCTTGACTGTACTTTAGCAGTGTAAAACAAATATCATGAAATCAATTATCCTTTTAACTGTTCTTTTCTTCACTACTTTCTTAGCTCAAGCGCAAGCGAACAATGAGAATGTTTCTTTAGAGATTGAAACTGTACAAGTTGAGATGATCGAAACTATTGATACTGAAAATACAATGGAGGTTGCTAGATTATACAAGAACAAAAACAACAGAGTAATCAAGGCATTAAAATTCTCAACGAAATTGAACAACGCTAAACTTTCTTAGTCAAATAACAATTATCCTTTTCGTCACAATCTTATATCTATTCCATTTCTTACTATTACATACTACTTTTATACTATAAATCTTTAGCCTAACAATATTAAGTTGCATCACTATTCTTACTTTTGATGAAAATTGAAAAAGTTATAGTGTTCCGTTTTCTATCCTTTATTAAATTCATCTTTACAGCAACCAATCAGCATGGGGTTCACTCTCCTTTTGTTTATGATTATGTTACTAAATGTCTTTACAGTAAAGAAAAATTAAAACTTCCTATAACTTCAAAAGTCCTTATTAAGAGTCTACATTATTTTAACTCTAAAACGGTTCATATTCTAGGGGATAATAAGGTGTTAGAAGCAACTATTAAAAAACACTGTACGACGGTTTCTATCACAGAAACTAATGCCGATGTTTTAATTGGAAGTATATCTTATTTTAAAAACAATGATATTATAATAAATAGCCTATCTGATTGCGTAATGTTACTTTTAAATGGCATTCACAAAAACCAAACAAGCATTGAGAGTTGGAACAGATTAAAAAGGGAATCACCAGTTTGTGTAACCATAGATTTATTCTACTGCGGAATAATCTTCTTTAGAAAGGAACAAGTAAAAGAGCATTTTAAAATTCGGATATAAACCAGTAATTTTAAACTAAAGTTATTTTTAATGAACAGTAATACCATATATATTATTCTAGGGGTTGTATTTGCTATTTATTTAGCAGTTCGCATCACCAGTAGAGGTAAGTCTAATGATCGAAAATCGAGAAAGTTCATGGATAATTATGAACGAAAAGAAAAAAAAGAAAATCAATAGAATAGAAAATTAATATTCAAAATTTTCTTCTTTAAAGCAAAACGCACACACTGCCACTTTCTTATTTAGCAAAATGAAAATATATACCAAAACGGGAGATGATGGCTCCACCGGGCTTTTTGGTGGTACCCGTGTACCTAAGCATCATATTCGCATAGATAGTTATGGAACTGTAGATGAATTAAATTCTTGGTTAGGACTTATTAGAGACCAAAAAATTAACCCAATCTACAAACAGCAATTAATAACTATACAAGAGCATTTATTTACCGTTGGTGCAATTTTAGCCACAGACCCAGAAAAGGAAGTGCTTAAAAATGGCAAACAGCGATTAAAAATCACTAAAGTAGGAACTTCAGAAATTGAATATTTAGAGACCGCAATTGACCAAATGGATGGTCAATTACCGCAGATGACGCATTTCATATTACCAGGAGGTCACACAACCGTGTCATACTGTCATATTGCTAGAACGGTTTGTAGAAGAGCTGAACGTATCTCAACTTTATTATTTCAAAGTGAGCCTTTTGATAAAAATGTGCTATCTTTTATAAATAGACTTTCAGATTACCTTTTTGTATTGGCACGGAAGTTGTCATATGATTTACAAGCGAATGAAATAAAATGGGTTCCTAAAAAAAAGGACTAATAAATCTGTAATTTATTCGTTATCAATTAATAAATGCAAAAAAAACGGAGATAAGGAAGAAATTTATCACTAATTTCTTTGCTGTCTCAATTTAAAAATTACTTTTGCAAAAAATTAAAATCAAACAATTACTATGTATTGGACATTAGAATTAGCATCTTATTTAAGTGATGCACCTTGGCCGGCAAGTAAAGATGAGTTAATAGATTACTCCATCAGAACTGGAGCCCCTCTAGAAGTCGTAGAAAATTTACAATCTATGGAAGAAGAAGGTGGCGAAATATATGAATCTATCGAAGAGATTTGGCCTGACTACCCAACGGAAGAAGACTACCTCTGGAACGAGGACGAATATTAATATTCGATATCATAATAACTACAAAAAAGTCTCTTCGGAGGCTTTTTTTTTATGTAATTTTGGCAGGTTCTTAGGTAAATCAGCATAAAAATCAAGACTGGAATACCTTTTGCTCTTAAACAGCATCGAACATATTTGTCGATTCTAAAATATTTTGAAAGTAACCTTGACTATATTGATAGTGAAGAATTTTCAATTCTAATAGTTTATAATATTATGAGTTTCATTAATTCCATCCTAAAGGCATTCGTTGGTGATAAATCACAAAAAGATGTAAAGGAATTACAGCCTTTAGTAGAACAAATAAAGTCATTTGAATCAAAACTGGAAAGCCTTAGTCATGATGACCTTAGGCAAAAAACCATAGAGTTTAAAAAGGTTATTCAAGATTCTATTCAAGAAAAAACCGATCAAATAAAAGCTTTAGAAGAAGAGGTTAAAAACTCTACTGACATTGATAAAAATGAAGATTTCTACACTGAAATAGATAGGTTAAAAGAAGAATCTTACACTATTTCTGAAGAAACATTGAACAAATTACTTCCAGAAGCATTTGCTGTAGTTAAAGAAACTGCCAAGCGATTTGCAAATAATGAAAATTTACAGGTAACGGCTTCTGAATATGACAGAATATTGTCAGGTGACAAGGATTATGTTACACTAGAAGGTTCCAATGCTATTTGGAAAAATTCTTGGAACGCTGCAGGTAAAGAAGTTACTTGGGACATGGTACATTACGATGTTCAACTTATTGGTGGTATAGCCATGCACCAAGGAAAAATAGCAGAGATGCATACAGGTGAAGGTAAAACCTTAGTTGCAACCCTACCTTTATATTTAAACGCTTTAAGTGGAAATGGTGCACATTTAGTTACCGTTAATGATTACTTAGCAAAAAGGGATAGTGCTTGGATGGCACCTATATTTCAATTTCATGGTTTATCAGTAGACTGTATTGATTATCACAGACCAAACTCTGATGGTAGACGCGCAGCTTACAATGCTGATATTACTTACGGAACAAATAATGAATTCGGTTTTGATTACCTAAGGGATAATATGGCACATACACCAAAAGATTTGGTGCAACGTCCACATAATTATGCAATGGTAGATGAGGTCGATTCTGTATTGGTCGATGACGCCCGTACACCATTAATTATTTCTGGTCCAGTACCAGAAGGTGATCGTCACGAATTCAATGAATTAAAACCTAAAGTTGATGAAATTGTAAAAAAACAACGTCAGCATTTAACAGGAATTTTAGCTGAGGCAAAGAAATTAATTGCAGAAGGTAATACTAAAGAAGGTGGTTTTCTTTTACTACGTGTATACCGTGGACTTCCAAAGAATAAAGCATTAATTAAATTTTTAAGTGAAGAAGGGGTAAAACAATTACTTCAAAAAACTGAAAATTTCTACATGCAGGACAACAACAGGGAAATGCCTGTAGTTGATGAAGATTTACTTTTCGTTATAGATGAAAAGAACAATCAAATAGAATTAACAGATAAAGGGGTTGATTATATCTCAGGAGAGCAAAACAGAGATTTCTTTGTAATGCCAGATATCGGAGGGGAAATTGCTAAGATTGAAAGTCAAGATCTTGAAATTGAAAAAGAAGCTGAACTAAAAGAAGATCTTTTCAAAGATTTTACTATCAAGAGTGAACGTATACATACTATGAGCCAATTACTAAAGGCTTATACGTTATTCGAAAAGGATACCGAGTATGTAGTTATGGATAATAAAGTAATGATAGTTGATGAGCAGACTGGTCGTATTATGGACGGTCGTAGATACTCTGACGGTTTACACCAAGCTATTGAAGCAAAAGAGAATGTAAAGATTGAAGCTTTAACGCAAACTTTTGCAACGGTAACTTTACAGAACTACTTTAGAATGTACAGCAAGCTTGCAGGTATGACAGGTACTGCTGTTACAGAGGCTGGAGAATTTTGGGAAATCTACAAGTTAGATGTTATGGAAATTCCAACAAACAGGCCTATTGCTAGAGAAGATAAAAATGATTTAATCTACAAGACAAAAAGAGAAAAGTACAACGCAATTATAGAAGAAGTAACCAAAATAAGTCAAGCAGGTAGACCTGTACTTATAGGTACAACTTCTGTTGAAATATCAGAATTGTTATCTAAATTATTGAGTGTACGTAAAGTGCCTCATAATGTATTGAACGCAAAGCTTCACAAAAAAGAAGCAGACGTTGTTGCAGAAGCTGGTAATGCAGGTATTGTAACTATTGCAACCAACATGGCTGGTCGTGGTACGGATATTAAATTATCTGAGGCGGTTAAGAAAGCTGGTGGTCTTGCAATTATTGGTACGGAAAGACATGATTCTCGTCGTGTAGATAGACAGTTGCGTGGTCGTTCTGGACGTCAAGGAGACCCAGGAAGCTCTCAATTCTATGTTTCCTTAGAAGATAACCTTATGCGTTTATTCGGTTCTGACAGAGTCGCTAAGATGATGGACAAGATGGGCTTGGAAGATGGTGAAGTTATTCAGCATAGTATGATGACCAAATCTATTGAGCGTGCTCAAAAGAAAGTGGAAGAGAATAACTTTGGTGTTCGTAAGCGTCTATTGGAATATGATGATGTAATGAACGCGCAACGTGAAGTTGTATACAAGAGAAGACGTCATGCATTACAAGGCGAGCGTTTAAAACTTGATATTGCCAATATGGTTTACGATACCTGTGAGGTAATCGTTGAAAGTAATAAGGCAGCAAGTGATTTTAAGAATTTTGAATTTGAGTTGATTAAATACTTCTCAATGACAGCTCCAGTTGATGAAGCTGAATTTGGTAGTATGTCTGCCCAAGAAATTACCGGAAAAATTTACAAAGCTGCATATGAATATTACAATGATAAAATGGAGCGTAATGCTGCGGCCGCTTTCCCTGTAATTAAAAAGGTACATGAAGACAATGCCAATAATTTCGAACGTATCGTAGTTCCTTTTACTGATGGTATTAAAAGCTTGAATGTTGTTACTAACCTTCAAGAAGCTTATGACAGTAACGGTAAGCAATTGATCACTGATTTTGAAAAGAACATCTCATTAGCAATTATTGATGATTCTTGGAAAACACATCTTCGTAAAATGGATGAGTTAAAACAATCTGTTCAATTAGCGGTTCACGAACAAAAAGATCCATTACTTATTTACAAGTTTGAAGCATTTGAACTTTTTAAATCAATGATCGAAAAAGTGAACAAAGATGTTGTTTCTTTCTTATTCAAAGGAGAATTACCTTCAGAGAATCCGAACGCTATTCAAGAAGAAAGAAACGTTCAACGTTCTAAAGAAAATTTACAAACGACAAAAGAGGAAATTCCAAATAGTGACGAATTAGCGGCACGTAGTAGAGCTGTAAGTCAAAATCAGGCTGAACGTCCTGCTATTACGGAGACTATCACTAGGGAACAACCAAAAATAGGTCGTAACGAACGTGTCACCATTAAAAATGTAATGAGTGGAGAAAGTAAAACGATAAAGTTTAAACAAGCAGAACCTCTTTTACAAAATGGAACTTGGGTATTGACTCAAGATTAAATCCAACAGAAAATTGTTTAAATAAAAAAGGCATCCATATGGATGCCTTTTTTATTTATAAATCCTTAACAAGCTATTACTAAACAGAATAGGCGATACCTAAATAATCTAATTATATTTCTAATAATTCATAAAAAACAGTGATTAACAATTAATTCAACATTTTTAACCAATTTTTAGGTAAAAAAAATATGTTATTCAGAAAATTATTTAATGTTTTTAATACACTAAATAAGAAAAAACTAGCATAATGATAAAAACATAATTAGATTTACATTACGTAATTCGTATGTTTCTAGTACATAAATAATTTCTATGCCCGGATTTACCATTGACAATGAACGTCTTCAGGATAAAACCAAACTTTTCTTAAGGGTAAATTATACCACAAGTATTATCGCAATCCTATTTGGAATATTGTGCTATTTTATTTTAAATATAACCCAAGTAATTCCTTTTGCACTTATTGGATTTTCAATACTAAATATTATTAATTTATTATATTTCAAAGTCCACAAAAACATACTACCCACTTTTAACTTCTCTTCTATTTTAGGTATAATTTGCGCAACCATTGTTACATTATACAGTGGCGGAATTTATAGCTCGTTTATATTCATGATTCCATTGATCGCTTTTGGAGGTTTCATCAATAGCACTAAGTATGGCAGAATTTATTTGAATATTATTTTCGTAATCATCATAGCTGTTTTTACGCAATCTATACCAGAACTTAATTTCACATATAATGCAGTACCAGAAGGTGCTGTTGCAGTATTCAGTCTTGTATCCATCTTATTTTCTGTTTTCATTTTAGGTAACACCTTCGGAAAAAGCTTGTTGAAAACCTATAATGCTTTATATAGTTCGAAAAAAGCATTAGCTAATCAAGTACATGAAAAAGAAAATCTGCTTAAAGAAGTACACCATCGAGTAAAAAATAATTTACAAACTGTGTCTAGCTTGTTAAGTCTTCAATCTCGTAATATAGAAGCGGGACCAATGAAAGGACTTCTTAAAAGCACTCAAAATAGGGTTATTGCCATGGCTATGGTTCATGAAATGCTCTATATGCGCAATGATATTAGTCATATAGAATACAAGGAATATGTACAAGAATTAAGTGAGTATTTAATTCGATCTATAAAGGGTAACGAGAATAATGTCGATTTAAAAATCGATATACCAGATATTAAACTGGGCATAGATACTGCTATTCCATTAGGTCTATTAATAAATGAAACCTTAACTAATGCTTTAAAATATGGGATTGAGAGTGATGATGAAGGCGAAATAAATATTAAGCTTCAAAAAGACACTTCAATAGCAAATTGTTATGTTTTAGAAATAGGCGACAACGGTATTGGTTTTCCTGAAACAATCAATTACAAAAACACTAAATCATTAGGTCTAAAACTAATACACAACCTAACCCGTCAATTAAAAGGTACTATCGTTCGCGACCCTTCTAAAAAGGGTACCAATTATATTATAAAATTTCAGGAAATTAAGCAGCAATTATCACCAACACTATAAATTCACTTGTCAAATTTTATCACTACCGTAATAATGTATGGTGAAGCATAGTAATGCTAGCAAATCGTTTTACTAATACCTATATTTAAGCGACTAACTTTCAAACCACGCTTAATGATCAAAAAATTACTACTATTGGTGGTCCTTTATGGAACTACCATTTCGGCACAAGATTATTTCTACCAAAAATTTCAACCTTTTAATTCCGAAATACCAACTCCCGAGGCATTTTTGGGCTATGGTATAGGTGAACACCATACAAGACATGATCTTATTGTGGCCTATCTTGAAAAACTCGCTGAAGTTTCAGACAGAGCATCGATAGCAGAGTACGGTAGAACGCATGAGGGACGCAAATTAGTTATGCTAACCCTTACTACTCCAGAAAATCTAAACAACCTAGATCAATTACAAGAGGACCATTTAGCTTTTACAGATCCTAAAAAATCAGTTTCCAATTATAATGACGTACCCATCTTCATTAATCTAGCATACAACGTACATGGTAATGAGCCTTCTAGTTCGGAAGCCGCATTACTTACAGCGTATACATTTGCCGCTTCAGAAAATCCTGAAATATTAAATTATTTAAAAAATGCTGTCATCTTTATTGACCCAACAATTAATCCTGATGGTCGAGATAGACACACGCAATGGGCAAACACATACCAAGGAAACCCTGAAGTTGCGGATCCACAAGATGTTGAACACAATGAGTACTGGCCAATGGGAAGAACAAATCATTATTGGTTTGATCTAAACAGAGATTGGTTATTAGCCATAAACCCAGAGAGTAGAGGGAAATTAAATTGGTATCACCATTGGTACCCAAATGTTGTTACAGATTTTCATGAAATGGGTACGCAAAGCACCTATTTCTTTGAACCAATGAAAACAAATGCATCGTATGACCCTATTATGCCTAAAGAGAATTATGAAGATTTGAATACTCTTTTTGGTAATGAATTTTCTAAAAGTTTAGATAGCATAGGATCTCTTTACTTCACCAAAGAAGTATTTGATGGTACCTACCCAGGGTATGGATCTTCATACCCAGACCTACAAGGTGGTCTAGGTTTATTATTTGAACAAGCTAGTTCTAGAGGGCATAGACAAACTACAGCATTCGGCGAAATTACTTTTGCCTTTACCATTAGAAACCAATATGTCTCTGGTATAACAACTGTAAAAACAGCAGTGAACAACAAAGAATATATGCGTAAATATCAGCAGAGATTCTTTAAAAGTGCCTTAACCAACGCTGCTAAAAGTAAAGTTAAGGGCTATACTTTTGGTGATGTTCATGACAAAAACAGAACAAAGGCATTTATAGACAAGTTATTACTACATAAAATAGACGTTTATCGTTCTGGAGACTCATTTACGGTACCTACACAACAGCCGCAGTATAGAATGGTACAGACTATGTTTGAAACGTATGAGAAATATAGAGATAGTGTTTATTATGATGCTTCGGCATGGTCGGTTGCTAATTTTTATAATATGAAGTACAAGTCGGTAAACGCACTTAACCTTGGCGATAAAATTACTGAAACGGAAAACTTGATTTCTATTAGTCCCGTTCAAAAATCGGACTATGCCTATGTAATGGACTGGGATGATTACAATGCACCTGCTGCTCTTGTCTATTTACAGAAAAAAGGTATTGTAGCTTCTTCTGCAGCTAAGCTATTTAGTATAAAAACTAAAAACGACACTAAAAAGTTTAATTATGGTGCTGTATTAGTTCCTGTAAACCTTCAAAAAGAAGATGCAGCTGCAGTATTCAAAAGTATTAAAGAAGCACAAGAAAAATTCGAAGTACCTATTTACGCAGTAGATTCTGGTCTTAGTTTAGAAGGTGTAGATTTAGGTAGCGGCAATATTTCACCAATCAAAAAAACAAAGGCTGTAATGTTGATTGGAGATGGCGTAAGTTCTTATGAAGCAGGTGAGGTTTGGCATTTGCTAGATACTCGTGTTCACATGCCTATTACTAAAATACCAATGCGCAATTTGAACAAGGTAAGTTTAGACAAGTACAATACCATGGTTATGGTTTCTGGAAAATATAACCTTACCGAGAAGCAAATGTCTAAAATTAAAGATTGGACCAGTAAGGGCAATACCCTGATAACAATAGGTACAGCTAGTAAATGGGCTGTTGAGAAAAAGTTAGTAAAAGAAAAACTTACCAAAACGGAAAAAGATTCTACCGAAATCGCTGTGAGAAAACCATATGTAGATGCACGTGAAAATATTGGCAAAGAAAGTCTTGGCGGTGTTATTTTAAATGTTGATTTAGATATTACCCACCCACTAGCTTATGGGTATAGGGACAGTAATATACCAGTTTATAAAAATAATTCAGTTTGGCTAACACCAAGTAAAAACTCATATGCCACAGTAGCAAAATATGCTAAAAACCCACATATAGATGGTTTTATTACTGAGAAGAATATGCAAGAAAACATATTAAATTCTGCATCTCTTATTGTCAGTAAATTGGGCAGTGGCAGGGTAGTTCTTTTTGCGGACAACCCTAATTTTAGAGGTTCATGGTATGGAACCAATAGATTATTTTTAAATGCGCTTTTTCTAGGGGACAAAATAAAAGTACCCTCAGAAGATTAACATTAATTCACTACTAATTAATACGGCAAAATGAAAAATATAAAAGCACTGCTACTATTGGGAATTGTCTTTTTAATGACAACACCTTTATTATCGCAATCGTTAGAAGGTGATGGTCCTCATTCACAATTGATCATTAGAGGCGTTATGCTTATAAATGGAAATGGAGCTCCACCGCAAGGTCCCATAGATATTGTTGTAGAAAACAATATCATTAAAGATGTAAAAGTTGTTGGGTACCCTGGTGTAGCTATCGATGATAGCAAAAGACCGCAGCTTAAAGCAGGAGGTAAAGAATTAGACTGTACAGGAATGTATCTTATGCCTGGTTTTATAGATATGCATACCCACATGGGTGGTGACTCGCAAGGAGCTGACCCTGATTATGTCTTTAAACTTTGGATGGCACATGGTGTTACTACGGTACGTGAAGTTTCCGGAAGAGGTATTGATTTTGCCTTAGATTTAAAACGTAAAAGTGAAAAGAATGAAATTACTGCTCCCCGTATAATTTCATATACCGCATTTGGTCAAACAAGTAAATCATTCAACCCACTAAACGATATTCCAATTTCCACTCCAGAACAAGCCCGTGAATGGGTAAGAGCGAATGCAAAAAAAGGAGCTGATGGAATTAAGTTTTTTGGTGCTGAACCTGCGATTATGGAAGCAGCATTAGATGAAAATAAAAAATTGGGCTTAGGTTCAGCTTGCCATCATGCGCAAATGAGTGTTGCAAGATGGAATGTGCTACACTCTGCACGAGCAGGACTTACATCTATGGAACATTGGTACGGACTACCAGAAGCTTTATTTGAAGACCGTACAGTACAAGATTTTCCTTTAGATTATAATTATCAAAATGAGCAACATCGTTTTGAAAATGCAGGTAAATTATGGGCACAGGCAGCAGAACCTTATTCTGAACATTGGAATAAGGTAATGAATGAATTGTTAGAATTGGATTTTACCATGGATCCAACCTTTAATATTTATGAAGCAAGTAGGGATTTACAACGTGCCAGACGCGCAGAATGGCATGAAGATTATACGATACCTTCTCTTTGGGAATTTTACCAACCTAGTAAAATATCACATGGATCATATTGGCATGATTGGGGTACCGAGCAAGAAGTTGAATGGAGAAATAATTATAAACTGTGGATGACCTTTATTAACGAATATAAAAACAGAGGTGGTAGAGTAACTACAGGATCAGATTCTGGATTCATTTTCCAACTTTATGGCTTTGCATATATTCGAGAACTAGAACTAATGCGTGAAGCAGGATTCCATCCATTAGAAATAATACAATCTGCCACATTAAATGGTGCCGAAGCATTAGGAATGGATGACAAATTAGGATCTGTTACTATTGGGAAATTGGCAGATTTTGTCGTAGTGGAAGAAAATCCTCTACAAAACTTTAAGGTATTATATGGTACGGGAGCTATTAAACTTACCGAGGATAACGAGGTGGTTCGTGTTGGTGGTGTAAAATATACTATAAAGGATGGAATTGTTTATGACTCCAAAGCCTTATTAGCAGACGTAAAACGCCAAGTAGACGAGGCAAAAGCTAAAAGTAATTATACTATAAAGCAGCCAGGTGTTAAAAATTAAAATTTACGTTTGTTTACAGGTACTTTGATAGTACGAACTTTCTTTTTGTCTTTTGCTGCGAAAGCAATTGTAGCAATAACAATAAGAGCAGGTATTAAAATTGTAAATAACATCATAATTTCAAATTTGAAAGGTGCTTCATTGCACCTTTTTATATAGGGCAAAGATTATGCCAACTTACCGTAACTCTTGGTTGTAATAAAACCTAATTCTTTATTAACTCTTGCATTCTTATATCTGTACAAACGAGCTACCGAAGTTTCAGTAGAGATTGTAATCGTTTTCTTGTTGCTAATATGGTTAAGGCTATCAACCATAACAATACCCATTTCAATAGTGTTAACTTTATCATCTGTTTGGGGTGTTTGTGCTAAAGCTGTTACGCCAGCGAAAAGTATTATTAGTAAGGTAAATATTGCTTTCATATCTCAATGTTGAACAATATAAAGGTACCTTCAGTCCAACGACTAAGCCTTTTTGCCTCGCTGAACTGCTATAATTTTCGCCTAGCGTAAGAATCTATGATGAAGCGACAAAAAGTGTCGACGAACAGATTTTGGTCTAAAAACAGCATATCGATTCAGTATGCATTTCGTCGATGATTTAGATGGGATGAAAAATAAATCCCCTTAAAAATAGAGCAAAATCAAGCTACCCAATCTAATAGAAAACAGGGGCAGCATTAAAAAAAAAGATGTAGTTATTTTTTATTTCGTCCTCTTTTACCGTAGTTTTTATCGCCACGGGTTTTAGGTTTGGTATATTTCTTTTGAATGATACGTTGATAAGAACCACCTTGATTTTCTTTTTTATTCTTATCGGACTTCTCATGAAAACTTGCACCACGTTCCTCTTCATTGATGTTTAGCGGGTTCTCTCGCTCCCTGTGCTTAGGTTGTTCATCAAAAGTAAGTTGAGTAGCTATTGCTACATTTTTAGGTAATGGCAGTTGGTCAACATTATGAGACATTAATTCTTCAATAGCATCTTTTGCTTCTTCCTCTTGCGGTGTAAATAATAAGATCGAAGTTCCCTCCTTCTCTGCCCTACCTGTTCTACCAATACGGTGCATGTAGTTTTCAGGATAAATTGGAGTATCAAAATTAATTACATGAGATATCTCCTGTAAATCCAATCCACGTGCCATAACATCGGTAGTAACCAAAATACGGTTCTTACCTTCGTCGAACTGATTTATAGAACGTAGTCTGTAATTTTGAGTCTTGTTAGAGTGAATAATACAGATTTCTTCACTAAAAAACTCAGACATTTCTTTAAACAATAAATCTGCACTTCGCTTACTAGAAACAAATACTAGAACCTTATGGTACATTTCTTCGTCCTGTAATAAGCTTACCAATAAATTTACTTTCGTATAAAAATTGGGAGTAGCATAGCCATATTGCGTAATATTCTCTAATGGAGTTCCACTAACAGCAATAGCTATTTTTTGGACTCCGGTAAAGAAATCGGTAATAAACAATTCAATATCATCCGTCATTGTGGCAGAAAACATAATGTTCTGTCTCTTTTGCGGTAATAACTCAAATATATTCACCAATTGAAAGCGGAATCCTAAATCTAACATTACATCGACCTCATCGATAACAAGCTTTTTAACCTGCTTTAATTGAACAGCTTTGGTCAAGATTAAATCATATAATCTTGCTGGTGTAGCTACCAGAACATCTGTACCTAATGCCAAGGCATCTTTTTGACGAAGCATACTCTTACCTCCAAAAACTCCTAAAACACGAATTCCGGAGTATTTAGCAAGCTTTTCTGCTTCCTCTACAACTTGTACGACCAACTCACGTGTAGGTACAAGAACGATAACTTTAGGATGTATATCTTTTGAAAAATTCAATGTATTCAAAATAGGAAGCAAATAAGCAAATGTCTTACCCGTACCCGTTTGTGCGATACCTACAATATCGCTACCGCTCATGACAATAGGAAAAGCTTTCTCTTGAATTGGGGTTGTGTTTTCAAAACCTAAATCGGCAAGCGCTTTTTCTAAATTTCTTGAAATTTTTAAATCGGTAAACAACGGCATAAGAATCACATTTGTATTATGAATGCAAAGCTATGCTGATTAGTTGACAATTCACGAAAACTAAGCCAATTATCGGTTTTAATATTGCCTTTTGCTGATTATAAATCAATTTTATATCCTTTTTACCATTTAAGAAAACAATAAACTATTCTTTAGCTCTCAAATTTTACACAAGTAGATTGATGTTTTACATCAAAATTTACGGAATTAGCAATGAAACAAAACTCGTTTGCTTTTTTATGTAAGGCTTGTGCTTTATCTATCATAGAAGCGTCTTTCACTTTCACCAAGGGTTTTAAAAGTACTTCTGAAAACTGACCACTTCCGTTTGACTTTTCAATCATAGTCCCAGTAGCAAAATCTGTATATTCTAAAATAACAACATTAGCCTCTGAACATAAATGCAGGTACCAAAGCATGTGGCAAGAAGAAATGGAAGATAACAACAACTCCTCTGGGTTATACTTTGTGGAGTCTCCTCTAAATGCTGGATCAGAAGAACACAAAATAGATACTTTCTTCTCTACAGATATCGTATGACTTCTTTCAAACTCACGATAATTAGATGTACCTGTACCTTTATTACCAGTCCATTCTACCTTGGTAACATACTTGTGCTCTTTATTCATGTCCTTCAATTGATATTACATTTCCTATATTTTACCGAATGTATATACTAAGGTTTATAATAAAAAATCTTTCTTATTAAAATGGCTTAATGCAGAAAGCCAAAATTATGGTTAGCTTTAGTTTCTTGTCAAATAAGCCCATATTGAATAGATTATGAGATTTATATCAACATTCTTTATAATAGCTTTCCTCTTCTATTCAAGTAGAATTACTTCACAAGTCACTACCAACAAATATGAAGTAGCCGTTAATGAGGTCATAAAAACAAATGACCCAAAGTATTACACAGGTCTTATAAAAATTCTAGATGATTATCAAAAAGAACTTATTACAAGAAATAGTATTGCCGACACTACTTATAATAACTATATTCATTTACTAACCCAAATTAGCAGGGACAGTACTTATGAAATAAACAGTAATTATACTATTGGAGATTCTGTTCAAAAACTCGCTAAACGCTTTAGTTACGATGGATTAAAACAAATGAAAACTATTCCTTTATCGAGATACATACAAAATAATGAAGCTAAAAGCATCCTTTTAAATCAAAAAGCAGGTCAGGTTTACAAAAATAAAGGAAGTATTTCTCGCGCGGACTACGCCCAACTTCTATTGGATGTATATGATGAAAATGATTTTCAATTACCTACAATTAGATTACAACTATTCAGGTTTATAGACCCAAACTCAGATGGTGTGTTTTATATGCATGTAGGTAAACCCACTCAAAAATAATCAGCTTTTTAATGTGATGTTTGTCTTGTATTAAAACTTAGCATAAGCCCGTACCGGGAAAGTGCCAACACCTTTAAATTTTGGAGGAACTGCACTGAACATAAATTTGCTATCTGGCAGTAAATTGAGTTGGTATAAATGCTCTACTATTAATATTTCTGCACCCAATAAAATAGTATGCACAGGTCTGTTATTTCCTCTGGTATCATCAATATTATGTGAATCTATTCCTACCAACAAAACAGAAGCATTCCTAAGATATTCTGCAGCACCTTTAGTTAAATATGGATTACTCTCAAAATAGGCATCTGTATTCCATTTTGTATCCCAACCTGTGTGTATAAGAACTGCACGATTCTTTACATCATAACCTTTTAAATGTTCTTCTGTTATCTCAATAGTTTCGGTAAATGGAACATGAATTACGATAGCATCTAAATCTACAAAGCGCTCTAAAGGCATTTGAGAAACGTCTTTACCGTCTTCAAACCTATGAAATGGACAATCTATGTAAGTCCCTGTATTAGTTACCATTTCAATTTTTCCTATTTGAAATTGGGTTCCTTCAGCGTAATTATCCTTTGAATCTTCTCTACTTAAATAATCGCAGATTATAGGCGCAGGTAACCCTTTATAAGTAATTAGTCCATTGTCGATGGTATGGCTTAAATCTATTAGGGTATTTTTTTTATTTTTCATGTTGTACGTCTACCTTCTAAATTTCTTATCTAGTTGTCTTTAAACACCCTTTTTCCACCAATGTAAGTTTCTAAAACCTTCACGTCCTTTATCTTAACAGGTTCAACTTTCATTAAATCATCGGTCAGAATTACAAAATCTGCCAATTTACCAACTTCCAAAGTTCCTTTTACCCCTTCATCAAAAGAGCTATACGCGGCATCTTTGGTATATGCGTTTAATGCATCTACTAAATTAATTTTCTAATCAGGAACCCAACCATTGGAATTGTTGCCATCTATAGTCCGTCTGGTAACAGCAGCATAAATGCCATAAATCGGAGAAGCAGGTGCCACAGGCCAATCACTTCCAAAAACCAAAGTAGTATTTGCATTTAAAAGCGATTTAAAAGCATAAGTTGTTTTAATACGTTCTGGACCAATAAGTTCTTCTGCCCATCTACCGTCATCTATGGCATGATAAGGTTGCATACTTGCTATTATACTAAGCTCAGAAAATCTTTTGATATCTTCTGAAGCTAAATGTTGTGCGTGCTCTAATCTAAATCGTCTATCTTTTTTTCCATTCTTCTTAATAACGCTATCAAAGATGTTCAATAGCGTAAAGTTTGCTTTATCTCCTATGGCATGCACAGTAACTTGTAAATCTTTATTGTCGGCACTAGACACCCAGCTATATAAGCTATCTTCATTTACAATAAACAATCCTTTATCATTTGGCTTATCTGAATAAGGCTCTTTGAATGCAGCGGTATGTGAACCTAATGAACCATCTACAAAACCTTTCATCAGTCCTCTTTTTAGCCATTTAGAGTTTTTATCAATTGTTGAAACACTTTCCCAATACTTTAAAGGATTTGCAGAATAGACTCTTATTTTAAGCTTCTTTTCTAAGTTCATTTTATCCAAAACCTCGTAACCGCCTAAACTATCTACATCATGTATAGTAGTTACGCCTTCAGAAATTAAGTAATCTTGAGCGGCACTGATTGCATTTTTTTTTCCGCTGTTGATAGTTTTGGGATTTTATTCAATACCAAATACATAGCTTCACTTTTAAGAATACCAGTAGGCGTACCGTCTAAATTTTTAACGATTTCTCCATTTTCCACATCGGGACTATTCTTATCTATACCGGCAATTTTTAAAGCTGCAGAATTTGCCAAAATCATATGGCCGTCCATTCTATATATAGCTACAGGATTACTGCCCGTGAATTTATCTATCCAAACTTTATTAGGTAATTCTCCTCCCCATAGCGTTTGGTCCCAATTTCCTTCAACAATCCACTGACCTGGATTTATAGACTTTGAAAACGATGCTATTCTTTCTATAAATTCTTGTTTGCTGCTTGCATCCCTTAATTGTACACTTAAAAGGCTGTTGCCACCCATTAATAAATGAACGTGAGCATCAATAAATCCCGGAGTAATGAATTTGCCTTGTACATCTTGTACTTCTGTAAATTCACCTTTAAACTTTAGAATTTCATCTAAAGAACCAACAGCCATTAGTGTATCAGCCTTTATTGCCATTGCCTCTGCTTTGGGAGCATCTAAATTACCCGTCCAAATATTGGCATTGGTTATAATTAAATCTGCTTTTACAGTTCCTTTAGAGGTACAAGAACAAAAGAGAATAGCTATTCCCAGAGAAAAAAACAACTGCTTTATCATGCTTTTAAAGATAGAAAAGTATAAACATTATTCTCTACCTTATTCAGCAAATAAAAAATCAGCTACCTTCTTTCCTTAACACTTGTAATGGCGGACTATTTAATACTCCTTTGCTATTTAACAAACCAATTAGTAACACTAACAGCGTAATACCCGGTAATACTACCAAGAAAGGAACCCATGACGGAATAAATGGTGTATCAAAAATAAAATAGGCTAGTAAAAAACTACTTAGCAAAGAAAGTAACACCCCTACTCCGCTACCTAAAACACCTAAGAATAGATATTCTAAAGCATTAATTTTTAATATCTGTTTACTCTGTGCGCCCAAAGTTCTTAGCAGCACACTTTCTCTAATACGCTGGTACTTACTATTTCGAACAGAACCTATTAAAACAATTATTCCCGTTAGAATACTAAAGAAAGCCATAAAGGAGATAACCCATGAAATCTTATCCAAAATATTCTCTACCAATGTTACTACCTGTCTTAAATCAATAATAGAAACATTGGGGAATTTCTTCACCAATTCTCGCTGTAGATTAGCCGAAGATGCCTTGTCTGGCGCATTTGTAGTTACTACATGAAACTGGGGTGCATTTTCTAATACACCTTTTGGAAAAACAATAGAGAAATTAAGTTGCATACGAGCCCAATCTACCTGTCTAATATTACCCACTACAGTAGTCATCAATTTACCTTGAACATTGAACAATAAGGTATCTCCTATGGTCACTAATGCATCATTTGCAACATTATCTGCCAAAGAAATAGGTATAACCTTCGCAGTAGGATCAACTGTAGGCATCCATTCACCTTCTAACAGTTTTTCCGAACCTATCATAGAGTCTCGATACGTTGTTCTAAACTCGTGATTAAGAATCCATTTATTAACTCGTGTTGTGGTATCTAAACGAATATCATTGACATTTCTATTTTTAATACGCTCCAACCTCATGGTAACGATAGGAATATTATCAATTACCGGTAAACCTTTTGGAGTTATGGTATTCGCTACAGCATCTCGTTGGTCTGTTTGCACATCAAATAGAATCAAATTTGGACTTTCTGCACTTGCCTCAAAAGAAGTTTTTGCTAAAAGAAAATCCTTTGTAAAATATAATGTGCTGATCAGAAAAGTTCCGATTCCTATAGCTAAAATTAACACTACGGTTTGATTGTTAGGTCGGTATAAGTTCAACAAACTTTGTCTTGCCGCAAAACTCCAAGACTTAGGAAAGTAGTGTTTTATTAAACGCATAAAGCCAATAGAAACTCCCGCTAAAATGGAGAAGGCCACCAATATACCGGCAACAAAACTAAGTGCGAACGTCCACCTTCCTAATAACCAATAGGCAAATAACAAAATAAAAAGTACTATCGCTATAACTACCCAAATTTGATATGGTCGAGATTTTTTACTAGTATCATCTTGCACTCGCAATACTTGTAATGGAGATACGAACCACGTATTTATTAATGGAGAAAGTGCGAATAATACAGACATGCAAACACCTAGTAGCAACCCAATGAAAATAGCTTGAAAAGAAGTTGAAATTTCAACCTCAAAAGGTAAAAACTCTTGTAATATGAGTGGAAATGTCTGTTGTAATAGCAATCCTATTATAGTACCTATTAGACCACCTAACAAGCCCATACCGGCAATTTGAATCAGGTAAATTAAAAATGTTTGCTTACGTGTGGCACCTAAACATTTAAGTACTGCAACAGCCTTTAGTTTCTCTTTAATGTAAATATGCACAGAGCTGGCAATACCGACACATCCTAACAAAAGGGCTATAAATGCCACTAGATTAAGAAAACGACCCACGTTTTCATATCTACGTCCTAATCGCTCACTAGTATCGGTATGGGTATCCATATCTGCATTTTCAGCATCAAGTAAAGGGTCGACCTTCTTACTTAACACTTCTAAGTCTGCCTTATCATTATCAAAGTAATAATTATACCTCAAGCGACTTCCACGTTGTAAAAGTCCGCTCTCTTCCATAAAACGAAACGGCACAATAATAGGCGGCGCAGCGGTAGCGCCAATACCAGTACTGCCAGGTGCAGTAATTAAAGAACCTATTATTGCAAAAGTTGTTGTACCTAATTTTACACTATCGCCCGGTTTTAGATTGTACTGTAACATTGCGGTAGCATCAACCAAAGCTCCGCCTTTTTCTTGGTATTCATATGCGGCATTGGCAGGTTCTGTTTCCAGTTCTCCATAAAAAGGGAAACTACCTTCAATTGCACGAACCTGAACCAATTTGGTTGCTAAGCTTTTTGGGAACGCTGCCATAGATGCAAAATTGACCTCTCTTGCGTTAAACCCACCTAAGGAATCCATTAATTCTGAAACCCGCTCATTGGCAGGCTGGTTACTATCAATTAGAAAATCGGCACCCATAAGCGCCTTTGATTGTAAGCCAATATTATCTTTGAGATTATCACTAAAAGATTGAATAGATACCACTGCCGCGATTCCTAAAATAATTGATGCCATGAATAATAACAAGCGTTTACCGCTAGCTTTGCCATCACGCCAAGCCATTTTCAATAACCAATTAAATGATGCTTTTGAAGTTCTTTGTGTTTGATTCAAGATAGTGCCGTGGTTTCATTAATTACTATTTTACCACCCTTAAGTCGCAGCACATGCTTATTTAAAGTTGCCAGTTCCAAATCATGAGTAACAATAACCAATGTAGTTCCCATTTCTTTATTAAGGTCGAATAAAAGTTTAATTACCTTTTTACCCGTTTCCTCATCCAAATTACCTGTAGGTTCATCAGCAAAAAGAATAGAAGGTTTGTTAGAGAAAGCCCTTGCTAAGGCAACACGTTGCTGTTCACCACCGGATAATTGAGAAGGGTAATGATCATAGCGATCACCAAGACCCACTTTAGTAAGTAACTCCATGGCATCTTTAGAAGCATCAGGTACACCTTGCAGTTCTAAAGGAACACTAACATTCTCCAAAGCCGTAAGTGTTGGTAATAATTGAAAATCTTGAAAAATAAATCCCACTTTTTCATTTCTTAGTAGCGCTCTTTGATCTTCATTAAGGCCACTTAAATCTTCACCACAAAGTTCTATTACTCCTTCATTAATTTCATCTAACCCTGCACATAGTCCCAATAAGGTTGTTTTACCACTACCAGATGGCCCTACAATTGCGAAAGTATCTCCTTCCTCGATGAAAAAAGAAATGTCATCAATTACAGTTAAATTCTTAGATCCGCTCGTATACGTTTTCTTTAGATTACGTACGTTTAATATCTTTGCCATAAATCATTTTGCTACAAGAGGACAAAATAAAGAAATGATTTGGAATCTAATCAGTTAAGACTATGTTGAAAGTATTAAAGTTTCGTTATTTTTTATTGATTTTGTTATTCGTTGGATGTGGAGAGAACCCAGAAAAAAAGCAAACTGAGAACCAAACTGAGGCTGTTAGCTCTTCTGAAGAGTTAGAAACAGCTAGTGATGAGAAAGTGATTTTGTTCTACGGAAACAGTCTTACGGCTGCTTATGGTTTAGATACAAAAGAAGGGTTCCCCAATAGAATTCAACAAAGATTAGACTCGTTAGGGTTAAATTATAATGTAATCAACTCCGGATTAAGCGGTGAAACAACTTCTGGCGGATTAAATAGATTAGATTGGGTATTAAACCAACCTGTAGATATTTTTGTTTTAGAATTAGGTGCAAATGATGGGTTAAGAGGTATACCTATTTCAGAATCTATGAATAATTTACAAGAGATGATAGATATGGTAAAGGGTAAAAATCCTGAAACCCAAATAATACTGGCAGGCATGCAAATACCACCAAATATGGGTGCAGATTATACTTCTCAATTTAAAACTATGTACCCTGCTTTGGCAAAATCCAATAACATATTTTTAATTCCTTTCTTATTGGAAGGTGTAGCTGGTATACCAGAATTAAACCTAGAAGACGGAATTCACCCAACTGCAGAAGGACAGCGAATAGTAACTAATAATGTTTGGGAGATTTTAAAAACTATTGTATTGCCTGTAAGGGGAACCGAGGCAACAATAGGTGTTGAAGTGGAAGAATTGAACTAAGCGAAAAACAATGTTCTTACTCTTGGTTTAAAAAGTAAAGCTTGTTTAACTCTAGCATTCTTGACTTTAAAAAATCTTGCAGCTGTTTGAAAACCCTGAGAGTTTACATCAGACTTAATTGTTATATCTGCCATGGGCATAACAATGGTCTGCACTTTGCTAACTGGTAATTTGGCTTGGGCTTGGGACTGGGTTCCCAAACAGACAACAAGGAATAAAAAAATAATTGTACGCATAATAAAGTAGGTAAATTTGGTTTATAGATAACCCACCGGTTATAGGTAAACGTATTTCGATTTCGATAAGAGGTATCATTTTTACGATGAAAAGTTGGCTTTTCGATGTATTACTCTTATTTGTAGTCCTTTTTCCTACAAAAGATTTTCCCTTTAGAAGCTGAATTTGTGCATTTCATCGACTTAATAGGTTTTTTCCTACATAATTATTTAATTAGACGCTAATAGGACTACAAACAAGACATGTTTGAGTAATTGATTTATAAAGATGGCAGTTATAATCTATTGTAATTTTTCAAAGTATTGACTTCTAAAATTTAGATTAACCTTTTAATTTGAGTAAAATATTAGGATCAGGACAGTTTTCTTTATAGTGATATAAATCAGCTTTTGTACATACGCCAGGGTAATCTCCTTCATTACCTTCCAAGTCTCGTATTATTTGAAAATGTAGATGCGGTGCGTAATTGACATTAATATCTGATGTTCCTAATACAGCCAATTTATCTCCAGCTTTAAATTCTTTTCCTCTTTCCAATTCATTTAAAGAATCTATGGATAAGTGTCCATACAAGGTATAAAAGGTAACATTATTTGAAACATGTTCTAATATAATCGTAGGTCCGTAATCGCCTATTATATTATTATTTTTAAAACTATGTACTTTACCATCAATAGGTACAATTACGCTTGTACCATCTGTACACCAAAAGTCTATTCCTAAATGAATGTCACGAATGGGCTTATTACTAGAAGAAAAACTATTCTTATCACTATATAAATTTCGTTGCTCTAAATATCCTCCGTAAGCAATACCTGCATGATTGTCTTTCAAAATTTTATCAATATAATCTTGACAAACGGTATGATCGGTAATGTCTAAACCAACTAATTCGGTATTGTTTTTAGATAAATCTAAGGGCACATAATCATCAATCTTAATTGTAGTATCTAAAATACTAATAGATTCTTTTGAGTACGATTTAAGTGTTTGAAGTAATATATTCATTTCTCAAAAATATATAATCGTTCTATGTAGTTAACATTTTTTAACCCTTTTACTCGTAAGGTCTTTGTAAATTACCTACAAATTGCTAAAAGAAAAATTGTTATGAAATTATTAAAAATCTCTTTATTGGTCTGTGCAACCTTGCTTGCTACGAATTGCCAGTCAAAAGTCAAGAAAGATACACTTTCTGAAAACTCGGAAAATGTGAAAGTTGACCATGAAGAACTACAGGAAGAAATAAAATTGAGTCCGCAACAATTAAGTAAATATGAAACTGCATATTTCGCCAGTGGATGTTTTTGGTGCGTAGAAGCTATTTTTGAAAGTGTTAAAGGTGTGAAAGAAGTGGTATCTGGATATGCTGGCGGCAAACAAAAGAATCCTACATACGAAGAGGTAGGATATGGAAAAACTGACCATGCAGAAGCTGTAGAGGTTTATTATGACCCCAATGAAATATCTTTCACTGAGTTAGTGCAAGTTTTCTTTGGTTCGCATGATCCTACACAATTGAATAGACAAGGTCCTGATAAAGGTAGACAGTACCGCTCTATAGCCTTTTACAGAAATGATGAGCAAAAGCAAATCATTGAAAGCTATATTCAAGCACTTACTGATAATAAAGTGTATGATAATGATCCAATTACCACAGAAATTGTACCTTATACTATATTTTACGAAGCAGAATCATATCATCAAGATTATGAGAAGAATAATCCTAACAACTCATATATTAGAAACGTATCGGTACCGAGATTAAATAGGTTTAAAGAAAACTTTGGAGATTATCTGAAGAAGAGTGCCCATTAAAGATCTCCCAAAAAATTTCTATAGTTAAGCGTCCCTTTTAGGACGCTTTTTTTTGTCTAGTAAATAACCATATAGTCTTATTAATCTATTAGTTACCACATGAATTAGTAGGTTGTTTTAATTTTATTCTATCTTGGTCCCCTCGTAATTAAGTACTAATAATCTTATAGTACTTAAGTGAATGGTATATAAATCATAGATTTCAAACCAGTATTATGAAGTGGACTATTTATCTTTTAAGTCTTGTATGCCTTATTTCGTGTACAGAAATAAAGAGCAAAAAAAACTCACAGGTAACACCCATCTCCTATATTAAAGATACTCCTACCCTAGATGGCCGACCTATTGAAAATTATTGGAACCTTCTAGAATGGCAACCAATAGATCAAAATTGGATAGGCGGTCCATTTGACCACAATGATTATAATGGCAAATATAAAATGGCATGGAACGAAGACGGACTCTATCTTTTGTTAGAAATAGTTGATGATACCATTCTAGACCAAACAGAAGATCCTTTAAAACTTTGGTGGAACGATGATTGTGTAATTGTCTATGTTGACGAAGATAACTCTGGTGGTCAGCACAGGTTCAACCATAATGCCTTTACCTACCATATAGCCTTAGATGGCAATGTTGTAGACTTAGGTGTTAATGAGAAACCTACATTATATAATGATCACATTATTTCGAAACACCAGACAGAGGGTAATACCACATATTGGGAAATGCATATAAAAATTTACCCTGGTCTTTATAATGACGAACCGAATATAAAGCCAGTAGTACTAACTGCGGATAAAAGAATTGGTTTTGCCGTAGCTTATGCAGATAATGATAACAGCGAGGAGCGTGAGAATTTAATAGGATCGGTATTTGTTCCTGGAGAGAATAAAAATGCAGGATGGATAGACGCTAACGTTTTTGGGACATTACAATTGGTAAAATAATTACTGAAGTACTACTTCGCTATAGTCCGAAGTTATAACTACTGACCGATTACTATTATTTTTTAAGTAATACCCTTTTCTAATTGAGGTAGCCCCATTTTTAGTTTCAACAACCTCTACCCCTTTTGGTAATTTTAATGTTGATGAATTACCTTTTACATAGATATTACTAGCTACACCTGTTAACGCAATATTTAACTCTCCATTTTTTACACTTACATCTAACTCTTCAAAGTCATTGCCCATTTCCAAAATATGCACCGCACCAAAGTTATTTTTCACAAAAGCATTTTTTAATAATTTATTAATGGTAACCTTAGACGAAGTTGCCTGTAATTGCAATTGAACAACTTCTGACAATGAAATTTCTTCAGAATACGATGTATTCAATTGACCATAATTCCATTTTTGAACAGTTACCGGCGTATACGAGGCAGAAACATTTGTTTCTTCCCCGTCAATAGTTACCGCCCAAAGGCTTGAATGCGAAAGATTCGCATTCAAGTTTTTGGTATTCTCTGCTAATTTAACTTCACCATGGCGTACATCCATTTTTATTCTGGTAGACTTTGGTAAGCTAATTTTAATCGTTTTTTTAATTTTAAAATTCTTTTGCTCCCCTTCAGAAGAGTAATAGAAAACATTTGGCGTATCACCAGAATTGTATCTAGAAGTATGAATAAAAGCTCTTAGCTCATCTTTTTCTGATTGTAAATGGGCACGTTTCTCCTCACGTTCTTCAAGTCTTTGTTGCAAATCTTCATGACGTTGTTCCATTAACTCAGCTCTTTTTTCGTTATGTTCTTCCATTCTTATTTCTATCTCCTCTGCTCGTTCTTCCATGCGTTCGCCCCATTCTTCCAATCGTTTTTGATGTTTTTTATCAAAACTCTTTTCAAAATTCTTTTGCCATTTTTTCATATACTTATCACCATCTTCTTGATACTCTTCATAATTAAAAATGAAAGCATTGGTTTGTGGTAACGGTGGCATTTCTGGAAACGGTGCTATCTGTGGCACAGCAACTACAAATGATGCGATTTCTGGAACTTCAATTCGCATATTGTTAAAATCAAAGTCACTATTAGAATCAAAATTTGCAAAAAAATTATTGTTCTTAGATTTAGAAGATATCTTAATCTCTTTGCTGTTTCCTAATATTTCAATAGGACTATTTTTAAAATAATTCTCAGCCTCTTCCTTAGTGGCTCCTTCTAGGGTGATGGTGGCTGTTATAGCCACCTCATCCTTGTCCCACGTTTCAAATTCAATATCAGCATAACTGGTATTAATATTTACTACAGCATCATCTGCTACAATAAATCGTTCTTGAAATGTTTTACTCTCTGCCTGTGCAATTAACCCAGCAGAAGTTAGAAGTCCTAATGCAATGATGAGTTGCTTAGATACTATTGTCAATGATCTGTTCATTTTTTGATAATTTTAATTCGTTTAACTTTCTTTTTAATTTCTGTAATAATTGTAATCTCAACTGTAAATTCTCTATTAATGCGGTTATTGTTTGGTCATTAGGTCCCAAATCTTTCAATTCTGTATTTAAGGTCTTGTATTCTAGATTTAGATTATTAAGCTGCTCCATAAAACTATCTATCAACTCTTTGGTATCTGGCGACACTTCTAATTTTGCCAATTCCATATTTATATTGGCTACATAATAACTTTCTACTTTTTTTAAATCTGGAGAAAGGTCCCCAAAAGTAAATTCAGCCTTTTTATTATCAATAATAGAATTATCAACCACTGTTGGCGTGCTGTTATCAACAGTATTTAAGTAGTTAAAACCAAAGCCTATACTTATAATAATTACTATAGAAGCTGCAATTTTATACCAAATACTAGTCTGGTTCTTATTCTCTAATGCCGACTGTTCAAGTCTTTCTAAAAAGCGCTCTTCATGACCTTGCTTTATAGTATACTTTTTAGATTCTCTATCCTTTTTGAACATATCCCTAAGATCCTGTTCCATAATTGTTTCCTTTTAATAATTCTTTTAAATGACTTTTTCCTCTCGACAACCGAGTTCTACAAGCAGATTCTGATATATTTAATACTTGAGCAATTTCTTGATGATCATAACCTTCCACTAAAAACATAAGCACTACATACTTGTACTTATCTTGTAATTCATCAATAGCATATCTTACTTGTTCAATACTTATAGTTGACGATACATTCCAATTATCATCATCTGCAACCACATGCATACTATCTTCATTCAGAGAAATATTTTCCTTTTTTAATTTTAAGAAATCAATACTCTTATTCACAACTATACGCTTTAACCAAGCTCCAAATGTTACATCACCTTTAAACTGATGTATTTTTTGAAATGCTTTGATAAACGATTCCTGTAAAACATCTTCTGCATCATCTGTATTCCTTACAAACCGCATAGCCACGATGTACATTCCATCGCAATATTTCCTGTATAGCTGCAATTGAGCAGCCCGGTCGTTTGCTTTACATTTCTCTACGACACTGCTTTGAAACATCGGTTTAATTGATTGATTTTTAGTTGTTGTTATAATAAGGACGATATAAAAAATAGAATGTTGCAAAAATTTTTATTTTTACACCACATTATTAAATATTCTCTTTGAAACAAGTTACAATTTCCAATGCCTATTTAACCTTAATGGTTCTTGATTATGGCGCCACCATTCAAAAATTACTTGTCAAAGGTGAGAATGATGAGTATACCAATGTCGTTGTTGGTTACAACCATCCAAGTAGATATCGTTTAGATGACAACGTATTGGGGGCGAGTGTTGGTCGTTATGCCGGTAGAATTTCTGAAGGCGGATTTACACTTGACAGAGAAAGATACCCTATATACCATGAAGATGGTGTGCACTTACATGGTGGAAAAGAAGGTTTTCATCAAAAATATTGGATTATAGATGAAGTTGATAAAAGTGATAAACCTTTTGTTAAACTTACCTATACCAGTAAACATTTAGAAGAAGGCTACCCAGGAAACCTAACGGTAAGTGTTACTTATAAACTAATGAATAATGCCTTACAGATTATTTATGAAGGCATAACAGATAGAAGTACGGTTATTAACCTTACCAATCATTCTTATTTTAAGTTAGATAAGAGTCCGTATATCGACGAATACGAGTTACAATTAAACTGTCCGTACAGATTAGAAACAAAAGAAAATTTACTGCCTACAGGAGATATTATACCTGTACGCAAAACGGGATTTGATTTTCTTTTACCAAGAAAAATAGGTGTACAAAGATTAGATGCAATTTTCATTAAGGACATTGGTAATGAAAAGGTTGCAGAACTACATTCTAAAAGTTCTGGCATAACTATGAAAGTATACACCAACCAACCTGCTTTGGTTGTTTATACCCCGTCTGATTTTCCAGGAATTTGTTTTGAAGCTCAAAATTATCCCGATGCTCCTAATCAACCTGATTTTCCTAAAAGCGTCTTAAGACCGGGAGATATCTACAACAACATTTCTATCTTTAAGTTCGATTTAGATCCACCAAATTAAATGAAGTCGTTAAAAAGAATTATCATTGGTATTGCAGTACTCGCGGCATTAGTATATTTAGTTGTTATTCCATATATACACAGTGAGGCTAGAAAATTTAGTCCTGCAAAGACGGTCGTTCTAGATTTAAAAGGTAGTGAGCTTGAGATAGATTATTCCAGCCCTTCTAAAAAAGGACGAGTCATTTTCGGAGATCTCGTGCCCTATGGAAAAATTTGGCGAACAGGGGCTAATGAGCCTACAACATTCACGACCACACAACCTATTAAAATCATTGATAAAACATTACCTGCAGGTAAGTATTCTTTATGGACCAAACCTAATCAAGATAGCTGGAAAGTAATATTCAACACCCAAATACCAGGTTGGGGCGTTACCCGGGTAGATGGCAACCAAACCACCCATGAAAGCAAATACGACTATTTAACCGTAGAAGTTCCTGTAAAAAAATTGGTGGAACCTGTAGAAAATCTATCCATCAATTTTGAGAATGTTGCCGTAAATCAAAAAACACAAGACTTTTTAAGTCTAGCCTGGGATTCTACAAAAATTATGGTTCCTATTTACAAATAGTACCTTTGTAGCCTATTATTAAGTTATTAAAATGAATTTAGCCAATCTTACTACATCAGAAATACTTGAGGGTATCTACGCAAATAATGTAGCTATTGTAAGTAAGGCAATTACTATTGTAGAAAGCACCAAACCAGAACATAGAATTATTGCCAATGACATTATAGCACGTTGTATTTCCAAAAAGCATCACTCTATTAGAATTGGTATTACCGGCGTACCTGGCGCAGGTAAAAGTACTTTTATAGAACAATTTGGAGGTATGCTTACCCAACTTGGTAAAAAAGTAGCCGTATTAACGGTTGATCCATCTAGCAGTAGAACAAAAGGAAGTATTCTAGGCGATAAGACTCGTATGGAAGAATTGGTCAAAAACCCGAATGCATATATTAGACCATCTGCATCGGGTTCCTCACTAGGCGGTGTTACTCGAAAAACGAGGGAGAGCATAGTTATTTTAGAAGCTGCCGGTTTTAATTGCATTCTTATTGAAACCATTGGTGTTGGACAAAGTGAGACAGCCGTTCACGATATGGTAGATTTTTTCTTATTATTAAAATTAGCTGGTGCCGGCGATGAATTACAAGGCATAAAAAGAGGTATTATTGAAATGGCAGATGCTATTGTGATTACTAAAGCTGACGGAGATAATATACAGCGAACCGAATTTGCAAAGATGGAGTTCACTAGAGCACTACACATGTTTCCTCCAAAAGAAAATGGATGGACACCTGAAGTTTTAAGCTGCTCTGCCATTGAAAATAGAGGTTTAGATAAAATCTGGACGTTGATTGACTCGTATTGCTCAACCATGAAAGAATCTGGATTTTTCAAAAGCAATCGTCAACATCAAAATGAAAATTGGCTTATTCAATATTTAGAACAAGAATTACTATCGGAGTTTTATCAGCACCCGAAAACAAAAAAAATGCTCCCAATATTAAAAAAGGAGGTTATTAGTCAAAATACTTCCCCTTTTTTAGCTGCTGAAAAGCTATTAAAGGCTATAAAAGAGTCCTAAATAGATTAAAAGGTTACCACCGTTTACGTACATTATGTTTAGGATAAAAAACATAACTTTGCAGCTATTCCAAAAACAACCCAATGCAACCTGTTACCACTTCCCTACTTTCGGTCGTTGTTCCTTTATATAATGAGGAAGATAATGTGGCTCTATTGACACAGAAAATTCACGAAAGCTTGGTAGGCTACGATTATCAGATAATTTATATTGATGATTTTTCTACAGACAACACTAAAAAAGTTACAAAAGCACTTAAGGATGATAAGGTTCATTTAATTGAGCTCAAGAAAAATTACGGTCAAAGTTTAGCCTTGGCTGCAGGTCTTGATTATGCTGAAGGGGAGTATATTATTACCATGGATGGTGATTTACAAAATGACCCGTCGGATATTCCAGAAATGCTAACTTATGCTGTAAGTGGAGAATTTGATGTTGTAACTGGTATACGCCAAAAAAGGAAAGATTCTCTAGTTAAAAAAATACCATCTAAAATTGCTAATTTTCTGGTAAGACGTGTTACCAAATTAGATATTAAGGATAACGGTTGTGCCCTTAAAGTTTTCACTAAGGATATTGCTAAAGATTTAAATCTATATGGTGAAATGCATAGGTTTATTACACTATTGGCTTTTCTAGAAGGCGGACAAATAAAGCAAGTACCTGTTAAGCATCACGCACGCCATGCAGGAGTTTCTAAATACGGATTAGAACGTGTTTTTAAAGTAGTAGCAGATATGATGCTATTGCTTTTTATTCGTAAATACTTTCAGCGCCCTATTCACCTTTTCGGAATTTCTGGTTTTTTAATGATAATGTCTGGAGTTCTTATTAATTTTTATCTATTAATTGTAAAATTAGGGTTTGGAGAAGATATTGGAACAAGACCGCTATTAACCTTTGGTATGATGTTAATCTTTGCAGGAATTCAATTGTTCACTATAGGTATTGTAATGGAATTATTGATACGAACTTATTACGAATCTCAGAATAAAAGACCTTACCGCATAAAAAAAATAAGTGTAGGTGGCGAAGTTAAATAAGAAAGTAACTACCGGTTTAAAAGTACTTATCAGTGCCGTTTTAATTTATTTCATTTTCACAAAAATAAATGTGGTTGAAATAAAAGATATATTGATACGAAGTAATCCACTTTACTTAGTCTTAGCCGCTGTTTTATTTATACTTTCTAAATTTATTGGGGCAATACGTCTTAATCTTTACTTTCACAGGCTTAACATTATGCTTACTCATAAAAGCAATTTTAAGCTTTACCTGTTGGGTATGTTTTACAACCTATTCTTACCAGGAGGTATCGGCGGTGATGCCTATAAAGGTTACATATTAAAAAAAACCTTTGAGGTAAAAACAAAAAAAATAGTGAGTGTGCTTGTATTAGATCGTTTAGGCGGCCTACTATTACTTTTTATATATGCATGTACTTTACTCGCGTTTCTTGATGTAGACCTATTAAATGGATACCGTTGGATGTTCTTGGCAGCTATTCCATTATCTGTAATTGTATTTTGGCTATTGAACAAAAAGTTTTTCAATTACGTGTTTCCTATTTTCTGGAGAACAACAGCATTATCGGCAGTAGTACAATTAGCACAATTAATTAGTATTTGGTTTATACTGTTAGCCTTAAACATAGAAATAAATCAAATTTCATATCTCATTATTTTCCTCATCTCATCAATTGTAGCGGTAGTTCCATTAACCTTAGGTGGTATTGGAAGTCGAGAGGTCACTTTTTTCTATGGAGCAAAACTTTTAGGACTAGACCAAAATGTATCTGTAGGTGTAAGTGTTTTGTTCTTTTTAATTACCGCCTTAGTTTCATTAATAGGCGCTTGGTACCACTTTAAAAAGATCAAACTAGAATTAGCGGATACTTCAACAACAAAGGTTTATTAAAACTCTTAGTAGATATGTAATAGGTGCATTTTACGCGTAACCTTTTTACGCGTATTAGGGTTTAAGAACTTGCCCTGCAAACGTGTTATTCTAAATTGATCTACTGATAGTTGAGAATCCCAGTCAAAGCCTTTACTCTGCAGCAAACTCATTTCCTCATCGTTTACATATATCCAAACATCCTTTTTATCCTTCAATAAATCTACCGTTGTAAGCTGAACAGGGTACTGATTATAAAAATCTAAAGACCAACTATAATCTTTACCCACTTTATAAATACGGTCTACAGGTATATCTTTTTCTTCAATTACTTTAGACATAGAAGATCCACCTTGGTAATCCAATAAATTGGGGTAAAAATGTAAATTTAAAACTGCATTTAACAACAGTGAAGCACAAACAGAAATCGTGACTAATTTCATATATACACCTTCTCTTTTTAAAGCATAGTAAATGATAATAACTGAAGCAGCAATTAAAAAAACATACGCAACCTTGCTTCTTAATTTAAACACATAAAAACATATTAAAGCAGATGCAATGAATACAATGCTAAGTACAAAGTACTGTCCGTACATTAATAATCTTACCGTTTTCTCTTTATCGGTTGTATATAATGTATAGATATATGAAGCTGTTATTACCGCAAACAATGGTATTGTAATGTTCAAATAATGTGGAAGCTTAAATTGGGCAAAACTGATAATAATAAAGATGAGGGTTATACCTCCAATAGTTAAAAACTCATGTCCTGGTACATATTTAAATTTCAGTTTTACAAAACTCTTCACCTTATTATAAAATGCAGTAAGTCCTAGTATTGTCCAAGGAAGAAAGACCCATAAAAAGGTATGAAAGAAAAAGAAGTAATCGCTACTGTTTTTACCAATACCCTCTCCACTTAAACGTTCAAAACTTTGTTCCCAAAAAATAAAAAATATACCACTACGATCACCCTTACCACGTATTATTTTTTCTGGATGCAGATCAAATTGTAAGTAATACGCATATAACATTGGCGTAATTGTCACAGCAAAAACCAAGAGAGCCAATAACACTTTCCAGCTTAAAAATACGTTCCATTTTCTGGTATATGTCAAGTGACATAAAATAGGTAAACCAATGACTAAAAGTGCAATTTGACCTTTTGTAGAAAAAGCAATACCAGCAGCAAAAGCTCCAATACCTATTGCCTTAATACTTCCTTTTTCAATATACTTTGTAAGTTGCCAGATAGCTAGAATGCTAAACCCTGTTAATACCGCATCTGTACGTACATCTATAGCTCCCAAAACAATTGTCTGCGCAGTCATAAAAACTAAAGCTGCGAGCTTACCTACATGTTTATTATATAGAAGACTTCCAAGTCCATAACAGCTATAGGCAGCCAGTAGAGTTGACAGGATTCCAGGAATTCGATAAGCCCAATCATGAATGCCAAATATCTTATAAGATAATACCGCAAACCAATAGTGCATATGCGGTTTATCTAAATATTCTTCTGGACCTTTAAATAGACTGAAAAAATCATTCTCTTGTACCATCCGCATTGCCATTACAGAAAATTGTGCAGAATCATTTTCAAATAACGTAACAAACATACCTGCAACGTATACCAAGAAAATTAAAATTATTAAGAACCAGTACCTTAGATTAGATATCATAGGGAGAATTTGCGAATTGCAAATATAAATAACTTTACAAACAACCACCCGAACAACGAGCCTATAACAGCACCAGTTATAATATCAAGTGGAAAATGAACTCCCAAATATATTCTACTGTACGCGACCAAGGCTGCCCAGAGGACTAAAAAGAAACCTATATATTTGATTTTAGATTTTAAAACGCTACCAAAAAAAACTGCTAGTGCAAATGAGTTAGAAGCATGGGCAGAGAAATAGCCAAACTTGCCACCACAGTAACTTTTAACCAAACGCATATAGGGTTCAATTTCTGGGTCATGACAAGGGCGTAATCTTGCCACCCCGTACTTAAAAAAATTACCCAATTGATCGGTAACAGTAATTAATAAAGCTACCGATATTAATAGGACGAATGTCCTCTTACCTCCATATTTTTGAAATGAAAGAATGAGCAAAAATAGATACAATGGTATAGCACTTAACTTATAAGAGATAAATTGAAAAAAATTATCCCATTGTGGAGTACCAAGCCCATTTAAGTATAAAAAAAAGTCTTTGTCTAACTGTAAAAGCTCTTCAAGCATAATAGTAGTTAATCTTCGTATCTAGCTACTTCGCGATCGTAAAATGCAGTGGCATCTTTAATCAAGTTTTCCGCTTCTTCTTCTAATTCTTTCTCATCTTCCTTAGAAAACTCTTCGAGCCATTCTACTTCATCATCTTCAAGATTAATTATAAACCTTGGAAACTCAGTATGCACTACAAATATTGCGGTTGGAAAATCTGTATTATCACCCAATAAAAATTTCGGAAACTCCATAAGAAATATACTATATAAATTTAACTGCAGACAACTATCAAAAGAAGGTTACCCAGCAATTAGTTTTTTAGTTAAATAATTAAATCGAAGATACAACATAATAGCCGATGCCGTTAATCCAGTAAGCAATCCTATCCATATTCCTGTACTTTTTAAATCTGTATGAAGACATAAATAATAGCTTATTGGAAAACCTATTAACCAATATGAAATAAAGGTAATTACCGTTGGTATTTTAACATCTTGCAGACCACGTAATGCCCCTAGCACCACTACTTGAATTCCATCTGAAATTTGAAAGAAGGCTGCCACTAACAATAGTTCTGCTGCGATAACCAAAACTTCAGTATTATCAGCAAAATTAGTCATATCATCAATATCTAAGTACAATGACGGAAACCAATGCCTACCTATTAAGAATAGCGCCGCAAATATAATTTCTAGAAAGAATGTCAATAAAAATATAGATTGAGCAATTCGCCTAAGCTCTTTAAAATTTGTCAACCCTTTTTGGTTTCCCACACGGATCATGGCTGCTATACCTAACCCCATACCGAACATAAATGTCATACTACTTAAGTTCAATGCTATTTGGTTTGCCGCTTGAGCATTTTTACCAAGAACACCACTTAACCATACTGCCGAGGTGAAAATACCAACTTCAAAAAACATTTGTAAAGAAGAAGGAAAACCTAATTCAATAATTTTTTTAATTACCGTTTTTTCAATTTTAGCAAAATTGAATCCAGTCACATAGTATTTAAACTTTTCCTTAGTTTTTAGAATGAACCACAGATAAAACACCATAAAGATTCTAGAAACCAATGTACCTATAGCGGCACCTACGATACCCATTTCAGGAAAACCAAAATTACCGAATATCAATAGGTAGTTTAAAAGTATATTGATGACATTGGCAGCAATCGTCGCATACATTGGGTATTTTGTCTGCGAGAGTCCTTCAGAGAATTGCTTAAATGCTTGAAAAATTATTAAAGGCACTAATGAGAAAGCTACCAAATCTAAATATGGCAAAGCAAGGTCAACAACCTCTATGGGCTGTTTCATAGCATACATAATAGGCTTAGCCAATAAAATAAGTCCAAAAAGTGTTAAACCTAAAACGGTACACAGCACCAAACCGTGTTTTAATGCACTTTTCGCATGTTCTTTATGACCTGCCCCATCGGCTTCTGCCACCAAAGGAGTAATTGCAGTTGAAAAACCAATACCTAAGGACATTGCTATGAAAACGAAGCTATTACCTAAAGATACCGCTGCTAATTCTGCGGTCCCCAATTGCCCTACCATGATATTATCTGCCAATTGAACGAATGTATGACCTAACATTCCTAAAATAACAGGTACGGAAAGCTTAATATTATAACGAAATTCTTTGGTGTAATTCTGTAACAAAACCTAAAAATAAAATTTTGTCAAAGGTACCGTTAATTGAACGATTTAGGTTCTGTATAATTAGGTAAAAATGAACTGCATATTGAATTAATTAAAAACAAAATAAGGGATTATTCATCCAATAGTTCGAGCTAACAATTCTAAACAAACACATTACTAATTAATTGACATTCAAAACTATACAATATCTAAATCTATACACAAACACATTAACTTAAGCCAACATTAAACTTATACTGCCTATATATACATTTATAGAATACTATAACACCCAACCAGGTCGTTATATATATCAAACACATCAATTACCATTAATTATTAATCTTATGATTCAAGATCCATTAGTTTGGATTATCGACGATGACGATATCTCAAAATACGTTATGAAACGATATCTCAAACAATTATCCATAACTAAAATTGTTGATTTTCCAGATTCGATTCAACCATTAAAGTTATTAAACGAGAATTACGATGCTTTAGATAAATTGCCTGATACTATTTTTCTTGACCTGCATATGCCAATATTAAACGGCTTTGATTTTCTAAAAGAATTTCAAGAAATTGCAACGAAAATTGATAAAAAAATTGATATTATCATGCTTACTTCTTCTATTAATTCTGAAGACGTTGACCACGCCAAATCGTTTCCTGAAATAACAGATTATTTCATTAAACCAATAAAGCATAGAGATTTAGCTAGAGTTATGAGTACTAAACTAAAGTCGTAAAACCTAGTCTTTAGTTTTTGCTTCGTTCCAATAAACATCCATTTCCTCTAAAGACATATCTCTTAATTCTTTACCCTTTTCTTTAGCAGTGGCCTCTAGGTATTGAAAACGTTTTATGAACTTTTTATTGGTACGCTCAAGTGCATTTTCAGGATTTACACCAAGAAATCTAGCATAATTAATCATAGAGAAAAGGACATCTCCAAATTCAGCTTCAATTTTTTCTTTATTGCCGGCATCTACCTCAACTTGCAATTCGCCTAACTCTTCCTGTACTTTCTCAAAAACTTGTTTTGGCTCTTCCCAATCGAAACCAACACCAGCAACTTTATCTTGTATTCTACTTGCTTTAACCAGGGCAGGCAAACTTCTTGGAACTCCTTCTAAAACACTTTTCTTACCTTCTTTTAATTTAATCTGTTCCCAATTTCGTTTTACATCTTCGGCATCTATCACTTTAACATCACCATAAATATGAGGATGTCTATTAATCAGTTTATCACAAATAGCATTGGCTACATCTGCGATATCAAAATCATTAGTTTCAGATCCAATTTTTGAATAAAAAATTATGTGAAGAAGAACATCTCCCAATTCCATCTTTACCTCATTAAGGTCATTATCTAAAATAGCATCACCTAATTCATAAGTTTCCTCAATAGTTAAGTGCCTAAGCGATTGCATGGTCTGCTTTTGATCCCAAGGGCATTGCTCTCGCAACTCATCCATTATCGTTAACAATCTATCAAATGCCTGTAATTGTTCTTCCCTACTGTTCATGCGTGATATTTTTACAAAAATACATAACCACTAATTGCCCTACTAAAAATCCTGTTTAGTTTTTGTACATTTAAAATCGCAAGATTTATTGTCAATAATTTTATTAATCAAGAGGTTATATCTTGCAAAATCAACAACAAACAACAACACTTTTATACCAAACCAATGAATACACGAAGAAATTTTCTTAAAAATGCCAGTTTACTAAGTGCTTCAACCTTACTAATGCCTCAGTTTAGTATGGCAACTATTAAAAACGCTAGTTACGGAGTACAATTATATTCTTTTAGAGATGCTATGCTAGAAAATCCTAAGGCTACTTTAGAGAAAATCGCAAGCCTAGGATTTAAGGAAATTGAAAGTGCAGGTTCTAAATTGGGTTACTATTACGGATTAACACCTTCTGAAATGGGTAAAACCTGTAGAGCTCTAGGCATGACCCTTACCAGTGGACATGTACGTTTAGACGACAAATTTGAACAAACTATGGCAGATGCTGTCGCTTCTGGACAAGAGTATGTGATATGCTCATCAATGCCAACCGACGGACAAACAGTAGATAACTACAAAAAAGTAGCAGAGCAATTTAATGTTGCAGGTGAAGCGTGTAAAAAATTGGGATTAAAATTTGGTTATCATAATCACGAATATGAATTTGAATCGGAAAACGGACAAATTCTTTATGATGTCTTAATGGATAATACTCAAGAAGATTTAGTACATATGGAATTGGATCTTGGTTGGGTAGTTGTTGCCGGCAAAGAACCGCTTCATTACTTTGAAAAGTACCCTGGTAGATTTCCACTTTGGCATTTAAAAGACATGGATATTCATGGAAAGGAAAGTACCGAATTCGGCAAAGGTATACTTGATATAGAATTAATGCTTAAAAACAAAGACCTTTCTGGAGTTAAGCATATCTATATAGAACAAGAAGAATATGCTAACACCCCTGTTGAAAGCATGCGCCATAACATGAATTACTTGAAGAATATATAAAAATAGTAACTATGGAATATAAACTTCAATTCTTCAGTGCAATACTACTGACTGCCTTTATCACTTCATGCAAAGCAAAACAATCTTCTGTTGTTGAAGAAGATGCTAAGCTAGTTCAAGTGTCAAACGAATATAGTTTTACCGAAGGCCCTGCATCTGATAAATTCGGTAACGTTTACTTTACCGACCAACCAAATGACAAAATTGTAAAGTGGAATGCGGTAGACAATTCTCTAAGTGTTTTTAAAGAACCAGCAGGTAGAGCCAACGGATTATATTTTGACCATAATGACAAATTATTGGCAGCTGCCGATGAAAACAATGAGCTATGGCGAATTGACTCTAACGGAAACATAGATACCTTAATTACTACTTTTAAAGGCAAAAAATTAAATGGACCTAATGATATTTGGGTCGATTTAAATGGAGGTATTTATTTTACCGATCCTTATTACCAAAGAGAATATTGGTCTAGAACTTCCGCAGACATTAAAGAAAAGAATGTGTACTATATTTCACCAGATTTAGAACAAGTTTCCATAGTAGCGGAAGGCTTAACCCAACCTAACGGAATTATAGGAACACCTGATGGCAAAACACTTTATGTTGCAGATAATGGAGATAAAAAAACATATTCCTTTAGCATTCAAAAAAATGGAAAGCTAAATAATCGCAAGCTATTTACAGCTATGGGATCAGATGGTATGACCATAGACGACCAAGGCAATATCTATTTAACAGGTGAAGGGGTTACTATCTTGAATGAAAATGGAGAACAGATACATCATATTCCAGTGGATGAGAAATGGACAGCCAACGTTACTTTTGGTGGTGAAAACCAAGACATCCTATTTATTACCGCTATGGGTTCTATTTATACCCTAAAAATGAATGTAAAAGGCGTAAGATATTAGACTTATTGTTTCGTAAACTTTCTATTGAGTACACCTGGTAAATTTTCACTAATACCTTCTGTTAATACTGAATTATTAAGTGCCATATCACCAAATTCTGTAGAGTTTAAATTAAGACTACTCCCCTGAAAAGACCACTTACCGGTGAAGCTATTTGTTCTACCACAACGAATTGCATAAAAATCGCTGGTTACATTGGTAATATCTAAATCAACTAAATCTAAAGTCCAGGTGTTATCAACATTAATTACCAAAGTACCACTTAAACATTCGAGTTCATCGAGCATGTTGTTTGAAGAAACACCATCTTCATTGACATCTTGAGCTACATTAATATTAATTTCTGTCAAATTATAAGTTCCAATAACTAACGCGTTATTGTCTACTGCATCATCACTTACATCAGAAGAACAACTCGACAAAAGCATAACCAAAGAGATAAAAAAGAAGTACGTGTATTTATTCATAGATGTGACTTAATTACTTAATCTATAATTGAAGGTAGTTAAAACATTTAAGTGTTTTTAGAAAAGACCTTAAAGAACTAACGATTAAAAAATATATCTCAGTCATCATTATTTTCAAACTTCTACAGTCCAAATTTCACCAACGTTATATTCAAATTCACACATTTAAACATTGATTGTTATCTATTACAGAACAAACGGTTATAAAACTTAATAATTCCTCTATTTTCTTTATCTTAAACCATTCAAATTTAACCAACCCATGATTACATATATTTTTGAATTTATTGGTACGACAATGCTAATTTTAATAGGAAATGGTATTGTTGCCAACCTTGTTTTAAAAGGCACAAAAGGTGCAGATTCTGGCTGGGTAGGCATATCTCTCGCATGGGGTATTGCTGTATTCATTGGAGTATTCATTTCAGCCGATGCTAGTGGCGCACACCTTAACCCAGCCGTAAGCATTGGACTTGCGGTAGCAGGAAAATTTTCTTGGGCATTGGTACCTGGCTATATTGTTGCACAAATATTAGGCGCTATGATGGGTAACCTTTTAGTATGGCTTACTTATAAAAAACAATACGAAGCAACCGAAGATGCCGGTGCTATTTTAGCCACATTCTCTACACAACCCGCTATACGAAGTCCGTTTTGGAATCTGGTAACTGAAATAATAGGAGCATTTGCACTAGTTTTTGGTGTCTTTTATATCGCAGGTGGAACTATGGGCGATAGCGATATTTCATTAGGCTCTCTAGACGCATTACCTGTTGCACTTTTAGTAATGGGAATTGGTTTTGGTTTGGGTGGTCCAACGGGTTATGCCATTAATCCTGCACGAGATTTTGGTCCGCGATTACTACACTCCATACTTCCTATTAGAAATAAAGGAAAAAGTGATTGGAGCTACGCTTGGGTTCCTATAATTGGACCAATTATAGGCGGAGTATTAGCAGCCGCATTATTTATGTTAATCGAAACAATTCAATAAAATTGAGACATATGAAACATTTTATTTTACTTACTTGTATTTTTATCTCTATGAATATACTTGCCCAGAAAATGGTAGACTTACCATTTGAAGCCAATGCAGATGTAACTTGGACAACAGCAGAAAATGAATATCACTCAGATATTTGGAATACTAAAGTAGTAACCAATGTAGCTATACCACGATTAGAGGTTTATGAAGCTGACCAACCAAATGGTACTAGTGTCATTGTTGCACCAGGTGGCGGACTCTATGGTTTAAGTATCAATAGCGAAGGTAGAGATGTTGCAAAATGGCTAAATAAAAAAGGGATAACCGCATTTGTTCTTAAATATAGATTAGTACCTACAGGTGTAGATGGTATTAAAGAAATTACAGATGAAGGCACTACCGATCCTGCAAAGATTGGTGAAAGGGTAACTCCTGTTTTACCCCTATCTATTGCAGATGGTCTTTCTGCTATTACCTACGTTAGAACTAATGCCAATGAAATGAAATTGGACCCTAATAAAATTGGTTTTATGGGCTTTTCAGCCGGTGGAGCTGTAACCATGGGCGTAACTTTTAATTATACAGAAGAAAACAAACCAAATTTTATAGTTCCTGTTTATCCATGGATGACCGTTATGGGCGAATATACCGTACCACAAGATGCGCCACCAATGTTAGTCATCTGTGCTTCGGATGATCCATTGGGATTAGCAAAGCCTAGCACAGAATTATATTCTGCATGGTTAACAAATGGTAAAAATACCGGAATGCACATGTACTCTAAAGGTGGTCATGGTTTTGGAATGAAAACCCAAAATCTTGCATCTGACGATTGGATATCGCAGTTTCACAAATGGGCAATTACAGAAGGATTAACAGTAACCACCAATAAATAATAAAAATGCTTAGAACATTACCTTTTATAAAGAGTTTGAAAAAAATTGAAGTATTAACAGCCTGTATATTCTTTATATCGCTAGCCAGTTTCGCTCAAACACAAAATGTTTTTACAAATGAAGTAAAAGATATTACCAAGAAATACGATAGCATTTGGGATTCTAGTAAAGAGACTATAGTTTTTACCGGTAGCTCTAGCGTGCGTTTATGGAAAAAATTAGAGAGGGAGTTTCCTAATCATCAAATTGTAAATAGCGGTTTTGGAGGTTCACAAGCATCAGACTTACTGTTATTTATTGATGAATTAATTTTATCCTACAATCCTAAAAAAGTATTTATATACGAGGGTGATAATGATTTATGGTCTAAAAAAAGACCTGCGAATGTTCTTGATACGACCGCAGAGATCATCGGTCGAATAAAAGCGAACAACCCATCTACCCAAATTATATTAATAGCGGCTAAGCCCAGTATTAGTAGATGGAAAATCCGCAGAAAATATAAAAGGTTAAATAGAAAAATGGAGCGTTTTACTAAAAACGATCCTCAGTTGTACTACGTAGATGTATGGAATCCTATGTTGAACAAACGTAAACTAATAACCAATATTTTTATTGAAGACGGCCTACATATGAACCAGAAAGGTTATGATATTTGGTATGAAGCCATGAAAGATTTAGTAAACCAACCATAATTACACAAAATGATGAAGACCTTTTTTATTAGAAGTCTATTTTTTGCAAGTTTAGCTATATTGCTAGTTGCTTGCGCTGAAGAAAAGAAAGAAAGAATTGCTATGCCGACGACAGATCTCTCTAAAATTAGCTTAATTCCAAAGCCTTTAAAAACAATACCGACCAACTCGGCATTTGCCCTAGACCAGTTTACGGCAATATACACTTCTAAAAATGCAACAGGTTTTGAAGAAGTAGGTACGTTTTTAGCAGATAAGCTTAAAAGCAAAATAAACCTTACCATACCAGTAAATTCTGAAGGTGCAAATACGATAGAAAGAGTTATTTACATTAACCAGAGTGATAGCACAGATTTAGATTCACCAGAGGCATATCAGTTATATATAAATCAAGATTCTATAATAATCAACTCTAATACTGCAGAAGGTGCTTTTAGAGGTATACAGACCTTAAGACAGTTAGTACCATTAGAAAGTAACGATACTTTAGCGCTTCAAAAAATATGGCCAGTACCGTCAGGTAAGATTATAGATAATCCTAATTTTGGATATAGAGGTTCTATGCTAGATGTTGCAAGACACTTTTTCAGTGTTGATGATGTTAAAAAATATATTGACATCTTGGCTTACTATAAAATAAATGTCCTGCACTTACACCTTAGTGATGATCAGGGTTGGAGAATAGAAATAAAATCTTGGCCAAAATTAACCGAGGTTGGTGGTAGTACTGAAGTTGGTGGCGAGTCTGGCGGATTCTACACCCAAGAAGATTATAAAGAAATAGTTAGGTATGCTGCAGAAAGATATATGACCATTATTCCTGAAATTGACATGCCAGGGCATACTAATGCTGCGTCCGTTTCATATCCGTTTTTAAATGGTAACGGCAAGACACCAAAACTGTACGAAGGTATGCGCGTTGGTTTCAGCACATTTGACACTCATAAGGACACTGTTTATGCTTTTATAGATGATGTGGTAAGAGAAATCTCTGCTATAACTCCTGGTCCATATTTTCACGTTGGTGGGGATGAAAGCCATGTAACCAAGAAAAGTGATTATATCTATTTTATAGATAAGGTTGAAAAAATTGTTCAGAAGCACGGTAAAAGAATGATCGGTTGGGATGAAGTTGCCGTTGCACATGTTGACTCTACTTCTATCTCTCAATGGTGGGCAAGTGAAGAAAATGCCAAAAAAGCTGTAGACAAAGGAATGAAGATCATTGTATCTCCTGCAAAGAAAGCATATTTGGATATGGAGTATGATACCCTTTCTAAATTTGGACTACACTGGGCAGCATATATACCTGTAGATACAGCATATATTTGGACACCAGAAGAATACGGTATACCGTTAGAAAATATTTTAGGTGTAGAAGCACCACTTTGGTCAGAAACTATTAGCAATATAGATGAATTAGAATACCTAGCTTTCCCTAGAATTATTGGTTATTCTGAATTAAGCTGGAGTACTAAAGAAAATAGGGACTGGGAAAATTATAAAGTTAGATTGGCAGACCAAGCACCTTTTCTTGATAGAATGGATGTCAAGTATTATCCGTCACCATTAATAGATTGGAAGAAGAGCGATTTCACTTATGAAACCATAGAAAAAGACTGACACTATCTAAACCATAAAAAAAGACTGACACTATCTAAACCATAAAAAAAGCCTTGATTTAAAAATCAAGGCTTTTTTTATGCTACATTTTTTTAACTTTCAAGTTAGAGAGTAATGTATTTAACACATCAAAATTCACTGGCTTTTCCATATAATCTAGGATACTATCATATATATCTACCTTTTTCCTGTCTTCAATTCTTGCGGATGAAGTAGCTATTATTATTGGTACGTTGGGGCATAAATTTAACCTTGCTTTAGCGTCAAGAAAATCCCAACCATCCAATACAGGCATATTAAGATCCAGTAAGATTAAATCAGGACAAGTGTTATTATTTAAATAGTCTATACCTTCTTGACCGTTAAGTGCTATGTCAATGTTCTTATATCCAAATTTCTCAAGATTTGTTTTGGTTATGAAATTAGTAATTTCATCATCTTCTATTAATAGTATTTTTATCATGATTAGTAAGTTTTAGCAGTTAATTCTTATTTAAATTGGATTATAAATTCGGTTCCTTTATTGATTTTACTATTAACATTAATTTCACCTCCATTTCTATTAATAACAGAGTGTATAATATATAGACCTATACCTAAGCCTTCTACATGAGTATGCATACGCTTAAAAAGTCCGAAAATTTTATCAGCTAAATTCTGTTCAAAACCCAATCCATTATCCTTAAAAAAAAAGGTTGTTTTACCATCTATTACTTTTGTTGTAATCTTAATGCTAAGTTTTCTATTGGGATGCCTGTACTTTAATGTATTTGACATTAGGTTTTGAATGATAATTTCTAATTGATCAGGATTGTAATTAATCTTTGGGCAACTAGAAAAATCCTCTTTTATGATTGTTCTACCTTCAATAATTTCTTGGCAATATGCTGCCCTAATTTTGCTGACGACTTCAGAAAAAACCATCTCCTCCTTATCATCACTGAAATTAGATTTTATAGCAATAACTTCATTTAAAGCCCTAATCTTGTCACACATTACTTTAGCTACAACCTTCATCTTTTCAACAATAGGCACATATTCATTAATGGTTAGACCTGAATCTGATATCATATGCAAAAGACTTTTAAGATTAGTCAGTGGAGCCCTCAAATCATGGGCGGCCGCATAAGAAAAATCTTCTAACTCTTTATTTTTTCTCTGTAAATTTTTATTGACTTCTCTCAGGGAAGTTTCTGTACTCTTTAATTTATCTATCGTGTTTATTACATTCGTTACATCTAGAGTTGTAATCCCTAAATAATCACCAATTTTGAATGCCCTACTCATAAATCTAATCTCAGCATTCTCACCTTTAAAAATTAGCTCATCGAAACCAGTAGACACACCTGTTTTCAGTACATCTTTATAAGAATCATACCTTTCCGTTCCCTCTAAATAAGGGAATAGGTCCAATATATTCTTTCCAATAAAATTTTCTTTAACAACACCTATTGTTGTAACCGCAGCTTGGTTTACATCAACAAAATCCATATCTCGATTTAAAATAACAAAGGGGGAATATGCATTTTCAAAAAATACCCCTTTTAAATCGTTATCAATTTTCGGTGCGTTACTCTTCATTTTTCTTGAGTTTTTAAATATTCATCAAAATTTCTATAGTACTAATTTGAAGTGTTTTACATAAATTTTATTTTAATAACTGATGATTGAAAGAAAGCTACCGATGAAATACACTAAACTATAGATGAACATCACCCAAATAGTTAAGAAATAGAGTTTTTATGAAGATTTAAACCAAAAAAAAAGCCCCAAAAGGGCTTTTTTATATTCTACTTAACTTAAATACTATTCCTCTTCAGAGGCTTCTTCCTTTTCTACTTCTTCACTAGAAAAATCAGTTATTTTATTATCAGTCAATATATTATACCACTGAATAACTTTTTTGATATCACTTACATAAACACGGTCTTCATCATAATTAGGCAACACTTCAAAGAAGTATTCTTCTAATTTAATTTTCTCTTCTTTATGCCCTACTGATGTTTTACCACCATTTTCCTTTTCTTGAATTTTTTTAAATACATCTCTTAAAGGCACTTCCTCCTCTAGAGTATAAATAGCTATTTCAGACAAGACACTTACACTGCTACGTAAACTTACAGTTATCCTTTTTCCGTCTAACAAAGACTCAGCCACAAATCCTGTTCTAGTTTGCGTAATTAATTTATATAAACCTGGTTTTCCTGCAACGGATAAAATTTTCTCTAACCCCATAAACTCATTTAAAATTTTAAGTGGACAAATATTACACTTTTCTATTAATTATAGAGGCATTTTAACGCCCTTTTTTCATTGCCGGAAATTTCATGCGATAGTCTACGCTTATTTTTCCTTTAGATATATTGGTTAATCTACCTTTTAACATTCGTTTTTTAAGAGCGGATAATTTATCTGTAAACAAGATACCTTCTATATGATCGTATTCGTGTTGAATTACCCTTGCCAATAAACCATCAAAAGTTTTTACATACTCTTTAAAATTCTCATCTAAATAAGTAATCTTAATAGTACCTTTTCTGCTTACGTCTTCACGAACATCTGGTATACTTAAACAACCTTCGTTAAAAGCCCATTCTTCGCCGGTTTCTTCTTCAATGTATGCGTTAATGAACACTTGTTTAAATCCGTCAAGTTGCTTTTGCTCATCTACAGTTAAATCTTCATCTCCAGAAAAAGGTGTGGTATCTACTAAAAATATACGAATTGGCAACCCTATTTGAGGAGCTGCAAGACCTACACCACTAGCATTATACATGGTCTCCCACATGTTAGAAAGCAAATCATTCAGTTTAGGATAATCTTTATCAATATCATCCGCAACTTTTCGTAATACGGGATCACCGTATGCAATAATGGGTAAAATCATTTATAATGTCTTTAAAAAATCTTGTAATATAATAGTTGCACTGATCTCATCTATCAATGCCTTGTTTTTTCGTTGTTTCTTTTTCAATCCACTATCCAACATGGTTTGAAATGCCATTTTAGATGTAAAGCGCTCGTCATGCCTTTTAATAGGAGTTGACGGAAATTTCTCTTTCAGTTTTTCCAAAAACGGAATTATGTATACTTCAGATTCAGAAGCGGTATTATTCATTTGCTTGGGCTCACCCACAACAATGGTTTCTACATTTTCCCTTGGAATATAATCTGTTAAATATGTAAAGATTTCTGAAGTGGCAACAGTTGTTAAACCGAAAGCTATCATTTTCATGTCATCGGTAACTGCTAGACCAATACGTTTTTCTCCGTAATCAATTGCAAGAATCTTTCCCAAACTTAATTTTTGGCAAAAATAAAGGATAATTTGTTATATGTGCCCATGCGCATGGGGAATTACTGTACTTCAACTTATATTTGAGAAAATTTTATGAAAATGACAGAATTAAGAGCACAAATAGAAAAAGCATGGGACAATAGAGACCTTTTGAAGGAATCTACGACCCAAGATACCATAAGAGAGGTCATTAACCTTTTAGATTTAGGAAAATTAAGATGTGCAGAGCCTACAGAAAATGGATGGAAAATTAACGAATGGGTAAAGAAAGCAGTAGTTATGTATTTCCCTATTCAGAAAATGGAAACTCTAGAGGCAGGTATTTTTGAATACCATGACAAAATGCCTTTGAAAAGAGGGTATAAAGAAAAAGGAATTCGTGTTGTACCAAATGCAGTAGCAAGACATGGCGCATATATTGCACCAGGTACTATTTTAATGCCTAGTTATGTAAACATTGGCGCTTATGTTGATGAAGGTACTATGGTAGATACTTGGGCTACTGTTGGTAGTTGTGCTCAAATAGGCAAAAATGTTCATTTAAGTGGAGGTGTTGGTATTGGCGGTGTACTAGAACCGTTACAAGCTTCACCTGTTATTATCGAAGATGGTGCTTTTATTGGTTCTCGTTGTATCGTAGTAGAAGGCGTTAGAATTGAAAAAGAAGCTGTACTAGGTGCAAATGTAGTTTTGACAATGAGCACAAAAATAATAGATGTAACTGGAGAAACACCAATTGAAACTAAAGGCCTTGTTCCTGCTCGTTCAGTAGTGATACCTGGTAGTTACACCAAAAAATTCCCTGCAGGTGAATTTCAAGTGCCTTGTGCATTAATTATAGGAAAGAGAAAAGAAAGCACAAATAAGAAAACATCACTAAACGATGCACTTAGAGAGTACGATGTTGCCGTTTAATTTTTAAACCAATTCAACTACTTTTTTTATAGCTTGAGAAAGGTAATGTCCAGAGGCAACTTTTGACTTTACCTTTTCTACATTAGAAATCATAGTAGCATACGCTTTAGGATCAAGGTTTGCTAATGCATCATCCAATTCATCTAAAGAATTTAAGGTAATACCAATTTGTTCCTTTTCAATGAATTTAGCTATAGCAGCTTTTTTCCAAACAATAACAGGTAGTCCGCACAGAAGATATAAAGATGTTTTGTGCGGATTATTATATAACAGGTACTTTCCAAAATCCCCTGAACATTCATTCAGTGCGTTACCGTTCCAAATTAATCCAAAAGAACCTTCTATTTCATCAATAACCTCGTCAGGTGAAAAAACACCTTGATAGTCTATAATAGAATTGGTCTGTTCAACATCAGCTTCATTAAAACCATTACCATAAAGTTTCAATTTATAATTAGAGGGTTTCAAGTTATCCATACTATATAAAAACTCACTCTTCTCTTTTCCTAAACCACCAGCAAATACCACATTAAATGGATTTGATACCATGGCATGCTTATCACTTGCATGTATATAATCAAATAATTCTAGAGTAACCAATTGTGCTGAACAACCATTTTCTTGAAACCACTTTTTCATGGATTCGTTATGAACGATAATGAAATCTGCTTTATTAAATTTCGCTACTTCACCTTTCAAATTAGTAGACTTACCCATCAAAAATTTTACATCATGTATAATAATAACAAGTGTGCATTTCTTTAAAGAGACTATGTTAGTTATGTATCCAAAAAACTTACTTAGTGGATATTGCATACAGAAAACAGACTTTCTTGGTAGCAGAAGCAATCCTTTGGTAATACCGAAAAAACTAATAACAGCACCTAATGCAGAACTTGGATGATTACTTTGTTTAAAACCTAAATTCTTAAACCCATTCTTTTCTAAAACAGTCTCACAATCCATTTTTGGCTTAGATGCTGCATTCTTTGAAAACTTATAATTTCTAGAAATATAAAAGTGCTTTTCAGAACTCATTCGATGATTAGTTATGGTTTATCGAATGCAAGTTTAAGGTTCTTCTGTCACAATTAAAACACTCTTAATATATACTTTATCAAAATATATTCTATTCAATAAATATATTTTCAAACCTTATCTTTGACCTCCAAAATAAATAGAATGCCGTCAACTAAAAAATATGATTTTCTCATTGTAGGTGCAGGGCTTTACGGAGCAGTGTTTGCCCACGAAGCTAAAAAAAATGGAAAATCTTGTTTAGTTGTAGATAAAAGAGAACATATTGGTGGCAATACTTTTTGTAAAAAAATTGAAGACATTAATGTGCATGCTTATGGCGCACATATATTTCATACTAACGACAAGAAAATTTGGGATTACGTAAATGATTTTGTCCCTTTTAATAGATACACTAACTCTCCTGTTGCCAATCATAAAGGTTCTCTATACAATTTACCTTTTAACATGAATACTTTCTACCAATTATGGGGTGTTAAAACACCAGCCGAGGCAAAAGCTATAATTGAAGAGCAAAGTAAAAAGTATCAAAAAAATAACCCTCAAAATTTAGAAGAGCAGGCATTATCGCTTGTTGGGGAAGATATTTATTACAAGCTGATAAAAGGATATACGGAAAAACAGTGGGGAAGAAAAGCTACAGAATTACCTTCATTTATTATTAAACGATTACCCTTACGCTATACTTTCGATAACAACTATTTTAATGACAGTTACCAAGGAATACCAATTGGCGGCTACAACGAACTCTCTGGCGGGCTATTAGAAGGTATAGATGTACAGCTTGGAGTTGATTATTTTAAAGACAAAATTGCTTTGGACAGCATGGCCAGCAAAACCGTATTCACCGGAAAAATAGATGAATACTACAATTACGAATTTGGAAAATTAGAATATCGCGGATTACGCTTTGACCATGAAATCTTAGATGTTGAAAATTACCAAGGCAATGCAGTAATTAATTATACAGAAGCAGAAATACCATACACAAGAATCTTAGAACACAAGCATTTTGAGTTTGGTAAGCAGAAAAAAACAGTGATTACGAAGGAATACCCATTAGAAGCTTCTACAGAATTAGAACCGTATTATCCTATTAATGACGATAAGAACAATAACAGGTATTTACTGTATAAAAACAAGGCTTCCAACGACTTAGTTATCTTTGGCGGTAGACTTGCCGAGTATAAATATTATGACATGCACCAAGTCATTGGTGCAGCGTTAACAAAAACTAAAAAACTTTTTGATAATTGAACGCAACCATTCTAAAAAACATGCTCTTATAATCTGAACGGCTATATACAATTGAATTTCGAATGTGTAAGAATTTTACTTCTTAATACAATTTTTTAATTCTTTTTTTGTTATAACTTTGTTCGCTCCGATTAGAGCAAACCTATCAAATTGGATTGTATGATTACCAAAAAAGAACAACTTACCGCATTAGTAATTACGTTTAACGAAATAGGGTACATTGAAAAGTGTATTGATTCTGTTTCATTTGCTGATGAAATTATTGTTGTTGATTCTTTTAGTACAGACGGAACCTATGAATATCTAAAGGACCATCCGAAACTAAAAGTCATTCAAAATCCGTTTGAGAATTTTACCGCTCAGAAATCATTTGCCTTAAAACAAGCTACAAATGATTGGGTTTTATTTTTAGATGCCGATGAAATTGTTTCTGATGCATTACAAAATGAAATTTCAGAAACTGTAGCAAGCGATACCGATATCTCTGCATTTTGGTTTTATCGCCAGTTCATGTTCCAAAATGAAAAATTGAACTATAGCGGATGGCAGACCGATAAAAATTATAGACTTTTTAGAAAGAGTAAAGCTGTTTTTTCTGATTGCAAGATAGTTCATGAAACATTAGACGTTGACGGAACATCTGGTATACTAAAGGAAAAATTAACTCATTACTGTTATAAAAATTACGATGACTACAAGGGTAAAATGTTGAAGTATGGTCGTTTAAAGGCTATAGAATCTTTTTATAAAGAAAAGAGCTTTACCTATGTAATGATGGTTTTAAAAACCAGTTGGAAATTTTTTAACCATTACATTTTACGTCTTGGTATTTTAGATGGTAAGAAAGGTTTTATTATTTGTTATTTAAATTCATTGGGTGTTTTAGAACGCTACAATGAACTTAAAAGACTTGAGCATAAAAACGAGCTAGCCTATTACTTGGTAATGCCGTAAAAAGTCCACACGCTTTTTTCCTTTTTAGTAGCATTTCTTATTCCCACATTTTTAGCAATAGATTCTGGTGTCTTATACCCTCTTTTATGGTCTAAGTGTACACATACAGCACTATAACGTAGTTGTTTAGATTTTAAGCCGAAGTTAAAAAGACGTTCTCCCAATTCTCTATCTTGACCACCATACTGCATGCGTTCGTCAAATCCGTTTACATTTTCTATATCCTTTTTCCAACCAGAAGAGTTATGTCCGTTCCAACTAGCATTGGTAGGTGTCACCCAATTTAGGATTTTAGAAATAAAACCTTGGGCAGTCAATTTATTGTTCTTGAATGTCTGTGGAATTCCTTTTTCTTTCAACCATTGAATATTAAAACAGCGTTGCTTTTCAATATCATCTAGTGTAATCAATTTAGAAATGTTCATAGGCAACATATAATACCCTCCCGATATAAAATAGTCTGGTTCTTTATTTATATAATGCACTTGAACAAAATCTTCTCTGGGGATGCAATCCCCATCTGTCATAATTATATAATCTGCTGAACAAGCAGTAACCGCTTTATTAAGTATTCTAGATTTCTGAAAACCATCATCCTCTTGCCAAACATGTACAATTGGGTAATGTACCTTCTCTGCCATTTCTGCAAGTAATTCTTTGGTAGGTGCTTTTGAGCCATCATCGGCAATAACAACTTCAAAGTCCTTGAAAATTTGTTGCTCAAAACCCCAAAGTACCTTCCGTAACCACTCTTCGGCATTATATGTACTAACTATGATACTTATTTTAGGAATCTCCATACTGCATTTCAAATTACTGCAAAAATATAAAACTCTTATCTATCTTTGAATTAGAATAGACAGTCTTCAATATTAAAAGACAAATTACAGCATTGTAAAATGAAGTTAAAAGAAATACCTGTATCAATTTACAATTCCGCCAAACTTTTAGCTAATTCAGCAAAAAGAATGACAACTTCAAAGAAAGAAGAAATTCCTGTAATTGTTTCTTTAACCTCAATTCCGTCTAGATTGAGTACACTTCACCTTACCATAAGAAGTATTCTGAATCAAGAAGTACGACCAAAAAAAATTGTATTATGGTTACATCATTCCTTAAAAAGTGAAATCCCCCAAAAACTGGCAACTTTAGAATCTGATTTATTTGAAATCATGTATTCTGATATGACCTGTTCTCACAGAAAATTAATTCATAGTCTAAAGCTTTTTCCAAATGATATTATCATTACTTGTGATGATGATATGATGTACAGAACCAACTGGCTTGGGTTACTGTATAAAGAACATAAACTACATCCAGATAATATAATAGCAAACCAAACAAGATATATAAGGTATACCAATGACGGTGAATTACTATCCTATAGAAATTGGGTTGTAGATAAAGAATTAGCTTTCAATACAGCTGCCGTAATACCTATTGGCGCCGAGGGTGTTTTATATCCGCCTAAAGCGTTATCGGTAAATGTTACCAATTCAAAACTATTTTTAGAACTAGCTCCAAAAGCAGATGATTTATGGTTTAAAGCTATGGCACTTTTGAATGGCACAAATGCTATTTTAGCAAAAAATAGGGCACAATCACCTATACCTATTATCGGTTCTCAAAAGCAATCTCTTAAAAAATCGAATATAGGAGGTGACAAGAATAAAACACAATGGACAGCTATAAGCGAACATTTTAATATCAACTCAGACACTTTTCTTTAATTAAGCAATATCATAGATGACGGAAGAAATAAATAAATGCGTAGAAGTTCTAGAAAGCGGCGGACTTATACTCTACCCTACCGATACGGTTTGGGGCATTGGTTGTGATGCTACCAATGAAGAAGCTGTACAAAAAGTATTTCAACTTAAACAACGAGATGATAGCAAAGCTTTAATTTGTTTAGTTGCCAATGATGCAATGCTTGAAAAACATGTAGAAAAAGTACCAGAACTTGCATACGATCTTATGGATCTAGCCACAAAACCTACTACTATTATTTACGATAAACCACGTGGTGTAGCTAAAAACCTTATTGCGCCAGACAACACGTTGGCCATAAGAGTAGCATCAGATAAGTTTTGCACCTACCTTATAGGCAAGTTTAAAAAACCCATAGTTTCTACTTCTGCCAATATTTCTGGGGTCAACACACCCAAATCTTTTCAAAATATTGATGAAGCTATTTTAAAAGGTGTAGACTATGTGGTAAATTTGCATCGTGAGAAACAGAATAACTCCGCCTCATCAATTATTAGACTTTCTAATAACAATACGGTGAAGATTATTCGAGAATAAGAACATGCAAGAGAGCTATACAGACGCTTTAAACAACCCTATATTCAAAATAATTTCAGAAGCCGCAGAAGAACTTTCTGTAGATTGCTATGTTATTGGTGGTTTTGTAAGAGATTATTTTTTACAAAGATCAATACCAAAAGACATAGATGTAGTTGCTATTGGCAGTGGTATTGCACTTGCCGAAAAAGTAGCGTCAAAATTAAAGGGGAAACCACAAGTTTCCGTTTTTAAGAATTTTGGCACCGCCATGATTAAAAGTGACGGTATTGAATTAGAATTTGTTGGAGCTCGTAAAGAAAGTTATAACCGAGATAGTCGTAAGCCCATTGTTGAAGATGGCACGCTAGAAGACGATCAAAAAAGAAGAGATTTCACCATTAATGCATTAGCACTATCGCTAAACAAAGTTAATTATGGTGAGCTACTTGATCCATTTAACGGTATTAAAGATTTAGAAAGCAAAATCATTAAAACACCTTTAGAACCGGGCATTACATATTCAGATGACCCTTTGCGCATGATGCGGGCCATTCGTTTTGCAACACAATTAGATTTTCAAATTGCACTACCCTCTTTACAAGCTATTACGGAGAACAAAGACCGTTTAAAAATTGTTTCTAATGAGCGAATTTTAGATGAGCTACATAAAATTATGCTGTGTAAAAAACCTTCATTAGGGTTTTCGTTACTTCATAAAACAGAACTTCTAGAATTAATTTTACCAGAATTAACCGCCTTGCAAGGAATTGAAGAAATTGAGGGTCAAAAGCATAAAGACAATTTTTGGCACACTTTAGAGGTAGTTGATAATATTTCTGAAGCTACAGAAGACCTTTGGTTACGTTGGGCTGCACTTCTACATGACATTGGAAAAGCTCCTACTAAAAGATTCCATAAAAAAATTGGTTGGACATTTCATGGTCATGAATTTGTTGGATCAAAAATGGTGCTGAAATTATTCAAACGCCTTCGCATGCCTTTGAACGATAAAATGAAATTCGTTCAAAAATTAGTATTAATGAGTTCTCGACCAATTGTACTTTCTGAAGATTTTGTAACGGATTCTGCCGTTCGTAGGTTGATTTTTGATGCAGGTGATAATGTAGAGGACCTAATGACTTTGTGCGAAGCAGATATTACCACTAAGAATCCGAAAAAGCAACGCAAGTACCATCAGAATTTTAAGGTTGTTCGCCAAAAAATTGAAGAAGTAGAAGCTCGTGATAATGTAAGAAACTTTCAGCCACCTATTAGCGGCGAAGAAATTATGGAAGCTTTTTCATTGAAACCATCAAAAGAAATAGGAATTATAAAAGAAGCCATTAAAGAGGCAATTTTAGAAGGAGAAATTCCGAATGAATACAAAGCGGCACAAGATTTTATGTATCTTAAGGGTGCTCAATTAGGTTTACAGGTTACAAAATAGAATGGATATTACATTTAGAAAAATTGCCAAAATATCTTTGGTACTAGTTTATTTAGTGATTGTTGCCGGCGCTGTAGTTAGAATGACAGGAAGCGGCATGGGTTGCCCAGATTGGCCAAAATGTTTTGGATACTACATACCCCCAACTGAAATTACCGAAATAGAATGGCAACCAGATAGATTGTTTGAAAAAGGTCAAGTCATTATTTGGCGAGAAACATTACAGGTCTCTAAAGAAAATTTCACTACTACCAATTCGTTCAATTCTGAAAACTGGGAACTATATACTAAACATGACTATGCCGAATTTAACCCTTGGCATACCTGGATAGAATATATAAATAGACTTTGTGGCGCATTAGCTGGTCTAGCTACATTGATATTAGCGGTTATGTCCATTAAGTTTTGGAAAAAGAAGAAACCTATAACAATTCTATCTTGGTTAGTTGTAGTGGGCATGGTTTTTCAAGCATGGCTAGGAGCAACAGTAGTATACTCGGTTTTAGAACCCGCAAAAATTACCGTTCATATGCTAATGGCATTGGTAATTGTTGCCATATTACTGTATATAATATACCTCGCCAATACAGAGAATAAGCGCATTAGATATGACAAATTGGTATTGAACCTAAGTATCATAGCTCTACTTCTTACTCTAGTTCAGATAACCATGGGTACTCAAGTTCGTCAATTTGTAGATGAGCAAATAGACATTTTCGGGTATGCTGCAAGAGGTAGTTGGTTAAAAAGTCCAGAACTACTATTTTATATTCATAGATCATTTTCTATACTAGTAATTGCCGTAAATGCTTTCTTAGCATATAGAATTACAAAATTAGACTTAGGTCATTTTAAAATTTATTGGGTCTTGTTTTTACTAGTGGTTGAAGTATTTACAGGTATCGCAATGAATTATTTAGATTTCCCTTTTGCTAGTCAGCCATTACACCTAGTGTTAGCTTCTATTTTATTCGGTGTTCAATTCTACATACTTTTAGATGCATTAATGCCTAGAAAAAACTTGAAAACTTCGTAACTTTGCCGTCCCACAAAAAATAAGGTATGATTTATAAAATTCGTGTAATTCTAGACGCTGAAGAGGATATTTTCAGAGATTTAGAGATTGAATCCCATAATTCATTAGAAGAATTTCATAATGCCATCACTCAGGCATTTGGCTTTCTAGGTAATGAAATGGCTTCTTTTTACACTTGTGATGAAGAATGGAAGCAAGACGAAGAAATTGCGCTTTTTGATATGAGCGAATCTGGATCAGATGTACGGTTAATGAACGAAACCTTTTTAGAGGACATCATGACCGAAAACAACCCAAAACTGATATACGTTTATGACTTTATGAATATGTGGACGTTTTTTGTTGAGCTTGCAGATATTCAAGAAAACGAAGATGGTCATTCTTACCCTAATGTACTTTTTACATTTGGTGAATTACCTGAAACTCCGCCAGAAAAAAACTTTGAGGCAGAGAACAGTGCCTTCGATTTTGATGATACTTTTGAAAATTATGATGATTTAGATTTCGATGAAAATTGGAATTAAATTTCGCAAAGTATATTTTATTACCCTTGCTAACCACTAAAAATAAGAACTTTTTATGATCAACTTATATGCTACCCAAATTGAAAGTATTTCTATACATAGAGTTGGTAACAAAAATAAGAACGAAGGTGTTTTTCTATCAGAAGAACCTTTTAGACTTAACGATGAAACTACGGGTTTATTAAAAGAATATTTTTTTAAACCTTTTAGAGAAAAAGAAGAAAACTACTATAAACTAGACAACGACGTTGATGTTGAATTCAACGAATTACATAAAATCGTTAGCCAAGTTTTTGAAGATACTTCAACCGCCCATATAAACTCTAAAAAAATAGCTTCTTTATTATTTGAACAATCTAACCACCCACATATTAAAAGTGGAGAGGTTTACATAGCCCTTCTTTCAGGGTTACTTTTAGATAATAAAAAGGTAGATGCCATTGGTATTTTCAAAAGCGAGTTAAAACACGATTTTATCCAGTTCGAAGAAAAAAACAGCAATTTAGATATTGTTATTCAGCAAGGTATTAACATTAATAAGCTTGATAAAGGCTGTTTAATCTTCAATGTAGACAAGGAAGAAGGTTATAAGGTACTTTCTGTAGATAGTAACAAATATGATACTAAGTATTGGTTAGAGAACTTTTTGGGTGTTAATCCACTTTCAGATGATAATTTTAAGACTAAAAACTATTTAAAGTTTTGTCAAAATTTTGCAAAGGATGTTGTTTTACCTGCAGAAGACAAGCAACAAGAGGTTTTATTCATGAACCGTGCGGTTAACCATTTTGCAAAAAATGATTCATTTGAAGAGTCTACTTTTTTGAACGAAGTAATGGAAAACCCTGAATTGATACCTGAATTTAAACATTACAAAACCGAGAAAGGTCCTAAATACAGTATTGAAGATGTATCTAATTTTGACATTGCCAATAAAGCAGTTTCAGATGCTCGTAAAAAAATTAAAAACGTTATTAATTTGGATACCAATATTCAGATTAAAATGGACTTCATTAATCCAGAATCTGCAGAGAAATATGTAGAAAAAGGATGGGATGAAGAAAAGCAAATGTATTACTACTTAGTGTACTTCAACAAAGAGCAAAAGAGCTAGTATCATTGACCTGAAGAGTCGTTATACATTCTAAAAAGCCCCTTATTTCTTAAGAAATAAGGGGCTTTTTAATTATTACAATACTATAAAATTCTCTAATTATTAATTTTAATATTATGTTCAATAATCTGTTTTACACTAACATCTTCATAGTTTCGGCGTACAAAATTAAGGGCTAAATCTAGCACCTCTCCCATTGTTTTACAGTTCTGAAAATCCTTATCCATAGTAAGACCTTCAATCTGCTCTCTTAACATTGCTATATTTTCTGGTGTAGAGATTTCATCAGTTTTACAGATAGCCCGTAATTTTTTAATTCTATTTCCAGAACTTAAAATACGCTTAGCTACCATAGAGCGTTCCTCTAACTTATATTGATCAACAGAATCATGCGTTAATTTATTTCGCACCAACTCAACCATTTGAAAATTTTCCTTGAAAAATTGTGGTCTATATACTTTCAATTTACCTTCAAAGCATTGCTGATCAAAATCTATGGCTCGTATTTTATATACTACATGGTCAAAATCATGCGTAGGCACAATCACATAGTTATAGGAGCGCATATCTCCCAATAATCGAATCATGCAACGTTCGTTGAATTTTACAAATTCCTTTGCCAACTGTGCTTTTTCTCGTGGAGTACATTTTGGCAAATTGTGTTTTATAAATTCATCACCTGGTATACCAGCAATATGCTCTTCAATTAGCGTGTCTTTATATACCAAAAAGTTTAGGTTATATGGAGACAGCATATGCTCTAATTCTAGTCCATAAATACGAGATGCATCCGTCTTTTTGATATAGAAATATGTGAAGTTGTCATTTAAAATATTACGGATTTTTATACGAAAAGGTTTAGAGTTTCCGAAGGTGCAAAAATCCACTGCATCTACATTAAGGTATTGGTGAATATTATTGCTACCATCTGAATGTAAAATTGAATATACTTTCTTTAAACTATCATCGATTTCTTTTCTATCGAATTCAGAATAATAGGCACGTATCCAAAGGGTGTCTTCATCATTTTTATCATATACAACTACTGACCCTGAAAATCGAAGCAAATCGTCATAAAATATAGGAATTTCAATCTTTCGGCTATAATGTTTTAAATAGCCATCTAAAGCCTCACTTACAGGATAAGCTGGCTTCTTTTTAGACATTAATCTTTCTTCTGACATGCTTCAAATTTACTTACAAAATAATCAATTCAAACTAATAATTGAACCGTAGTATATAGAATTAACACGTACACCAACATAATATGGCGTGTATACAACATTTTTTTATCTAAGAACTCAAACCTCGTTTTATTTGCTCTCCATACTACATGAAACCAAACCAATGATTACGCATACTAAATCCAACATTAAATTCCTTCTATTTTTATTAATTGCATTCAACTCGTTTTTAGGGTTTGCGCAATTAAGTGACCTTCATTATTTACCACCAATGAAGCAAGGTCAAAACAACGCGGGTATTCAGAACCAAGCTATTCACCTTTCTACTCCAGAAACTACTTCTTTTGATGTTTACGTGTACAGAGGTACATCGAATACAATCGTAAGAACAATCAACATAAACAATCTTAATCCTGGTGTTTGGACTTTAGGTAATGGTGATAACAACATTACTCTTGTAGATAACAATAACACCGGTAAAGTACTTACCAATAGCGGTTTACGGTTTATTTCTGCAGGTGGACAAAAATTTTACGTCAATTACAGAGGTAAATCTGGATCACAAGCTGCATCGCTAACAGCTAAGGGTAGACAAGCTATGGGTACTAATTTTAAATGGGGCGGTGTTCCAAATAAAGGAAGTCACTCATCAAAATCTAACACCCTTGGTATTATGGCGACCGAAAACAATACCACGGTGGTATTATCTGGTTATGATCCCGGTTGCGAGTTTAGAGTTGCAGGAAATAGAGCTGGCATTACTGCCAATTCACATACTATAACATTAGACGCTAATGAATCATTTGTATATGAAACTTATATTGGCACATCACCTACCCAAGCTCATGAAGATGGTTGGATCGGGGCTTCAATAGTTTCAACTAAGGATATTGTAATAAGTAACGGTTCCATCAACTTTGGTAGTGAAGATGGTCAAAGCCATAGAGATGCCGGTATAGATCAACCAGTACCTATTAATAAGCTAGGTAAAGACTATGTATTTATAAGAGGTAACGGTAACACTAACGGACTTACAGAATTCCCGTTGGTAATCGCCACTGCCGATAACACACAAATATTCGTAAACGGTAGTACTACTGCAATTGCTACAATAGACAATGGCGAATATTTTAAAATACCAAGTTCTAACTATTCGAACAATTCAGCAGGTGCGAATATGTTCGTTCAAACCTCTAAAGATGTATATGCTTATCAATCTATCGCAGGGTCAAGTTCATTATATACACAGGGTTTAAACTTTGTTGCACCAGTAAACTGTTTGTTACCAGATGTAATGGACAACATACCAGATATTCGTAACATTGCCGGTAGTACTGTAACTGGTGGACTTACAATTATTGCTTCTGTAAACACAACTGATGCTAACGTTAAGGTATATGAAGATGGAGTTGAAATCGCAAAACCTGCTTCTGACACAGTTGCCGGATCAGCCGATTGGAAAACATTTTACATACCTAATTTAGATGGAGATATTAGTGTAACCTCAACCGGACCAATGGCTATTGGTTTTTTCGGATTTAACGGTGCACAAGGTGTTGCAGGTTATTTTTCAGGATTTGACACCGTACCAGAAGTAGTCTTAAAAATTAACGGAGGTACCGAAGGGGAATGCTTTTCGGGCTCAAGTATTTTTGAAGCTTCCGATGATAACTTCGATGCTTATCAATGGTATTTTGATGGTGTAGCCATTCCTGGAGCCAATGCTTTCGACTATGCCGCTACTATTGCCGGTGATTATTATGTAAGAGGAACAAAAGGGCCATGTACCTACGATTCGCAAACCATAAAAATTTTCTATTGTGAACCAGATGTTCAAATTAAAAAAACCGTTGACAAACCTGAAATAACCGAAGGTGAAACTGCGACTTTTACCATTAGAGCAGAGAATTTATACTTTAACGATATAACCAATTTACAGATTACGGATAACATTCCTGAAGGACTAACATTAGTACAAGCAACAACAATAACAGGAACTTTTAATGGTAGTGTTTGGAATATTGGTACGCTAGCTCCTGGTGAAGTAGCCTTTTTAACTTTAGAAGTAACTGCAGACGAAATAGACATCTTGCCTTTACTCAACCTCGTCAATATAGCTACCAATACTCAAAACCAAACGGACGCCAATATTACAAGAGATGAGCCCTCGGCCAGAATTATAGTGCATAACGATTTTGATAATGACGGCGTTGTGGATAGCGTTGATTTAGATGATGATAATGATGGTATTTATGATTCCGTTGAACAAATGTGTATCATTTCTAGTGATGTAAATTTCACTTCACCATCAAGCACTGCACAAGGTGGTACTGCCGTAACAGAAATTTTCTCCAATTTCTCTGGTTTTTGGAGAAGTTCTACAACTTCAAGAAATCCAGTATTGCCAAACTTATCACATGAATTATTGGCATTCACCTCCGGAGGTACAACTTTTACTACCGGGGTTGCAGATGATAATCTTTATGACTCCAACGGGAATGGTTTATCAGACGGCATAGACTCCAATAATGATGGAATTATAGATATTTCAGCCACAGAATCTAGCTGGATGGCATTGACCCCTTCAAATAATATTTATAGCGAAGCAACATTTGAAGCTAATTTAAATGATGGGAATAATGATAATTCTCTGGGATTGACCATTATTAACGACCCTACCACAGACCCATTAAATCCGTTATTGACCCACGGACAAAATGGATTGGACCTTGGTTCTGGTATTGTTAATATTGGTGATACATGGACTTATGAAATAGATCCTATAGTAGCAACTAACGTTGGCGATGGCATACCAGATATTTTATTAACCCAAGTTGCAGACCCAAGTGGTGTTGGTCACGTTGTAAGTCTTTATGATGCTACAGGTGCTCCTCTTGGAAATGCTGTACGAGTACAGGCTTATAGTGGTGGAGCACTTGCCGATGTTGTTGGCTCTTACAGATTAGATATTTACAAAGCAAACGGAAGCATTTTCTATAACAATACAACTAGAGATTACCGTTTGGCTACAGTAGAATTATCAGAATTTGGTATACCCGCCGCTAATTTGGCTGATGTTTCTTATCTACGATTACAACTTAGTTCAAACGCAGATGTTGCATTTTTATCTTACAATACAGCATCTTTTTCTGGATTTTGTGCCAATCTAGATACCGATATGGACGGCTATCCTGATCATTTAGACTTAGACAGTGATGATGATGGGTGTAGTGATGCCAATGAATTTTATAAAGATGATGCAACTGATGGTGGTGATGGTGGTGAATATGGAACGGGAGTTCCTGCAGTTGACCCAACAGATGGTACCGTAAATGCAGCATCTTACACTCAAGTATTTGCACCGGTAATTGTTTTGGGCAACACTTCTGAATTATTGGGTGGTACAGATATTAACGGAGAGAATGTAGATTTAGGCGATACTTACAACTATGTATTAAGATTTCAGAATACGGGAGATGATCATGCAACTGGTTTTACGATCAAAAATGTATTACCAGACAATGTAAGCTTAGATAATATAAATATTGATGATGCACCAGGAGTAACTAGTAGTTACGAGGAAAGCACCAGAACTATAACTTTTACGATACCTGATGCATTAGTTCAAATTGATGATCCCGAGTATAAAATAAAAATAACGGTTTCTCTTTCGGGTGACTGTTCTGAGTTCGTAGCGGCTTGTGCTTCTCAACTCGAAAACCATGCCTATGCAAATTACTCTGGCACTTTAAATACTAATACTTTTTCTGATGAAGACGGTAGTAACCCTGCAGGTGCATGTACCACAACTTTAGAAGTAGCGACCAACAATGTATCAGATGCATTGGCAAATTGTAATATTGCACGTACTGTAGAACTTTGTGGAGTTAGCGGAACACTTTCTGCCGGTTTAGGTTTTGACACCTACACTTGGGCTATTGACACCAATAATAATGGGTCTATAGATTCTGGAGATACCATTTTAAATGACGGTACTTCAAACACCTTAACAGTAACTACAGTAGGTAATTATATTGTTGAAAAAACATCAGCTTCTGGGTGTGCCAATCATACAGAATTAATTACTGTAGAACGATATGGCCAAACACAGACCAACCCAATTATTAGTTACTTAAATCAAGTAAATACCGACAGTAATCCTGATAATGACATTCAGGGTGAAACCGTTACTTGTTCCAATGATAATAGTGATATGCCACATATTTTTCTTTGTGGTGATACGGATAGTGCATTTATTCAATTGGGTATAACCGATGCTCTAAGTATTAAATGGGAAAAGCTTGATGAAACCAGTTGTAATGTTTCTACTTGTGGAGATGTTAGTGATAACTGTGCCAATACAACTAGTGGTTGGACATGGAACGAAGAAACAGCTTCAGACAACTTTACGGTAACCGAAAGTGGTAAATATAGAGTTGTTATAGGATATGAAGGTGGATGTTTCAGTAGATTCTATTTCAACGCATACCAAAATACTTTAGATATTCCTGAACCAGATTCATCTGATATCATTTGTAATACAGAAGGTTCTATTAGAGTAATAGATTTAGGATCAGGATATGGCTACCAATTATTTGATATTGAAAACAATGCTATAGCAGTACCTTTCAGTGCTGGTCAAGGTCCTAATTTTGCTATCACAACTAGTGGTACTTATAAGGTACAGATTACCCAACTTAATCCTTCAACAGGTGCGCCAATTGAAAACAGTTGTGTGTTTGAAACTGAAGAAATTGGTATTGCCGAAAGAATTTTTGAGGCAAAACTCAATACAACTCCTTTTGATTGTACAGATGCAGGAACAATTTCTATACAGGCTTTAAATGTATCACCAGAATATAGCTATGAGCTATACTTCGATAACGGTAGTGGCGGTAAAGGAGCTTTAGTAGCCAACAACTTAGTTTCACCTGACAACACCCATACATTTACAGGTCTTGCAGCAGATGATTATGTTATTGTAACTACTACCGTAGATGGTTGTAGTATTGAAAGTACTATTACGGTAGACGAAATTCCTGAACTTAGGTTAATAGCAACAAATCAAGAAAATATTACGTGTACTTCCGGTGTAATAAATTTAACAGCCACTGGTGGTACAACAGGGTACGAATATGCTATCTATAGTAAAGATGGTATTGCTCCATATGCTGACGAAACTACTATTCCCGATTCAGATTTCACATCTAATCCATCATTTTTATTCGGTTATGAAGGTAATCCTTCAACATATGTACCTAATGAAGATGGAGAATATGTATTTGTAATAAGAGATGATAACGGATGTTATGGATTTTCGAATATCGTACAAATGGAAGATTTAGGCACTATAACAATAGGTGCATCAAGTACAGATATTACGTGTGCAGATTCTTCTACAGCTGTATTGACAATTACTGCTTCGGGTGGTAATGCTCCATATCAATATAGTCTGGATGGTGGTACTACTTATCAAACAGAAAATTTCTTCAACAATATTTCAGCAGGTAATTATACCATTACAGTTATGGATTCTAGCGGTACTGCCGGTAATGGTTGTATAGAGACTTATGAATATGAAGTTACCCAACCATTTACGTTAACCGCATCACCTTCCATTATAGAAGATGCGTCTTGCGATACTTCTGGTGCTGCAACACCTACTGCTTTAGTAAAGATTTTAAATGCAAGTGGCGGTCAAGCTCCGTATCAATATAGTTTTGACGGAGGAAGTACGTTTACAGCAGTTGACGAGCAACGTTTAACACCTGGTACATATCAATTAGCTATAAAAGATGCTTTAGGATGTACTACAGATTTAGAAATCACGGTACCTACAGCCGCTATAGACCCTACTTTTACGAATGCTATTACTTATGAGTGCGATGGGGACGGCGTAGTAACAATTACACCTTCTAACACTACAGACTTTACATATACCTATAAATTAAACGGTACCGACAACTCACCATTAGATAATAATGTATTCAATAATGTTGCTTCAGGTACTCAAACAATAACAGTTGGGTACACAAGTTCAATAGCTGCTGATCAAAGTACACTTTTCCTTGAAGATTTTGGAGCCGGTGTAACCACACAGATTGCAGAAATAGGTGCAGGATATTGCTACGAACCACAAGATGGTACAGATACCGATTGTAATTTAGGTCCTGCCGGTATTCTTGTAAATGCTGAATATGCAGTTACCAACAGAATAACCAACCCTAATGCTACATGGAGAAGTCCTAACGACCATTCTGGCATAACCGATGGCAGATTCATGGCAATTGGAGTAAGTACTTCTGCTGGGAATAATAATATTTTATGGTCGAGAACAGGGTTGGAAGCACTTGCCAATCAAGATATCACCATATCATTCTATGCATATAATATTTTAATAGATAATGCTTCAGGTAACGACCCAGAAGTATTGGTAGAATTGGTTGATGGTTCTGGCACTGTAATCAGTAGTCAGGCAACAGCGGCTGTTCCTCAAAATAACAATGCAGACGATTGGCATTTAAGAACGGTTACTTTTAACCCAGGTGCAAATACTGCAGTTGGTGTTGTATTACGTACCAATCTTGATAGTGATAATGGTAACTTTTTAGTACTAGATGACATTCAGGCTTCACAAACTCCTGAGATATGTGAACAAACACAAGATATATCAGTTATAGTAGAAACTGGAAAAACTTTTGAGGTAGCCATTTTAGGTAGCACAAACCCTACTTGTAACGGTAGCGATAACGGTAGTATTCGTTTTGAGGTTTCTAACTTTGATCCTACTTTCGGATATCAGTATTCTTTGGATGGAGGTTCAACTTGGACAACAGAGACAACTTCACCAATAACTACCCCATCTACCCTTGCAGATGGTACGTACAATATAATGGTAGAAAAGATAGATGACAATACATGTGCCGCAACCTCAGCAACATCTGTTACGTTGACTTCACCTAACGCGTTAACGGCAAGTTTACAACAGACTGCAGAATTTACATGTTTTAATACAGGTGCAACTTTGCAGGCAACTGCTACCGAAGGTACACCAGGCTATGAATACCAATTAGAAAGAACAGATAATACTATTGTGAGAGTTTTTGGTACATCATCACAATTCTTAAACGTGCCAGCTGGTGATTACCATGTAAGAGTTAAAGATCAAAACAATTGTGAAGTAGTATCAACAGCAACTGTAAATGTAGTTCAACCAGAAACCATAGCTTTCAGTTTAACTGCCACACAATGTTATGACGGTCAAAGTAACGGTACGGTAACCGCAACGGTAACTGACGGTAATGGTAATTATTCATTTAGAATTAATAACGGAGCATGGCAAACCCCAACTCCTGCAACCAACTTAACATATACCTTCAATAGTTTATCTGAAGGAACCTATAATGTAGAAGTAACCGATATATATGGTTGTGTTTCTGCTATTGAATCAATAACGATTGCGCCAACAATTACACTTATTGTTGCGCCTACAAACGCAAGTTTATGTGCGGATGGTAGCTTAACGGCAACAGCTTCAGGCGGCGACAACAATTTCATGTATGCTTTTATTCCTACCGGAAATACAGTTACTGATGCTGATTTCTCAGCTAGTAATTCAACAACCATTGCGCTGGCAAATATTGGGAATTATGACATTTATGTAAGGGACAAGGCAAATGCTACAGATGCTTGCCAGACAATGGTAACCGAAACTATTTCGGCCAACCCAGTATTGGACATATCAGCAGTAGCAACAGACCCAGATTGTCATGATGGTACTGGTAGTATTGCCGTGAATATTAGTGACGGACTATCACCTTTCGATTATCGTTTGATAGATGTTACAAATGGTACGCCTGATCAAGTACAAACAGATGTAGTAGGTACGACTAAGACATATTACAATTTAGCTCCGGGTACTTATGATGTAATCATTACGGATGATGGTGGCTGTTCGGAGACAGAAACTGTATCAATCATGGCACCAAATGAATTGACTGCCGATATTATTTTAGCATATGCAAGTGATTGTACAGGAGCTGCTGCAGAATTTGGATTTGATTTTAATAATGTTACCACAGGTTTGAATGGAACAATTGAATATAGTGCAGATGGAGGTCTTACGTGGCAAGCTTCAACTATATTTCGAGGATATACTTCAGGTGATGAGGTTTTCCCTTCTCTTCGTACCGTAGATGGTAGCAACAATTTAATTTGTCAAACTGATCTACCAAGAGAGATTATTCCTTATCCGTTAGATGATTTGGATATTACAACCACATCTGTTGTTGAAAACTGTGACGAATTAAAAGTAAAAGTTCAAGGTGGAGAAGGTATTCCAGGATATGAGTATGCTATGTCGAACGACCCCGCTAATTTTGATGAAAGCACGGCTACATGGCATACCGGAGGCAGCTTAGATCTTGATAGTAATCCTGTTACCGCAGGACATGGTAGTTATGAATTCACGAATCTAGTACCTGGTAGAACATATGTTTTCTATGTAAGGGATAGCAATACCCCTGTTAGTTGCATAAGACAAAGTACGGTTAACGTTAATGAAATTGTTGGGGGATTACCTATGACAATTACAGCAGATATTAGCCCTACCTGTAAAGGTGCTACTACCGGATCCATTACGTACACCATTGTCGACGAAGATGGTATTACAGAACCGAATATGGAATGGTTCTTATACAATTTAAGTGGCACGGTAATTAGAGATAGCAGTGGTCCAGTAACGTACAGCAGTACTATAACCATTACAGGATTACCTGCAGACGAATACTTTATAGAAGTAACACAAATAGATGGTGGTGGTGCTCAGCAATGTATCAGTGCTAGTGAAAATGAAATATTAGATGAATTAGAAATTATTACAGGAACAACTAGTTCTATTCAAGACATCTCATGTGAAAATTCTGGTTTAATAAAAATAGATAATGTTCAAGGTGGCGGTGGCACTTATTTCTATACCATTACTGGTCCTAGTCCTTTTGCTACTATAACATCGACAAGTGATAACCCGATTGAAATAGCAGCAAATTCTCCTGCAGGTACTTATACGGTAACCGTAGAAGATCAATATGGTTGTTCGTATCCACTCAGTGATGTTAACATGAGCTTTACAGCGGCACCAAGTATTACTGATGTAGCAATTGCTAATTGTGATACTAATACATCTGTTACCATTACTGCAACAGGTACAGGTACTATACTATATTCTTTAGATGGAGGAAGTACATATCAAAATAATGGAGGTACTTACAACACTGTTCCTGCCGGTAATTATGATGTATTTATAAAAGATGCTAGCGGATGTACAGATACTTTAAATATAAATGTACACCCTAGCCTACAAGCATCAGCAAGTTTAGATAAACAATTAGGTTGCGACACTGGTTTCGAAGCAGAAATAGCTATTGAAGGTATTTCAGGTTCAGGAAATTATGAATTCGAAATATTAGATAGTGCTTCTGCATATGTAGTAACTCGCCAAACATTAACAGGTGGTGCGATGAACGCGGTCGTAGGTGTTCCAGATAATACTTTAGATACCAATTATACAGTCAACGTTTATGACATCGGCACTGCTTCACCAAACTGTAGTAGAACTTTTACCGTGAATATTCCAGCAGCTATTCGTCCAGATTTTACAGCAACTCCTATTGATGTAAGTTGTTCAGGAGCAGAAGATGGTACAATAGAGTTGGTTCAAATTAACAATGGAAACAATCCGTTAGGTTATGTTTTAAATCCGATGCCAGCAAGTGCCTCTTGGAATCCTGCGACACAATCTTTTATAGGACTTCCTGGTGGTTCTTACGATATTACCGCAAGAGGTCCAAACAACTGTCCAACAGTAAAAACAGTGATTGTTGGTGAAAATGCACTTATTGCATTTAACGCTCCAGTTCCCGTTCAATTTGGATGTTTAAACGGAAATGATACTAATAATGCAACAATAACAATAGACGCTAGCACTATTATTGGAGGAAGCGGAACATACAATCGTTTTGAATTTATAGATGATGCGACTTCAACAGTTTTACAAAATAGCAGTAGCTTGGAATATACACATACCGATGCCGCTGGTGGAGATATAATTGTAAGAGTTTATGATAATGAAGGCTGTTCAACTGAGCACATAGTTACCATAGATCCTTATGATGTATTTGTTGATGCTTCAATTACAGTTGATAGAGAATTGGATTGTGTAAATAGTGGAGAAAATATCACGGTAAATGTAACTAGTACAATTACGAACTCTACAGCTAATTTAGCCAACTATGAATTTAGAATATTACCTTCTACTACTTATCAAACAGGTGACAATACATTTATAACACTTGCTATTGGCACATATACTATTGGTATTAGAAACATTACTACAGGTTGTGAAATTACCAGAATCCACACAGTAGAAAACCCTAACACATTTGAAGTAGAAGTTACTAAACTTGCAGACGTAGTATGTTATGGTACTGATGGAGGTATTGAAGTAACGTTTACCGATGCAACTTATACCGGTGATTTTAATTGGACAGTTTTAAATGCTGATGGAACAGCTACCATTCGTACAGATGATTCTGGCACTTTTACAGGTACAGGAACAACAGCTTATATCCCTGTTGCTGCAGGTAGTTACATTTTAAGAGCTTCACAAGTAGGTACGCCACAATGTATTCAAGAAAGGTCGTTTACCATTACCTCGCCGAGTGCACCTGTTACCTTAGCTACGATAAATACCAATGATGTTGGTTGTAGCAATGATATGGGTAGTGCAAATATTATCCCTAATGGTGGTGAAGCACCTTTTAATATTGTTCTTACACATGTTAGTACTAGTACAACATACACGGCTAATCAAGTAAACAGCAACCTATTTAGAGGTTTAAGTGATGGTCAATATACAGTAGAGGTAACTGACAATTTAGGTTGTACAGAAACCTTTACCAATGTATTTACATTATCTGCTCCAGAACCTATAGTAGCGAATATTCAATCTATTCAAGGATTGGTTTGTGAAGGCGATACCATTGCCGAGTTAACAGGAGGCTTTACACCTAGAACGGTTACGACCAATTATAGATATATTCTTAAAACATACGATAGCGATGCTCTTGGAGCCAATCTACTACAAACAACAAGTGCGCAAACATCCGCTACTTTTAGCAATTTAAGATCAGGATATTACAGTATTACTGTTTTAGATGATTTAAACTGTTCAGATGAAACAGCAATTGTAGAAATTGTTGAGCCGATTGAAGTTAAAGGTCAATTAGTAACAGCACAAAGAGCAACATGCTTAGATGACGCACAACTTTTATTAACAGCTTCAGGAGGTACAGGTCCTTACTTGTGGAATATTGATGGTAAATCGACATTCAATGCAATGAATGAAATTAATGGTCCAAACACCCATTTCTTTACAGGTGTTCTACCAAATACATATCAATATTATGTACAAGATAGCGAAGGTTGTATTTCTGTTTTAACGAACAGCATTACCATTAATCCAATTACTCCATTAACAGTAACATTGGATAATGATAATCCGACAATCAATTGTAACGGCGATAATACGGGAGTTATAAATGCTGAAGCTCAAGGTGGATTAGGTAATTATCAATATGCCTTATTTTCTGATGCAGGTTTAACTAATGAAGTAAGTCCAAATCAACCAACAGGTTTATTTACAGATTTATTGGCAGGTTCGTATTACGTAAGAGTACAGAGTGATGATTGCGAAGTAACATCTTCCCTAATAACTATTACTGAACCTGATCAGTTACTTATTGATACCGCTAACACTTCTATCAACGATGTAACGTGTAACGGTCAAGAAGATGGGAGCATTACGGTAAACATGATTGGTGGATCTGGGATTTATCAATATGCAATTTCACCGAATTTAGATCGCTTTAGTGATGACAATACATTCGATGAATTGGCTCCTGGTGATTATATCATTATTGCACAAGATTCTAACGGTTGTTTTGAACTTGTTGAAGCTACTATTGTAGAACCAGAAGTTTTAGAAATAACTACAGAAAGTACTCCAGAAATTTGTGTAGGTGAAGAGGACGGAACTATTGATTTAACCATAATTGGAGGTACCGCACCATATAGCACTCGTTTAGCAGATGAAACAGATTTTGTTCAAGACAGAACAAGCTTTACAAACTTGGCTGCAGGCGATTACATTATCTACATTGAAGATGCGCAAGGTTGCGAAGAAACAATTATTGTAACTATAGATGCCGGTGTTGACCTTGGGGCTATCGTTGAACCGATTTATGGGTGTAATGGTGTTTTCCCAAGCAACTATGTAAACATTGTATTAAATGACCCAAGTATAGAAGATGATGCTCTCTTTGGGTTAGATACAGTCGATCCAATGGAAATGCAATTGACTCCCATTTTCCGCGAGTTGACTCCGGGTACACATTTTATCAGTATTTCTCATGCAAATGGCTGTATTGCTACATATGATGTTGAAATATTAGCTTTTGATCCACTCGAAATTACTGCTGTAGAAAGTAACATAAATCAAATAACTGCAACGGTTACAGGCGGTAGAGAAAATTATACGTTCTACTTTGATGACATTAACGAAGGTTCTGAAAATGTATATTACATTACCGAAACGGGAACATATACGGTAACTGTAGTTGATGAAAATGGTTGTGAAGCATCTGCAAGTTTATTTATTGAATTTATAGACATTGAAATACCAAATTTCTTTTCTCCGAATGGCGATGGTAAAAATGATTTATGGATGCCAGAAAATATTGAAATCTATCAAAACATCTTCATTAGTATCTATGATAGATACGGTCGTACGGTTTACACCTTTAAGGACAATGAAGACGGCTGGAATGGTTTCTATCAGAATGCAGAATTACCAACAGGAGATTACTGGTATGTTATTAAATTAAACGGTGAAGCAGATACAAGAGAATTTGTCGGGAATTTTACACTCTACAGATAAAATATTAAAAAGTGGTGGTTTAACAAACCACCACTTTTTTCTTTTAGATAATATCCTGTAGCCAATCAAGCATATATTGTAATATATTCCATTCATAATTTCATCCATATCTAGAATTGATTTCCCCAGAAAATTCACCTTCCAAGAGAAAGATTATATTGAAGTTGAATAGATTTTAACATTAAAATGTAACAAACCATCAAGTTACTCGTCAAGTAGGTATAACCAATCAAAACACACCTGACGTGAGTACCATTTTAACAGTCAATCATCTTACTAAAAAATTCGGGTACCTAACCGCAGTAAAAGACCTTTCGTTTACCATTGAAAAAGGTAATGTCTATGGTATACTTGGACCAAACGGCAGCGGAAAATCAACCACCCTTGGCATTGTTTTAAACGTAGTAAATAAAACCAGCGGAGAATTTTCTTGGTTCAACGGTCAATCTTCAACACATGAAGCTTTAAAAAAAGTAGGTGCTATAATTGAGCGCCCTAACTTCTACCCATACATGACCGCTTTGCAAAACTTGAAATTAGTCTGCAAAATAAAAGATGTACCAGTAGCCAGAATTGAAGAAAAGCTAGAATTAGTTGGATTGCTAGATAGAAAAAATAGCAAATTCAAAACTTACTCTCTAGGGATGAAACAGCGTTTGGCTATTGCCTCTGCCCTATTGAACGATCCAGAAATTTTAATTTTAGATGAGCCTACCAATGGTTTAGATCCACAAGGTATTCATCAAATTAGAGAAATTATAAAAACTATAGCAGCTAAGGGAACTACTATTTTACTTGCCTCACATTTATTGGATGAGGTTGAAAAAGTATGTACCCATGTCGTTATTTTAAGAAAAGGAGAAAAACTATACTCCGGTAGAGTTGATAGTTTACAAGCCAGTTTTGGATTTTTCGAATTAAAATCTGATGACTTAGAAAAACTAACTTCTTACTTAAATACCAATGAGCATTTTGGTAGTATAAAACAAGAAAATGGTTTGGTTACTGCAATTTTAACATCAGAGTTGGATGCACAGACATTGAACAAACTACTTTTTGATAATGGTATAATTGTATCTCATTTAGTTAAAAGAAAAGAAAGTCTAGAAGAGCAGTTTTTAGCTTTAACCAAAAATGCTAACGCCTAACAAACCAACAAAATGATACGATTACTTCATATAGAATTTATAAAACTTTGGAACAACAGAGCCAGTAAGGTGTTGATTTTATCTTACTTTGCCCTCCTTACTTCTATTGCACTAGTAGCTGCCATAAAATTTGACATTGGTCCTATTAAATTTTATTTAGCAGAACAAGGAATTTTCAATTTTCCTTACATCTGGCACTTCAATACATTTATTACTGCATTTTTTAAATTATTCTTGGCAATCGTTATCGTTTCAATGATGTCTAATGAATACAGCAATAAGACTATAAAGCAAAACTTGATTGATGGTCTGTCTAAGAAAGAATTTATCCTTTCTAAATTCTTAACAGTAGTCTCATTCTCTTTAATTTCGACCATATTCGTTTTTATAGTTTCATTAGTTTTAGGTCTTATTTACTCCGATTTTAACGAAATATCCATCATTCTTACCGATTTAGAGTTTCTTTTGGCTTTTTTCATTAAACTAACAGGATTCTTTTCCTTTTGTTTATTCTTAGGTGTATTGGTAAAACGATCTGCTTTTGCCTTAGGTTTTTTAATACTGTGGCAAGTTTTTGAAGGTATTTTTCGTGGTATTATAAGATGGAAGTTTTTTGATAGCGAAACCACTGATATTATTATGGGATTTTTCCCATTGCAATCAATGTTCAATCTTATAAAAGAACCATTTTCTAGATTAGGCGCAGTACAATCTGTAGCTAATCAAATGGGAGAACAATTAGCACTAGACTATTACATACACTGGTATGAAATTGTTATTGTAATAGCATGGATCGCCATTTTCGTATATGGCTCGTATGCAATTCTAAAAAAGAGAGACCTTTAATACGTCTGTTTAGACAGGTTATTAATCCTGATTATCAAACATACTGAACTCTAAATTTTCATTTTGTAGTATATTGTATTGTTTACCAAAATGCTATGAGAAAGAATTGGGACATAAGATTACCCAGACTATTGGGTCTGCCAATATTTTTCATAGCATTTCTATTCGGCACATTAAAAACCTTAGCACAAGAATGCCCCGCTTTGGTAAGCCCTGTAGATGGCACGAGCATGGTATTCGTAGACTCTTCTATTAGTTGGGAAGCCGTAACTGGTGTTCCTGGTTATATAATATCATTAGGAACAAGTAGCGGTGGCAATGATATTTTAAATGAACAAAACGTTGGAGCATCAACAAATTATACACCACCAACAGGATTACCAGAAAATACCGAAATTTTTGTCACCATTACACTCTTCTTTTTTAATCAACCCAATATCATCTGCGATAGTCAACGCTTTACAACTGCAGCTTTGAGTGAGGTTCCCGATTGCAGCCCATCCATTAGTCCGGCAGATAATTCAATGGACATTAATACGGCGACCAATATCATATGGAGTGCTGCCCCCGGTGCTTCGGGTTATCACTTAACTATTGGAACTACTTTAAATGGAAATGAAATTCTAGATACTATCGATGTTGAAAATACACTAAGTTATAATCCCACTATTGATCTACCAACAGAAACCGATATTTACATAACTATAATCCCCTATAATAGAATTGGTTTAGCTACGGGTTGCAGTACCTCTGTTTTTACTACAGCCGCCGCCGCCGTATTACCGTTATGCTCAAGTATGATCTCTCCATTTAACGGCGAAACGAATGTTCCGCTAAGCCCTACTTTAGAGTGGAAAGAGATTGCCAATGCAACTGGGTACCGTGTATCTATTGGTACATCACCTTTTGAAACAAATATTTTAGAAGACGCTATACTCTTCAATCCTTCTACTACAATTATCGATTTTGAGCCAAACCGAACTTTTTTTATTACTATAATTCCTTTTAATGAAGCTGGTGAAGCAATTGGCTGCATTCAAGAAACCTTCTCCACATTACTTGGTTGCGGACCATATTTTGATCCGGTAAGTGGAGAACTTCTAGTATTAAATCCGTCATTGAAATTCCCGGATATTATTTCCATCTGTCGAGGAAACACATCTGATATAATTACTGCTCCAGATGACGCCGACGGATATAGATGGTACAAATTAGATAGCAGAGGAAATGAAACTTTAATTTCTAGTACCGAAAATGTGTCGATAACTGAAGAAGGAGAATATATTTACGAGGCATACGACATTATTGAAGACTCTGGCAGATTGTTTGAATGTGCATCTTCAAAAGTATTTCAAGCAACAATATCTCAAGCACCGGTTATTGAAAACATTGATATTCAAATAAGCGTAAATTCATTAAACTATATAATCTCAACAGTAACTAACGGCAATTATGAATATGCTCTTGATAATGAAAACGGACCATATCAAGATTCTAACAGATTTAATAAAATTTCACTTCAAAATCATACCGTATATGTTAGAGATAAAGGTGGGTGCGGCATTGCCCAACGTTTTGTAGAGCACGATTTAACCGTTAATGGATTCCCTAATTTTTTCACCCCCAATGGCGATGGCATCAATGATTTCTGGCAATTTATACCACCCTTTCAAACGGAAGAGAATAATGTATCCGTAATTTTTATTTTTGATAAGTTCGGATCTATATTAGCGCAAATTACCCCAAATACAGATGGCTGGAACGGTAATTTCAATGGAAAAGCATTACCAGAAACAGATTATTGGTTCAAAGCTTTTTCTACGAATAACAAAATAATAAAAGGTCATTTTGCATTGAAGCGATAGATGCAATGATTCTTTTTATCCATCCCTTTTAAATCGTAGTTCTTTCGTAATTTTAAAACATGAAATTTAAAGTAGTATCAAACTTCAAACCCACTGGGGATCAGCCAAATGCAATTAAGGAATTGGTGAAAGGAATAAATGAAAATGAAAAATACCAAACTTTATTAGGTGTTACGGGTTCTGGCAAAACTTTTACGGTAGCCAATGTTATCGAAAAAGTTCAAAAACCAACACTACTATTAGCCCACAATAAAACCCTGGCAGCTCAATTATACTCAGAGTTTAAGCAGTTTTTTCCTGATAATGCGGTTGAATATTTCGTTTCATATTACGATTATTACCAACCAGAAGCATTTATACCAACCAGCGGTGTTTACATAGAAAAAGATCTTTCAATTAATGAGGATATAGAAAAACTACGTCTAAGTACTACTTCTTCTTTACTTTCAGGCAGACGAGATGTTATAGTTATTGCTTCCGTTTCATGTTTATACGGTATTGGTAACCCTGTAGAATTTCAAAAGAATGTTATATCCATAAAAAAGGATCAGGTAATTGCTCGAACAAAGCTCATGCACCAATTGGTACAGTCTCTGTATTCTAGGACAATGGCCGAATTTAAAAATGGAAACTTTAGGGTAAAAGGAGATGTTGTAGATGTTTTTCCTAGTTACGCAGACCACGCTTATAGAATTCATTTTTTTGGTGATGAAATTGAAGAAATAGAGGCTTTTGATCCGTTCAATAATAATATTATAGAGGTATATGAGAATTTAAACATTTATCCGGCCAACATGTTTGTTACCTCAAAGGATGTATTGCAAAATGCGATACACAACATACAAGACGATTTAGTTAAACAAATTGACTATTTCAAAGATATTGCGAAGCCATTAGAAGCAAAACGCTTAGAAGAGCGTACTAATTTTGATTTAGAAATGATTCGTGAACTAGGTTATTGCTCAGGTATTGAGAACTACTCTAGATATTTAGATGGTCGCCAGCCCGGCACAAGACCTTTTTGTTTGTTAGATTATTTTCCAGATGACTATTTAATGGTTATTGACGAAAGTCATGTTACCATACCGCAAGTTCATGCAATGTATGGTGGTGACCGTTCTAGAAAAGTAAATTTGGTAGATTATGGTTTTCGTTTACCGGCAGCAATGGATAACCGTCCTTTGAAATTCGAAGAATTTGAAGCTTTACAAAACCAAGTATTACATGTTAGTGCTACCCCTGCAGATTACGAATTACAATTAAGTCAAGGTGTATTTGTAGAACAGGTAATTAGACCAACAGGACTTTTGGATCCCATTATTGAAGTTAGACCAAGCTTAAATCAAATTGATGATTTGGTAGAAGAAATACAAATCAGAGTTGAGAAAGACGAACGGACCTTGGTGACCACTTTGACGAAAAGAATGGCAGAAGAGTTGGCAAAATATATGGACAGAATTAATATTCGATGCAGATATATTCATAGTGATGTTGACACATTAGAGCGTGTAGAAATCATGCAAGATTTGCGAAAAGGAATTTTTGATGTGCTTATTGGAGTTAATTTATTAAGAGAAGGATTAGACTTACCAGAGGTATCTTTAGTCGTTATTTTGGATGCGGATAAAGAAGGCTTTTTACGTAGCAACAGATCGCTTACGCAGACGGTTGGTAGAGCTGCAAGGAACCTAAATGGAAGAGCAATTATGTATGCAGATAAGATAACAGCTAGCATGCAAAAAACGATAGACGAAACAGATTATAGGAGACAAAAACAGATTCAATATAACACAGATAACAACATAACTCCAACAGCTTTAAACAAGAGTTTAGATAGTGTTCTATCAAAGAATTCCGTCTCAACATATCACTTCATAAAAGAGGAGTTAAGAGCAGCTGAACCAGACATGAATTACCTCACTAAAGAGCAGGTTGAAAAACTAATTAAGGACAAACGAAAAGCGATGGAAAAAGCAGCAAAGGAATTAGATTTCATGCAAGCCGCGAAGTTGAGAGATGAAATAAAATCGCTTCAAGAGCATGAATAGGGCTAACAATCAAATATTTCATCAGATTTCAAAAAACCTCCATACATAGTTTATATAATATTACACAACATACTGGTAAACATATTATTAACTAAATTTTTTAGACAAGACTAAATTGATATCATTCAATTTAAATAAAGATTTTTAGAAGTTTTTCGAAATTATGGAAAGGCAGTTTCTTGAGTTAGATGCATTCTTTTAATTACAAAATACAGAACTCATAAACAATGAAAAATTTCATGAAGTTATCACGAATTTACGTTAATTTTTCGAACTAGAAAATCGTGTATTTCTCCTATTAAAAACCCCATCTAAAATTGATTGAAAATCATTAAATATCACCTCATGAATTTAACTTTTTATCTCTCAAAAAAGACCAAATTACTCTACTTCAAATTAGTACAAAATTTTAAAAAAATAGCTCATAATAAAACAAGAATCACTCAATTGAAACTGACTCTAAATCGACCTTATAAAGCACTCATTTGAGTTAATTTTAAAAATAACACCAGTACATCATTCTCTATTTTCAAGAGTAAAAAAAACTCCAATATTAATCTGGAATTTTATACTTAAAAATGAGCAAAAAAAAAGAGTGCTTTGACTTCTCAAAGCACTCAACTAAACAACTCAAACCAACCTAAAAAACTTAGTACTCAAAACTTATTTTAACTCAATCAATCTTTTTGGTTTCGGCAAAGCCTCTACCTTTTTTGGAATATTAAATTTTAAAATTCCGCCTTCATAAGTCGCTTCAATTTTATCTGTCGCAACTGTATCTGGCAAAGTAAATGATCTCTTAAAAGATAAAATACTAAACTCTCTTCTTGTAAAATTCTCTTTTACTTCTTCATTCTCTTCTTTTCTTTCGGCTGAAATAGTTAGCACCGAATCATCTATTTCAATTTTGAAATCATCTTTAATCCTTCCAGGTACAAAAAGTTCTAACTCAAAATCTTTCTCGTTTTCTTTGATGTTCACTGCAGGTACTGTAGCACGTTTATTTTCTGTTCCACCAAACCAATCTGGTCTAAATAATTCATTCATTAAAGCAGGGAACAAAACCTCATTTCTCTTTGTTAAACTCATAATCGTATATTTTAAAAAATTAATTTATTAGTTGATTTGAATAGAACAAAGTATGTACCAAGTGAAATTTAATGTCATTTTGTCTACTTAATAATATTTAATACTGTCATTTTGTCTTGTTTTTATCTTAATGAGTTCGTAATTTGGTTATATCAGCTCTATTCTAGTCATCATAATGACTAGTTTTATTCACAGATTTTTTAAAATGGATAAATTCACCAACTTCTTTTACCAAATACGTACTAAAATTGCCTTCTTTCCTACCATAATTTCATTAGCGGGTTTATTCTTAGCATTTTTCATGATATACCTAGAACAACAAAATATTTCTGGACACCTCATGGAAGTAGCTCCTGCCTTAGTTATCGATGATACAGATACCGCCAAAACTATTCTAAGCACACTAATTGGAGGTTTAATCTCCTTAACTGTATTTAGTTTTTCTATGGTTATGGTGCTATTAAACCAAGCCTCTAGCAATTTCTCGCCTAGGGTTTTGCCTGGAATTATTTCAGATGAGAAACATCAGATTGTTTTAGGGCAGTATATAGCTACCATACTTTACAATATATTTATTCTTATCTCTATCGAACCCACAGAGAAGTCATACCAAACTCCGGGTTTTTCAGTCTTGTTAGGTATTATTTTAACAGTTATTTGTTTAGCTGCCTTTATCTATTTTATTCATCATATTTCACAGGCTATACAAGTAGGAACTATTCTAACGGCAATTCATTCGCGAACTAAATCTGAAATAAATTCGATTGTAGAAGAGCAAAATGATAATTCATTTCAGTTTCCGAATCATGATCATTGGGAGGAATATAAAATAACAGAATCGGGTTATTTTCATGGTATATTATATGACGCCCTATTAAAATTATGCAAAGAGAACGGCATAAAAGTTATAGTTCAACTACATAAAGGACAGTTTATATTAGATGGTACCATTGGTCTATTAACAGAAAAACCAGTGGACACCGAATTAAAAACTAAGCTAATGGCTACGTTACTTTTTAGCCATCAAGAACTTATAGGTGAAAATTATATTTATGGGTTTAGGCAAATATCTGAAATTGGAATAAAGGCAATGTCCCCAGGAATAAATGACCCTGGTACTGCCTTAAATACCATCGACTATCTAACCTCTTTATTTATTGATTTAATGAAAAAAGCCGATTTTGAATACCTAACGGATGATGAGGGGACTAATTGGGCGCGTATTAAATGTGCAAAATTTTCTGAAGTCTTATTTAATGTAATGGCTACTTATAGACTGTATTGCAAGCATGATATTACTGTGATGAGAAAATTAATGCATATGCTAAAAACTCTAAGCAATCATGTAATTAATTCCAATCAATTAACCATTATAGAACAAGAGATAACGCAATTAAGAGAAGATGCCACTGCAAATATTGAAAACAAAAGAGATTTAGATAAATTGGATGCCAATTTCATCTCTTGGTCTTAATTGTAATGCGCCTTAATTGTAATGCGCCTTAAAAATTGCAATTAACATATTTGGAGGCACCACTTTATTAGGGTATTTGTGCATAATAGTCAATACTTGCTGAATTGCGCCTGGTGGCAATCCCATTTTTAAACCAATATCATATATTCTTTTAACCTCATTTGGTTCTTGGTTCTCATCAACATTCATGAGCAGAACCAATCTATTAAATTGCACGAGCCTATCTGATTGAGATTTAGGTATAACATGCTCTACATCGGTATTAAACAGACTATCAAACGTTTTCTTACTCACCTCTAAGTGCTGAGCAACTGAAAATAAAAAATCATACTCCGATTCTTTAATCTTATTATCGATTTTCGCAAACGAAATCATTTCTGATAAAATACTTAACTTCTCTTTATTAGTAGGCATATTCTTACGTAACAATTTGATGTTCAGGGACTATATTTTAAAACGAACTAAAGCATTCTTTATTTCATTAGTAGAGATAACATAACACTACAATTAACATTGAAATAAAATACCTTGTCTTATATACGAGTTTAAATAGATTCATATATAAATTAAAATGTAGTTACTACATGTATGAATCACCTATTAATATGATATAGAAACCGACAGGTCATATTTTTATAATAACTTGCAGTCCTTAAAATTGCGATATGACTAATAATGATGTTTTTAAAAAATTAAGAGTAGCTTTAAAATTCAGAGATGATCAAATCGTTGAAATTCTTCAGTTAGTAGATTTTAAAATTTCCAAAAGTGAATTAGGTGCATTCTTCAGAAACGAGGACCATCCTAATTATATGGAATGTGGAGATCAAGTTCTTCGTAATTTTTTAAACGGATTGGTCATTCATTTACGCGGAACAAAAGAAGATCCAAAAATACCTGGTGAAGTTCTTTTAAGTATGTCTGAAAGTTCCGTAAAATCTGCTCCAAAAAAGACAGTGAGAGAAGATTTTAAAACAAAACAAATGAAGAAAGTAGATACTGGCATTAGCCATGTGAAGTATAAAAACAAAAAAAAATCATAATACACCTCTATGTATTATGATTTTTTTGCGGCACTCTCCATAAAGACTATGCCTTTATACGTACAGGAATAGTATATACTTTACCCTCCTTTACTTCAGCCAAATTAACCTTTTTATAGTTTAATTTGTTTTTGACAAAACTTTCCATTTTATCAAATTTTGTATTTACAGATAATACTACGATTTCACCATTTGAGTTCAATGTAAAACGAACCTGTGCAGTTAAATCGTTATGCATTTCAGAGAAATTATTCTCCGATAACATTTCTGATATTTGTATTGAAAGATTTTTTGTAGGGTTCTCACCTGCTACATCATTAGCTAATACACTACCTGTTGCAAGTAGCATTGCAGCTACGAATACTAAACTTAATTTTCTCATGACTTTTTGTTTTTTCTTCAGATGTTCTGAAGATTGATTAATAATTGATTGATGATGAATTACTAAAAAGACGCTTGAAAAATGATAATGTTACAATCAGATTCAGTTTTAACATCTCTTTAATATTAATTCCTTAATTATTTACCCCAAAACTAATTACTCAAATCTTCAGAAAAAACATGTATCACAAGGCTTAACCTTTATTTCATTCTAATAACATAAACTACATATTAGAATCATTTTCGGTAACAATAAATTAAAATTGAATACCACAGAATCATCTAATAAAAAACAATTTTGATACAATTATAAAAATCATTAAAACAAAAAAAAGACCATTCGTTTGAATGGTCTTTTTTAAATGTGATAAGCAAATTAGTTTAAGCCAATACCGCTTTAACCTTATCTGCTGCTTCTTGAAACTGAACAGCTGATTCAACTGCAAGTCCAGAATTATCGATAATCTCTTTTGCAAGTTCTGCGTTAGTACCTTGTAATCTAACAATAATTGGCACTTTCATCGCATCTCCCATATTCTTGTATGCATCAACTACACCTTGCGCTACACGATCACAACGAACGATACCACCGAATATGTTGATTAGAATTGCTTTAACGTTCGGATCTTTTAAAATAATTCTAAAAGCTTCTTCAACTCTTTTAGCATCTGCAGTACCACCAACATCTAAGAAGTTAGCTGGTTCACCACCTGCCATTTTAATTAAATCCATAGTTGCCATTGCAAGACCTGCACCGTTAACCATGCAACCAACGTTACCGTCAAGATCTACATAGTTAAGACCAACTTCTCTAGCTTCAACCTCAATAGCATTCTCTTCTCTAAGATCACGCATATCAGCATATTTCTTTCTACGGTAAAGTGCATTATCATCAATAGACACCTTAGCATCGACAGCCATGATCAAATCATCAGATGTTTTTAACACAGGGTTTATTTCGAACATATTAGAATCACTTTCTACATATGCCTTATATAATGATGCAACGAATTTTGTCATCTCTTTGAACGCAGTACCTGAAAGACCTAAGTTAAAAGCAATCTTTCTTGCTTGAAAACCTAACAAACCTGTAGCTGGATCAATTTCTTCTGTAAAAATTAAATGCGGTGTACTTTCAGCAACCTCTTCAATGTCCATACCACCTTCTGTAGAATACATAATCATATTCTTACCAGTAGCTCTATTTAATACAACAGACATATAGAATTCACTAGTTTCGCTTTCGCCTGGGTAGTAAACATCTTCTGCAACCAATACTTGATGTACTTTTTTACCTTCTGCAGAAGTCTGCGGAGTAATTAAGTTCATACCAATAATCTGGTTTGCAATCTCTTCTACCTCTTTTAGGTTTTTGGCTAATTTTACACCACCACCTTTACCACGACCACCTGCGTGTACTTGCGCTTTAATAACATGCCATCCAGTTCCGGTTTCAGCAGTTAATTGCTTTGCAGCCTCAACAGCCTCTTTCGCATTATGGGCAACTATTCCTCTTTGGATGCGCACCCCAAAACTTGCTAATATCTCTTTTCCTTGATATTCGTGAAGGTTCATATATATGGTGATTTTAATTGTTTAGCAAAAATAGGAAACAGGAAGTAATAATCTAAAAATACTGGTGATTAATTAGAATAACTATTATAATTAACCTGATAAAAACACAAAACGCTTAAAATTTAATTGATTTTTATAGCATTTTACGCTCTTACATCTCAATATCTTTGAAATCTAAAGGGTCAAAATTTTTAAAATGACCATTAAGTTCAATAATTTTTTTAGTTCTTTCTACCTGTGACAATACCGTAATGGTGGAAGTTAAATGTAAACTTATAAAATTTAAACGGTCATTTTCAGTTGGTATTTGCAATAACTGATACTCTTGTTCAAAAGACAATCCTATTTTATGTGCTAGCGTAAAACTATTGAATTCCTTTACATTTAGTTCCGTATAGGGAACATCCATAACTGTATATAGTTGACGTATACCATTAATTATGATCTGTTTTTTTTCATCGGTTGCTTCATAATCATACTCCATCAACTTAACAATTCCCCCAGCATACAACTTACCTTCCATTACATTGTCAAAGGCTAATAATTTAAATACTTGCCTAGCAACACACACCACATCCATTTCTCCCGTTTCATAAGTACTAACAACTTCTACCAATTGTACTTCAACGCCGAACTCCATCTTGTTATTGATAAATACAGGTATACCAAAAGTAATAGCTTCTTTTCTACAATCATTTATTAATTGCTTGTAGCGTTCTTCAAAAACATGAAGCGGCACTGTTTCCCCCGGAAAGAATATAGATTGTAATGGAAATAAAGGTAATTTCATAGGTTAAAAATACAAAGGTCTTTACATAGCTCCAAAATATATAAAACAGAAGGTTGTTATAAATATCACAATCTGTTATTTTTACTGTAATTATGTTATTATTTTTGCTCCTAATGATTTAGAAAAGTAAATTCGCTTAAAATTAGATAGCATGAGAAATGAGGATTTATTGCTGATAGCAAAAACCTATGGTGATCCGGTGTATGTTTATGACTCGGAAAAAATAGTTTCACAATTCAATAGATTAACCAAGGCATTTGGTTCTGTAAAGAAGTTGCAACTTAATTATGCTGCTAAAGCACTTTCTAATATTACTATTCTAAGATTAATGAATAGTCTAGGTAGCGGTTTAGATACCGTATCTATACAAGAAGTACAATTAGGCTTATTAGCTGGTTTTAAACCAGAATCAATCATATTTACTCCAAACGGAGTTTCTTTAGAAGAAATTGAACAAGCTGCGAAACTAGGTGTTCGTATTAATATAGATAACCTTTCTATTTTAGAGCAATTTGGTAGTAAACACCCAACAATTCCTGTTTGTATTCGAATTAACCCGCATGTAATGGCTGGTGGAAATTCTAATATTTCTGTAGGGCATATAGATTCTAAATTTGGTATTAGTATTCATCAAATACCACATTTACTGCGTATCGTAGAATTAACAAAAATGAATATCAATGGTATACATATGCATACCGGTAGTGATATTTTAGATATTGATGTATTCTTATATGCTTCAGAAATTTTATTTGATACTGCACGTAACTTCAAAAATTTAGACTTTATAGACTTTGGTAGTGGTTTTAAAGTACCTTATAAAGTTGGTGATATAGAAACTAATGTTGAAGAATTAGGTAAAAAGCTAAGCACACGTTTCAACCAGTTCTGTAAAGAATATGGTAAAGACTTGACATTGGCTTTTGAGCCAGGTAAGTTTTTAGTGAGTGAAGCAGGTGTTTTTCTTGCAAAAGTGAATGTTGTAAAACAAACGACATCAACAGTATTTGCAAGTGTAGATTCTGGCTTTAATCATTTAATTAGACCAATGCTTTATGGTGCTACACATAGTATAAGCAACATATCTAACTCAGCCGGTAGAGAACGCTACTATTCTGTTGTTGGATATATTTGCGAGACAGATACATTCGCTAGTAACAAAAGAATAAATGAAATTACCGAAGGTGATATTCTTTGCTTTAAAAATGCAGGAGCTTATTGCTTTACAATGGCAAGTAACTACAACTCTAGATTTAGACCACCTGAAGTTCTTTGGCATAAAGGAAAAGCAATTCTAATACGTGAACGAGAAACATTTGAAGATTTGATTCGTAATCAAGTAGATGTAAAAGATTTATTCGCTGTTAAAGAAACGGCAAAAGTGAAATAAAGCGTTTAGAAATACGTTAGTTTTGGTATAATAGTTGGACTAAACACTCAAAAAAAACTCATGAAGACGTATTCTTTATTTTTTTCTAAATCATTTTTATTCTTATCCATTCTATTTATTTCGGTAGCTAGCTATGCACAAGAAGTAAATTGGATATCATGGGATGAGGCTGCAAAATTGGCTTCAACCGATAAGAATCCAAAGAAAGTTTTCATTGATGTTTACACAGATTGGTGTGGATGGTGCAAGAAAATGGATAAAGATACTTTTCAAAATCCTGAGGTAGCTGCTTATATGGAAGACAATTACTATATGGTTAAGTTTGATGGTGAAGGAAAAGACCCAGTTGAATACAAAGGAAAGACCTATAAATTTGTTCCATCTGGCAGAAAAGGATATCATGAATTTGCCGCAGCACTAATGCAAGGGCGTTTAAGTTACCCAACTACAATTTTCTTAGATGAAGAATTAAATATGCTTTCACCAGTACCGGGTTATCAAAAACCAGAACCGTTTATGGAAATAGCACGCTATTTTGGAGATAACATCTACAAAGAAAAAGATTGGAAAGCATACGCTGGCGAGGCTGGTAAATAAACCAAGAGTTTACTATCAATTTCACACGTACTTCTCTATAAAATAAAACAAGACATATTGGTTACTCTTTTGAAGAGTAACCAATTTTTTATTTAGAGTTAATTCAAACTTTTAAATTGGAAAGAAATTTCCATTAAAGTACTTTCACTTCAACATATAATCACCAACATATGAAGAAGGTATTTTACTTGTTTTTCGGGGTTGTCGTAATCATCTCCTGTAACAATAACCCACAAGCTTCCAAAGATATAGCATCGGGCGTTTCTTTAGAAATGGCTACCATCAGGAGCTCTCAAATTTCTAATGTACACTACAATCTTAGTTTTCATATTCCCGAAGAACAAAAAGACCCTATACATTCTAATTTAATTTTAGATTTCAATTTAGACCAGCCCAACGAGGCTATTTATTTAGATTTCAAGGAAGAAACTGCTAAAATAAAATCGGTAACCATCAATGACGATTCCATTGGTATTAAGCATATAAATGAGCACATTGTTTTACCTAAAGAACATTTAAAAAAGGGACAGAATTCTGTAACCATAGCATTTATTGCTGGGGAACTTTCCCTGAATAGAAATATAGATTACCTCTACACTTTACTAGTACCAGACCGTGCTAGAACATTATTCCCCTGTTTTGATCAACCTAACATAAAAGGAGTTTATACGCTAAGTATTACCGCCCCTAACGACTGGAAAGTTCTATGTAGTACCAAAGAGGTAAATAAAATTCAACAAGGAGAATATACACAACACAACTTTGGCAAATCTGAACAAATGAGCACGTATCTATTTTCATTTGTTGCAGGCAAATTTGAATCGGCAACTCAAAAACCTTCAAATCTGGAAATGACGATGTTGTACCGAGAAACCGATTCTACAAAAATTAAATACAGTACCGATTCCATTTTTGAACTTCATCAGCAGTCATTATCTTTTCTAGAAGATTACACCGCATATCCTTTTCCTTTTCAAAAAATGGATTTTGCATCAATACCTGGTTTTCAATATGGAGGTATGGAACATGTTGGTGCCATTCAATATCGAGAAAGCTCTCTTTTCTTAGATGAGAGCGCAACTGTAAATAAAAAGTTAAGTCGTGCAAAATTGATTGCTCATGAAACATCTCATATGTGGTTTGGCGATTTAGTTACCATGAATTGGTTTAATGATGTATGGATGAAAGAGGTTTTTGCAAACTTCATGGCAGATAAAATTATGAACCCCGCCTTTCCTAACATAGATCACCAATTGGCTTTTATGATTACCCACTACCCCAATGCCTATGGCGAGGACAGAACTCTTGGCACAAACCCGATAAGACAAGACTTAGAAAACCTCAACAATGCAGGTTCATTATACGGAAGCATCATATATAATAAAGCACCTACAATGATGCGTCAGCTTGAGACCGTTTTGGGTAAGGATGAATTTAAAAGTGGTATACAAGAGTATATAACTTCTTTTGCCTATAAAAATGCTGTTTGGGGTGAACTCATAGAAATTCTTGATAAAAAATCATCGACAGATATTGCAGCTTGGAGCAACGTTTGGGTCAATAATTCTAGTAGACCTATTTTCAAAGACGCCATAAAATATGATGCAAACAATAAAATAAGTTCATTTGAATTATTTCAGAAAGCCGAAGATGGTAGTGAAAATATCTGGCCGCAGACTTTCGAAGTTCTATTCGTTTACCCAAATGAAACTAAAGTGTTTACCGTAAATATGCTTGAAAATAAGTTTCATTTAAAAGAAACTATTGGTTTACCTAAACCTGAAGCTATCATCTATAATTCAAATGCAGAAGGTTATGGGGTATTTCCTACTCAAGAAGAACAATTAGACATAATAACTAATCTCAGCGACCAGGTAGCACGTGGTTATGGGTATATCAATATATTTGAGAATATGCTTAACGGAGCAGTTGCACCCTCATCTGCTCTAAAGCTATTTCTAAAAGGGTTAAACGATGAAGACAATGAATTATTGATAGGACTTATTTCTAGATACACTAATACCCTATATTGGAAATACCTAACCGATGAACAACGTCTTTTTTATCAAAAAGAAATAACGGATCAAGTCTGGACTAAATTACAAGAACCACTTCCTGCAAATATTAAAAAGACCTTATTCTCTACATTTTCGTCTATTGGTTATACCGACAAAACTCTTCAACGATTATATGACATATGGACTAAGAACATTGAGATTGAAGATTTAAAACTTAACGATGATGACTACACCGAACTAGCAATGGATTTGGCATTATATGGTCATCCCGATAGCGAGAACATTTTAGTTACGGCTGAAAATTCAATATCCAATCAAGATAAATTAAACCGATTTAGATATTTACTACCGTCACTTTCAAATGACTTACAAACGAGAACCGATTTTTTTAAATCTCTTAGTAAAGAAGAAAACAGAGCTAAAGAATCTTGGGTAGCGAATGCAATGAATAATTTAAATCACCCTTTGCATCAACAAGAATCAATTGAATATTTAAGAACAAGTCTTAATTTACTTGATGAAATTCAAAAAACGGGTGATATCTTTTTCCCAAAAAGGTGGTTAAGCAGTACTATAGGAAACTACACAACAAAGGAAGCGTATGATATATTACAAACGTATCTTAACGAAAACCCCGATTTAAATCCGTCATTAAAATCAAAAGTTCTTCAAGCTTCGGACGATTTAAGAAGAGTACAAATTTTGCGAAAACAACTGGACTCTTCTGTAAATTAATATTTTAAGACATAAAAAAAGAGGTCTATTAAAGACCTCTTTTTTTATATTCAATACTTAATTTTCTATCTACTGTAATTTGGACTCTCCTTAGTTATAGTTACATCATGTGGGTGACTTTCATTAATACCACTAGCTGTAATCTTAACAAATCTACCATTGTCCTGTAATGTTGCAATATCTTTAGCTCCACAATATCCCATACCAGCTCTAAGACCACCAATAAACTGGTGAATACTTTCGAATAAATCACCTTTGTAAGGTACTCGACCAACAATACCTTCTGGCACTAATTTTTTAATATCATCTTCAACATCCTGAAAATAACGATCCTTACTTCCTTGCTTCATGGCTTCCACAGAACCCATTCCTCTATAAGATTTAAATTTTCTTCCTTCGTAAATAATAGTTTCTCCAGGAGACTCTTTTGTTCCTGCCAACAGTGAACCTAACATTACGGTGTCTGCACCAGCAGCAATAGCCTTAGGAATATCACCAGTATAACGAATACCTCCATCTGCAATAACTGGAACTCCAGAACCTTTTATAGCTGCCGCTACTTCTAATACAGCAGAAAATTGAGGAAAACCAACACCTGCAACTACCCTTGTAGTACAAATAGAACCAGGACCTATACCTACCTTAACAGCATCTGCACCTGCATCTACCAAATACTTTGCGGCTTCACCAGTAGCAATGTTACCTACAATAACATCTAGGTTTGGGAATCTTTTCTTTACTGCTTGCAATACCGCTACAACACCTTTCGTATGTCCGTGAGCAGTATCAATAACTACAGCATCGACCCCTGCATTCACCAAAGCCTCTGCCCTATCTACGGCGTCACCGGTAACGCCTAAAGCTGCTGCCACTCTTAAACGACCATATTGATCTTTATTGGCAATAGGTTTCTGGGTTAATTTTGTAATATCTCTAAAAGTTATCAATCCTACCAAGGTATTATCTTTGGTTACGACCGGTAATTTTTCAATTTTATGTTGTTGTAGAATATCTTCTGCTTCAGATAATGAAGTACCTTCTTCTGCAGTTACCAAGTTTTCTGAAGTCATAACCTCAGATATAGGTCTTTCGTTATTTTTTTCGAAACGTAAATCTCTATTGGTTACAATACCTAATAGTTTTCCTTGTGCATCTACAATTGGAATACCACCAATGCTATATTCTTTCATATTAGCTTTGGCATCTTTTACTTTAGAATCTAAAGGCAAGGTTACCGGATCTAAAATCATTCCGCTTTCAGCTCTTTTCACCTTTCTAACCTTCATTGCCTGCTGCTCAATAGTCATATTCTTGTGCAATACACCAATACCACCTTCTTGAGCCATGGCAATTGCCATTCTAGACTCTGTAACCGTATCCATCGCTGCAGATATAATAGGTACGTTGATTGTTATATTTCGAGTGAATTTTGTCTGAATATTGACTTCTCGTGGAAGTACTTCAGAAAATGCAGGTACTAATAATACGTCATCGTAAGTTAGACCTTCTCCTAGAATTTTATTTTGATGGGCTTGCATAGCAATTAAGGATTTAATTGCGTGCAAATATAGTGAATATAGTTGGTTTATTTATTCTTCAAAAAACCTTAGTAAAAGCTTTACATTAATTAAACATCAGTAATTTAAAAACATCAATATCCGAGACACTATGAGTATCCGCGAAAAAATACAATAGTAAAATTCTAAAGTTTAAATTGTAGTGTTGTGTAAAACGTTCTAGGTTCAGAAGGTATAATACCTGGTCCTGGATATCCAGTAGCTCTACGTGTAAAATAGCTATTGTCAAGGACATTATTTATACCTGCCTCAAGCTTCCAGTTCTTGTAGGTATATGCTAATGAAAAATCAAGAATATCATAAGCCGGTATTTCACCTTCTATACCTCTTTGATTATCATTTACATCTTGTGGAGCATTGGTAGCATCTGTAAACTGTCTTGATAAATAGGTATATTGTAAGCCTCCCAGTAGGTTCTCGTATCCAAAATTTAACCCTGTTTTTAAATTTACAGCTGGTATAAACTCAACATTATTACCTTCTACATTTGTCTCTTCTGAAGACAAATATTCAGATTCTGTAAGGGCGAGGTTTAAAAAGTAGTTCAATTTTAATTTATCATTTCCACTAAAGAAGGTTTCTTTAACGCTCCAGTTTCCAAAGCTTTCTAACCCATACATAAAAGCGGTACCTATATTACCACGAAAACGAATAATGCTTCCTGTCTCTACTTCTACGCCAGCTGCATTTATCTGAGTTTCACTTTTAAGTATTTCCCCAAGCCTATTATCATACAACAATCCAAAAGCACTTACATCATAAGAAAAGACATTTTTATGTCTTCCTCTCAAACCAAAATCTGCAGTAAAACCATCTTCATCACTAATATTTTCATCTACTTGAAATGAAGGGTTAACAACCCGTATATCGCTAAAAGTTACCGACCTGTAGTTTTGAGAAAAATTTCCGTAAAATTCTACACTTGGGTTTAGTTTATAAGTAGCACCTAAACCAAGTAACAAAAATGTTCTATCAAAAGCTCTATTATCCTCTACATCTTCATTTAACAATGAGTTACCCGCCAAATCCAAAACGATATTCTTGTAGGTACCTATACTTTCTGTATTAATATGCTCTAACCTAAAACCTAGTGTCAATGTCAATTTAGAATTTATATTGAAAATATTCTCTCCAAAAAAAGCAAGGTTGGAGTTTGGGAAATTAAATTGAGACTGCCTTTCGTAATTAGGGAATTCATCATCAGCAAAATTAAAATCGGCATTCGCAGCCGTAGTCCCAGGACCCTGTCTTTGATTGTTATCTGTTCTATAAATCTTAGACCCTACCAATAGGGCAGATTCTGTGTCACCTAATTTGTACCTGGTAAGCAATCTTGCCTCTGCACCCCAATTTTGAAAGTTATCTATTAGCAATTCTCTTGGCTCTTCTATATCATCTGGCTGTGAAACCCTGTTGGTTCTAAACCCAAGTGCACTTCTTGATGCATCTAAGCCAAACACATTTAAACTAAAATCTGTTTTAGAAGAGAACTTGTGATCTAAACGTAATGAGAACAATTTCCAGTCAACATCGAACCAGTTTCTATCTCGGTTACTAAAAGTAGGATCCTCAATGAATTGAGTATCGGTTAAACCGCCAGGTTGCTTGGCTAAATAATTTAGAAACGTTGTCTCTAATGTAACCTTGGTTTTATCTGAAAACTCATATCCTACGTGAGCAAAATAATTTCTACTGTCATAAGCAGAATTCGGTCTAAACCCATTACCTTCTTTATAATTGAAATAAGTATAGTAACTCACTTTACCAACGGTACCACTTAAACTATTAAAGCTGGTCTTAAGATTATAAGACCCCAAAGTTTGTCTACTGACCCATTCTATTTTCTTAGTTGTATTTGGCTGCTTAAACTTAAAATTCACCAAACCACCAAACTGGGTTCCATATTGTAATGAAGCGGCTCCTCTAACCACTTGAATTTCTTCTAGTGCCTCTGCTGGAGGTGTATAATAACTTTCTGGGTAGCCCAAAACATCTGCACTTATATCGTAACCATTCTGTCTTGTATTAAAATTTGCTGTTCTATTTGGATCCAAGCCCCTACCACCTATATTAAGTTGCAAACCAGCATCACCATTATCGTAAATATTAAGACCAACCACTTGACTATATATTTGTCTAGGATTATTGGCTGCCAAATTCCCTGTTATACCTTCTAATAATACTACTTCGCTTTTTTTACCGGCATAAATTGCGGTACCATCTACTTTCTTTAATTGTTTTAAAGCAAATACCTCTTCTCTTTTCTGCGTAAGAACAACTTCTGATAGGTTTTGAGTTTTTAAATGCTGTAAAACTATATTGAAGGTAGTATTACCATTGACATCCAAGTCTTGTTCTAAAATTTCGAATTCATAAGCAAAAACAACAAGCGTATAAGTCCCAGAGCTTAAATTATCCAGATTATAATTACCTTGAGAATTGGCAGTCTCTAAACGCTCTAGTTCCTTAATATATAGTTCTGCCTCTGGTATTGGCTCCCCTTCCTTATCCAATACTTGTCCAGTAATGCTAAATTGCCCAAAAACGGGGAACGACATAAATACTAACAATAGCAAAAAACTAAATTCCTTTAATCTCATCTTTAAATGGTGTTATCCAATTCTTATGTAAAAAAGACTCTTCCTCCTTTGTCAAATCAATGGTAGAATCTATATATTTCGTACTTAATCTTCCGTTTAAACTTACTTGGCAATCTACATATACTTGCACATTTTTATGACCATCATTTTCAAAATGTTCTTTCAAAAAATGAGCATATTCCAATATAAAGTCCGGCTGAAAAGCCATTTGTTTTTCTTGAATTGGGGATAAAAAATCTGAATTATCTACATAAAACCATCGCCCCGTATCTCCATTTACTATTTTAAATTGAGCATAACCCGATTTTTCCATTAACATAACACGCCATGAAAAACGATAACCTTCTTCTGTCCAAAACAACTCGCCCGGATACAATAGGTACCTAAATGGCAACATAAGCTGTAAACAAAAGAAAAGTGCAATTACGCCATATTTAATTTTGGCTTTAAAAGTCGGTATTTGCTTGAAAACTTTCCCCGTATTGAAACTTTTAACATCAATCTTCAAAAGACTGGAAAAGAACCCTAATATTTTTGAATGAATATTGGCATCGAAAAATATCAAGGCAGAGATTATCATAACAAAAGGAAAAACGCCAATTGGGAACAATACTCTGGTAAGCACATGAAATATTACAACCATTATGAATGCAAAAGTTCTAGTCTTTTTATTGAGGAGTAAAAAAGGTATACACAAATCAAACAAAGCGCCGGTCCAACTAAAAGCATAGTGCACCCACTCTTCACCAAGTAAACTGCCAATTAAGGGAGTATCAAATTTAGATGGTAACCATATTTTTAAAGGCATGGCTTTTATTAACCAATCTGAATTTAATTTCGCCAAGCCGGCATAAAAATAAACTATACCTAATAACAACTTTATGCTGTTTATGGTCCAACTTGGTATATACTGAATAGCTCTTTTGGAATTCCAATAGGCATCTAAGGAATAGTAAGCATTTGCCGGTAAAAAAATCATCAAAAAACTTAAGAGACTAATAAAGTAATAATGATTTAAATACGTGGTTTTATCCATAAGCTCTATATATGTAAAGCTTAAAAAGAAAACTATAATAGCCAGTTTATACCGATAACCAAGGACTACCAAAATGGCAGAAATTGCACAAACGATAAAAATCAAATAAGTTAGCTCGCCTACCGGTTTTATCCATTCAAATCCATAATAGGAGAAAAAGAACTTGGGTTGCAGATAAAATTTATCAATCCACCCATAAGCCCAAAATCTAATAATACTAAAAAGCATCATTAAACCAAATAAAATACGAAAGACCGCCAATGGGGCGGCCTCTACGGGAGCTTTTATATATTTATCTATTATCGATTTCATTAATCACCATCCGCATCAACAAAATCAATACTGATACTCATAGCAGATACCATGTCTACCTTTAACATCGGCACTGCTTTTTGTACCTCATCATATGCCAAAAACATAGCCGTGGGCGTACTATTATTTTCAATTTCCTCTCTAAAAGCTGCTAGATCTTGAACCATATCTCTAGCGGTATTAAATTGAGCATTAATTAGAGAAGATAAATCCTCACCGTCTTTTACTGTATTCAATGCATCTAAATAAGAAGCCAAGCTTTCCCCTTCAGTTTCGGAATTAAAATGCTTACCATTGAAAAAATCCTGAACAGCATTTAATCCTTCTAGAAATAAATCATTAGAAATAGTACCATTATAATACCCTTCAATATTTTGAGGTAACGTATTACCAGAAAAAACACCTAAAGGAATACCCATTTTACCAGCTCTCAAATACTTTTCATAATAAAAGATATAGTCGTTTACCATTCGATCTACAGAGGCTGTAGAAGAAGCTCCATCATTAGCAACAAACGTATCTCTGTATCCCTCTTCCCAATCTGATAAAACAGTGTCGGTCAAAGATGTCATATCTAACAAAACATCTTCTGTAAACGTAAACAAAGCATCTTTTTCATCACCATTGTAGAAAGCTAATATTGCTACATCATCCTCCCCTAAACCATTCAACAGATAATCTAATGCAGGAAAACCTTTAGAGCTTCTGTTTGAAGAAAGCGATAGATCGTAACTACCTGTAGTAATGTATTCATCTATATTATCAGTATTGGTAGGATAAATATTCATATTTAACTGAAATCCCACAGTTTCTGCCGGACCAATCTCAAACATTGCAACACGTTGCCAAGAGATGTAGGCATTTACCCAAGATGAACGTAACTCAACCAAGTTGACCTCACTTGCATCTTCCTTAAATGTATTAAACGAACTTACTAGCACATCTAAATCAGAAGAAAATGCTGCATATGATGGTATAATAATATTATCTGCCCAATTTATAAGCATAGCACTACGCTCAAAAGAAACTTCTTCTACCGGATCAACAATCACCGTACCTTCAGCATCACTATCACTGGAACATGCCCAAACCAAGGTCAAAACAAAGAAAAATCCAATAATTCTATTCATCTCTTATTTTTATTTATTCTAATTAAATGCAAAAATAAAAAAAGCAATTCATTCTACTTAGAATGAATTGCTTTTTTTTAAATACTATTATTCAGCTGCTTGTGCTACCGTAAAATCAAATCTGGCTGCTATATCTTCTGAAATAGAATCCAATGTCGTTGATTCTACATTCCAAAGACCATTGTCACCATCGTCTAACAAATCTGTTAAGAATGCATCAACCTCATTTTTTGTAAAATAAGGATCAGTGGAATTTGGCTTTCTTGTGAATTGTAAGCTATAAATAAAGCCATAAGCTTCTGAAAGTGCATGAAAAGCACTACCGTAATTAGGTGTCTCTCCTGCCAAACCTAACTTCCCATTTTGCAAGTAATAAATAGCTCTAATAGCTATTACTTTAGAAATGTTTCCTTTGATGATTTCTGCCTGCTGATCTCTTATATCATAATTTTTAGCTACAATTGCAGCACGACCTAATTTAAAGGCATTAAAAATATCATCAGCAATACCCTCAAAATCTGAATCAGAATTTGCACGTTCTATATACTCGTTTAAGAAACTATCTGCTCCTAAATCCGCATTAGGATTTGCCGCATCAGCATTTAAACCATATGCATAACCATAAGCTTCATCCCATTTATGTTCCATTGTGGTATAACTAGAGCCTTCTTCAAGCACATCTCCATCGTTATTAGCAACATTATCCGCCTCATCTAATACTGCGGTACTCAGGTAATTATTCAACATTTGATCGGTCATTAAACTACCTATCAAAGATTTAGCAAATAATTGATTGTATTCTAGTCCGTCTGCACTAACATAACGAGTTTTATCTCCATCTGCCAATTGACCAGCAATACCTGCTACTGCTGAAACTTCCCAGTTTGGGTACACTTCTGTAACCTGAGTATTTAAAAAACCATCTAGATCTGCACGAATTAACGCTTGATCTGTTGCGTTTGTAGAAAAATAATCGGCAGATGCGGCAACTTTACTTCGTAAACTTTTATCAGAAACATTTAAATCATCTTCCTCAAAATCAATATCCCCTTCTACATGAGCGAACATTCCAACTAAATCATCAATAGTATTTGTAGGTGTATTAAAATCAGCCAAAAGCTCTTGTCCCATTTTCAACCTTGTTGTTTGACCACCAAAACTAACTGTATTAGCATCGTCTCTGGTAAATGTATAACTGTCGGGTGTATCGATTCCATTTTCACATGGCTCACAAACTCCACCACAATCTATACCTGTCTCATCACCATTCATTATACCATCAGCACAAGTAGTTGAAAGTGCTAATCCATCATCATCAGAACTACATGAAGCAACAAATAAACCAGCAACAACTGTTAAAGCAACAAAATAATTTTTCATTTTATAATTCAATTTTATTTAGACTTGTTTTAAATAATCATGCAAACGTATGACATGTTTCAATACGAAACAAGCTTATCTGTATTAAATCTAAATAAACTTAGTTAGATAGTAATTATAAATTAAAATGTAAAAAAGAAGATATTAATGAAATTCAGAAAATAATTCTGTAGCCTTATTGTAGGATGCTTCAAAAGTCATCCAATTAACTCCGGATTCTATTTTTTCTGATGTAAAGTAAGATAACATTTTCTCGGTAGGCATATTACCAGTTAAATCATCTTTAGCCATTGGGCAGCCACCAAAACCTTGTATTGCACCATCAAAACGTCTACAACCAGATTCGTATGCCGCAGCAACTTTCTCATGCCATTTAGTGGGTGTGGTATGTAAATGTGCACCAAATTCAATATTTGGGTATTTAGGAATAAGATTGGAAAATAAATAAGATATAGTTTCTGGGTCTGAAGATCCAACAGTATCGGAAAGTGATAATATTTTAGCGCCCATTTTTGCTAATTTTTCTGTCCACTCCCCAACAATATCCACATTCCAAGGATCCCCATAAGGATTACCAAACCCCATAGAAATATAGGTAACTACCTCTTTATTGGCAGTATCAGCTAAATTAAATATCTCTTGTAAAGTCTCTACAGATTGTGCTATGGTCTTATGCGTGTTTCGCATTTGAAAATTCTCTGAAATAGAAAAAGGAAAACCTAAATAATCTACTTCAGGATGCGAAACGGCATCTTCTGCTCCACGTACATTTGCTACAATAGACAGTAACTTTGAGTTTGTCTTAGAAAGATCCAGTTTAGCTAATACCTCTGCAGTATCTACCATTTGGGGTATTGCTTTTGGAGAAACAAAACTTCCAAAATCTAAGGTATCAAAACCACAACCCAACAATGATTGTATATACCTAACCTTTTCATCGGTTGGTATAAAGGTTTTAATGCCTTGCATGGCATCCCTAGGGCATTCAACTATTTTAAGCTTTGAATTAGACATTATGTAAAAATACGAACTCTAAATAAGTATGTCATATTAATGTTTTAAATAAACTAACCGAAGAATAAATAAATAGCGATACCAATAAAGACTACTATCTGCACCCACTTCAATACAAAACCTGTTTGCTTTTTAGTTTTTAAAAATGTTGAAATCTGCCCAGATAATATGGCGATACCACTAAATACAACAGATGAGACTAATATAAATAAAAAACCAAGTGTATAAAATTGGATAACGGTATTTAAAGAATCTGAAAATAAAAATCCAGGAAAAAAGGCTAGAAAGAATATAATCACCTTTGGGTTGAATACATTCATTATAAATCCTTGTTTATATAATGCCCCTAAACTTTTTTTATTTTTTGACTCCCCTTTTATTGCTATAGTATCGCCTCCTCTATAAACCATTACTGAGAGATACAGTAAATATGCAGCCCCAAACACTTTTATGGCTGTAAATATGGCTGGGTTATTCTTTATGACTGCAGACACACCAAAAGCCAAAAGAGTGGTATGCACCAAACAACCGGACATTAAACCTGCAACAACTGCTAGCCCTTGTTTTTTACCATTACTTATACTCTGTATTAGAACAAAAATATTATCAGGGCCAGGCGATAGAGACAAAACGAGGGTAGCTACAGAAAAGGCAAGTAAAATATCGTAATTCAATTCAGCAGTTTTAAGTTCTGCTTGAAATGTACGAATAACCCAGAATTACACCTATTTTTAATATCTTGTTTAAAAATAAAGACACTATGAAAATTAAAGTACTGGTATTATTAATTAGCATTTCGTTTATGACCTCTGCATTTGCTTCAACCAATGAAAACATAACAGCAACAAAAATGATCAAAACCGACAGTCTTTTAAGGCACACAGTTTTTTTTAAGTTCAAAGAAGGAACAACACCTGCTCAATTAAAACAAGTTGAAGATGCATTTAGCGCTTTACCTTCTAAAATAGAACAAATTAAAGGTTATGAATGGGGATTGAATAATAGTCCTGAAGGATTAGACAAAGGGTTTACCCATGCTTTCATTCTTACTTTCGAAAGTGAAGAAGATCGTGCTATTTATTTACCACACCCTGATCACAAAGCTTTTGGCGCTGTATTAACCCCATATTTAGAAGATGTTTTTGTGGTTGATTTTTGGATTAAAAAATAAAATAAAATCTTAAATAAAAACAAATGCCTTTGTACGAACTTGTACAAAGGCATTTGTTTTTTTAGCAGCATGCTGTTCTAGACCTCTACTGCTCTTTCTAATAAAGCTTTATTAATTTTCTTTACCAAGCTAGGACCTTCATACACAAAGCCTGTCCATAGTTGAATTAAATCTGCACCTGCATCTAATTTTTCAATAGCATCCTCTGCAGAGTTTATACCTCCTACTCCGATAATTGGAAATGCTTTATTACTTTTTTCCGATAAAAACCGAATGACCTCTGTACTTCGGTCTTTTAAAGGAGCACCACTAAGTCCGCCAGCTTCTTCAATAATAAGTGCGTGCGATTTTAAATTCTCTCTAGAAATGGTTGTGTTTGTTGCAATAACACCATCTATAGTCGTAGTACTTACAATTTCAATAATATCTAACAACTGACTATCTGTAAGATCCGGTGCTATTTTTAGTAGAATTGGCTTACGTTTTGTGTTTTTACGTTTACTAAGTTTGGCGTTTTCTAATTGAAGTTCGTTTAACAGTGCTGTTAAAGGCTCTTTATCTTGCAACTCTCTTAAACCAGGGGTATTTGGCGAACTAACATTTACTACAAAATAATCCACATGATCAAACAAGGCATCAAAACAAATTAAATAGTCTTTAATAGCTTCATTATTCGGTGTTACTTTATTCTTACCAATGTTGCCGCCAATTATAACTTTGTGTTGTTTTTTTAAATTTTCTACCGCTTCAAAAACACCTAGGTTGTTAAAACCCATACGGTTTATGATTGCTTTATCTGCTTTAAGACGGAATAATCTCTTTTTAGGGTTACCCTTTTGTGGCTTGGGTGTAAGTGTCCCTATTTCTACAAATCCGAATCCGAAATCCGATAGCTCGTTATATAAAACTGCGTTTTTATCAAAACCAGCAGCTAATCCCACAGGGTTCTTGAATTTTAAGCCAAAAAGTTCTTTCTCCAATCGTTTATCCTCAACGGCAAACATAGATTTCATAAGACTAGTAAGTCCTATTTTAGAAAAAAACTTGATACTCGAAAAACTAATATGATGAACTTTTTCTGGATCTAACAGAAACAAAATAGGTCTGATAATAAGCCTGTACATGTATATATTTTAGAAGTCGCAAAAGTACAAACTGTAAACGAGAAAGTTAATTATAACTTATCTGTTTTCATCAACAATACTATCCGCATAAATTGTTGGCATAACTAGATACGGAGAACGATTGGCTTCTTTGCATAATAATTGGTAAAACTCGTATTGCTTAGGATTGAATAGGGCCAACATTCGTTTATCTATAAGTGACTGAACACTATTCATACTATCCATAACAGCCTTATACTTATCTCCCAGTTGACGTAATTCTGTTACATTACTCTGTGGATGCCGATCTTTAACATTCTTCAATTCATTACTCAATACATCATTTCGGTATTTTAATTCGGCGCTAAAACTCACCAATTTCTCATTTTGCATTTTATTAAGCTGAAAAATATCTGAAATCACAGAATCATTGGTAACCCCAACACCTAATACGCAATCTGCTTGCGCATTTCCATTTACATAAAGTAAAATAGAAGCCGCCATTATTAAGTACTTAAATTTCTTCATGCCAAAATATATAAAATATTACGTTTACTAATTTACAATTTATAAGCTTATTTTTGATTAAACCCATTTACAATGCAACATATTATTGATCGTTTCATAAGCTACATCACTATTGATACACAGAGTGATTCCTCATCAGAGACCACACCGAGCACTAAAAAACAGTGGAATTTAGCCAATAAATTGGTTGATGAATTACGTTCAATAGGCTTATCTGATGTAACCATAGATGAAAATGCCTATATCATGGCAACACTACCTTCTAATGTTGAACATGATGTGCCTACTATAGGTTTTATCTCGCATTTTGATACCTCTCCTGATTTTTCTGGAACTAATGTAAATCCTCAAATAATTAAAAACTATGATGGTAAGGACATTGTACTTAACGAGGAAAAAAACATCATACTATCTTCAAGTTATTTTGATGATTTATTACAATACATTGGGCAAACTATCATTACCACAGATGGAACAACCCTTTTAGGTGCTGATGACAAAGCAGGTATCACTGAAATAGTGACTGCTATGGAGTATTTGGTTAATCATCCTAAAATTAAACACGGCACTATTAGAATTGGGTTTACACCAGATGAAGAAATTGGTAGAGGTGCGCATAAGTTTGATGTAGAAAAATTCGGTGCTGAATGGGCGTATACTATGGATGGTAGCCAAGTTGGAGAACTAGAATATGAAAATTTCAACGCAGCAGGAGCAAAAATTATTATAAAAGGCAAAAGCGTACACCCAGGATATGCAAAGGGTAAAATGGTAAATGCTTTGTTAATTGCCAATAAGATTATAAGTGAATTACCTAAACATGAAATACCAGAAGAAACAGATGGTAGAGATGGCTTTTTTCATGTGCATCATATGGAGGGTGAAATTGAAAACGCTACCGTAGAACTCATTATAAGGGACCATGATTTAAGACGTTTTAATGAGCGTAAAGAATTAGTAGAAGCTATTGTTAAAAAGTACAATCATGAATTTGATCATTGTGTAACACTTGAATTAAAAGACCAATACTTTAATATGAAAGAAAAGGTTGAACCTGTTTTTCATATAGTTGAAACTGCTAAAAAAGCAATGGAAGATATCGGTATTAAACCAATTATTAAACCAATTCGTGGTGGCACAGATGGTTCTCAATTGAGTTATATGGGTTTACCATGCCCTAACATTTTTGCAGGCGGGCATAATTTTCACGGCAAATATGAATATGTACCAGTAGAAAGTATGCAAAAAGCTGTTGAAGTTATTGTTCGTATTTGTCAATTGACGGCACACCAGTAACACTATGGAAAAGCAGGAAAAATTAGATAAATTCTACGATGAGGCGCACCATTTTAAAAATGGTGTCTCCACATTGAGAAAGCTTGCTAGAGCATGTGGTTTAACTGAAACTTATAAATGGAGTGTTCCTACCTACATGATCGATGACAAAAATGTCATCGCCATCAGTAAATTCAAAACTCATTTTGGTGTTTGGTTTTTTAATGGGGTCTTTCTAAGTGACCCAAACGAGGTACTTGAAAATGCTCAAGAAGGAAAAACAAAAGCCATGCGACATTGGAAATTTTCAGATTTAGAGGAAATAAATGTAAAAGGAGTTACAGCCTACATAAATGAAGCCATTGAAAACCAAAAAAAAGGAATACAATTAAAAGTGACTAAAAAACTAAAAGGTAAAATTGAAGTCCCACCACTTTTATCTCAGGAATTCAATAAAAACCCTGAGCTTAAAGATTCATTTAACAAGCTTACCTATTCGAGACAAAGAGAATATATTGAGTATTTAGCAAATGCTAAACAAGAAAAAACGAAACTATCAAGACTTATCAAAATAGTTCCGTTGATTTTAGAAGATAAAGGTCTTAATGATATTTACCGAAAATAGGTGTTTTATAAGGTTGGTAATTTCCAGCCATTATGATAATTAGCTTTTAAGAACTGATTAGCTTCTTCATTTTTAAACTGACCAGCAGTTTCATCCCAATAAATTCTATTGCCCGTTTTAAATGCCACATTTCCCATATGTGAAACCAAGGCAGCGTCATACCCCACCTTAATAGGTGCATTTAATTTTGAATTATCTCTGCTTTTGACTGCTTCTATAAAATTTTGCGTGTGTAGGTCCAATCCACTTAATCCGCCATTATCATGAGACATAGCTTCCATTTTAGGAGTACCGTCTCTACCCCAACCTTGAAACTCTTTTTCAGGAATTACCTCCCAACCACCTCTATCTAAAACCAGTGTACCATTATTACCTATAAAGGCTATACCGTGGTTTCTTCCATAATTACCGCCATCAATACCTGTTGCGTGTTCCCATAAAATAGAAAACCCATCGTACTCGTAAACGGTCTGTAAGGTATCTGGAGTTTCAGAGGCATCGTTTGGGTAAGCGAATTTACCACCTAGTGCCATTACCGATTTTGGAGTTTCTGCTTTCATACCGTATAAAGCATAGTCCATTAAATGGACTCCCCAATCCGTCATCAATCCGCCGGCATAATCCCAAAACCATCTAAAATCGAAATGAAATCTATTTTTATTGAATGCTCTTTCTGGAGCAGGACCCAGCCACATTTTATAATCCACACCTACAGGAATAGCAGTATCTGAGACTACAGGTACAGGTTTCATCCAACCTTGGTATGCCCATGCTTTTGCCAAACGTATTTCACCTAATGCACCAGAATGTACATATTTAATAGCATCCACAAAATGTGGCTGACTACGTTGCCATTGCCCTATTTGCACCATTCTATCTCTAGACTGAACAAAGTCTAACATTATATTCGCCTCTTGTACAGAATTGGCTATCGGTTTCTCGCAGTACACATCTTTACCTGCCTGTAATGCATCGGTCAATTGAAGACAATGCCAATGATCTGGTGTTCCAATAATCACCACATCAATATCTTTATTTTCTAATAACTTTCTATAATCACCATACCATTTTGGTTTCTTAATACCTGCCTTCTCTAAATCGGCTGTTCTTTCTCGCAATACATTCTCATCAACATCGCATAAGGCAATTATATTGATTTCACTTATTTTAAGAAATGAAGTTAAATCGGAAAAGCCCATTCCTTTACAACCAACCAAGCCAACATTTATAGTATCATTAGCTCCAACTTTTTTTCGCATCATTGACAAAAGCTCCATTGGAAACATAAATGAGGCACCAGTCATTACTAATCCTGCTGTACTTTTTCTAATAAAATTTCTTCTGGTATGTGGCATGATGTTGGTTTAAGTTCACTTAAATATACCACATTTGAGCAAAAAAAAACACCGATGTTTACATCGGTGTTTTTAATATGAATTCAAAAAAAAATCTATTTCTTTTCTGGAGCATTTAATTTAGTGCTCATTTCCATGGAGATGGCAGATCTATCAAACTTTAATTTTCCAGCCATTGTTTCAATTATACATGAAAAATCTTTATCATTCAAATCCACTACTTTTCCGTGCAGACCACTTTTGGTAATAACACGATCACCACGTTTTAATTCTGCCGAAAATTTCTTTTCATCCTTTTGTCTTTTCATTTGAGGTCTAATCATAAAAAAATATGCGACCACAAAAATCAAAATCATCGGAAGAAACTGCCCTATATCACCCATTTTTGGTATATCTGTAATTTATAATTATTTAACAGGTCCTAATGGAGCTGCTCCTTTTGGGTTAACAAAAGCTTTAATTCTCAAAAGTTCTGAACCTTTTTCAGTATTTGCAGTAACCGTAATAGTTTTAGTTACTTGGTTTTGACCTGATCCGTTAAAATTAACTTTCAACTCACCTGTTTCACCTGGTGCGATAGGATCTTTTGGTGGGTTAGGTACAGTACAACCACAGCTACTTTTTGCATCTGTAATAATAAGTGGTGCATTACCTGTATTTGTAAACAAGAAAACTGTTTCTTGAGGTGTTCCTTGTTCAATTGTACCAAAATCATGCTCTGCCTTTTCAAAAGACATTACAGGTACTGCTTTTGCAGCCTCATCTCTTACTGCAGCCTCTGCTACGTTATCTGTTTTGATCTTGCTAGACGCATTGTCTTTACAAGAAGTAAAAGCTACCATTGATACTAGACCAACAATTAGAACTAATTTTTTCATACTATTTAGATTTATCAATTAATTGTAAAATTATAAAATATTTTTATAATAGACCTCTACCCATTTTGTTAAGCTTTCCTTCTGACTTGTATTCTTTAGTAAGCTTATCCAAAATACCGTTTATAAAGATGCTACTTTTTGGAGTAGAATACTCTTTAGCAATTTCTAAATACTCATTAATGGTTACCCTTTCTGGTATAGAAGGAAAATGTAACAACTCACAAATTGCCATTTTTAAAAGTATACTATCAATACCTGCAATACGATCTTTATCCCAATTCGGTGTCTTGCCTTCAATTTCCTTTTCCAAAGTATCATTTTTCAATAACGTTCTAGAAAGTAATTGCATAGCATACGTCATATCTTCATCATCTTTTAAAAGACTTGGCAGAAAGTATGATTCTGGATGAACTTGCTTCACTTTTTTAAGATGCTTTAGAACAAATGTGTTGACAATAGGAATATCATCTACCCATGTTAATTTATCATCTTCAAAATAATCGTAGATCTTGTCGTTCGGCGCTATGATGTTTTTGAACAAGTTTAGCACCAATTCTTTATCTGCAGCATAATCGCTTTCTGGTGTAGACATGTATTCTTGGTATACTTCGCTTTCTATAATTTCCTTATAGATAAGCTTTACATACTCTTCGTTCAAGTACCAGTTGTCTAATTTTCTATGGGTAATTTCTTCTTCTAGGGTTTTATTCTCTACAATTTGTAACAACAGTCTGTTTTGAATAAACTTTTTAGGATTTGGAAATTCGTTCTTTTTATCGTTAATATATTTGTTAGCAGAAAGAGAAATTTGGTCTGCAGCCCTCTTTTGTATTTCTACAAAAAGACTAAGCCACAACAAATACAGGGTATATGTATTCTCTATGCTTACTTTTAAAAACTTCTCTTGTTTCTGTAATGAATCATCCTTAGATTGGATAAGAGCATATATACTCTGCATTACCTTAACCCTAATGTGCCTTCTTGTAAGCATTTTTTAAAGAACTTATTTAATAAATTATTAATTAAAGCCGCAAAGGTAAGTATCTATTTAAAGGGTCACAATAGCAATCGTATTTATCTTAGCTTATTTATAACATATCGTTTTAGGTCAAAAAACTATCTTTGACCACAGAAATATATAATATTCTATTTTTTTACTACCTATGAAAGAACTTAAGCATCTTAATAAATACTTTAAAAAATATTGGCTTAAGCTCTTTTTCGGAATCATAATCACCGTCATTGCTAGGCTATTTCAACTGATTATGCCCTCTTATGTAAATAACTCTATTACGGTAGTAGAGCAATATATTAAGGCTGAAATAGAAAAGTCCACTGCACAAGAATTATTAATGGAATATATTCTGATAATTGTGGGTGCCGCTTTACTATCTGGTTTTTTTACATTTTTGATGCGTCAACTGATTATTAATATATCTAGATATATTGAGTACGACCTTAAAAATGAAATATTTGATCATTACCAAAAACTAAGTCTCAACTTCTACAAAAAAAATAGAACTGGAGATTTAATGAATAGAATTAGTGAAGATGTTAATGAGGTTAGAATGTATGCTGGCCCTGCGATTATGTATGGCATACAGACCTTAACCTTATTTGCGTGCTTAATACCATTAATGTTCATTAAAGCACCAACATTGGCAGCCTACACCCTATTGCCTTTACCTTTCTTATCTGTTTTAATTTATCAAATAAGTAAAGTAATTCATAAAAGAAGCACCATAGTACAGCAATACCTGTCCACCTTATCCACATTTACTCAAGAAATATTTTCAGGGGTATCTGTTATTAAAGCGTACGCATTAGAGCCACAAACGAATAACGATTTGGTAAATCTTGCCATTGAGGGAAAAGAAAAAAGTGTAAGTCTAGCAAAGGTAAATGCTTGGTTTTTTCCTTTAATGATTCTTTTAATAGGCATAAGTAACATATTAGTTATTTACATAGGCGGCAAACAATATCTTGCTGGTGAAATTGAAGTTGGCCTTATTGCCGAATTCATATTATATGTAAATATGTTAACCTGGCCAGTTGCTATTGTTGGGTGGCTAACTTCTATTGTACAAAGGGCAGCAGCCAGTCAAGAGCGTATCAATGAATTTTTAAATCAAGAATCTGAATTAAAAAACACCCCTACTCACGAACATAAGGTAAAAGGTAAAATTGAATTCAAAGATGTAGATTTCACTTACCAAGACACTAACATAAATGCTCTAAAACATTTATCGTTCACTATAAACGAAGGGGAAACCACTGCAATAATTGGTAAAACAGGATCTGGAAAATCTACCATTCTAGATTTAGTAGCACGACTATACGATACTTCCTCAGGAGAAATTTTAATAGATGACGAGCCTATAAAAAACATAGACCTTACTAGTTTAAGGGAATCTATTGGTGCAGTACCACAAGATGCATTCTTATTCTCTGACAGTATTAAGAACAATATAAAGTTCGGAAAAGAAAATGCAACAGATCAAGAAATTATAGATATAGCTAAAGATGCTGTAGTTCATGAAAACATTATGGGCTTTTCTAAAAAGTACGATACTGTTCTTGGAGAAAGAGGTATTACATTAAGTGGAGGGCAAAAGCAACGAGTTTCAATTGCAAGGGCTTTAATTAAAAAACCACAAATATATTTATTCGATGATTGCCTTTCTGCAGTTGATACCGAAACCGAAGAAGAAATTTTAAATAATCTTAAAAAAGCTTCGAAGAATAGAACTACATTAATTGTAAGTCATAGGGTCTCATCGGCTAAAAATGCTGATAAAATTTTGGTTTTAGATGATGGTAGACTCATTCAAGAGGGTACCCATGATGAATTAAATACCCAAGAAGGCTATTATAAAGACCTCTATCACAAACAGCTCTCCGAGAAAGAAAATTAGAAAATTGTTGTCGGATAGCGTTTTTTTTTTCATTTTTGATAGTATAACGACACTAAACATTAGAAATGAGCGAAAGAGATTTATCAGATCAGGAAGAAATTCACTCCAAAGTTTTACGCGCAGGTAGAAGAACGTACTTTTTCGATGTAAGAAGTACCAAGGCTGGGGATTATTATTTGACAATTACAGAAAGTAAGAAATTTACACATGACGATGGATCGTTCCATTACAAAAAGCATAAAATTTATTTATACAAAGAAGACTTTGACGCTTTTAAAGAGAACGTTGAAGAAATGATGGATTTTATTATAAACGAAAAAGGTTCTGAAGTTATTTCTGAAAGACATCAAAAGGACTTTAAGAAAGAAGAAGCTGAAATTGAAGTACCAGTAGAAAATACATCTACCAACACTTCTAGTTTTACAGACGTAAGCTTCGAGGATATCTAATAGAAAACCCTTTTACTAGAATAACAAAAACGACCCTTATATATAAGGGTCGTTTTTATTTTAAAGTTTTTTATTAAATCCTTTAGCGTAAACCATATTTTACTAGCAATACATTTACAATAGTTAAAAGAACAATAACCACTACCGCTATACTAAGAGTAAAAAGTGATGATAGAATTATAAAAAGTAATAGTAGGTAAATAGGATAAGACACCAAACCAAATGCAAATCTAAAAGTACCCATAAACTCATCTTCTGGCACTTTCGGTTTTAGCCATGATCGCCAGATAAAAACAACGGGGAAGTTTAAAATACTAAAAACTGATTTAAAGAAGTCATTATTTTCATTCAGAATTACTACTTCATTAGAATCGCTTAATTGCTGCTTTGAATAAGACTTAACTTTATCATTGTTAACTGTAGGATTCAAAAAATCTGACTTTTCATTTATCAATCTATTGATTACAGTCTCGTATTTATCATCACTTGGGATATGAGTAGTCAATTGCTGTAAGCTTGTTGAAATCTTTTTCTTGATAGTAATACTAGATGTATTTAAATCTCCAGCATTATATAAGCTTTTAGCCGATATGGGCTTACCATAGTGAATGGAAACTTCATCTGAAAAATGAACTGCATTCTTATAATTAAACCCTATAGGAATCAATTGAACATCTAAATCTGGGTATAACTCAAAAGCCCTAAATAGTATTCGAGTGAACCCTTTACTTAATGGTCTTACCCTTCGTTGTAAACTATGGTTTGCCTCTGGAAATAAAAGCAGCGCCTCACTCCTATTCAAAATTTCCGCACAAGAATTAAAAATTGCATCATTATTAGAAAGTGTGTCCCGACCATCACGCATTCTGTAAATAGGTAACATTTGAAAATAATTAAAAACGCGTTTTAAAAACTTTCCCTTAAACACATCTGATCTGGTTAAAAAATATGGCTTACGATTACAATCCGTCGCAATTAATAAAACATCTATTAGGGCGCTTTGGTGATTAGGTAGAAACATCACCGGTTGATCTACTGGTATATGTTCTAATCCTGAAATAGTAATATTTTTATGATAACCATAAAGTCCGGTTTTCACTATTACTTTCACTAAGGAATATATGAATCCGCTCAAGCTATGGTTTCTTTAACAACCGATTTTTTATTCCAAAAAGCAGCTAAAATTAAACCTGAAATTATATGCCAAATACCCCAGAAAGCAGCAACTAGAGCCATGCCCCCTAAGCCATCAAAGAAGGTAAAAATTAACAACAATCCTAGTCCAGAATTTTGTATTCCTGTTTCTATGGTAATAGACCGTAAACTATCTTCTGGCAAATTAAATAACCTTCCCATACTATATCCTGTAGAAAAGGCTACAAGGTTATGTATTAGAACAATCCAAAAGACATATAGAATATAATCCATAAAAATAACTCGGTTATTATATAGTGCGATAAATACTAAACATATAAAAAATACCAGTGAAACAATTTTAAGCTTCTCTGCAATTTTTAAAGCTAGTACAGGTTCCTTAAAATTTATATACATACCCAACGCTAATGGCAGACCTAACAACAAAAAGACCAATTTAATCATCTTAAGAGGTGATATGGAAATCTCATTTATTAGACTAGAACTGGGCTCATATAACATGGACCAGAAATGAAAATTCAATGGCGTCATTACTATTGCCAAAATAGTGGCTATAGCCGTTAGACTTACTGATAATGCTGTATTAGCCTTTGACAAATAAGAAATGAAATTAGAAATATTACCACCAGGGCAGGCTGCAACCATAAACATACCTAATGCAATACTAGGAAAGGGCTCAATAATAAAAACCAGTAAGAAAGTAATTGCAGGTAATAAAATGAATTGACTGGTTAACCCAACTATTAATGCTTTTGGTTTTGACCATAAGGGTTTAAAATCTGAAATCGTTATCTCTAAAGCTACCCCAAACATTACCAAACCTAAAACTAGGTTCATAACCCATAGCGAACCCGAATCAAAATTAATAAGAACCTTATCTAAAATACTTTCTGTCAAAAATTTAGGAAATTTTTAATCCGTTAGGTACTCTCATTTGAGGTTGAATTAGCACTACCGAACTTTTTTCTACAGCACCTAATATAAGACATTCGCTCATGAAATTGGCAATTTGTTTCTTAGGAAAGTTTACAACCGCAATTAGTTGATGACCAATAATATCTTCTTTTTTATACTTTTCGGTTATTTGGGCAGATGTTTTTCTAACACCTATTTCCGCACCAAAATCTATTTCTAATTTGTAAGATGGATTTCTAGCTTCCGGAAAATCATATACTGCAATTACAGTACCTACTCTCATATCTATTTTACTAAAATCGCCCCATGTAATCGTCTCTTCCATTATGTTAATCTAAGTTTTTCAATTAATTCTTTTGGCACATTGCCTGCATACATTCCATAAGCATCAACCAACAAACCTTTCTCACCTGTATTAGTTTCTATAACGTACAGAATTGTATTATCATCTGGGTTACTCATACCCTCAAAACGATAAAATTTTACAACATCTAATTCGGTTGCCGAATGAATATTTTTTTTGTTTTTATTTTCAACACCAGCATCACAAAGGTTAAAATCTTCGGTATAGCCTTCTTTTTGCAACGCTTTAATTGCAATAGACAATGATACATATGAATTTTCCATAACTATAATTTTAATTGGATTAATAAATTTAAGAATAGTATAAAGTAAAAGCAAGGGGTATTAATTTGTTAACTTAGTACACTAAAATTTTAGTTGATATGGCAAGAACAGAAAGTAAAATGTTGGCACTAGGTACACAGGCTCCAGAATTTAGTTTGTTAGACACTATTAGCAGACAGACCTTGAACCTTCATGCTTTAAATGGTGAAAAGGGCACAGTAATTATGTTCATTTGTAATCATTGCCCGTTTGTTATTCATGTAAATCCAGAAATCACTAAAATGGCTATAAAATACAAGGAAAAGGGTATTCATTTTATTGCTATTTCTAGTAATGATGTTGAAAATTATCCTGAAGACGCTCCTCAATTTATGCGAATTAAAGCGAAAGCTGAAAATTATACTTTTCCTTATTTATATGATGAAGATCAAACTGTAGCAAAAAAATATGATGCGGCTTGCACACCAGATTTCTACCTTTTTGACGGTGGTTTAAAGCTAGTATATAGAGGCCAGTTAGACGATTCTAGACCTGGTAACGGGTTACATCTAAACGGTAAGGATCTTAGAAATGCAATTGAAAATTTAATATCTGGGAAAGAAATAAATCCTATGCAAAAGCCAAGCATTGGCTGTAATATTAAGTGGAAGACCAATAGCTAGTAAAAATCGCGTACCTGTTTAATCTATGGATGATATTATTCAATTTGAAGTATTGCAGCCACAACTATACAAAAAGTATATAGAACTCGGCACAAAAGCATATAATCAACATTATAGACATTTATGGCCTTACGGAGTTACTGACACCTATATTGAAAACAGTTTTACAAATGAAGTTTTATTAAATGAAGAACAAAATGAGAACACTATTCTTTATTTGATTAAGATAAATATTGATTATGTCGGTATTCTTAAAATAACCCTTCACAAACAAATACATGCATACAGTAAGCTTCACGCACTTTACTTAGATAAAATCTATATTCTCAAAGAATACTCTGGAAAAGGTATTGGTACCAAAAGCTTACTTTTCGTAGAAAATATTGCAAAAAAGCATTTAAAAAGGGCAGTTTTTCTAGAATCTATGCAGAAAGGACCAGCACTTCAATTTTACATTAATAATCATTTCACGATTGTAGACACGACCAAAGTACCTTTCAGCAATGTTATTGAGGAAGAAAAACCAATGTATTTATTAAAAAAAGATATTTAAAAATTTTACCAGTTTTGTCTCAACGCTAAATTTTCTATATGAGCAAAATGATGATTACTATGCCAAGCATATTTAGCTATATTCTCTGCGACAGAAACATTTACATTACCATCTGGGTGTATGTAGCTTACCTTTAAATCTTCTAGAGAAAGTCTAGTTAACAAATAGACCAATTTAGCGTGCAAGGCTGTTAGGTAGGACAATGATAATGAAATCGGTGCTATTCTAGCATCAATTAGCTCACTCCATTTTTTTTCTTCGTAAACCTTAATCAATGGTCTATTCTCTGTCAATGCCCACTTAAAACGCGTATAACTATGGTGATGACTATCTGCCATGTGATGTACAACCTGCCTTACCGTCCAACCATCTTTTCGATAGGGCGTATTGAGTTGGTCTTCAGAAAAATTCTTAACTAGATTTGATAAACGCTCAGGTAATGTTTCCAGCACCTTAATCCATTTTTCAATATCTTCTTTTGATATATCCTCCGGACATTCAAAATGTCCTATCGGGTATTTTAATTTTTCTAAATCTTCCATAAATTAAAAGTAGAAATTTTAATAGACTTTTAACCTAAAACCTTTAGCCAAGGTTATATAATCTACTAATTTTATAGGATATAAAACTAATTACACAAAATCATAAAATTATGGCAACAATACGTTTGGGAGACAAAGCTCCTAATTTCACAGCAGATAGTTCAGTAGGAACAATTAATTTATACGATTACCTTGGTGATAGCTGGGGAATATTATTTTCTCACCCAGCAGATTTCACCCCTGTATGTACCACAGAATTAGGTACAGCAGCTAAATTTAAGGGGGAGTTTGATAAGAGAAATGTAAAGATGATAGCTTTAAGTGTTGATGGTGCAGCATCACACGCAGAATGGATCAAGGACATTAACGAAGTTCAGAATACTGTAGTTAATTTTCCGATTATTGCTGATGAGGACAAAAAAGTATCCAATTTATATGACATGATTCATCCAAATGCAGATAACAACCTTACCGTTCGTTCTGTATTTATAATAGCTCCAGATAAATCTGTAAAGTTAACATTGACTTACCCTGCATCTACAGGAAGAAATTTCTATGAACTTTTAAGAGTAATAGATTCCTTACAACTAACCGCCAATCATAAAGTTGCAACGCCAGCAAATTGGGAACACGGGAAGGATGTTGTAGTTAGTCCTGCCATATCTACAGCAGATGCTAAGAATATGTTTTCTAAAGGAGTTACCGAAGTAAAACCATATTTAAGAATGACACCAGACCCTACTGCGTAGGTTTAAAATCAAGTTCATTCTCAATACTTTAGACTAAAAATGTTAACATTAAGATAACATATAAGTTTTTAAATATTTAAACAAAAAAAAACTATCTTCGCACTTTAATTAATATTTAATTTTTCTATTATGAGTAAAGGAACAGTAAAATTCTTCAATGATTCTAAAGGTTACGGATTTATCACTGAAGATGGTTCAAACGAAGATCATTTTGTACACATTTCTGGCTTAATCGATGAAGTTCGTGAAGGTGATGTTGTAGAATTTGAACTACAACAAGGTAAAAAAGGATTAAACGCCGTTAATGTGAAAGTAATTGACTAGGTAACGATTTAACTTTTTTATAGTATAAAACCCGAACCAATTGGTTTGGGTTTTTTTATGCGTTTTATTTTGAAAATTTGTTCAACTTAAACGCAACCTTTTATATAAATACATATCTATAGATTAAACAAGAACGGTTCCCCGACCTTATACCTATAGTTATGACGACATTTTTGACCGTATTTTTAGTTTTAATGATTGTTAATATAATATTGCTTTTAGGAAGTTTCATTACTAGAAAAAAGTAAGCATCAAAAAAAAACACCTATATCATTACAATACAGGTGTTTTAATAGTATTTAAAAAGTAGGTTATTTAACCAACTTTCATTAGTTCTACATCAAATATTAATGTGGCATTCGGTGGTATTACTCCACCTGCACCTGCTGATCCATAAGCTAAGTCTGATGGAATTACAAAACGTGCTTTATCACCAACCTGTAATAAAGAAATACCCTCATCCCAACCTGGGATTACTTGACCGATTCCCAATTGAAAATCTATTGGAGAATTACGCTTGTAGGACGAATCAAAAACTTGACCGTCTAAAAGAGACCCTTCATAATGTACAGAAACCTTCTCTCCTTTTTCAGCTTTAGCCCCGTCACCTTTTTGAATCATTTTATAACGTAGTCCAGAAGCGGTAGATTCAAAACCTGCAGCAACTTTATCAAGCTCTGCTTCTTGTTTTGCTTTTTCCTCTTCCAATCTTGCATTACCTGAAGAATTGAAATCTTCAAAAGCTTTTAATGCATTCCATTTTTCGGCTGCATCACCAACTCTAACAATTTCTAAAGACTCTATAAGATCATCTTGTGCGATATCATCTACTACTTCTTGCCCTGCAGCAACATAACCAAAAATGGTATGCTTGTTATCTAACCATGGTGTTGGCACATGTGTAATAAAGAACTGACTACCATTAGTACCAGGACCAGAATTAGCCATAGATAAAATACCTGGAGCGTCATGCTTTAATTCTGGATGAAATTCATCGTCGAATTTATAACCAGCATCGCCAGTACCTCTACCTTGGGGACAACCACCTTGAATCATAAAATCTGGAATAACCCTATGAAATTTTAAACCATTATAATATGGCTCACCTTTACCTTTGGCGCTATTTTCTTTATTACCCTCTGCTAAAGCAACAAAATTACCAACTGTACCAGGAGTTTTGTCATGAGTTAATTTAACTAGTATTTCGCCTTTATTTGTATTAAACTTGGCGTAAATTCCTTCTTCCATTTTAGTTTTTTTAAGTATGCCGCAAAGGTAAAGAAATTTAACGATTTGAACATTTTAACAATTTCAAAAGGAAAATAATTATTACCTATAATAGAACCGAATTTGACACAATGTCCAAAGCAACAATATTGACAATAAAATATGGTAATCTAAAACCCGTAGGTATCTACTAAGTAAATTAAACTTGCCATTGATGCTGCCCCTAATTGAAGTTCGCGTCTATTCACATGCTCAAACGTATCATTTTCTGCATGGTGGTGATCAAAGTAACGTTGAGAATCTGGTCGTAACCCAGCAAGTACTAAACCATCTTTCTTCAAGGGACTAATATCTGCGCCACTAAATCCTTTTACAAAAGAGTGTATTAAGTATGGTTCAAAAAGGCTTTTCCATTCCAACACTTTTTCAAAGTTTTTATCTGAACTGTCAAAAGTAAAACCACGCGGAGTAAACCCGCCTGAATCACTTTCTAAAGCAAATATGTGTTTTTCATTATTTGCAGCTGCAACTTCAGCGTATTTATTACCTCCCCTTAAACCATTCTCTTCATTCATAAAAAGAACCACTCGTATTGTACGTTTTGGCTTATAACCTGTTTTCTTGAATAGATTTAAGACCTCCATACTTTGTACACAACCTGCACCATCATCATGGGAACCATCGCCTAGATCCCAAGAATCTAAATGACCACCAACTACTATAACTTCTTCTGGCTTTGTACTTCCTTTAATTTCAGCAATAACATTATAAGATTCAACATCACTAAACTGCTTACAATTCTGTTTAAAAAAGAACTTAATTTCAGGATTTAATTTCAAGGAAGTGCTTAATAATTCAGCAGCATTAGTACTAATTGCCGCTGCAGGTATTCTTTCCGATTCTGCCTGATCACCATAACCCATAGACCCAGTATGCGGATAATCATCTAAACGAAGATTCATTGATCTAACAATTACACCAAATGCACCATATTTAGAAGCTTCTAAGGCACCAGCATAACGTTGATCAACACAATTAGAATAGGCTGTAAAAGTATCTATTTGAGTAGCGTCCATTGGTTTATTAAAAAACACAATTTTACCTTCTATCTTTTCTTTTCCTAAAATTGCCAGTTGTTCAATGCCCTCTACTTCAATAATATTTGCTTTTATTCCTCTTGGTGGTGTAGGTACAGAACCACCTAGTGCACAAATAGACACATTTGTAGTAGCTCCAGGAGATGTTTCAAAATATGCAAATTCTGGAGTACCTCTTACCCATTTTGGTACCATAACCTGTTGCAACCAAACCTTATCGACCCCTAAAGAATCTAATTGAGATTTCGTGTAATTTACAGCCTGCTGTGCTTGTATTGAACCAGATAACCTACCCCCTATTTGATTAGATAAGTAATTTAACCAATCATAACCCTTACCCTCCGTTAAGGCAGTATCATAAAGTTTTTTAATCTGTTCTTGATCTGTACTTTGCGAAAACCCGAAAGATGTGTAAGCAATAACAAATAATAGCACCAGTTTACTGTTCACCTTGTAATTGTTCTTCATAGCTGTCTAAATTAGACTTTATTTTATCGCTCAACATAGGCTCCTTAATATCTTTGTATTTTTTTAACGATTGCAACAAAATTGAGGCAACTATTATACGTGTAGCTTTTTTATTATCTGCAGGAATAGCAAACCAAGGTGCATGGTCATGTGTTGTTTTAGAAATCGCTTCCTCGTAGCACTTTTGATAAACATTCCAAAGCTTTCGTTCTTTTAAATCGCCTGGAGAAAATTTCCAATGTTTCTCTTTAATTGCAAGCCTTCTTAATAAACGTTGTCGTTGCTCTTCTTTAGATAGGTTTAGAAAAAACTTAAATATCAACGTTCCGTTCTCAGCTAAGTGACGCTCAAAATCATTGATCTGGTCAAATCTTTTATCCCAAAATTTTTGATCGATGTCATCTACACTATGTATACCAGGTATATGCTCACCCAATATATATTCTGGGTGCACCCTAGTTACCAATACATTTTCATAATGAGTTCTATTGAAAACCCCAAATTTCCCTTTTGCCGGTAAAACCAAATAATGACGCCATAAATAATTATGACTCAACTCTAATTCTGTTGGAACCTTAAAACTATGCACCTCAACACCACTAACATTAAAGTCTTTAAACACCTCACGTATTAAACTATCTTTTCCTGCGGTATCCATACCCTGCAAACAAACCAGAATACTGTATTTACCATGTGCATATATGGTATCTTGAAACTCCCCTAGCTCTCTTCTAATCCTTGATAATTCTTTTTTAAGTTCTTTATCAGATTTACCAAAATCCTCAAAAGTCTCATTATCAGCTATTTTAAAATTTTTATTGGCTTTATAATTGTCTACTTTTATCTTATCCATTCTGAAATATAAAATATAATATTTATGAATACTAATTCTAAGAAATATCCTATAAAACCAAATCCTCTTAAATTCCGTTTATCGTGATGGATAGGTATTGTATCGAAAATAATATTTTCAACAAGGTAAAGCATATAAATTTATACATGTAAGATCCCAAATTTTACAGCTAAACCACCTACTTATGAAGAAAAATATCTATTTTTTCTGCGCTATTGCACTAGTATCCTTGTCCTCATTTACAGCTAATGTAGAATGTGAATACGCAAATTCTAACATGGGATACGCAAAATCACAGATAACTGCTGCATTAAGTACTCAAGACATAAACCAAGCTAGGTTTTATACTTATAAAGCGTTAAATGCTTTAGAAAAATCAAAAAATCAATTAAAGGTTTGTGGCTGTACGTTTGCTAAAACCAGTATGTACGAGAACATAGAAGTTTTGACACTTGCAACAAAATCGACTACGTTAGAGGGTACAATTAGTTATTTAAACGAATCTATTGAACTTACAGATAACACAATTTTAGTATTAGAGTCTCATGATTCTCATGATAGTGTATACTCTAATAATGAACTGTCGGTAAATACCAATTCGTCCGCTGAAACTAAACCAGTAAAAAAAGTAAAATCTGAAAAAAGCATATTTGAAACCATCGATATTTCATTAGAAAAATATCGAATTTCATTAGATAAAGTTGTTCAAAGTGTTAATTGTAAAGATGCCACTGCTTTTGCTACTAGAATTTTCAATGAAAGCGAAGCTCAACTACTAAAAACTAATATCTCGGAAGGAAGCAAGTATTACAACTTACGCACCAAAGAAATCACACAAGAAGCTTTAAGCAAAATAGGTGACTGTTCAAAAAAATAGTTTATACTAGATTATTTACTGGCAAACAATTTTACATCATCTTCCGATACATCTTGTCCACCAAGAATAATTAGTCGCTCAACAACATTTCTTAGCTCACGAATATTGCCGGTCCAATCGTAAGCTTTAAGCAATTTTATAGCTGTATCTGAAAATGTTTTGGCAGCCATACCCTGCTCTTCTGTAATTTTCTTAGAAAAATGCTGAATCAGTAATGGTATATCATCACGCCTATCGTTTAAACTAGGCACTTGTATGAGAATAACCGCCAATCTATGGTATAAGTCTTCCCGGAAGTTACCCTCTTCAATTTCTTTCTTTAAATCTTTATTGGTAGCAGCAATTACACGAACATCAACCTTAATATCTTTATCTGAACCAACACGAGAAATTTTACTTTCTTGAAGTGCTCTTAGAACTTTTGCTTGAGCAGAAAGACTCATATCGCCAATCTCATCTAAAAAAATAGTTCCTTTATTAGCCGCTTCAAATTTACCAGCTCTATCTTTTACGGCAGATGTAAATGCACCTTTTACGTGACCAAAAAGTTCACTCTCTATTAATTCTGAAGGTATAGCCGCACAGTTAACCTCTATAAACGAACCTGAGCTTCTTGCACTTTTCTCATGCACCCAATGTGCAACAAGTTCTTTACCTGTTCCATTAGACCCTGTAATTAATACGCGGGCATCTGTGGGAGCCACTTTCTCGATCATATCCTTAATCGTATTTATTTCGCCACTTTCACCGATCATCTCATAGTTCTTACTCACCTTTTTCTTCAAGTTCTTATTCTCTACAACCAGAACTTTTCTATCTAAGGCATTTCTAACCGTGGTAAGTAATCTATTTAAATCTGGCGGTTTTGAAATATAATCAAAGGCACCTAATCTCATAGTATTAACAGCAGTATCTAAATCTCCATGTCCAGAAATCATGATAAAAGGAATTTCGGGTTTAATTTTTCGAGCAGCCTCTAAAACCTCTACACCATCCATTTTTGGCATTTTTATATCGCAGAGCACCAAGTCATAATCATTGTTCTTAATGGTTTCAATTCCTTTCAATCCATCTTCAGCTTCCTCTACAGAGTACGAATCATTCTCCTCAGATAGAATTTTAACCAAAACTCTTCTAATTGCCGCTTCATCTTCGATTACTAATATTTTTGACATAACTGCTTTTTAAATTCCTATTCTTATTCCTGTTCTAAAATAAAGACCTGCTGCATCGTTCAATGTGAAGATATCATCTCTTTCTTCATTTCGTAATGCGCTATTTTGATAAATAGAACGACCACCTATAAAGTAAACAGACATATCTTTAGTTATCTTATACTGATACCCTAATGTCAATAATAATGCCGTAGAAGAAACATCGGTAGATAAATTATTACCTGGCAATAAAATATCATTTTGAATATTAACGTAATAACCATCTAAAAATATCTCGGTCTGAAAAAAATGCCCTTTTTTAGTGAAGTATTTCATACCAGATTTAGGTGCTCCAAGAACATATGACCAATTAGGATGAAATCTTTTCTCATAATACACAAAAGGTAAAGGGATATCTATTGGCGAGGTGCCATTATAGGAAATACCTAACACCAACATATATGGTTTATCGACATCTTTCTCATTTTTGTAAACTCCTGCCGTATAATTCATGTTAAAATCATCTTCCTGCAACTCTTCCACAAAATTAGTTGACCATCGTGGAGTTACCACCCCAATTAAGCGCCATTTCTCACTTAGCTTATACATGTATGCAATGTTAACATCCAATACATGAAACTTACTTAAATCATCAGAATTCGGAAATAAATCATCAGGCACTTCAAAGTTATATCTATTGTATTCCGCCCCTAACACCAAGTAATCCTTTTTCTCTCGTACTGCCAATGGTACATTTAAAACTAGCTTTATGCGTGATGTTTCTACGTCGCCACTATTCTCTGGCATTAGCATATACTCTAACCTAAAAACATCTGGAGTTTGCCCTACCACTACGTTAATAGCAGAAAGCATCAAACTAACGAAAAGAAAAGTACCGCTAAGCTTTTTTATTATTCTCTGCATTAGAAACATTGCTATGTTGAAAAGGTCCTTGTTGATATAAATGAATATCTCTTTGAGGAAAAGGGATGGAAATATTGTTCTTTCTAAAAGCAGCATCAATCTTATATCTTACTTCACTTTTTATTTTTGGATCCGTAAAACTATCGGTTAAATAAAAGTTTACTGTAAATATTAATGCTGAATCTCCAAAATCTTCAAAGATGACAAATGGTTTGGGGCTTTTTAAAATACTTCTTTGTGTATTGACCACTTCTAAAAGTAGTTTAGTCACTAATTCAATATCACTTCCATAAGCAACACCAATACGTACCAGCTCTCTAGTCGTTTTATGATTTTGCGTATAATTATACACGATATCACTAATAAACTTATGATTAGGAATAATAATCACTTTGTCATCCCTAGTAATCGCCCTAGTTGTACGCAATTTAATCTCAAACACCTTGCCTACCCTATTATCTATTTCTATGATATCACCTACTCTTAAAGACTTATCCACTATAATGAAAACTCCACCAATGATATCTTGAAAAATATCTTGTAATGCCAAACCTAGACCTACAAACAAAGCTGCAGATGCCGTAATTAATATAGTTATGTTTATACCGGCCGCGCTCATTGTAAAGAGTATGACCACTACATAAACCAAATACTTAATAAACTTAAATATGCTGATAAACTTAAGTTTATCGTCAGCCTCCATTTTCCTTGTAAAAAACCTGCGAATGGCTTGCAGAACAGTACTGGTCATTAGAAATGCCAAAGTAAGCAACAAAAGAAGACCTACCGTAATGTGAATAGATTTATCACCATCACCGAATTGATACCCTAGGTCTAAAAATTTCTTAATAGTACCCCAAACATCATCCTCTATTATTTCTTTGATTGTTTCTGTGCTTTCCTGAATCATTATGAATATTTAAGCCACTTATACAATTCTTTATAGCTAGGTTTTTTACCGTACATAAGTATACCAACACGATAAATTTTTGCTGCTACCCATACAATACCTATAAAAGTACCTATTAATATTAAAATTGATGTAATCAATTGCCACATTGGCACTCCACCTTCACCTATACCCCAAGGTAACCGCATTAACATTACAATTGGCGATGTCAAAGGAAAAAGAGAAAAAGCAACAGCTATAGGTCCGTTTGGATTGCTGAATACCGAAAAGAAACCGACATAAATAGCTAACATTAACGGTAAAATAACAGGAAAAATAAACTGCTGAGTGTCAGTTTCATTATCTACCGCAGCACCTATAGCTGCATAAATAGAACTGTAAATTAAATAGCCTAAGACAAAATAAATAATAAAAAACACCAACATTGCGATAATGGGTATTTCAAATATCTCTTGTGCATACAATTGTATGTTTTGAGTTAGTGCGTCTACATCAACATTAGCACCACTAGCCATGCCTGGCGCCATACCACCACCCTTGGTTAAACTAGCTGGATCAATATCAAAAATGGCAAGACCAATAAAAAGTAAGATAGCTCCAGATACAATCCAAATTGCAAACTGTGTAATTCCCGCAAGTGAAGTACCAATAATTTTACCCATCATTAAATGAAAAGGTTTTACGGATGATATAATAACTTCGATAATTCTACTTGTCTTTTCCTCAATGACACTGCGCATTACAAAGCCTCCGTAAATAATGATAAACATCATTATAAGATACCCAAATGCACCACCAATTATAGCCTTAATCTCATTGATTCCCTTTATATTTTGAAGTCCGTCAAAAGTTTCAATATTTAAATTATAACTACGGTCCATTTCGGCATATTCTTTTGGCGATAAACCAAGTTCGCGTAATCTTTCTTGTCGCAGTCTACTAGTAATAGAATTCTCTAACTTATCTAACACAGTTGCGCTTGGTGCATCTTTACTATAAAAGAATGCCCTTTGAGCTACTTGTTCTAAATTTGATTCGTTAGGTAAATAAATAAGTCCATAAAAACCTAAGCTAACCGTAGAATCTTTTGCAGCCGCTAACGATATATCTTTAAAATTGATATAGGAAGTAGCGTCTGAAGTCACAAATTCATTTGCGAAATAACCACTTTCATTTAAAACACCAATTACCTTTTTTTCATTGTCGTTCAATTGAGTGAGATACGCAATCAACAATACCATACCCACCATTAAAAAAGGGCTTAAAAAAGTCATAACTACGAATGACTTATTACGCACTTTAGCAATGTATTCCCTTTTAATTATAAGTGTTAACTTACTCATTGTCGATATTTTTATTTTGAATAGTCTGAATAAAAATATCATTTGCAGATGGTATCGTTTCTATAAACCCATTTACGTTCGCCCTTGAACCTAAGAAGGATAAAATTTCACCAGATTCATTTGAAGGTAATTGTACGCTAAGGTTCAACTGTTTCTCTTTACTATCGTATTCTTGAGATAGAATTAGAAACTTCCCCTCCATTTCATTTAATATAGATTGTTGATTATCTGTTTCTAATCCTATTTTAAAAATATTGTTTTTATAGGCTTTTTTAATATCGGAAAGCTTGCCGTCCAATATTTTTTCAGATTTGTGAATCAAGGCTATATACTCGCACAATTCTTCAACCGATTCCATTCTATGTGTAGAAAAAATGATTGAAGTACCATTTTCCTTTAAACTTAAAATTTGCTCTTTTATAATATTAGCATTTATAGGGTCAAAACCACTAAAGGGCTCATCAAAAATCAACAACTTGGGCTCATGAAGTACAGTAACCACAAACTGTATCTTTTGTGCCATACCTTTAGAAAGTTCTTGTATTTTTTTATTCCACCAATCTCCTATTTCTAACCTCTCGAACCAATATTTCAATCGCTTTTTAGCCTCGGCCTTAGACAGTCCTTTTAACTGCGCTAAATAAAGTGCCTGTTCGCCAACTTTCATGCTCTTGTAAAGTCCGCGTTCTTCAGGCAAATAACCTATTTGCGAGATATGCTCTGGTTTCAAAAGTTCACCGTCAAAATAAACGGAACCTTGATCAGGATAAGTGATTTGATTTATAATACGTATCAGCGTGGTTTTACCAGCTCCATTAGGACCCAACAAACCATAAATACTATTCTTAGGAATTTCTAGGGAAACGTTTTTCAATGCCGTATGGCTCCCAAACTGTTTGGTGACCTCATTAGCTACCAAAATGTGACTCATGTACTCAATTTCTACAAAGATATTGAATTGTTTTGACTAGCTACACTCTTTATGATTCCTTTATAGAATACCGATTTTCAATGCGTATAAACCAAAAACCATTTTGCCCTAAAAAGCAAAACCCACCCTTAATAAATCAAGGATGGGAAAAAAATTGCTATGAAAAAGAAAATTAATATTGGTCACCCAATATTATCTCAAATATACGTTTTTTATTTAAAAACAAAATGTTTCGCCTTTAGGAGAACATATCTTTTACTTTTTCAAAAAATGACTTATCAGATTTCTCTGGTTTAGGTTCAAAGTTATCACTGCCCTGCATTTTCTCAAAGAACTCTCTCTGCTCTTTATTCAATTCTTTGGGTGTCCAAACATTTACATGTACTAATATATCACCAGCACCATATCCATTTAAACTTGTAATTCCTTTCCCTCTAAGTCTTAATATTTTACCTGACTGAATACCTGGCTCTAATTTTATACGAACTTTACCGCTTACCGCATCAATCTCTTTTGAAGTTCCTAATACAGCTTCAGAAATACTCACATAAAGATCGTAGTGTAAATTATCACCCTCTCTTTTTAATGTACTGTGTTCTTGTGTCTCTATAGCTACCAATAAATCTCCAGGTACTCCATTTCCAGGAGCATCGTTACCTTTATTTGGCACTTTCAACTGCATACCTTCTTCTACACCGGCAGGTATATTAATAGATACGGTTTCTTCTGTAACTTTAAGCCCCTGTGCATCTGCATCATTAGGCTTACCGTCTAAAATCTGACCACTACCTCCACAAGTACTACAAACAGCAGCTGTTTGCATTCTACCAAGTATAGTATTCTGAATTTTTGTCACCTGCCCTCTACCATTACAAGTAGTACACGTTTTATAGGTAACACCTTCTGCCTGAACCTTTCTTTTTACCTTAACTTTTTTCTCTACACCATTTGCTATCTCTTCAAGTGTCAAAGAAACTCTAATACGTAGATTACTTCCTTTAACCCTTCTTTGACCACCGCCACCTCCGAAACCACTGAAGCCTCCAAAGCCGCCACCGCCACCGAAAATATCGCCAAATTGGCTGAAGATATCATCCATATTCATACCGCCACCGCCAAAACCACCGGAACCGCCTTCAAAAGCACCATGACCAAATTGATCATAACGAGCTTTCTTATCTTGGTCACTTAAGATTTCATACGCCTCAGCAGATTTTTTAAACTGCTCTTCTGCAGAACTATCGCCCGGATTTTTATCAGGGTGATATTGCAATGCCTTTTTACGGTATGCTTTCTTTATTTCTGCAGCAGTTGCACTTTTACTGATGCCCAATACTTCATAATAATCTTCCTTCATTCCGATCTTTTAATTTCCTACTACAACTTTCGGATGCCTAATAATACGATCACCCAACTTAAATCCTTTCTCAATGACGTCGATAATTTTACCTTTCATCTTCTTATCTGGAGCCGGTATTTGAGTTATTGCTTCATGAATATCTGCATCGAACACGTCACCTGCATTAACCTCTACCATTTCTAACCCTTTGTTCTTAAGAGTCTCTCTAAGCTTAACATTGATTAATTCAACACCTTTAAAAGCCTCTTTATCATCTGATTTTGCTAATTCTTTAATAGCTCTATCAAAATCATCCAAGACAGGTAATAATGAAACGATTACCTCTTGCCCTGCAGTCTTAAACAACTCCATACGCTCTTTAGAAGTACGTCTTTTATAATTCTCAAATTCTGCAAATAGTCTTAAAAACTTATCTTTTTCTTTTGCTAGTTCATCACCAAGTGTCTCTTCTACCGACATTTCTTCCTCTTCATTTTCATTCTCTAGCTTTTGCTCTTGATCTTCGCTGTCTAATAGCGCATCTTCCAAGAATTCATCATCCAAAGTGTTTTCTTTATCACTCATAATTTATTGTAATTTAAATCGCTGATTAAAAGCAGGCAAAAGTACTGCCAATTCTTCAAAAATGTCAAAATGTCACAAAAGTTTAAAAAAAAATCCACCGAATGGCGGATTTAATTTCATCTAGTCAAAAGATATATTTTAATTGACAAATTGCTTTGGCACGTTACTTTTAGATTCTAGACATTCAGCATTGTTGTCATATATAGCACCTAAAGCCTGACAAATATTAGCGTATTGGAATATAAAGCCCTCTTCCTCAATTTTTTTACTACTCACTCTTTGGCTAGCAAACAAGATATACGCCATCTTACCTAGCACAGTATACATTATAAACTTAGGAATATTAGGCAAAAACAAAGGCTGATCTAATGCTTTTGCGATTTCTTTTACCAATTTAGAATTAGTAACAGGGTTTGGTCCTACGCCATTATAGGTACCTTTTAGTTTATAGATTGCAATATGAAGAAATATAGCTGCAAGATCTGTAACATGTATCCAAGACTGCCATTGCTCACCAGAACCAAAAGCGGCACCAACGTAATTTTTGACAGGTTTTGCCATCTCTGGTAAAGCACCTCCATCTTTAGACATAACAAGACCAATACGTACTTTGGCAACTATTAATCCTAAAGATTTAAACTCATTGATTTTTTTCTCCCAAACAGTTACTACTTCCCCTAAAAAGCTATCATCGACAGAATCTTCATTTTCAGTATATAAATTACTCAACGAATCTGGGTAAATACCAATAGCCGAAGCTGAAATAAGAGACTTTACTGTATGGTTTTCATTATTCAGAAGAGTACTTTTCAACAACTCTAATGTATTCACCCTACTATCAATAATCTCCTTCCTATAACTAGGTGTCCATCTTTTAGAAATACTAGCTCCCGCCAAGTTAATAATAACCGAAACACCATCAAGGCATTTAGCATCAATTTCACTAGCAGTGGGGTTCCAGAAATAACCTTGGTAATTATCTTTTGAAACAATTTTATTTTTCCGTGTAGTTAGGTAGTTAACGGCGTATCCTTTTTCATGGCATTGAGATACCAACTCGCTACCTACTAAACCCGTCGCACCTGTTATCAATACTTTCATGGACTAAAGATATTATTTTTGATGCTCCTTGGTATACTATTTAATTTCGATTTAACATAGTTGCCAAACCTATTGATGTACAAGGCGTTAAAGTTATATTAATACCCGAAATATTATTGCTTTTGTGCTCTCAACATTTCTCGTTTACCAGGAGGGCCAGGTAAGCGTTCCACTAAAAAACCAACTTCTTGCATGGCTCGCCTTACACTACCTTTTGCAGCATAGGTAACCAAATAACCGTTACTCTTCATAGCATTGAACATAATTTGAAAAATTTCAACAGTCCATAATTCCGGTTGTACTCTAGCACCGAAGGCGTCAAAGTAAATTAAATCATATTCAGCTACTGCGCTGATATCTTTAAAAAGTATTTGCTCTTTTTTTAAACCGAAATCTGCAACTATTTCAACAGTTTTACCCCAAGGAGATGTATGCATTAAATCATAATCAGTTTTTCTAGCAAGCGACTTTAATTCTTCTAAATAATTTAACTGATCTAACTCTTCTACAGAGACAGGAAAAGCTTCTACACCAGTATAGTTAACCTTTAATTTACGCTTTTCAAATTCTATAAGTGTGATGAAGGCATTGAGACCCGTACCAAACCCTATCTCAAGAATATTGATTTCTTGATTCTTGAATAAATCTAACCCAGATTTTATAAAAACATGATAGGCTTCTTGAATAGCCCCATGCTTAGAATGGTACTGCTCTTGCCAATCCATAATCTGAATGGTCTTAGAGCCATCGCCTGTTGTAATTATTTCTCTTTTCAAATTAATTGGGGACTAAAACTCCAGTTGCTTCAAAACTAAATGTTCTTTTAGGAGTAGTTATTTTTGCTATTTCCATATCGGTTTTTCCTGCGTCTTTTGCATAGTGTCGCTGATCATCAACACTCATTTCTTCCACAAAAGCCAATCCATTTAAGACAACTTCTTTTTCTAAAATATCTGCAGGCATAAAAAATCCGTAATCTTTAAAACGAACCATTGCTTGCTTTCCTTCAGGTAATTCAACAATCATCCAACATCCTTTTACCTTACAAACCTCTTTTACTTTCGATTTAAATTGAAGATTTAAAGAATCTGAAACTGGCATAGATGAAAATTTCTGCCAAACCTCTTCTTTATTACTTAAGGATGCTGGCTCAAACTCATCCCCATAAAATTGAGATGAACTTATTTCAGAATTTTGTTGCGCAAAACACGTAAAAAGTCCAAACAAAAAGACAAGTAATATGTTAAATCCTTTCATAAATCCTAAAAATGTTGATTAACCTACAAAACTGATCAATTTAAAACTAAAAAAGAAGGGCTAGTAGGGATATTTGATTAATTTTAATCAACTAAAGTTACATATTTCATGAGTATTGCAACGAAAGATATCATAGTAGAAAAGGTAAAAACTTCCAAAATTGACCAAGTTGATTTTGATAATCTAGCTTTTGGATCGGTATTTACAGACCATATGTTAGTCTGTACTTATAAGGATGGTGCATGGGAAACTCCCAAGATTATCCCTTACCAACCAATTACTCTCGATCCCTCATCAAAGATTTTCCATTATGGACAATCAATTTTTGAAGGAATGAAGGCTTATAAAGATAAAAATAATGATGTCTTTTTATTTAGACCATTAGAAAACCATAAGCGGTTTAATATTTCTGCTGAAAGAATGTGCATACCACAAATTCCTGAAGATTATTTCATGGAAGGGTTAACTGCACTTATAAATCTTGATAAAGATTTTATACCAACAAAAGATGGTAGCTCCTTATATATAAGACCATTTATGTTCGCTTCAGGTAATGGATTTCATGCATCACCAGCCAACGAATATAAATTCATCATCGCTTGTGCTCCATCTGGAGCTTATTTTTCTGGAAAAGTAAAAGTACTTATCGAAGAGAAATATTCTAGATCAGCAAATGGTGGTGTTGGTTACGCTAAAGCAGGTGGTAATTATGCAGGTCAGTTCTACCCAACACAATTAGCTGTTGCAAAAGGATACAACCAAGTAATATGGACAGATGACACCAACCACGAATTTATTGAAGAGGCAGGCGCTATGAATATCTTTGTTAGAATCAATGACACTCTTTTAACTGGACCTACCAGCGATCGTATTCTTGATGGTATTACTAGAAAAAGTATTTTAGATATAGCCAAAGACTTAGGTATTAAAACAGAGGTTAGAAAAATAACTGTAAAAGAAGTTGTTGAAGCTGCAAAAGATGGCTCTCTAAAAGAAATGTTTGGGGCTGGTACAGCTGCAGTAATTTCACCAATTGCAGGATTCGGTTATAGAGATACCGATTACGATTTACCAGAATTAGAAAATAGTTTTGGTCAACTACTTAAGAAAACCATTACCGACATACAGTACAATAAGTCTGAAGACAAATTTGGCTGGAGGCATAAACTAAAGGCATAATAAAAAAGGGGGCAATATGCCCCCTTTTTTATTTATCTAAAATCACTCCAATGTTGGGTCTAGAATAATTAGGTCCTTTCAAAACCTTACCATCTTCACGATAAATAGGTTTACCATCTTCACCTAACTTACTCATATTACTACGCTGTATTTCATTGAATACCTCTTCAATTTTATATTGCATACCGTGCTCCAAGATTGTACCACACAAAATATATAACATATCACCAAGAGCATCTGCCACTTCTACAAGATCGTTATTTTGAGCTGCCTCTAAATATTCCTTGTTCTCTTCATCCATTAAATTAAAACGCAAAGTATTTTTTGCCTCTCCTAAATCCGCAATCATTTCCTCAGAAACACCTAGACCAAAAGAATTATGAAATTCTGCTACTGCTTTGATTTTGTTTTTCATCTTTTATTATACTGTTTTCCGTTAGCTTTGCGTAAAAATATGAAATATGTTTAGCACCGGACAAATCAATTTTGCAATCGCATTTGCGGTGGTTTTTGCCATAGTAATTGTCATTTCTTATAAAAAAGACTTTAAATTACACCAAAAGAATTTTAAAGGCGTTAAATGGATTGGCATATTCTTTACATTATTCCTAATCTTACTCCTCTGCATAAAGTTTATTCTAAAGGAATAGTTAATTTTTTACCTACACTACAAAAATTAACGTTTTCACAACAAAACACTGAATATCGTCGTTTAATATACCAAATAACGTAATTTTGCGTTATTCATCTATAAGATGCAATTAATTATGATGACATTTCTTACAATTTTTTTGGTATTAGTAGGTATTAACATTGCTTTAGTAGCGGTTAGTTTGATCAGTGTTTCTCAAAAAGCGAAAACACCTTCTCATAAATCAGCTAAACAGCCAATGTCTGTAATCTATCCTTTAGATTTACTAACTACGAGTTATAAGAAAGCAGTTTAGTTTATACCTTTATAAGGTATGAAACAATTTCTACTAGTTTTCTTGGGAGGAGGTTTTGGCAGTATATTAAGATACTACATTTCAAAAAACCTTAATTCCTATTATTCAAATTTTTATCTAGGTACTTTTCTAGTAAATATTATCGGTTGCCTTTTAATAGGTATACTAATAGGTCTCTCCCTCAAGAACAATTATATTTCTGAAAATCAAACTTTATTATTAGCCACCGGTTTCTGCGGAGGCTTTACCACTTTCTCAACATTCGCATTAGAAAGTAACATTCTATTAAAAGAATCTTCACTATTACAAACATCTCTTTACATGGGACTAAGTGTTGCTATTGGAATTCTAGCAATTTCATTAGGACTCTGGATTTGTAAAATGTTATAGAAATAACATTACTCATCTACAATTTTATTTTTATACATTTTTTCAGGTATTTGCTATTTTATTAAACAATCGTCAGGTTATTAGTCATTTTCCTGTCGATTTTTCTATGATTATAGTCAAATCGCGATTTCACCTTCTTGTTATCTTCAATATTATCATCTATTTATAACAATACCCTAAAATTAATAGGGTATATATTATGATACTCATAAAAATACCCATTCACCCCCTATTATTTTTAGGGGGCTACTCATATTAACATATATTTGGCAATATCAAAAACTTATTCAAATGAAAAAAATCGAGGCAATTATCAGAAAATCAAAGTTTGACGATGTCAAAGAGGCGTTGCATAATATTGAAGTGAACTTTTTCAGTTACTGGGATGTAACAGGAGTAGGTAATGAAAAAGAAGGTCATGTATATCGTGGTATCTCTTACAGTACTACAGATATTCAACGCAGATACTTAACTATAGTAGTATCTGATGATTTTCTTGAAAAAACAGTGAATGCTATTCTTGAATCTGCGTACTCGGGTAATGTAGGTGATGGTAAAATATTTGTTTCTGAAGTACTTGAGGCTTATAGAATAAGAACTAAGGAAGACGGTTTGGCCGGTATCAACTAAACAAAATAACTAACAAAAAACTAAACGAAATGGACGCAGGATTATTTACAGCAAATAACGTATGGATGATGGTAGCTACCGCTCTGGTATTCTTCATGCATACAGGGTTTGCCTTTTTAGAGATTGGCTTAACCAGACAAAAAAATACAATAAACATATTATTTAAGAACATCTTCATTATTACCGGTGGCTTATTACTTTATTACGCATGGGGTTTCAATTTAATGTACCCAGGCTTTGAAGAGGGCGATATGGGAATATTAAAATTTAGCATGGATAGCTTCGGTATTGCTGCCCCAGAAGGCGGAATGACAGCTGAATATGCAGATGGTGGTTACACTTGGTGGACAGATTTTCTTTTTCAAGGTATGTTCGCAGCTACAGCAGCTACAATTGTATCTGGAGCAGTAGCAGAACGTATGAAAATTGGTTCTTTCATGATATTCACAGTAATCTACGTAGGCTTAGTATATCCTATAGTTGGTGCCTGGAAATGGGGCGGCGGATTCTTGGATTCATGGGGATTCTATGATTTTGCAGGTTCAACATTAGTTCACTCTGTAGGTGGCTGGGCTGCTTTAGTAGCAATCTTCTTATTAGGTTCTAGAATTGGAAAATTCGGAAAAGATGGTAAGCCAAAAGCAATACCAGGTCATAGTATACCAATGGCAACTGCCGGGGTTTTAATACTATGGTTAGGTTGGTTCGGTTTCAACGGTGGTTCGGTTTTATCGGCAGATCCAGCTTTGACATCTTTGGTATTGGTTACCACAAGTTTAGCAGCAGCTGCAGGTGGTTTCGGTGCAATGATTACTTCTACTATTCTTTATAAAAATTTAGATTTAACCATGTTCTTAAATGGTATACTAGGCGGATTGGTAGGTATTACTGCCGGTGCAGATTTAATGTCACCTAACGAAGCCGTAGTAATCGGTTTCATTGCAGGTATCATTATAGTTGGTGGTGTAGCATTAGTAGATAAAATTAAATTAGATGACCCAGTAGGTGCTGTAGCAGTTCACTTGATCTGTGGTATCTGGGGAACATTGGCTGTAGGTATTTTCGGAAGCATGGCTAGTGGAGCACAATTCATGACTCAATTATACGGTGTATTAATCGTAGGTGGGTTCTGTATCGTTACTTCTGGTTTAATCTTAGGAGTACTTAAAGCCACTTTAGGTCTTAGAGTTTCTAAAGAGGAAGAAGTTGAAGGTCTAGATATTCATGAGCACGGAATGGATGCTTATGCTGATTTTAGAATGAATCAACATTAAAAAAATACGGAGCGTTTTGCAGAACGCTCCGTTACATAACCTTTTCGATAAATAAATTTCTCAAAATTAATTCATCCCTTTTAGGATAAAATTCAAAACTTATGAAAACGATTATCAATACAAAATACGTAAAAAATATTTTTGCAACAGGTCTTTTGCTTTTTACTGCCGCCGGTGTAGTTGCTCAAGAAGAGGAAGAAACTAAAAAAGTAAGCATTAGCGGTTCTGTAGACGCCTACTACCAGACTAATCTAAGTGCTTCTGACACTACTCCACAATCATTTGGTAGTTCATTCGCGAATGAACTTGGTTTTGCCTTAGGTATGGCAAACATAATTGCAACTTATGAAGGTGAAAACACTGGTGTAGTTGCAGATGTAGTTTTTGGTCCTAGAGGTGAAGAGGCAGTTGGTGGATATAACTTAAACCAACTTTATGCTTACTGGAATGTATCTGAAGGAACAACTTTAACAATGGGTAGATTTAATACATACTTAGGATACGAGGTAATTTCTCCAGTAGGTAACTTTAACTACAGTACTTCATATTTATTCTCAAGCGGACCTTTTTCTCATGTTGGTTTAAAAGCTGACTTTGCACTTTCTGATGATTTAAGTTTAATGTTAGCAGTTATGAATGTAACTGACACCAACAACAATTTAACTGGTGCTTACTCAGCAGGTGCTCAATTAGGATATTCTGGGCAGTTCCTTAACCTTTACTACGATGGTGGTGAAGCATTAGGATTTGAAATTGATTATACAGGTGGCTTTGATCTATCTGAAGATTTCTTCTTAGGTATAAACGCCGCTTATGCAGATAACGAAGGTGAAGGTTTTTCAGGTGCGGCACTTTACCCACAATACGCTACATCAGATGACTTATCTATTGGTTTAAGAGGTGAATACTTTTCAACTAGATCAGATTTATTAGAGGATGACCCAAGTGTTTTAGCTTTAACTTTAACTGGTAGCTACTCTGTAGATAATTTAATTATCAAGCCAGAAATAAGATTAGACTCATGGGGTAGTGATGTTGAGCCTTATTTTGATGCGGATGGTGCAGCTTCTAAAAGTTTATCTTCTTTCTTGATAGCAGCTATCTACTCTTTCTAGTTAACAAATTTAATTAATGGTTGATTTTATAGTTTAAGTTTTAAAAACTCGGCATTTACTGCCGAGTTTTTTTATTCCTAATTCTAATGCTCAAAAGCTTTTACCCCTACCCTAATTTCAGTTTTTAGATTATTTACCACAGGTACCAAAGGGCAACTAAACTTTTTATTATAAGCACAATATGGATTGTATGCTTTATTAAAATCGAGTATAATGGTATTCCCTTTAGGTATTCTTAAGTCTAAATAACGGCCACCACCATATGTTTCTTCTCCGTTTGTTGCATCTGTAAATGGCAAGAAAAGATAATCTTTATACTTCTCTTGAGTTATTAATTCGGGTGTTTGGTATATTTCTAGTTGTTGTTGTTTTCCGTTTAAGGTGAATTTCGCAATACCAAAAAGCACTTCAGTCGATTCTCTATCTGTAGTAGTTGGCATTGAAAATGGTAGTGCTTCAGGAGTTCTAACAAACTCTGCCTCTACCACATAACTAGTATCTGGTGCAAAAAAGTCCAAAGTCTCAAAATTTATACGGAATCTATCTGCCAACGGCGAGGTTTCTGGGTCCTTGAATTCAGCATTCAATTCCTCTTGAAACAGTAAAATATCCGCTAACTTATCTGACTTGGTTATAGATTTCACATCAGGTTTAGCATCATGATATTTCTTTTTTTGTCCGCATGAAACAAACACGCTTAAAACCATAATTACAATACATACTCTCATTGCTCTTCATTTACACTTCAAAAATACAATATATTCATTGTAAGTTTTTTTACTTATAATCGTACTTTCGAGCCAGATACATTTTACTATGAATTTCAGACACTTATTACTTCTTTTGCCATTTATTCTAATAAGCTGCAATCAGAAAAAAAACACTCCATCAACAGAAATAACAAAAGAATTTGTTAGAACATTGCCGGAGCTGAACCCAGAAAGTTACAATGTTGCCTTTCTAATTATGGATGGCACTTTTAACACGGAGTTCACTGCACCTTTTGACATTTTTCAGCACACAAAATTCAGAGAAGGCATAAAAGCAATGAACACTTTTACTGTTGCCAATACTTTAGAGCCTATAACTACTTTTGAAGGAGTTCGTATTCTACCAGACTTTGATTATACAAAAGATGATTTACCCCAAATAGATATTCTGGTCGTTCCGAGCGCTGAACATTCTATGGATAAGGATTTAAAAGATTTAATAATGCTCGATTTTATAAAAAAGACAGATAAAAACGCATTATACATGACAAGCCATTGCGATGGCGCTTTCCTTTTAGCTAAATCTGGAATATTAGATTCAGTGGCATCGACTACTTTTCCTAGCGATGTTGAAAATTACCGAAAGATGTTTCCTAATCTGGATATAAAGGATAATGTGCTATTCGTTCACGATGGAAAATACATAACCTCTGCAGGCGGAGCCAAAAGCTTTGAAGCTGCTTTATATTTATGCGAAGTTCTCTATGGTAAAGAAATAACTAAATCTCTCGCAAAAGGGCTGGTAATTGATTGGGACATAGAAAATGTGCCACACCTTACTGTTCAATAATATCATATCGAGCACCTTTTAAATACTTTTCAACGACTTCATTAAATTCTAGCATAATTCTAAATAATGCCGTGTGCTCTAATGTATATAGCTCTTGTGTATTCGTGTAACCATTCTTCAAAAGCTCTTCTAGATAAAACAGGGCTGTACCGTAATCTTCCATCTTAGAACTTGTAGAAATAACTTTTAAATAAGAATCATACTCCGTAGGTGAAGTAATGGTCTTTATCATATACAACAAGTTCAAAGCTTCTAAATCCAACTCCTCATCCGCAGAGATATAATCGATGTTATCAGAAATTAATGCATTTATATAACCTCTAAGTCTTGTAGACATTTGTCGCTCAAATAAAACAGAACTTTTATCCAACTTATTCAATTCTTGCATCTGAAAATTCCACCAGCCTAAATTCGCATAATTATAAGTAATAATATCTTCCTCTAAATAGTAGCTATAATCTTCCTTTGTAAATGACTCCTTAAGAAAATAACTGTTCTGACTTCTATTTGCCTTTCTAAAACTGGGGCTTCGTTTTAATATTTTTTGAGAATCTTTTAATGTATCTAATTTCATCAATGGATAAAATACTTTTTCCATATCAGTCATTTGATATGCAGCTAACAATGGTTTTTGATTTGACAAAAAAGAATTAGCCTTTATAAAAAACTCATTAAATGATGTTTGCACCAAACTATCGTTACGATCTAAATAACCTTTTGCCATACCAGTTAACGTAAGTATTCTAAAAGCACTTGCTATAATATCTTTTTCAGGAAGATTGCGCTCGCCATCGTAAACCAATAGCTCATTAGGAAATTTCAATTTATTTAGGATTTGTTTATTAACATACATAGACCTAAAATTAAAATCGTTTCTATTAACAATACCTATAAATTGAAAAGGTTGTTTAGAGTTTAAAATTTCAACGTTACCAACAGATGCACCAATTGAAACAACACCTTTTATTTCCTTAACAAAAGTTGGCAAAATAGAAGCGAACATTGCTCCACTACCAAAACCAGCAGTATATGTACGATTTTTAGCTGTCGGTATTATTTGAAAAACAGAATTGAACATTCTATTTGCTACAAGAACATTATTAGATATCGACAGCGAATCACTAATGTTATTAGAACTTGCCAATACGTACCCTTCTTGTTCAGCTGCACTCATAAGCATAGAGACAGCTGCTTTTCCCTTTCCCTCTAAATCCATAACAAATGCTACGGGCCAAGTCTCATTTACATTAAAATTTGTAGGTAAATAAAGAGAATAAGTTTCGTTTACAGAATCATTAACAATTAAATTCTCTGTAATTGCACCTCTTAAAAGTCTAAGTTCTTGCGAAAACGCACTGGCAGAGGTTAAAATAAATAGAAGGAGTATTATTTTTTTCATCATGTATTTTTCATCAAAAATCTAGCCAAAATTACATTTCAGAATTAGTGTTTGAAAAAATAGTATTAAAGGACATTGTTGAAAATTCACAATTCCATTATAAAGCTAACCAAAAGAATCTAAATATTGCGCTATTTAATTTTATGCATGGGCGCATTAGAAATAACTTGAGAGAGAACAATATGAGTTCTAGTTTCGCCATATTGAATAAGTTGATCTATAAACCTCTCTAAATGAAACTGATCTTTTAAAACCACCTCCATAACAATGTTCTCATTACCGGTTATTCTATAACAATTTATCACCTCTTGCAACGTAAGTACAACCGCTAAAAACGGCTTTAATTTACCCATAAAAGCTCTTAAGGAAATGATTGCTTTTAGCTGATGACCAGTTAAAGCATGAGACACCGTAGCCTTATAACCAAGTATAATACCAAGATCTTCCATTTTCTTTACGCGTTCAGCTACAGCAGGAGCCGTTAGCCCTACCGTACGACCAATATTTGCAAAAGATTCCCTAGCATTATCTTGCAATTGTTTGAGGATTTTCCAATTAAGCTCGTCTATCTTTGGATTCAATAGTTTTTATGTTTAATTATTTATTATCAAAGGTAAAAATACAAATTACATTTATAATCAATAGAAAATTATCAAATAACTAACGTAATTTTATATAGCACTAACAATACCCCACACAATGGCATATCGAAGTCTTAAACATCTGCCTATTTATAGAAAAGCATTGGAACTCTGTACAATGAGTAGAGAGATTGCCTCGTATGTTTCTTTTAATAAAGATCTAATGCGCCTTTGCGAGTCAAAAAGCCTTCGAGATATAATGGCAAATTCCATATTGACAGATGCAATTTTGATACCTCAAAAAATTGCGCAAGTAGAATACTCCAATTGCAATAATGAGCGCTTAGAAACAATCTCTTATATCAATATTATTATAAGAAACATCAACTCTTACTGCATGGGGCTAGAGAAACATGGCGTCAAAGAAACTGAATATATTAATTTACTTAGAAAAGAGATTAAAAGCTTCCGAAAATCTTATAAAGCCTGGAAATCTGAACATTCATAATTAGCTAATAATCCTCTTAAATTACTTAGAGTAGTTAACATTTAAAAAATTATCGTCTATTTTTGGGGCTATAATTATTTACAATTGAAAACAACTATCCTAGTTCATTGTCCGGATCAAGCTGGTATTATAAGTACCGTAACCGGGTTCATTCACAAAAATAAAGGTAACATCGTTTATCTAGATCAGCACGTTGACAAACCGGCAAACGTATTTTTTATGCGAACCGTTGTTGAATTTGATGATAATTTTTCTGATTTAGAACACTTTAAACACTTATTTCAAGAAGAATTGGCTGCCATATATAGCATGAAATGGAGCCTTCACACTGATGATAAATTGCCTAAAATGGCGATTTTCGTATCTAAATACAATCATTGTCTTTATGACTTGCTTAGTAGGTACCGTTCTGGCGAGTTGGCAATTGAAATACCCTTTATACTAAGTAATCACAATGACTTAAGATACATTGCCGATCAATTCGATATTCCATTCTTCCACGTTCCTTTCACTAAAGAAAATAGAGCCGTAGCTGAAAAGGAACAATTGACCTTACTCAAAAAATACAATGTTGACTTCATTGTGCTAGCGAGATATATGCAAATTGTTAGCGGATCGTTGATCAATAAATTCCCAAATAAGATAATTAACATTCACCACTCCTTTTTACCGGCATTCGCAGGCGCAAAACCTTATCACGCGGCATTTAAGAGGGGTGTAAAAATAATTGGTGCAACAAGTCATTACGTAACCGAAGAACTAGATGCAGGTCCTATAATAGAGCAAGATGTAACCACAGTAACACATTCTCACTCTATTGAAGATTTTATTACCAAGGGAAGAGATTTAGAGAAAATCGTACTATCAAGAGGCGTAAAACTTCATATTGCACGTAAAACCATGGTCTACAACAATAAAACGGTAATATTCTCGTAACATAAGTAAACCCCTTATAAATTAAATTATAATGATAAAAAAAATAAGTTTAGCCATTTGCATGTTCTTAGTAATTTCATGTAATGAACTGCAACAAGTAGTAAATCAATTACCTGGTTCTACAGATTCAGTTCTAAGTAACGACGCAATTGCAAACGGACTTAAAGAAGCTCTTGATCAAGGTATTGAAAAACAGGTTAGTAAATTAACCCAAACTGACGGTTTTTATAAAAATGAATTAGTGAAAATTTTATTGCCTGAAGATTTACAGAAGGTAGATAAGACATTACGCGATATAGGGTTAGGAAATTTAGCAGATGAAGGCTTAAAAATATTAAACCGTGCAGCGGAAGATGCAGTATCTGAAGCAACACCTATATTTGTTAATGCAGTAAAAGAAATGTCATTTACAGATGCAAAGGATATTCTTTTAGGAAACAACAATGCAGCTACAACGTATTTAGAAACGAAAACTAATACTGAACTGTATGCAAAATTTAATCCGGTAATTAGCAACTCTTTCAAAAAAGTTGGTGCTGACAAAATTTGGAGTTCTATCATTACAAAATACAATGCTATACCACTAACAAATAACATTAATCCAGATTTAACTGATTATGTTACGGAAGAAGCCTTGTCTGGTGTCTATAAAATGATAGCTGTAGAAGAGGAAGATATTAGAACAAAATTATCTTCAAGAACAACAGATGTTCTTAAAAAGGTATTCGCTCTTCAAGATAAAAAGTAGTTTTTTATTAACAACTACAATATCTTAAAAAGTTATGCGTTAAAAACTAAACAGAACAGTATTAAAGCATTCATTTTCAATTTTTTGAGTTAGTTATTTTTTGAGTTAGTTAGTTAGTTAAAACCGGTGGGAGCATCGGTTTTTTTTTGCTTTAACCCGAAATTACATACAAGTAGAAATTACAAAAATTTAAACACAACCTTAGTTAATATCAATTCTGTTGTGCTAAATAATCAATTACTTTTTCATTAAAATACCTAGGTTGCTCCACATTAACTACATGACCACAATCTTCAACCACCAAGAGTTCTGAATTTTGATGAATTTTTACAATCTTACGTATACTTGGCAGAAACAAATAATCTTCCTCACCCATAATATATAAGGTTGGAATTTTTATATCTGCTGATCTAAAAAAACGCAATAAAGGATTAATCTCTGATGTAAGCTTAAACCATCGAATAAATTCTTTTTGATATAATTTTTTAGCTTCACGCACAAAAAGCAATCTAGACTCTTTATGATTTTTATTTGGCATTATAATAAATGCAAAGAACTTATACAACCACAGATATGGTATAATAGTCTTAAAAATAATACCAAGCTTCATAAGTATTTGAGAACGTAGGTTCAATTTCATAATTGCACCTCCCATAACCATACTCTCTACCCTATCTGGATAATTCTCTGCTAAATTTCTAATAAGAATAGTACCTAATGAAATCCCAACAAAATGAGATTTTTTGATACTTTCAAAATCAATTACCTCAACAATATCGTTAGTTATTACATCAAAGGTATATTTATCGTCGAAAACATTTTTTAAACTAGGTTTAGAATTCCCGTGCCCCCTTAAATCTAAAAGCAACACATTAAAATGTTTTTTAAACTCGCGTATTTGCTTGTACCAAATTGACGAGCTACCACCTGCACCATGTACAAATGTCACCCATTTAGCAGAAGAATTATGACGATACGTTATATAATGAAGCAATTTATATTCCCCTTTAAAATTCAGTTAATTCACAATGTATCAATTCTTTTTGATATACCCTTTAGGATAATTGAAATTCGCCAAAAAAGAGCTGTCTTTTAGATATTCACGTACATAAATGTTAAAAAAAAGACATATTACCTAATAATTAGATGTATGGCTCCACATGTCGACGTCCAAAACTTAAATCTGAACGTATATTTGTAAGAACATAATATTAGAATAATGAACAAGCAGTATTGCAAAGTAGGAACAGTAACACCAATGGAAGCTAACACAGATATCATCAGCTTATTGGAGTATCAATATCAAACATTTTTAGAGAAAGCTTCAAGCATGCAATCCAATGCACAATTTGGAGATTTCTTTGAGCAAAAAGCACAAAAAATTAAAAGAACATTAGAAGGTTTAGTTTAATCTCTCTAATTCTTTTACCATCGAAGCTTGCAATTTTTTTGCATTGATTCTGGCGGCATTTGCAAAATCCTCCTGATTTGATGCATATATTATTCCACGAGAAGAATTTATAAGTAGACCAACATCTTTGGTCATTCCATACTTACACACATCTTCTAAGCTTCCACCTTGCGCGCCAACACCAGGTACAAGTAAGAAGCTTTCAGGAACAATTTCTCGAATTTCTTTAAGATATTCAGCCTTAGTTGCACCAACTACGTACATCAAATTCTCTGCACCTTTATAAGTAGTAGAAACAGATAGCACTTCTTTATAAAGCTCATTTCCTTCAACTTTTTTCGTTTGAAAATCAAATGCGCCTTGGTTAGATGTTAAGGCAAGTAAAATAGTGTGCTTATCTTTAAAATGTAAAAACGGCTCAACAGAATCACGCCCCATGTAGGGCGCAATCGTTATAGAGTCAAAATTTAAATCCTCAAAAAACGCCTTTGCATATCTTGTAGAGGTATTACCTATATCTCCACGCTTAGCATCAGCAATCGTAAATATTTCAGGATATTCTTTGTTTAAGTACTTAATCGTCTTGCGCAAAGCAGACCAACCTTGAACACCATAAGCTTCATAAAAAGCTATGTTTGGTTTATAGGAAACACACAAATCATGTGTTGCATCAATAATAGCTTTGTTAAATGCATAAATTGGATCTTCCTCTTCCAACAAAAATGCTGGAATTTTCTCTAAATCGGTATCCAAACCAATACACAAAAAAGATTGTTTTTTATGAATTTGGGCAACTAATTCTTGAGTAGTCATATTTTAAAAAATCTCTGAGGCTTCCCTCAATTTCTCTGTATTCTCAACAAACCTTAATTCATCTATAATTCGCTGAATATCACCATCTATAATATTAGACAAATCATACAAGGTTAAACCAACACGGTGATCGGTAACTCTACCTTGTGGGTAGTTGTAAGTTCTAATTTTAGCAGAACGGTCACCACTACTTACTTGCGAATTTCGCTTAGCAGCATCTTCTTCCTGTTTCTTTGCCAATTCCATATCATATAATCTGGAACGCAATACTCTAAATGCTTTGTCCTTATTTTTATGCTGGGATTTTTGATCTTGACATTGTGCCACCAATCCGGTAGGAATATGCGTTAAACGCACTGCCGAATATGTTGTATTCACCGACTGACCACCAGGACCAGAGGAACAGAAAAAATCTATACGCACATCTTTAGGATCTATTTGAACATCAAACTCCTCTGCCTCAGGTAAAACCATTACTGTAGCGGCACTGGTATGTACTCTACCTTGTGTTTCTGTCTGTGGTACACGTTGCACACGGTGCACACCTGCTTCAAATTTTAAAGTACCATATACATCTGTACCCGAAACTTCGAATTGAATTTCTTTATATCCACCATTAGTACCTTCACTAAGGTCGATTACATTTGTTTTCCACCCTCTAGACTCACAATATTTAGTATACATTCTAAAAAGATCACCCGCAAATATACTGGCTTCATCACCACCCGTTCCTCCTCTAATTTCAACAACTACATCTTTTGAATCTTCCGGATCCTTAGGAATCAACATGAGCTTAATGTCTTCTTCAAGTTTTGGAATGCCACTTTTAGCTTCTTCCATTTGCATTTTTGCCATATCCAGCATTTCAGCATCACTACCGTCAGCAATAATCTCTTCAGCCTCAGTAATATTATTGGTTAGCTCAAGATATTCCTCTCGCTTCTCCATTAAATCTTTAAGATCCTTATACTCTTTTGTGAGTTTCACATATCTTTCTTGATCGGTAATAATATCCGGTTGAATTATAAGGTCTGAAACCTCATCAAAACGTTGTTTTACGATGTTTAACTTGTCTATCATATGCTTACTTCACTTGTATGGCAAATTTACAATAAATTTACAGACACACTAAAGCGATTATTAGGGTAAGAATTAAAATTATGTTTGAAAGGTAATACTTGAAATTTTGAATCTAATTAAGTAAAACTCCGTTGCTTTTATGCATTTTATTAGCGCTATCTACAATAATCACCTCAGTATCTCCAAGTTGATTAATTAGCGCCATACCACGGTCCAACCCCATTACAAAAATAGCGGTTGCCAAAGCGTCCGATAATTCTGCACTTTTTGCAAAAACGGATACACTATTAATTCCCGTTGCCGGATAACCTGTTTTAGGATTCAGGATATGAGTGTATTTTTCATTACCTGATATAATAAAATTACCATCACCACCTGTAGTTGCAACCGAGGATTCTAAAATTGGTATCCAAGAAGATATACCACCTTTTAAATCTGGATTCACCACACCTATAAGCCACTTATCTCCCGTTACTTTTGTACCCCAAGTAGTTATGTCGCCATCTATATTAATGATACCTGCTTTTACTTCATTAGAAACTAGTAAGGCTTTCGCCTTATCAGCTGCGAAACCTTTGCCTATACCTCCAAAAGAAATACGCATTCCTTTTTTACTCAAATAAACAGATTGATCTTTACTATTTAAAATAATGTTTTTATATCCTATTTTGGGCTTGAGAACTTCAATATCGTTTTTTTTAGGCATAACCTCCATAGAACCGTCTAGTATCCATATATCGTTTAGAGCGGTAAAAGTGATATCAAAAGCACCATTTGTTATTTCTGATATTTGTATAGATCGTTCAATTAATTTGAATAGCTCCCAACTTACGGGCACAGGTTTAATTCCTGCATTTCTATTAATTAAACTGGTTTCAGAATTTTCATCCCAAGATGATATTAACTTCTCAATTCTCTGAACCTCTGCCAGTGCCTCTTGTATATAAATAAACCCTAATTCTTCATCTTCAGAAATTACGGTGATATCAAAGCCACCACCCATTACCTCGTACGATTTTTTGATAGTCACGTATTTCTCATCTTGACCGTACGAATAGCAGGTCAATAGACAGAAGATTAAGGCACAAATTTTTCTCACTTATTTTCTCTAATTGAAGATAGACATTGACATAAAGAATAATAAGTTAGGTTGGTGGTAATGTGGTTTAATTAAAATTTAATAGCTACTCGTAGACTCTTAACATCGAGCCTTCTAATGTTGTGTTGTATATTTTTAAAGCTTTTGAGGTACTATTCGGAATTTCATTTAAAGGAGTACCGGCTTGTGAAAATTTTGAACCGTGCACATCACAATAGAAAAAACCTCCATCTTGATTTATAAATCTAACCTGGTCGTATTGTTCGTGGCTACAAATTTGTGTTGCAGCAACAAACTCACCCTCTAAATTCTTAACGACAACTACAAGATTTTTAAGAATGAAGCCTCCATTGTTAGCTAATTTCGCTGCTTCTGAAGATTCTAAATCGATAGTGAAATCTACATCAGTTGGCGGTGTAACAATATCGCCTTCAACTGTACTGTCTTTTGAACAACTTCCTAGACAAGGAAACGTAATTGCAAAGGCAGCACCTGCTCCTAACGTTCGTAAAAATTCTTTTCTTTCCATAGCAAGATAGGTTTATACAAAAAGAACGATTTAATTACTCTAATCGTATGTCTTAATACACAAAGGTTCCGTACTTACTTGAAATTGTTAGTTTTTTTGAATCTGATGCCTCTACCCTACCAATAATTTGGGCATTTACACCAAAACTTTTAGAAATATCAATAATATCATTTGCTATTTCTTCAGGTAGGTAAAATTCTAATCTATGCCCACAATTAAAAACCTTATACATCTCTTTCCAATCTGTACCAGACTGTTCCTGAATGAGTTTGAATAATGGCGGCACATCAAATAAATCATCTTTTACTACATGTAATTCATCTATAAAATGAAGAATTTTAGTTTGCGCCCCACCACTACAGTGTATCATTCCATGAATTTCATTAGAATTATATTTTGAAAGTATTTTTTTAACAATCGGTGCATATGTTCTTGTTGGTGAAAGCACCAATTTACCTGCATCGATTGGTGAATTTTCAACCTTATCGGTTAATTTCACATTACCAGAATACACTAGATCTTTAGGCACTTCAGCATCGAAACTTTCAGGAAATTTCTCAGCTAAATAATTCGAGAAAACATCATGTCTCGCAGAAGTAAGTCCATTACTTCCCATACCGCCATTATATTCCTTTTCATAATTAGCTTGACCAAAAGACTCTAGGCCAACAATTACGTCTCCAGCTTTTATATTAGCATTATCTATAACGTCACTCCTTTTTAAACGAGCCGTAACGGTAGAATCTACAATTATAGTTCTAACTAAATCCCCAACATCTGCAGTTTCGCCACCCGTTGAGTGTATGGTAATACCAAACTCACCTAAATCGTTGATCAGTTCTTCTGTACCATTGATAATTGCCGAAAGTACTTCTCCAGGAATTTTATTTTTATTTCTTCCAATTGTAGAAGAAAGCATAATATTATTGGTCGCACCAACACAGATTAAATCATCAATATTCATAATCAATGCATCTTGCGCAATACCTTTCCAAACCGATATATCTCCGGTTTCTTTCCAATACATGTACGCCAAAGAAGATTTGGTTCCAGCCCCATCTGCATGCATTACCAAACAATAGTCCTCATCTCCCGTCAAATAATCAGGAACTATTTTACAAAATGCCTTTGGGAAAAGACCTTTATCAATATTCTTTATAGCATTGTGTACATCTTCCTTTGAGGCAGACACTCCGCGTTGCTGATATCTTTCACTGCTTGATCTGGACATAATTAAAAATTTGTGGCAAAAATAAGGGAATCATTAAAACTGCAACCTTAGAACAGCTTAATATTCCCTCATTTTTTCAATTACTTATTAAGACTTACTCAATAAATAGCAATTCTCTATATTTTGTTAACGGCCATAGGTTGTTATCCATTAGCTTCTCTAACTTATCGCTATGCAATCTAATATCAGAAAAATATGGTTTTACATTATAACAATAAGCCTCGGCTTTCTTTTTAGTGTCTTTTAACGCATTTGCTTTTTTACGGGCATCTGCCATTGCGTCTACCATTTTTTTGATACCTACCACATGTTCTGCAATTTCCTCTATCATGGTCAATTGCCCTTCTGAGAATTTTTTATGTGCCGCTCCATATATTTCCTTTAAACCAGATACATTCTTTATCAACTTGTTTTGATACTCTAAAGCTGATGGCATAATATATCCATATACCAGTTCATTATAAACCCTACCCTCAATTTGTACGTGTAAAATATAATTCTCTAAATCTACTTCTTGACGAGCGCTTACCTCAACCTTACTCATAACGTTCATTGACTCAAACAGTGCTATACTATCTTTAGATGTCAATACTTCAAGAGCTTCTGGGGTATTTCGGTTATTACTAAGTTTTCTTCTCTTAGCCTCATTTTCCCATTCTGCACTATATCCATCACCATCAAAACGAATACGCTTAGATGTTTTTATATACTCACGAAGTACATTAAAAACAGCCTCATCCTTTTTCAAGCTTTTCTTATCAACTAATAAATCTACCTCCTTTTTAAAATCTCGTAGTTGTTTGGCTACGATGGTATTTAAAATAGTCATTGGCTTGGCGCAATTTGTTTTTGCACCAACGCCACGCATTTCAAATTTATTTCCGGTAAATGCAAAAGGTGATGTTCTGTTACGGTCGGTGTTATCCATTAAAATTTCTGGAATCTTACCAACCACATTAAGTTTTAATTCTGTTTTTTCCTCAGGAGATAATTTCCCTTTAGAAACACCTTCCAATTCATCTAAAACATTACTTAATTGCGAACCTACAAATATGGAAAATATTGCTGGCGGAGCTTCATTCGCCCCTAAACGATAATCGTTACCTGCCGATGCAATTGAAGAACGCAAAAGCTCTTCATAAGTATCTACGGCTTTAATTGTATTTATAAAAAAGGTTAGAAATTGTAAGTTCTTCATTGGTGTAGAACCAGGGCTAAGAAGATTTACACCGGTATCTGTTGCCAATGACCAGTTGTTATGTTTACCAGAACCATTTATACCTGCAAATGGTTTTTCGTGAAACAAAACTTTAAAATGATGTTTGTCTGCAATTTTATCCATCACATCCATTAAAAGAAGGTTATGGTCTATTGCTAAGTTTGCCTCCTCAAAAACCGGTGCAAGCTCAAATTGATTAGGAGCCACCTCATTATGTCTAGTTTTAACAGGAATTCCCAACTTGGTACACTCTTTTTCCAAGTCGCTCATAAAACTAAGAACACGACTAGGAATTACTCCAAAATAATGATCATCTAACTGTTGACCTTTTGCAGGTGTTTCACCAACCAAGGTTCGCCCAGTCATCATAATATCTGGTCTAGAATGCGCAAGAGCTTTGTCAATCAGAAAATATTCTTGTTCCCATCCTAAGGTTGCATTTACTTTCGACACATTTTTGTCAAAATACTTTGCAACAGCAGTAGCTGCATCATCAACAGCACTTAACGCCCTTAATAATGGAGCCTTATTATCTAAAGCTTCTCCTGTATAAGAAACAAAAATAGTAGGAATACACAGGGTAGTTCCATAAATAAATGCCGGTGAAGAAGGATCCCATGCGGTATATCCTCTTGCTTCAAACGTGTTTCTAATTCCACCACTTGGAAAACTAGAAGCATCTGGTTCTTGTTGAACTAATTGTCCGCCTCCAAACTTCTCTAAAGCTGTACCATCTGGTAACAAATCAAAAAATGCGTCATGCTTTTCTGCCGTAGAACCTGTTAACGGTTGAAACCAATGTGTGTAATGCGTAGCACCCATAGATATGGCCCATCCTTTAATAGCCTCGGCTACTTGATCAGCAATTTTTCGGTCAATTTTAGAGCCAGAAACCATTGCCCCCTTTAAACTCTCTAATGCATCTTTAGTAAGATATTGCAACATCTTACTTTCATTAAACACATTGATACCGAACAACTCAGACCGCCTTCCTTTTTCTTCTATGGCAATACTAGTTCTCTTCTGACTTTCGGCAATTGCAGCAAATCTTGATGACATCATAATATAAATACATTGTTAATTTGACAAAATTACGTTCTATAAATAGATATATGACAAAATACCCAACAAAAAATAGGGGTAGATAACAAAATATTTAATTTTTACAGATTAACCCCCTCTAAAATTGATACAGATTGATAAAAAACATATTTTTGTTTGTCTTTTATTAAAAAATAACGAACATATTATGGCCAAAATTAAATTAGAATACATCTGGTTAGATGGGTACTTTCCAACACAAAACATGCGAAGCAAAACGAAAGTTGAAGAGCATGAAGATTTTAAAGGAACTATTGAAGAGTTAGGTAATTGGTCTTTTGACGGATCTTCTACTAGACAAGCTTCAGGTGGAGCTTCTGATTGTTTATTAGTGCCTGTAGCAATTTACCCAGACCCAGACAGAATCAACGGTTATTTAGTAATGACTGAAGTAATGAATGCAGATGGAACATCTCACGTTTCTAATGGAAGAGCAACAATCGATGACGAGGATGATGATTTCTGGTTTGGTTTTGAGCAAGAGTATTTTATAATGGATACCAAAACTCAAATGCCATTAGGTTTCCCTATTGGAGGGTATCCTGCACCACAAGGTATGTACTACTGTTCAGTTGGTGGTTTACATACTCACGGTAGAGATTTAGTTGAAGAACATGCTGATTTATGTATTGATGCAGGTTTAAACTTTGAGGGAATTAACCAAGAAGTTGCTTCTGGACAATGGGAGTTTCAATTGTTTGCAAAAGGCGCTAAAAAAGCAGGTGATGAAATCTGGATAGCGAGATACCTTCTTGACAGATTAACAGAAAAATACGGATACTATATTGAGTATCACCCAAAGCCGTTAGGAAAAGATATGGATTGGAATGGATCAGGTATGCATGCTAACTTCTCAAACACCGCTCTAAGAACTAGTGGTAGCAAAGATGTTTATGCAGCAATCTGTGAGTCTTTTAGACCATTGGTTAAAGAACATATTGCCGTTTACGGTGAGTTTAACGACCAACGTTTAACTGGTTTACACGAAACTGCTTCAATTAATGATTTCTCTTGGGGTGTTTCTGATAGAGGTGCATCTATTCGTATTCCAATAATTGCTGTTGAAAAAGGATATAAAGGTTGGTTAGAAGACAGAAGACCAGCTTCTAATGGTGATCCATACAAGATTGCTGCGAGAATCATCAAAACTGTAAAAACAGCTAAGATATAATACCAAATTAATTGTCGATTATACTAAAAACGCCTTGAACAAGTTCAAGGCGTTTTTTATTGGTCTACAGTGCTCCTTAATGGGGTATTCATCCAGTAGTTATCAAAATTATTTGGCTTGCTATTAGGTTGATTATCAAAGATTGGTCTCTTTTTATCCATCAATAAGCTGTTATCAATATAACGAGGCTTAGAATTATTTTCTTGAACAAAATACTCCCTATATTGATTATAATATTTAGTAGTCCACATACCTACTTCATTCCCATCGTCATCTCTTAATTCTGATAGATTAAACTCAACCAAATCACTCATGAATTGCTCCTTCTCTACATCGAACTCCTCAAAAAACTTTTTAAATTTAGCGTTACTCAAATTAGGGTAAAGAACCAATTGATTCCCTATAACCACAGCACGATCAATTTTAATTGATTGACCTTTGAAAAGAATACCTTTTTTCCACAAATTATTAATGATCAAGCCATTAATATCTTTATTGAAATTCAGAACAAAATTATCATGATTAAATTCAATTTTTTTCTTTTCCAGTCTTTCTGCAGTAAAATTAAAATCAATAAATTCTACATTGATTTTTGGAGGTACAAGAACTTTAAAATTATTATTTAAAGAGATAAAATTTAAAAACATTTTATCCCCATTCTTACGATACTCGGTCACAACATCAAAAATTAAGGTTTTTCTCACTCCATTCTTATCAGAAACATTTAAAGAGTTTTTTCCTTTGGTATGGTACAAAGCATATTTTAATCTATTAATAGAAAAATTACTTTTATTTATGTATAATTTACCTACTGCTAAATAGTTGTATTTTTTCTTAGTGAATTCAATCGTGTACACATAATCATCATTTAAAAAGGTATCATTGGTACGTTTAAAAGAGTGTTCATTTAACAAATCAGTGTCTAATTTGTAGACAAAAGAATAAGAGCTCATTTCATGGTTTCTAATAGCATTATGTACGCTTAAAATAACAAATTCATTTCCTCCATAACCATCCAAAAATGCTCTGTCAATTACTTTTCCACCTTCTTTTAAATCATAGTCATAAGGTTTTAATGCGAAAGTATCTCGTCTAAAATCTATGTTTTCTATGTAGTCATAAATAAGAACTTTTGAAGTTGTCGAATCTACCGCATTAAACCCTTGATCAACTACTTCAATAATAGCTTCATTAAGATTTATAATTTCGTCATGATCCATTTGGTAATCTCGATAATAGCCTATTTGCGAATATGGTTCAATAGGATAATTGGAAGTAATTAACGAAATAGCTTTTGAAACTATTTCTTTTGGAGATAATTCTTTTTTTAGCCTTTTAGGCGCAATTACATCAACTTCTGTTAATTGCAATGTTGATGGACGTAATTTAACAACAACATTAGTATCCTTTATAAATTCAGTGATAGAAAGCTCTTCTTTCTCGTACCCCATTGAAGAAAATACCAATATATCTCCTAATTCTTTATAATTCGACGGAATTCTAAAACCTCCATCAAAATTAGAAATAACACCGGTCTGTCTATCTTTCAAATGGATGTTTGCAAAAACTATGGCTTCTCCATTACTAGCATCAAGAACATAGCCATATAAATATTCTCCACTTTGTGCAGATAAACCTTGTATGACTACAAGTAATAAAACCGTTAGATAAAGTACCTTTTTTTTAAATCGATTTACATTCATTAAGAAATAGTTACATAGACGAAAGTCAAGTAAATTCCTACAAGAATTATGCCATCTCTCCAACCCAAACGCAATCCCTTAGGTATAAATACTAAAGGAAGAATAAGGAAAGAGATACCTAGCATCCAAAAGATATCGTTCGTCAAAAGACCTTGATCCATAACTTGAATAGGAGTAATTATAGAAGTAATCCCTAAAACTGCCAATAAATTAAAAATATTAGAACCTATTAAGTTCCCTAATGATATCGCTTTTTCTTTCTTAATCACCGCAATAATAGATGCCGCCAATTCGGGTATACTTGTACCAACAGAAACTATAGTAATTGCTATTACACGCTCACTAACTCCAAATACGGTTGCCATACCAACAGCTCCATTAATCAATAATTCAGCCCCCCCCCATAGAGCACCTCCTCCCAAACCTAAAAATAAAGCCGTCTTATAGGTCGGCATCATAACATCAGGTTCATCTTCTTCATCTATAACTGCCGGTTTTTGAAAACGGAGTAAATACACTAAAAATAGAAACAGAAATACTACCATTACAATACCTTCATATTGCTCCAATACTCCATCAAAATAAATAAAGAAGAAAAAGAGTAAAGAGGCAAGCATCATTACAGGCCAGTCTGTCGTATAAAAGCTTTTACTAACATCAATTGGACTTAACAAAATTGTAATTGCAAGTACCAAGCCTAAATTGGCAATATTGGACCCTACTACATTCCCAAGCGCCAAATCTGGAAAACCATCCAAAGCAGCATTTATACTTACAATAAGTTCTGGCGCAGATGTAGCAAAAGAAACCACTGTCATACCTATTACAATTTTAGGAATCTTTAATTTCAACGATAAATCAACCGCAGCTTTTAACAGCCAATTTCCACCGGCTATCAATAAAACAAGCCCACTAAGAATAAATAAAAAGTTCAGCATTAATTGAGTTTGTACAAATATAAATAGAAGAAATCTCTTAGCATATGACAATTGATACGATATGAAAACTATATTTATCGTTAAATAACTATTTTTATAGTTTTAAAACTATAAAAATAGTTTACATTAGCCGTAGAATTATTTTATGATGGAAAAACTTACTAATAAAGAAGAGGAAATAATGAAAATTCTATGGCAGCTAAAAAAAGCTTTTGTCAAGGAAATAATGGAAGAAGTCACAGAAAATAAACCACATTACAATACCTTATCTACTATTGTTAGAAATTTAGAGGAGAAGAAATTTGTAGGTTTTACTGCATATGGTAAAACACATCAATATTACCCGATAGTTAAAAAAGAAGATTACTATAAGGCATATGTAAACGAGGACATGGTAGGATATTTTGATAATTCTTATAAAAACTTAGTATCCTTTTTTGCCAAGGAGGAAAAAATTTCGGTGAAAGAATTAAAAGAAATTATCAATTTAATTGAAAACGGGAAATAGATGGAAACATTCTGTTATTACTTATTAAAATCGAGTTTCATTTTGCTGCTATTCTTTGTATGCTATCAACTTTTACTTAGAAAAGAAACGCTTTTTAAATTCAATAGATTCTTTCTACTTGTGGGAATACTTATTTCATTGATATTACCATGTATTTATATCACAAATTTTGTAGACATTTCTTTATTAAACTGGGAAAATACAACTAATGTAGCTATAACTAATACCAACAAATCCCTTATAAACTGGATAACGCCCTTTACAATCCTCATCATTATATACGCTTCTGGTCTTTGTATATTTTTATATAAATTCATTCTTCAGACATTACAATTAAACAAATTTATCCAACATGGAACCACCAAAAATGTAAAAAAAGCTAATCATATAACTACAACAGAGCAATTAGCACCATTTTCATTTTTCAATTATATTATTTATAACCCCAATATTCATACAAAACAAGAACTAAAAACAATTTTAGCTCATGAAGAGGTACATGTAAAACAAAAGCACTCTATTGATATTATACTAATAGAATTGTTCTTAACACTGCAATGGTTTAACCCAATAGCCTGGTTTTATAGGAAAGCAATAAAACAAAATTTAGAATTTCTTGCCGATAATGATAACTCCCAAATATTACAAAATAAAAAAGCTTATCAATATACACTTTTACAACAAGTAGTAAGTAATCATCAATTATCTATCATTAATCCATTTTTTAATTCATTAATCAAAAAACGAATCGTTATGATCAATCAACAAAAATCTAAAAAAGTAAGTGCGTTTAAAAGCTTAATTATTTTACCTCTATTAGCGCTATTCTTAGTCAGTTTTAATATCGAAGACGTTTATGTATCCGACTACACAAATGAGTCGAAAAATTCAAAAAACCTTATAAAGGCTCTTATAGACAAAGACACAGAGGATAGTGAGCTATTAAAAATTAAAGCAGACTTAGCTAAGGAAAATTTTGACTTCTCATTTACGGTAGTAAGAAATGAAAACCGAGAAATCAAAAACCTATCTATACACATAAGTGGTGGCAATAAAACAAAAGGTGAGGTAAGTAGCCGTTTTAACTCCGTATCTGACAATGATACTATTGATCCAACATATATTTTAGTTGATACCGATACGAACCGTATTATTATCAAAAATACCGATGCCGACATTATAGTTTCTAATTATAAAAATGATAAAAACAAACAAGTCTTAATTAACACGTCTACTTCTAGTGATTATGATATTAAAATTTCTGAAGAAGAAGAAAATGGATATAAGTTTTCTAAAAATAGTACCAGCATAGAACCTATATATTATATTGATGGTGTAAAGAGTAATTCTGAAACCGTTCATAATTTAGACACGAATGCCATAGATTCTATGAATGTATTAAAAGGTGAAAGTGCAAAAATGAAGTACGGCGAGGAAGCTAAATTTGGAGTCGTTGAAATCATAACAAAAAAGTAAATGTAAAGTACATTTTTAAACTAGCCCGATGTAATAAATTCATTGGGCTTTTTTATGATGAATAATGAAACACCCAATTTTCATCTATTTCAGTTGATTTTGAGTCTACACTTTTTAAAAACACTTAAAAAGTACTCTACAATTATTATGAATTATTATTATAATTCAAATTTTGATTATTAAACGAAATAATATTGTAGAGATTCAATTATAAATTAAAATACATATCGTAATTACAGTTACACATTAGCAATCACTTATATTCTTTTAACAAAAATCATTTGTTAAAAGAATATCACAATTATACCTTTCATAAACAGGCAAGAAAAAAATTGCTAACCAACTAAACCACAACTATGATAGCCTTAATAAAACTCTTGATTTACATGCTCGTTAGTATAATCATTACCCTTATAGGATTAAATTATTTTTTGATGTGAGTATAAAATGCAGAAATACCGCGAATTGATCAATCGCTTTGTTATTTATGTATTTTTACCAAAAATTCATCTTGAAAAAATCACTCTTCAAACTACTAGCAAAACTTAATAAGGCAATCTTGCCTTCTTTTAGCAAGCAACGTTTAGATTTAGCAAAAGCAAGTAAATTACAAATGGCACTTATAGGTTGGCGTTATTTTATTACCACCAAAGCACTAGATTAATACTTCAATAAAGATTTTACAGGGTAATCTTTAATTTTAGAAACCCCGTTAAGGAAAGTTAGCTCTATTAAAAAGTTGCACTGCACTATCTCACCGCCTAAACTTTCAATCAACTTACAAGCAGCATTAGCTGTACCTCCAGTCGCCAAAACATCATCATGCACTAGAACCTTATCTCCTTTTTTTATTGCATCAATATGTATCTCTAGGGTATCTGTACCATATTCCAAGTCATAGGCTTCGCTTAAAGTTTCTGATGGCAACTTACCTGGCTTACGAATTGGCACAAAACCAGCGTTAAGTTTTTGTGCTAATAAAGGTCCAAAAATGAATCCTCTACTTTCCATACCCACAACTTTATCTATTTTTTGCCCTTCTAATAACTCAAACAATGCATTTGTAGTTTCCTTTAACGCATTTGGGTTTTGAAGTAACAACGTTATATCTTTGAAAATCACTCCCTCTTTAGGGAAATTGGGCACATCTCTAATAAAACTTTTAAAATCCATTTAATATTATGTCCTTAATTTTGTGGTAAATGTAAAAAGAAATATATTTGCACCCCGTTAAGGGAAACAAATAATGGCCTCGTGGCGCAACTGAATAGCGCACTTGATTACGGCTCAAGAGGTTACTGGTTTGAATCCAGTCGAGGTCACTAATAACAAAGCCCTGCAAATTTTATGATTTGCAGGGCTTTTTGGTTTTAAACATATCATATGAATTGAATTAATTTGATATGGCAACAAATTAACAACTGAAATTTCAATCGACAACATTTGTTTTCGATTGAATAAAGCTGATAACATTTTAAAAGTATAGTTGATTTGACTTTCGTCTTTAATGATTGTTTAATTAAAAAACGACAATTATGCGTACTTCAAACACTTTTTTAATTCTTTTTTGGATTAATTCTTCACGGATAAAAAATAATTTATCAATAGTAAATGGCAGAATTACAGTAAACGGCAAAAGTGCTACAATAAGTCTTAAGGCTAAAGCAGACATTCGCTTTTGGAATAATGATAAACAACGAGCGAAATGTAATAGGGAGGCTTCGAGAAGACTAAACCTCTATCTTGGCCAGGTATTTTCACAACTTGTGCAATGCTATCAAGAATTGAGATTTAAAAAACAATTGATAAAACCCAAATTACAGATAACTTATTTATAAGGAGTTTTATTTTTTTATAATTTTGAAAATTAATTTTTGTATTCTATATGAGAATGATTCATTATAAATTTTTCTATCCAGTTATCCAATATAGATGTCTCAAATTATAGGTTTACCCACTTATACTTTAAATATAATTATCGTACTCAATGTACTACCATCTCTAAAGTATATATAAAATCCATAGCAGTAATAAAAAGTGTTTCTTGATTTAACCCACCAAAAGTGACATTGGCTGTCCAGTTCTCAGGAACAGCAACATGCTCTATTTGTTCAACTTTTATGTTAAAAATAATTAAGCCGTCTCCGGATAAGTAAACATTACCTCAACCCAAAAATATGATATGGAGTAATATTAAAAGGTACAACACTAAAAATATAAGTTTATTTAGGGTCATCTTATATGAGCTCAATAGACTGAACAATTAATTATCTAAATCCTTATTAATTGTTCTATAAACATTTAACCACTTATCATTAAGTGCAATTTCCTTATCGATTAAAACTAATAAATAACTTTCTAAATCTTCTATCTCATTGTTTTTTAATAATGATTCAATCCATGCTTTCTGTTTATCCGACATTAAATTTGTGAGGTTTCTATTCATAATGTTTATTTTACTGTTCTAAACGCATTATACATTGCCGAACGAATGACATTACCATGATCATTGTCTTTGATAATATCATAAGTAAGGACCAATGATTTTTCTGGATGTAACTTGTTCGTCAATCTTAGTTGTGCCATAAGTTTAGCAATGGCCTTTAGAGAAAGGGGGTCCCGATTCCAAACTGCCATGTAAATTTTAGTTTTTGGTAATATATTAGTCGTGTTAGCAGTAACTAAAAAAGCATTGTCCCACCAGAGACTTGGACTTATTAGAATATAATTATCGAATAGTTCAGGTTCTGTAAGCAAAATCTCGGTAGCTAATAACCCTCCAAAAGCTTGACCGATAATTGTCCTTTTCCCATTGGTTTTATATTTGTCAGCTATTAGTGGCATGAGTTCCTTGGCTATAAAATCGATAAATTTACCCGACTTTCCTGAAGTCGGAAAATGATTGATATCATCTTGATTCCTGCTCGGATAGGTATAGTCCTTTTTTCTATCCACATTGACCACTCCCACAATAATTGATTCGGGCATTGTTTTGAATGTGATGCCACTAAATTGCGCCAACCCCGAGATATAAGTAAAACCATCGTCGATTGAACCGTCTAAAAGATAGATAACTGGATATGTTTTGGTATCATACTTATCATATCCTAAAGGCAAGTAAATATTCAATGTCCGAGTTTCATTAAGTTCTTCAGAATAAAATTCTAAAGTTTCACCCATGGTAATTGATGTTTTAGTTATTGGCTCTTGAGATAATCCTAAAAAGCCAAGGAAAATTACAGCTATAAAAAGTATACAATTTTTCATTTTATAATTCTTTTGGATTATTGTTTTTAGATCACATCGAACTCTTTTTCTAATTGTAAGTAACCAAACCCTGCAGCGATCAGATACTAACTTTGAATAAAAAGGATGTTCGATTTACAATCTATTTTATTTACCAAAACTAATCAGTAATCAAATACCATAACAGATTCAGTTTTTGTATATTTGACCAGTACAGATTTAATTTAAACAATATGAAAAATGCAAACAGCACTTTTCTGTATATGAAAATTGCGAATAATATCGAACGTCAAATTATTGATGGGGTTCTTAAATTAGGAGATAAGCTTCCATCAATAAGGGTATTGCATAAAGAATATGGTGTAAGTGTTAGTACCGTTCAAGAAGCTTATTATTATTTAGAATCTAAAAGTTTAATCTCATCTAGACCAAAATCTGGGTATTTCGTTATACACGATAAAAATTGCATTTTTAGAAGCCCTAAAACAACCAATCCGCCACAAGAAAAAGTTTCGAAAGACGCCTGTGATTTTTTTTCCAATTTTTATCAAAATAGCCGTCCTCAAGGGGTAGCCAACTTTGCTTGGGCACTACCGGCACCAGAACTCTTACCTGTTGCAAAACTCAAAAAATCTCTTCATGAAACGATAAGGGTAGCTGCGGATGGAGGCACGAACTATGACACTATTGAAGGAAGTGTTGATTTAAGACGCCAAATAGCACAAAGAACATTGTTATGGGGAGGAAACTTATCCGAAAAAGATTTAGTTATCACTTCAGGATGTATAAATGCGCTGTCTTTGGCATTTATGGCTACCACGGAGCCAGGAGACACTATAGTTGTAGAAAGCCCCGTATATTTTGGGGTTTTACAATTAGCGAACCAACTTGGTCTGAACATAATAGAATTACCTACATGCCCTATTGATGGTATGGATATAGATGCTTTGCGTACTACTTTAGAATACAAAAAAGTAAATGCAATTCTTGTCGTCGCAAATTTTAATAACCCAATCGGGAGTATCATGCCCGATAAAAACAAAAAAGAATTAGTGAAGCTATCCAAACAACATCAAGTTCCTCTGATTGAAGATGATATTTATGGTGACCTTTACTTTGGTAAAAATCGGCCGAGTACCTGTAAGTACTATGATGATAGTGGTTTGGTCATTTGGTGTAGCTCTTTTTCTAAAACACTTGCCCCTGGTTATAGAATTGGCTGGGTTGCTCCGGGCCGGTATTTGGATAAAATACTAAAACTTAAACGCTATCATTCCATAGCAACGAATTCAATTTTTCAGAATGCCATTCATAATTTTTTGGTAAACGGAAGATATGACCACCATCTCCGTAAGCTTAGAACAACCTTCTGCTCAAATAGCCATAAAATTTTAAGAGGAATTAAGAAGTATTTTCCTGAAGACACTTTAGTAAGTAATCCGAAGGGAGGGTTTCTAATTTGGATTGAACTTAATGTAAAAGTTGACACCCAAAAATTGCATGAAAGGGCCAACAAATATGATATCGATTTTTGTCCTGGTAGGATGTTCACCTTACAAAACCAGTATAATAATTGCTTGAGGCTCAGTTTTGGTATGGTATGGGATGAAAAAGTGGAGCGTGCACTTCAAAAATTAGGAGAGCTGGCCAATGAAATGATTAATGAAGCTGAAGAAATCCAAGTCCTAAGCCATTAAAATGTAATTTAAAGGAACATTAAACTAAAAGAAACTAATTAAGAATCTACACTTAATTTATAGGGAATAGGGGTTAGTGACTAGAAGTACCATGGAGACTTTTAATTTAAGGAATAGATTTTATGTTAGAAAAAAGATGGAACTTATCTCAACCGGGGAATAAAACAAACTGAAAATCTTGATATAGCCCATACAATACGGAAGAGTCAGGTTGAAAACATAGCCAGAATCTACAAAACATTAATCTCTCAAGGAAAAACCAATGTAATTATAGCAGGTGCCTTTAACTCCCCTTCCTATTGCGATTCTTCAACTCTTTTATTTCAAAATACCGATGTCAAAGACATTACTAAACATTTCTCTTTTGAAATTACAACTGACGAGGGGACGATGCAACTTACTTTCATTTAGGTGCGTATAGAATGGGTGTAAACATTAAGCAAAAGGACTATTTGTAATTTCCCCCAACTCTTTTTGATAGGATGCATATTAGTGAAGGCTTGGGAGTAGGTCTAAATACCTTGTGAAATATTAAATTATAGGAGGTGGAACAAATTGAAATACAATTTTCCTGTGAAGCGAACGTGATGTTAAAAATTTATATTGGGAACGTAGTGTTCCTGCCGATTTCGGCTGGAGAAGCGAAGTGGAAATCTAAAGTTTTAGCATCTTGTTCAAGACCTATGATAGTGAAGCTCTTTTTCCGAAATGAAGCTTTTCGAGAAATGCAGGGGAATGTGCTGAACGAGATATGAAAAGTGATTATTCTCGTTTCGTAGGATGTTTAGCGGAATTAAATATAAAGAGGTAGATTGGGAATGAAGCTTCCCACCTTTTTTTGGAAGGAGTAGAGAAATGGAAATCGGAAGCTTTGAAATTGTGTCACAGACGTTATTTTATTGAACCACCTTTTCCGGAACGAAGCTTTAAGTTAAATGTAGGGGAATGTGTTGATTTCGAGGTGAAAAAAATCACAAATTTACATTATAGCATATAGTGTAAATTTGAAAAGCCTTTCCGAAATAATCTTAATTTGATTAGTTGAAATTATAATATTACAAATAAGAACTTTATCTAAAAACTAAATAAAATCCTACAAGGACCGCTGGATTTGCATTTCGGCCAAAGGAGACTACAACTGATTGACGAAGTTAATTCCTAACGAAGTCTGGAATAACAAAGCCTTAATTGATTTTCAAGACTATAGCATTTAACATGACCTACTACCAAAAAGTATCTAATGCCATTTTGAACCAGTACATCAGCTATTTTTATAGGTTAGACAAAGATAACTTTCACATAATGAAAACGACCGATTTTTACAAATTTATTTCACTCAACGTAACTAGCTTTGTAGTATTAATAACCAAATTAACCAATAGTAATGACCAAAGAAATTGCTGTTTGGAAGAACAAGTGTCAAATATTAGATATTAACAATCATTAAATACAATTATAATTTAGAAAAAATGAAACTTGAAAATCAATTACAAAATACAATTAAGTAAGGTATTATTATGGATTTAGCTTTTTGTTTTTATACTGTTTACATGTGGTTGACAACGTCAGACATTACTTATTTGAACGTCGGGCAATATTTAGTCATGGCAATTATAATCTTACCCATTATAATAATAATCTAGGCGGAATCAGAAAATAAAAAACAAAAACTAAATCTTTTTAAAAAATTTTTATTGCCATTTTTATCGGTTTCATTTCATTTATTACATTTTACCCATTCTTATATATTTATCATCATTTCATAAATCTAGATTAGTTTAATTCTGTATTAACTTTAAAAAAATCAGGGCTTAATGCATCCAAAACTGAGATTAACATAATCTTGGAATAATTGAAAAAAATAAAGGTCATGGTGAAAACAAATAACTACAATAATATGCATGATTAAAAACTAAACAACGCGACTGCTAATTGTCGAGCAATTGGTAATTACTAATTGAATAAAAAAATGAGTTCAAAAACTGCAATTAAAACTATGCTTTATCTACTGGTAGCGGTAATACTTTTTCACTTAAGTATTTTAACGAAAATTGTACCTTATGAAATCACTTGGGGAGGAAGGCTAAAAAATGATTTGGAGATGTTTTTTTTTGAAACTATTTCTGTAATTATCAATCTATTTTTAATTTCGATTCTAATGATAAAAGGAAGGTATTTAAGAGAGTATATATCGATGAAAATCGTGAATATTTCTTTATGGATTTTCTTCATATTATTTGGGTTAAATACTATTGGTAATATCTTAGCTAGAACCAATTTTGAGAAATTTTTCACAATATTAACATTAGCTTTTTCAATTTTAATTTCGATAATTCTCAAAAAAAAAAACGCACAATAAAGAACTTAGCTAAAAATAAATTAAAGGATAGCTTAAGTGATTAAATTAATTTCTACAATTTATTAGCTTTAACACATAAATCAGTATACTACCAATTAAAATATCCTTTCGTTGGCAATAATTAAAAAATTAGCATTGAAAAAATTCTTATCCGATATATTTGAAGTAAACGATAAAATTCTAGATGAATATATCTCTAATTGGACGGAATATTCAATACCGAAAAATATTATAATTACTGAGGCTAAAAAAACTGAGCGTTACATATATTTTGTGATAGAAGGGATTCAGAAGTCATACTATTTAAATGAAGGAAAACAACATATAATGTTTTTTGCTTACAGTCCTTCTTTTAGTGGTGTTATAGAGTCATTTCTCACTCAAACACCTTCTAAATATCACCTTGAAACAATTACGGATAGTAAACTGTTACGATTATCTTATGAAAAACATAAGCAATTACTACAAGAGCATCGGGAACTAGAAACGCTTTTTAGAAAGGTTACGGAACGGTTTTTATTAGGCGTTATAGAAAGACATCATCAACTAATGGCTTTTAATGTTGAAACTCGTTTTAGAAGTTTTATGACTAGAAGTCCACACTTGTTAAATATGATTTCTCAGAAAGATATTGCTTCATATTTACGAATTGACCCTACTAACTTCAGTAAATTAATCAACACAATCAAACTTTGAAAATCTTGGTTTTTACCAAGAATAGAATAATTAACTCTTCAGAATTTTGTGTCAATATGAATCTAAAAGAGAAGTTTCTGAGATTAATGAAATACGCATTTATAATAGGAATCACAATGTTCTCAATGCACAACAAATTCAACGTAACAATATGACAAATCAAGAAATTTTAAAAAAAGGTTTAAAATGGAATTATAAAAGAATCTCATTTGATTTATGATATTTCTGAATGGAGAAAATTATATGAGCAAGTGAAAAAGTAAGTTAACTATGTGTCTTAATGAACATTTGAAAAAAACCGAAGTCAAATTGGAAATTATTGAAAAACAAAAAAAAGAATATATGATTTCAACCGACAAAAAAAAGTTGGACATTTCACTAATTCACAATTTTTTGACATATAAATCAGGTTGGAGTAACGGAATTTCATATGAAAAAGTGGAAAAGTCGGTTAATAATTCCTTGAATTTTGGAATTTATTTTGATAAAAAACTAATTGGATATGCAAGAATTATTTCTGATTTTTCTACTATCGCATATTTAGGAGATGTTTTTATTCTAAAAGAACATCGAGGGCTTGGATTAAGTAAATGGCTTATGGAAATGATTATGGAACATAAGGAATTACAAGATTTGAGACGTTGGATTTTATTAACAAGTACAGCAGAATGGCTCTATGAAAAATACGGATTTACAAAACTATCCAAACCTGAAATTTATATGGAAAAATTCAGTCCGAATGTTTACGGACATGAAGAAAATATTAAACCTAAGACTTTTTAAAATCACTTCTAATTAAAGCCTACCTATGAAAATCCTTATAGATTCTCTAATTAGTTTTGTATTTGATAAATTAGATGTTTAACTAACGAAAACAATATTATATAAAAACGTTGCATGTAATGTTAATACATACTTGAAATATATAAAATGACCTATTACCAACAAGCATCAAATGAAGTTTTGAAACAGTACATCAGATGTTTTTGGTGGTTAGACAACGATTCATCAAAAAACCTTAATTACACGATTTTACCAGACGGTTTTTTTGATATTATCGTTCGCTTTGATAATTACAAGTACCAAAGTACCGTGCTAACAGGACTATACACAAAAGAGCTCGCAGTGGTAATCCCACCAAATCATCAACTTTTCGGAATACAGTTCAAATTACCAGCTGCAGAATATACATTCTACGAAAGTATTGCTCCCTTATTAAACTCCGAAAAAAAGTTACCCGCTGCTTTTTGGAATCTTAATGCATTTGACTTTTTAGAAAACACATATACGATTGATAGGTTAAGTTCATTAATAAGTAAAGAAATCAATAAAGAGAATAATCCAGACGATCGAAAACTTAATCTTTTCAGATTATTGAGCCAAACTAAGGGCAATGAAAGCGTGAGTTATTTTGCCGATAAAGTATTTTGGTCTAGTAGGCAAATCAACAGATATTTTAATAAAATGTTCGGGCTTTCACTAAAAAGTTATTGTAATATATTACGATGTTCGGCATCATTCAAAGACATAAAAAATGGAGATTTATTGTCTAATCAAAATTATTACGATAGATCTCATTTTAATAAAGAAATAAAGAAATACACCAACCAGACTCCAAAAAGCCTTTCACATAACGAAAACGACCGGTTTTTACAAATTTCTATCATCCCTAGTGAGTAACTTCGTGATAGTACTAGCCATAATAAACAATAGAGATGGACAAAGAAGTGGTTGCTTGGAAAAATAAGGGTCAAAAAACAAATGTAAAAGGTTATCAAATATTTTACATAAAAGAAGGTAGTGGCCCCAATCTTTTAATACTTCATGGGTATCCTTTCAATACTTTCGAGTGGAAATCTGTTTGGAAAAATTTAGTAAAAGATTATACCGTTTTTACATTTGATTATTTGGGCATGGGATTTTCAGATAAACCCAAAAATCATGACTATAGCTTTCAGGAACATTGCGAAATGGTCAATTCTCTAATTGAGCAATGGGGTATTAAACAAACTCATATCCTATCACATGATCTAGGAGTTAGTATTGTGCAAGAATTATTAGCCAGGGACTTAGCATCACAAAACTACTTTAAAATACAATCGGTGGTATTTATGAACGGCGGTTTGTTTATGGATAGTTACAAACCAAGAATGATACAACGGTTGCTTTCACAGTCTCCCAAGCCTATTGGAAAGTTGTTAAGCAAATTGCTAACTAAAAAGAAATTAGAAAAATCAATAAAAACAATTTTTGGACCCAACACCCAACCTACAGACCAACTCATAAATCAATTCTGGGATATTTTAAATTATAACGACGGCAAGTCAATTGCATACTTAATAGGGAGGCTGGTTTTTGATAAGTTAAACCATCAAAAAAGATGGATAAGTGCAATGCAAAACACCAAGATTCCAATGTGTTTTATAAATGGTCCAAACGATCCCAATTCTGGTATTCACATGGCTAAGCGATATAAAGAATTGATTCCAAACCCAAATGTAAAGTTACTAAGAAAGGGCATTGGTCATTGGCCACAGATTGAGGATCCCGGTGGTGTTTTGTCATATTACCAAGATTTTAGAAACGAAATCAATAAATTATTAAATGGTACATCTCTTGATTAAAAAAAATTTCTCAAACTAGAAATTACTTGTAATGAAATACCCCGCATAACAGTAATTACTTAAAGACAAATAGTAATGATAAAAAAAATAGCGATAACATTTAGTGTAATATTATATGCAATTATCGTCCCTTTTTTGGATATAAATGAAACGCATGTTTGGAATCCAGATTGGACTCCTCATGCTCGCATCCATGAAGTTTGGCAATTGATTTCCAATTCAAGTATTGGAATATTGTGCTTGTGGTTAGTTTGGTATAAAAAAGAAGTTCTATTAAGTACAATATTAAGTCTAATAGTTACGGGAGGATTTTTATTAGCATTCTTCTTAAAAGATGGATATGGTGGTTCTATGAAATATTTAGATGGAAGTGAAAAGACTGTATTTGGAATTAATATTGGAATTTTAGGATTTGGAATTGCGTTCTTATTATTAATCCTGTCACAAATACTTTCAACAAAAAAAAGAATGAACCCAACAAAGAACTTAGGTGAAAACAAGTAATTTACCTTATACAACCTCGTTGTAGTCAATTAAAAAAGCTATCCTGTAAAATTAAATTATTACCAAATAGATGCTTTTACCGATAAGATATTCGGAGGAAACCCTGCAAAAGTTGTTCGACTAAATGAATGGTTGAAAGATGAATTACTTCAGAATATTGCAAAATAAAATTATTTTGATGCTACTGCATCTTTTATATACAATAGTGGAGAAAATATAGAATTAAGATGGTTTACACCTAATTTAGAACTTGATTTAGGTGGTCATGCAACTTTTGCAACAACTCACGTCCTAACAACAATTTTAGATTATGATAAAAGCAAAATGGTTTTCAATACTAAAAGTAGACAATTGTATGTTCACGTTGAAAATGATATGTATGTAATAAATTCACCTGAAAGTAATCCTGTCAAGAGTGAATTACCGAATTTTATAAAAGAAGTTCTAAAGTCAAGAGATTATATTTTGGTTTATGAAACCGAGCAAGGTGTTAGGAGTATTAAAATTGATAAAAGTATTTTTGATAAAGAAAATATTGACCCAGGAGGTGTTGTAATAACTGCAAAAGGAAATAATTCTGATTTTGTGTCAAGATTCTTCATTCCTAAAGCAACAATATTTGAAGACCCTGATACTGGTTCTGCCCATGCCTCATTAATTCCATATTGGAGCAAAGTTCTGAATAAAAAAGGAATGTCTGCAATTCAGTTATCGACTCGTAAAGGAAAGTTATTTTGTACAAATAAAAAAGAAAGGGTCTTGATAGCTGGAAAGGCAAAAACGTTTTCGGAAGGAACATTGTGGACAGAATAACTGGCTACAACAAAGAACTGATGTAAAAAACATAGGGCATTTGTGGTTTAATTGAAAGTTTGGATATATTGATAAAGTCCGCTAAATATAAAAAAATGACATTTAAAAATAAAGAACAAGCAATAAGGTTAGAAATCAATTTAGTGTAAACCCTAATCTTAACTTGTGTAAGCTATGTACCTTAACGAACATTATAACTATGAACAAACTCAAAATTATCTTACTAATTACAATTGGCGTTTTAAGTTGTAAAAATGAAACTGAGAATGCTGAAATGCAATTTTTAACCGAACAAATTCCAAACAATATTCCTCTTGAGTTTAAGCAAAATTTAATTCCTAAAAATAAGCTCATCCATAAAGGAATATTTAGTCCCGACTTAAAAGAATTTTATTATACAATTTCGGATAATAGTTTTGAGAAATTTGAAGTACTCGTAATAAAAAAAAATAATGGCGACTGGTCTAAACCAAAGAAGGCATTTTTCAACAGTGAATGTAACGAACACGGAATGAGTTTTTCACCTGATGGTAATTCTATTTATTTTAGTTCAACCAGGCCGACCAATATTGAAGGTGTTTTTGAAACTTGGCATATTTGGAAATCTGATAAAGTTAATGGAGAATGGAAAGAACCTATTTTTGTGGATATCCCAAACATGAGAGAAAGATTAGTTTCACATCCTATAATTACTAATTCAGGAACTCTATATTTTCACTCAAGCAATTTGGACTATAGTGAAATGGATATTTATAATTCGAAACAAGTTGACGGGAAGTTTGAAGATGCAAAAAAAACTCGAATTTCCATGAATTCTATAGCTGGAAAATGCACACCATTTGTTTCACCAAAAGAAGATTATCTAATTTTTGCGTCAATTGGTAACCAGCTTGACTTGATGATTAGCTATAATGATGGAAAAGGCGGATGGATAAACACTAAAAAATTGAATAATAAAATCAATAATAAGGGACAGGGAAATCCATATGTAACGCCTAACAATAAGTTTCTCTTTTTTACAACTGGCGAATATTTGGAAAAAAATTGGAAAGTGAATTGGGTCAATATTGAAACTGAAATAACCATTGATTAATGCCAATTAAATATCCTATTAATTAGTGCTTTTAAATTCCCTAAGTAAATCCTAGGCAATTTTCAGCTCAGTCCGCATTTGCTAAATCTGGTATTTAAAATATGTAACTAACCTTAAACAATCTCGTTGCACGTTATTTGAGAAAAATGAAAATTAAAGTAACCAAAGGTAAATTAAGGTATACGCTGACCTGTATAAGACGGGACGGAAGTTCAACAACTGTTAATCTAGGTCCAAATGTCCCAAACCACGATTTTACTCATTTTATAGTGGAGAATAAATTTAAATTGAAAGAAGGTTTCTTCGGTACTATTAAAGCAGGAAAAATGATTGCTGAGTTATCTGGCGCTGAATTAATAAAAGATGTATCCCCGGAAACTTGGCTTTCGGAAATACTAGCTAGAAATCTTCAGTCATTGCAGTCTGGTGCTGTAGCCATAGAACAATTTGCAGAAATTGTTAGATGGGAAGCGAAAAAAATCGACGGAATAGTGGTTCCAAAAATGAACTTTGAGGACGTCCGTAAAATGAAACAGGATTTTGACACTCTATGTAAAAGATGGAGTTTGATGTATAGAAAAGGGCTAAAAGTTAATAGAGAACTTGGAAAACAACAATATGAAGATATTAAAAGTGAGGAACCGGATACTATATTACATAACACTAAATGAAATTATCCTATACTATGGGGTATGAAAAATAAAAGGAGAACGATTTTAGTTAGCCCTGTTCCCTATTTTATGTATTATGTACAAGGACATTCAGATATTGGATTAAATAAAAATTTTGAAAAGGTGCTTAATTAATTACATGGTGCACACCCCTCGAAAAATTTTATGGGTTCCTCTAAGATTCAGTTTCCTGTCGTAGCTTTAGTAGCTTGACAATAGCAACTAGCTTATTCAATATCGTACCAACTATAGTAAATTAATTAACAAAATCATATTTTAGAAATCATGGTATTTACAAAGAATTAAGTCATTTGAGTTTTCTAGTTTCGTGTCATTATAATATCTAACAAATGACAAATTCAAGAAATTATGAAGTTAATGATGTACGGTTATTTAATAGGAATTATTATGTTCACCACAACTATTAATGCTCAACAAATTAAAAGTAACACTATGACAAATCAAGAAATTGTAAAGAAGTTTTTAAACGGATTTAATAATTCTGCCAAATTTAAAGAATCTTTAGATTTATTAGCCGATGATTATAAATTTAAAAATCCTATGGTTGAATTAAATTCAAAAGTAGAATTTACAAAATTAGCACAAGAAATTGGAAAAGTAATAACTGGAATAGAAATTATCCATACATCTGAAAATGGCAATTGGGTAGCAACAGTTTATAATTTTAAATCATCTATTCCTGGATTAGAATCAAACATAGCTTCTGAATGGTTTAGACTTGAAAATGGAATAATAAAAGAATCACATTTGATTTATGATGCTTCTGAATGGAGAAAATTTTATGAGCAAATGGAAGAATAAAGTGAGAAACCAAAACCAATCAAAGTAAACTCTAGCAATAATCAGAATGAAAATCTCACAGCTTATAATTATGTTCTCATTATTAACTACGTCATTTTTTTGGGGTCAGAGTCCAGAATATCAGAAAAAGAAGGCGGAAAAAATCCAAATGAATTCGGTATTTACTAAAATAATTAATAGAGAGTTAAAAGCTACCATTGTCTATGAGGATAAAGATATTATTGCCTTTTTTCCTCTGCGACCTCAAGCACCTATTCATTTACTAATTGTTCCAAAAAAGGAAATACACACCATTAATGACGTTTCCGAAGAAGACACTTTATTACTTGGAAAACTATTTTTGGTTGCAAAAAAACTAGCGAAAGAACAAGGCATTTCTGAAACTGGCTACCGACTTTCCATAAATATTAATGAAGACGCAGGGCAATCTGTATTTCATTTGCACATGCATTTGTTAGGAGGTAAAAACTTAGGTCCTATGGTTACACAAGAATAATAAATACAATGTATTAAAAAACTTCAACTCGCCCAGAACATCTTTTAGTAAGTGATATCACTTGCTAAAACCCAAAATGGATAAACTTACTTTGCTTTGGTTATGAAAGTGTATTCTAAGTAAATCATGAAAAAGTACAAACGTACAAAAACGTTGGCAACAACCTAAAAAAACAAAAACGTTAAGGACACATGAAGAAAGGAATTATAATTCTTGGAAGTTCGAACAGCTATGGCGAAACAAGAAAAATTGTTTCGTTTGTCAGCGAAAAAACGAGCTATCAAGTTATCGATTTGAAAACAAAAAATATAGCGGAATTCGATTATGAATTCAAAAACAGAAATGACGATTTTCATCCATTAATTAAAGAAATTGTAAATACCTATGACGTCATAATATTTGCAACACCGGTATATTGGTATTCAATGAGCGGAATTATGAAAACATTTTTTGACAGAATTTCAGATTGTTTGGACATTGAAAAAGAAACAGGCAGAAAATTGAGAGGTTTAGAAATGGCAATTATCAGTTGCGGTACCGACAGAAAATTAAAGAATGGATTTCATATACCATTTATTGAAACTGCTAAATATCTTGGAATGAATTATAAGACAGATGTTCATGGTTGGATTGAAAATGGAGTAATACCAATTTCCGTAAAAGATAAGTTAGATACATTCATAAAATCAATAGTGTAATGGACTTACGAGCTTATTTAGATAGAATAGATTTTCACGACCCCGTAATAATTAATAGGAATGTTCTTTACGAACTTCAAAAAAAGCATCTTCTGAATATCCCATTCGAAAATTTAGATATTCATTATGGCAGAAAAATAAATCTTTCAGTAATGGACATTTATCAAAAAATAATTATTGATAAACGTGGCGGATTTTGCTATGAACTCAATGGACTGTTTCACCAATTGTTGATGAGAATCGGATTTAATGCAAAATTAATTTCAGCTAGAGTACATTCAGAAAACGGAAAATATAGTCCCGAATATGACCATTTAGCAATTATCGTAAATTTAGAAAATCAAGATTTTTTAGTTGATGTAGGTTTCGGAAAATTCTCCTTATTACCTTTAAGGTTAGAAACAGGCAAAAAGATTAAAGATAGTTTTGGACAATTTCAATTTAAAAAACATAATGCAGATTACTACCAAATAAACGAAATAAAGAATCAAGAATTAATTCCTCAATATATTTTTAATCTTAAAGAACGCGAGCTTTCAGAATTTGAAGAAAGGTGTATATTTCATCAAACAAGCGAACATTCACATTTTACAAAAAAGAAGCTAATCTCAATTGCACGGTTTGATGGGAGAATCACTCTTAATAATTCACAATTGAAAATCACTCGCTTGGAAATCGAGGAAGTAACAAATTTTGCAGAAAACCAGTTTGAAACTAAATTGAAGCAATATTTTGACATTGAAATCGGAATAGGAAGCTGCCAATAACTTAAATAATATCGTTAACAACAATTAAAATGACACAACTTGTAAGATAACATATTGAAGAAGTAATTAACCTTACTGATGAGGAATTTGATTTTAAAATAAAGTAGTTAAAGAAAAATTGTAGTGAAAAACTGTTCCTAAAATGTATATTGAAGATAGCGCAAGCTGTTGCTAAAAATTGTGTTCTTATATAATCCTAAAGTTAGTGTTTTTCTTGCATTATTTTAATACGTGAACATTACCCGACAATTGAGAAAAATAAATAACATGAAAATAAAAATAGCTGCTCTAAAACTTTTTTTCTGGTTTTACGGCAGTACAACTTTTGTCTTGTTCTTAATAATATTTTTTTTAATTCTACATAAAAATAACTATTCAGTGGAAACTACTGCTGTGTTTTTTCAAGATGTTGTAGTTACCATATTGACCAGTCCTTTATTTTATATAATAGCAACGATTCCATATCTTATTTTTTTACTGATAAAAAGTATTTTTTCCGACTATAAACGAAATAAAATTAAAGGCTTTTTAAAAGGTTCTCTTTTTAAGATAGTTATTCCTGTAGCTGCTTTTTTTATTGGAAATTTGGTACTGCAAAGCTATCGATTATCTGAAGTGTTAGACTATACTTGGGATACTACCGTAGAAAACAATTCCACCAGAGTAAATAATAATTATAGTATCGATAAAAAACAAAGAGGTATTCATGTATTCAATTTAAGTGGAAATACAGAAGACCTTGAACAACTTAAGACGAACAATTTTGAATGGATTACGCTTACGCCATTTATAAATCAAGGTAGATACAATAAACCATCGCTAAGATTAATCTCAGATGATAGCTATACCAATTTATTAAAACACTACAAGGCCATAAAGGAGGAGTGCGATAAATATGGAATAAAAATAATGTTAAAACCTCATATTTGGCTACAAAAAACGGGAAACGGAAAATGGCGATCTGATATTAAAATGGAAACTGAGCAAGAATGGAATACTTGGTTTGAAAATTACAATCAAATCATATTAAAGTATGCAAAACTTGCAGAAGATTTACAGCTAGAACAATTCTGTATAGGTACAGAATTAGAAACGACCGTTTATGAAAAACCTAATAAATGGAAAACCTTAATAAAAAAAGTTAAAGCAACCTACAAAGGAAAACTAACATATGCAGCCAATTGGGATAATGAGTACAAAGAAGTACCTTTCTGGGATGAGTTAGATTATATAGGCATACAAGCCTACTTTCCAATAAGTGCGAAAAACGACCCAACACTTTTAGAATTAGAAAACCATTGGAGAAAACATGCTGAAGCGATAGCGTTGGTTAGTTCAAAATTTAACAAACCAATACTTTTCACAGAATTAGGTTATAAGTCTATTCGAGGTACTTCTAAAAAACCATGGGAATGGAATGGCATAAATACTCTGTATTCAAAAATATCAAAAGGAGAACAACTCTTATGTTATCAAGCCTTTTTTAATACCATATGGAAAGAACCTTGGTTCCATGGTATTCATATCTGGGAATGGCAGAGTCGTGGTGCATCAAGTGGTAATAATACCAATTTTACAATTGAAGGTAAACCATCATTAAATCTTATTGCAAAATATTTTAAAGTTCATAAACAATAAAAGTGCTTTATTACTAAAGTTTTTTTATCGTAGAACAAAACAAATTAATGAGCTAAAAGCCGACAATACTAGAAGGTTCAATTTGATTAAACCAAAATTAACCGTCTTTCAAAATGTCAATCACTTCGTCCTTGTAACTAGCTCCAATTGGTATTTCCCATTCACCAATTTCAACATCTACCTTAGTAAACGCAGTAACTTTTGCTTTATTTACAATGAATGAGCGATGAATTCTTAAGAATTCTTTTGGCAATTTATGTTTAAAACTACTAATTGTATCCTTAGTAATAACAATTGTATCAACTAGATATACCTTAACATAATCCTTGATACTTTCTACATAAAAAATGTCTTTAAAATTTAGCTTAATAAATTTTCTATTTGAATTTACATACAAGTAATTATTTGCCACTTGTTCATCCTTTCTAATCAACTTTGTAGTCGAAATATTTGTGAGGTTCTTATATTTATTTATTGCTTTAAGAAAACGTACAAACGAAATGGGTTTTAACAAATAGTCAACCGCATCCAATTCATAACTCTCGGTTGCATAATTTCTATACGCCGTAGTAAAAATAACCTTAGGGGAATTTTGTAGTGATTTTACAAAGTTAATACCTGATAACAATGGCATTTCAATATCAAGAAAAACAAGGTCGATTTTAGCCGATTTAAGCACATCGAGAGCCTCTAATGGGTTCTGAAAAGTAGCAACAAGCTCAACACCAGGAATTTGTTCTAAATGTGATTTTATCACTTCAAGTGCCAAAGGCTCATCGTCGATAACTAAGCATCTTATTTCCATAATTTCATCCTAGTTCTAAACATAATTTCACTAAATAACCCTCCAAAGAATCCTCAACCATCAATCGATTTTTATTCGGATAATTTAGTTCCAATTGTCTCTCAAGGTTACGAGTACCTATCCCAGAATTGTTTGGGGTCATCCTTATCAGATTGGTTTTTGGTTTATTATTATAAACTTCAAAATTAAGTACATTATTTTCAACCGATAAAAACATATGTATTTTGGTGGTTCTAGCTTTTCCTATTGCCCCATGTTTAAATGCGTTTTCAATTATTGGTAATAACACTAATGGCGCAATACGAGTATTTAAATCGTCTACATTATGTTCAAAAACCAAATCTAGTTTATCACCGAAACGCAATGATTCCAAATCAATAAAGCCCTGTATTAATACTATTTCTTTTTTTATTGAAATGCTTGATACGTTGCTTTGATACAAGATGAAATCCAGTAATTCAGATAGTTTCAACACAATTTTTGGAGCCAAATCTGATTTCGTTAAGGTTAAGGCATACAAATTATTAAGTGTGTTAAATAAAAAATGAGGTTGAATCTGTGTTTTTAAAAATTTAAGCTCATTTAAAGCTTTTTCTTTTTGCAAAATCTCCATTTGATGTTTTTCCTCAAAACTATTTTTAATGGTTTTAAAAATTAACATGATAAATGCATAAATATATACTGATGGAAAGTATACCGAGAATAAATAGGCAGAATCAGAAAAAATCTCTCCTAAAGACTCCTGTACAAAATCCTCTCTAATAAATGGCTCAGCGAGATAGACAATACTTAATCTGCCTAAAGCCGAAAAGATATACACCAATAAGAACCCGGAAAGCGTAAATAAAAAATAATTCCTTTTGAAAAGCAGTTTTGGTATTTGATAATAATTGAAAATATACGCTGCCGTTACTTGTACAGGTAGCATTGAAATGTAAATAACTATCTGTGATTTAATCGAGTCCGAATTTAGACTTGAGAGTAGAGTAAAAACCATTAAAAAGAATATCCAGAATAATAGATGAGAAATAGTCCTGTTCTGAATAACCCTATCTACAATCGCTTTGTTCCATTTCATCAAAATTAAAGGTATCAAATAAAAACTTGTGACCTGTATAATTAGACCAATATTGGACAACGGCCCCCAGAAAGCCATTTAAACCTGAAATTTAGCATTTCCTTCTTAACTACATGTCTATATGGGGATATGTCTAGTTGGTCTATATTTTAAAAAAAGTAGTCATCAAGATTCTAATTTTGATTTCAAGTAAGCATCTAACTAACCTGCTGTCATTTGTCAAAAAAAACAATAATGAAAAATTTCGTAGCAACATTAACTCTATTAATTACATGCATCACGGCTGTAACATCTCAATCCTGCGAAGAACTATTAAATGCAGTCAAAAATAACAACAAAGTTAAAGTTGAAAACATCTTAAAAAATATACATCCGAATTGTATCCATGATAATATCCTACAGCCTAGATCACCCCTTGGAATGGCCTCATCGAATGGAAACCTAACAATTGGGAAGGCATTACTTAATGCCGGCGCAAATGTATCTTTTCGACATCACAATGATGCAAGTGCTTTAATGATTGCTGCACAAAACGGGCACTACGAATTTTCCAAATTATTAATAGATCAAGGGGCTTATATAAATACAAAAATCAGCAGAGATGGCACTCCACTTATGTCCGCGATAAAAGGTAAGAACATAGACCTGATACGGTTATTACTAAGATTAGGTGCTAATACCAATGTTAGTTTGGCTGGTGATGGTAACGCATTGATATTAGCAGCTCAGTCAGATAATTTAGAAATTTTAGAATTATTGGTATCATACGCAGCAGACGTTGATACTAGAACCATAGGAGATGGTACCGCATTGATTCAAGCCTCTAAAAGAGGAAATATCGTAATAGTAAAAGCCCTTATTAAACTCGGAGCAGATGTTAATAAAAAAAGCCATGGTGATGGTAATCCTTTAATAGCTGCATCCAAAAGCAATCATTTAGAAATTGTAAAATTTCTAGTGGATTCCGGGGCAAACATAAATGTACATGTACTCGGAGATGAAACACCTCTTATTGGTGCAGCATGGAACGGGAATTTAAGTATTGTAAAATACTTAATAGATAATGGCGCGGATATTAATATGTCGGTCAGAGATAATTATTCAATACTTTCTGAAAAAAGGAATGCTCTAAAAATGGCAAAACGAGGCAACCATAAAGAGGTAATAACTTACCTAATTTCTAAGGGTGCTAATTAAAGAAATAATCAAAAAATCATACTATCATGAAAAAATTTATCACAATTTTAGTACCAGTACTTGTTCTTGTTCTTGTAATCTGTTTCCATTTATTTAAACCAGTTGTAACATACAACATAGGAAGGGAAAAACTTATAGATTTAAGGCATTTAAAACCAAATACTTATCACAGCCAATCTATTAAAAAGAAAGCCGATAGCTTGTTGAAAGCAGAATTTAAAAAGCTAAAAACACCTGCTTTATCAGCTTCCATTGGAATTAATGACAATCTTACTTGGTCAAATATCATTGGATATGCTGATATTAATCATCGAGTCAGTGCAGATTCTCTTACTCAATTTAGGATTGGAAGTACATCAAAAGCGTTGACCTCAATAGGTTTAGGTGTTTTAATTCAAGATAAAAAACTTAAGCCACAATCTTTAGTCAAGGACTTCGTTACGTACGCCGGTAATGAATTGTCCGAACTAACATTGGAGCAAATAGCTTCTCACACATCAGGAATTAGAAATTATGACACGTGCTTATGCTTCCCCATTTGGGAATATTACAATGATCATGAATTTAATTCAATAGAAGAAAGCGTATCTATTTTCAATAACGACAAGTTGCTTTTTAAACCAGGTTCAGATTTTAGTTATAGCTCATACAACTATACGTTATTAAGCGGTATGATGGAAAAAGCATCAAACAAAGAATTTCTTACTTTCATGGAGGAAAAAGTGTTTAATCCTTTATCCATGTCTCAAACTTCAGCGGACAAAAAGAATCAAAATAAAGAGAATATTGCCAAATTTTACGATTTAGACGATAAAGGGAACATTAAAGAATCATTCGAAGTAAATAATAGTATCAAATGGGCCGGAGGAGGATTTCTTTCAACAACAAACGATTTGGTAAAATTAGGAAACGCAGTTTTAAATAACAGACTGTTAGATTCAGAAACAACTGCTAGATTATTTGAGCCTGTAAAACTTAATTCTGGAGAAATAAATAAAGAAAATTACGGTATGGGATGGAGAAGCAGCATGTATAAGAATATCCATTTAGATGGGCATGATGTCCTTATTCTTCATCACGGAGGGGTGGCTATGGGTTCAACTGCGATGCTACTTCTGATCCCGGAATATAATTTAACCGTGGCGGTAACAATGAATAGAAACGCAACATCCCAAGAAACAAAAAATATCTTCTTTGAACTTCCTCATAAAATAGCAAGATTGTTTATTAACTATGACAAAACTAATCTCACACTTTAACTAATACTAATACCAAAGAATGTAAACATCTAAACCTAATGTAAGCTTAGGCTTACGTTCTGGCAAGCTGACTAAACGAAAACTGATATGTACATAAACATAGAAACGGAAAGGTTAACAATAAGACCAATAAATTTGAAGGATGCCGAATTCATAATTGATTTGGTTAATTCTGAAGGTTGGCTGAAATTTATTGGAGATAGAAATGTCTCTGATAAAAATGATGCCGAAAAATACATCCAAAAGATACTTGATAATAATCATTTTTATTATAACGTTTTTGAATTGAAAAGACCAAAAAAGACTATTGGTATAGTTACTTTACTCGAAAGAGAAAATGAAATATTTCCTGATATTGGATTTGCTCTTATACCTTATTTTGGAAGTAATGGATATACATTGGAAGCAACCAAAGCTTATCTTGACGAAATAAAAAAGATAAATAAATACGATAATATAATTGCTATTACAATACCTGAAAATCAAAAGTCAATTAATTTATTGGAAAAACTCGGACTGAGATATGGAGGTAATTACAAAAAAGGAAATGAAAACTTATCATACTTTTCCTTAAAGAAAATTAAAGAAGCAAAAACATAACAATCTATATGAATTATCTTTTTTTACTTAACCAAATAAAAAATATATGCAAGAACTGTTATAGAAAGAATGGAAAAAAAAGAGTTTATTTTGACATTCTTTATCTCATTTAAAGTTCACAAATCGACTATACGGGGGAAAATTTTTAGCAAATACTAGACGTATATCATACCAAATTCAGAGATAAAATGAATTTAATCTTAAATAAATTCTACATAAGAATGCTTTTAATTCTTTATATTTAATTCAAGACATTAGTTATTGAACTTTTTTTAAAATGATTGTCGATAATAAATCGACAACAGAAAAGATAAATAAACATCACTTATCTATACTATCAGAACAGACCATTTAATAATTTGTTAAAAAAAAAATCTAAAACATTTTCTAACAGTTGAAAAAAATCCATACTAATTTTGATTTACAAATTTCTTTCGTCCAACTATAATAAAAAGTATCAAATTATGAAGCAATAGAAAACATACTCGCAAATGTTTTGCTTGGATATTTACTAGATAAATTTTAAATAATAATAAATCAAAAAATAGTAATAATTTAAACCATATTTTAGAATTAGAGATTGCCAACAAAACTATTAAAGAGATTATCTAAGTTGTTGAACTTATAGAAAAATCCATAAACAATCACGAAGACATATAAAAAACATTTTTCAAATCAACAGTAACCGGACTATTATCTAAATTTGTTTCCATTAAATCTTTCATATACGCCCACCATTTTTTACAAATATCCGTGTGTGCTATTGCATGCCAATTTCCGTTTGAACCTACCTCCACATAACCAAAAAGTATATGTGTTTCTTCATCAAAAAAGATACTATAATTTTTAACCCCTTGTTCTTTCAAAAGAATTTCAAGCTCAGGCCATATTTGATTATGTCTTTTAGTATATTCCGCAATCTTATCGGGATAAATCTTCATTTTGAACCCTTTTCGAATCATATTTATTTAACTATTATTAGCCCTTCAGGAGCATCTATTTCTGTTTTAATGGTGCCATCTGAATCATTTCGATGGATTACCTTTAATATTCCAAATTTTGTTGGAAAACGACCATTTACCCATTCCAGATCACCCAAATTTGGTTCTATTTTCACTTTATTTCCACCATCCATAACTTGGATGCCTAAAACATGCTGGCTCAACCATGAAGTAGGACCGCTAGCCCAACCATGACATAAGCTATGGCGATAGCCAACATAACAATATTCACCAAAATCTCCGTGAATATCATAATTTGTCGGCGGAACTAATTCGTCTATACGTCCACTATTTGTTATATCTAGCACATCAAAATCTTCCCAAAAGGTAGTCGCTCCTAAATCCAACATTCCACCCCAATAATCACGTATAACTCTAAGGGCACCTTCGTAATCATTGGCCTTGGCCATAGCTTCCAAAATATAGTAACCATAAAAAGTGGACATGCGCTGTACCCCATCTTTAATCAATACCTCATTTGCTTTTTTGGCGTCCTGTAAATCGGCAAGTGCCATTAACGCAACCGCCTGTTTTGTAGTATTATCTTCAGGTTTATGCTTTTTAAGCTGATTTGCTACTTTCTGATATTTCTTTTGAAAAGTACTATTACCTAAAGCTTCCATCATTTCAGCCCCTGCCTCAAAAGTCATAACCATCATTGCTTGAAGCCCTGCATGTATAGCTTCTGGTTTTTCACTGGTAGGCCAATCTAAAAATCGATTGCCATTTAAAATCTCTTTGTTGTCTTTATCAATAAAAGTACTTAATTGATCCAGTAAACCTACCATATAAGATTCTTGTTCCTTTAAATAAGCAAGGTTTCCGTGGTAATCATATATGTTCTTATGAATAAGCAACCACCACATAGAATATGAACTTATGCCGTTCATCCATTGCGGCAACGGATGCTGGTCCCTTGCCAAATCTAAGCTCTTACCTACAATTTCATGATTACCGAAAACAGTATTAATCGTCATCACTTCAGGGTGCATGTCACCGACCCAAACCAAACGATCACGTTTAATTCCATCCCACAAATAATTCTGCATATTTAGATGCACCGTATAGGCACCTGTAAGCCAGATTTGATTTAAACGTTCATCATTACTTTCAAAACTTCCCAAATAAGGTATGTCTCTATAAATAAATGCTGCATCTATAGATTTTATAGGAGCATCTTCGTTTGCCTCCACAACATCTACCCGTAAAAATCTGAAACCGGTTTCCCCTACCTCCACACTCCCCAACCAAGGAACTTCAATAATAAAATCACGTAATGAATGCTCGTTGGTAGCATTTTGTTCTCCTCCGATTTCAGACATGGCCTCACCTACAGATTCTCCAAAACGAAGACGCAACTTAAGAGGAGTTTTACTTTCACGTATACCCATTGAAATTTTCACACCTCCATGAATCTCCTTTCCATAATCCAATAAAATACCTGGTTTTTCATCCGTAGTACTTACAAAACGAAATAGATTTTCGTCATTAACAGCAACCTGTCCGTTTCCTTTTTCAAGCAGTCTTTCTGAATTTAGAATTGATTCTCCTAAATCATCGGATTGCCAAACAATACGCTGCGGCGTAAGGTATGTCTTGACCATTTCCGAAGCCCTTGCAGCCTTTACATACTCAGGACCAAATACAGGTGGTAACTGTGCATACGTAACATTTACAAAAAGTAGGAGATATAAAATTAAGCGTAGTTTTTTCATTTTTAAAGAGTGAGTTGAAATAAATAAATCAGGATTGTAAAAACTGAATATTGTCAAAAATAAAACTTGAAAAAGGGTTATCTATCCTGCACAGTACTGTTAAAACAGAATTTTTGGTCAGACAATATAAACTAACTCTAGACCACATAGTACAGGATACTTTTAGAAATAATGCCAATTATCTTGCCTAAAAATGTAACACTCTTCTTCAACATTAAATCATAGAACACCAATGAAAATTCAATTTACCATCCTATTGATTTCCATACTAACTTTTGGTAACCCCTATTCACAGAAAGCAGGGTCTGCCACTATTTCTATTCATGAAACAAGAGTTGAGTATCTTGAAAATCCAGAAGGAATTGATATACCACATCCTAGATTTAGTTGGATTTTAAAGGGAGAAGGACGAAATAGATCTCAATCTGCATATCAAATTATTGTTACCTCTTCCTTAGAAAAATTTATAAAAAATGAAGTGGATATTTGGGATAGCGGAAAAGTAAATTCTAACGACACCAATCAAATAGAGTATGATGGAATTCCTTTAAAATCAGATTCTAAGTATTACTGGAAGGTTAAAATTTGGGACGAATCCGGGCGTATTTCAGAATGGAGCGCACCCGCACATTGGTCTATGGGGCTCCTAAATTTCTCTAATTGGAAAGGGCTTTTCATTGGTCATGACGTAGGTTACAACAAAGCAGATAAATATGATAGTTTGTATTTACCTCCTGCTAGATACCTCCGTAAATCTTTTAAGTTGAACAAGAAAATAAAAAAGGCAACTGCCTACACCTCCGCCTTGGGTCTTTATGAACTGAGATTGAATGGTAATAAAGTTGGTGAGGATTATTTCTTACCGGGATGGACGGATTACAACAAAAGACTTTATTACCAAACTTTTGATATTACAGATAAACTTCATGAAGGCGAGAACGTAATTGGGGCAATTGTTGCCGATGGATGGTACGCAGGTTATATTGGTTATGCCCTTCTTGTTCATTTAGATAAAGTGAGAGAATTCTACGGAGTGAATCCTTCTTTTATGGGGCAAATACATCTAGAATATGAAGATGGTTCCACAGAGATTATTGCTTCTGATAAATCATGGAAATCAAATGAAGGTGCTATTCGCGAAGCAGATATCATCATGGGTGAAACATATGATGCTAGATTAGAAAATTCAGGTTGGGACGCGCCCAATTATGATGACAGTGATTGGAAAAATCCAAAAATATATACGTATCCAAATGGCAAATTAGAAGCCCATCCCGGTACAAAGGTGAAGATTGTAGAACAGTTAAAACCAGTTGAAATGACAGAACCATCTCCTGGAACTTATGTTTTTAATCTCGGAAAAAACATCGCCGGTAATGTTGAGCTTAAAGTAAAAGGTTCAAAAGGAACTAAAGTACGACTACGATTTGGAGAAATATTGAAAAGTGATGGTCATATTCAGACTGAAAACCTCAGAAAGGCAAGAGCCACCGACACCTATATTCTTAATGGAAATAGCGAAGAGACTTGGCAACCAAAGTTTACCTATCATGGTTTTCAGTATGTAGAAGTAACGGGGTACCCAGGGATACCCACTTTAGATGCCATTACCGGACTTGTCCTAAGTTCCATTGAGACTAATGCTAGTACGTTCAATTCATCAAACGCAATGAACAATACTTTGTTCAAAAATATAAAGACAACTCAAAGTGCCAATTTCTTTGAAATACCTACAGATTGCCCACAAAGAGATGAACGTCTAGGCTGGACGGGAGATGCCCAAATCTATATGCGCTCCGCTACCTATAATTCTGATGTGGCTGCTTTTATGACCAAGTTTTTGGTGGACTTGGATGATGCACAGCGTTGGTATGGAGCCTACCCCAACTTTGCACCTTTTCCTTATTCAAGACCCAATCAGTATGCGCCCGCTTGGATGGATGTAGGGATTATTATTCCACATAACATGTATAAGGTTTATAATGATACCCGTGCCTTGGATTTCATGTATGAAGGCATGGAAAAATTTATGGAGTTTCAAGAAGATGCTAGTACTGATTATTTACGTCCGGGTGGAGGTAACAATTGGGGAGATTGGCTTGCCGTTAACGAAGAAACGAGCCATGATTTTATAGGTGCATCTTTTTATGGATACGACGCTAAATTAATGGCTGAAATGGCCGAGGTATTAGGAAAGACTAAGGACGCCACTAAATATAAAAACCTATTTAAAAATATTAAAAAAGCTTTTGCAAAAAAGTATATTTTGGAAAACGGACAAACCACAGAAGATACACAAACCACGTATGCTCTTGCTTTATATTTTGATTTATACCCAGATGATTTAGCAAAAAAAGGAGCTGCTAGGCTGGCCGAAAAAATAGAAAAAAACGGATACAAGTTTGCTACCGGGTTTCTAGGCACTAAGCATGTTATGTTGGCCTTATCCAAATATGGTTATAATGATATTTCCTATAAAATCTTCCAACAGACTGAATATCCAAGCTGGGGATATTCCGTAGAAAACGGAAGCACATCAATCTGGGAACGTTGGAACAGTTATACAAAAGATGATTCTGAAAACTCAGACCTTAATGCAAAAATGAACTCCTTTAGCCATTATGCGTTTGGTTCCGTTGCAGAATGGATGTTTCAGCATGCGGTTGGAATCGATACCGAGGATTCTGGATATAGAAATATTATTATAAAGCCCGCCATTACCAAAGAAATGAATTTTATAGAGGGTAGTTACAAAAGCATTAATGGCACCATAGCATCTGCTTGGAACTGGAAAGGAAATAATTTGCTGATGAATATAGAAATTCCTGTGAATACGAAAGCCAAGGTTACTATTCCAACATCAAAAGTAGCTAATATCAAAGAAGAGAATAAAAGTATTTCCAAACATCCATCTATTAAGGTTTTAGAATCTAATGACAATGAAACTATTCTTGAGGTTGGTTCTGGGGTATATACTTTTAGTATAAAAATGTAAGACACCATTTACACTAGTATAATTCAACTTTAAATAGAGTTTAATTCTCTTTAGGAAAATTCATCTATAAAATAAAAAACTCTTATGAAAAATAAATTTCAAAAAGTATTTATTAAATATTCACTATTGCTATGCATACTTCTAGTGGCTTCTTGCAATAGCCAGAAAAAAGATAAGGCAGCAGAATCTCAAGATACCAGCCGCCCTAGCGTTCTGATAATCTTAACCGATCAGTGGCGTGCCCAAGCTACAAGCTATGCAGGCGACCCTAATATTAGCACACCCAATCTAGATGAATTAGCAGCCTCAAGTGTTAACTTTAAAAATGCGGTTTCTGGCATGCCAGTTTGCTCTCCTTTCAGAGCATCGTTAATTACCGGACAACGCCCGTTGACACATGGAGTCTTTATGAACGATGTACAATTAGATACCAACGCGGTGACTATTGCCAAAGTGTTCAGCAAAGAAGGGTATGATACCGGTTATATTGGCAAATGGCATTTAGATGGACATGGAAGGTTACAGAATGTTGCTCCTGGTAAAAGAAGACAAGGGTTTAAATTCTGGAAAGGCAATGAATGCACACATGATTATAATAAATCCGTATACTATGACAATAATGACCCAGACCGTAAGATATGGGGCGGCTATGATACTTTTGAACAGACAGATGCTGCCATCGAATATATTAATAATAGAAAAAGGGCAGAGAAACCTTATATGATGATTCTTTCGTATGGTACTCCTCACGCACCATACCATACAGCTCCATTGAAGTATAGAAATCAATTTGACCCAGAGAAAATTAAACTTCGTTTAAATGTGCCAGATAGCCTTAAGACTCAACTAAAAAAAGATTTAGCTGGTTATTATGCTCATATTGCCGCATTAGATGACATGATAGGTAAACTAATTACTAATCTTAAAAATTCTAGAGAATTTGAAAACACCATTATTGTATTTACCTCTGACCACGGTGATCTCTTAGGTTCTCATGGCGCTTATAAAAAACAGCAGCCTTATGAAGAATCCGCAAGGGTTCCTATGTTATACCATATACCTAAAAGGTTTAAAATAGCTTCAGGAGAACGGGATGCATTGATGAATTCTGAAGATATAATGCCTACTCTTTTAAGCTTGTGCAACATTGAGATACCAAATACGGTAGAGGGCTTAGATTATAAATCCTATATGGAGGGAAAAGAAGAAATAGGAGAGGTAACACTTTTGACCTGCGTACAACCATTTGGACAATGGAACAAAGTACAACATAATGCTATGGAATATAGGGCTGTTAAAACTCTACAATATACATATGCAAGAAATTTAACTGGTCCATGGTTACTTTTTGATAATATAAACGACCCTTATCAATTAAATAATTTAGTCGGCAATGAAGGAGCTGCTGTTGTTCAAGATGATTTAGAAAAACTTCTGTCAGAACGTTTAAAAGCAACCGGAGATGAATTTCTACCTGGTTTAGAATATATAAAGAAATGGGGTTATCCAATCGACAAAACAGGAACGGTACCTTACACAAATTAACTGTTTCTAATTTAATAGGATTAAAACAAAGGGCAGCTTGAAAGAGTTGCCCTTTGTTTTTTTAACAATTAAGAAAATCTAAACAGCATTAGATGACAGGATAGCACAGGATGCAAATTCTTAAAAACCCAACTAAAATTGTGATTTCATATGTACTTCAATTTTTTATCGAAAACTGAAGAATGGCATTAAGCATTTTGAAAAAAATCAGAAAACAAACCCTATGAAAACCTTCAATTTACTACTAGTTATATTTTTATCTATTCACTTCGGTAATGCCCAAAATATAAACCCTAAAGAAGTCAAAGATGTCATGAAAAAAGTGGCAGATTGGCAAATGGACCATATCAATGACAGTTATAGCAACAAAAAGCCTCATCATCCATTGCATTGGACAAATGCAGCTCTTTATGTAGGTATGAGCAAATGGGCAGAAATGGCTGATGATGATACTTACTACAACTGGTTGAAAGGAATCGGAAATCAAAATAACTGGCAACTTCACGAACGAAAATATCATGCGGATGATCACGCTGTTGGCCGTATGTATGCAGCATTATATAGAAAATATGAGCAAGAAGAGATGTTGGAACCTACCAAGGAACAATTTAGCTTTCTAATGCACCATCCCGCTAAGACCAAACTCGATTGGGCTACACCATATCACCAAGATCGCTGGAATTGGTGTGATGCTCTTTTTATGTCACCCCCCGTTTGGGCAGACCTTTATAGCATAACCGGAGAACAGAAATATTTAGATTTCATGTTTAAAGAATACAAAGCCACTACAGAATACTTATTTGATAAAAAAGAAAACTTATACTATAGGGATGAAAGGTTTAAAGACAAATTTGATAAAGGAACCAAAATATTTTGGGGCCGTGGAAATGGTTGGGTCTACGCCGGTTTGGCCGATATTCTATCGAACTTAAAGCCACAAACCAAAGAATATGAATACTTCTTGGATATTTATAAAAAAATGTCCGAGAAGCTTATTGAAATACAAACACCAAAAGGACATTGGGCTATGAGTTTATTAGGTCAAGAATTTTATCCTACCCCAGAAACCAGTGGATCTTCCTTTTTTATATACGGTCTAACCTGGGGCATCAATAACGAAATATTAAAAGGTCGCAACTATAAAAAAGCCGTAGTGAACGGATGGAACGCCATGACCAGTTATGTTGATGAAAATGGTATGCTGGGTTATGTTCAGCCAATTGGCGCAGCTCCTGGAAATGCAAGTGCAGACAAAACTGAAGTATACGGTACTGGTGCCTTCTTAAGCGCTGGTTCCGAAATCTACAAAATGGTGAACGATAATTGAAATAGGCAACCTAAATAAATCGGCATATATGAAACGAAAATATTTTTTACAACCCTCTAGTTTAAGAACCGCTGGTCATACGCTATAAATGGGACCATGGGTATAGGTAAATTGGACCAATGAACGTTTAAAAATGACCTACGACCGTCACTTTCCATGGGAGTAGGTTTCTTACGGGTACATTAACAACTTTATCTGCCTCACAAATGGTTTGACTTCCATCCGTTAGACAATATAAAAACAAGACACTATAGGGCAAATAATTTAAATGATGTTACTTCGGTGGCACTACAAACAAACAATTAATCTATGATGCCCTCTACAGGTTGTGCCATTAAAAGTGGAGAATTGCCAAAGACCATTCAGGCGTATTTGACATGCGTTAACTATGTTGGTTGCGAAATAGAAAGACCGTTAGGCGGACTTAATGCTAGATAAAAAGAATGAAGCCTCTTGAGCGGTTACTAAATTGCAAATAAATAATTACACTGTCAAATCAAAGCACTTTAGATACATCCTATACGAAGATGGGTCGAAAGAATTCTATAATCATAAAGATGACCTCAACGAGTTTACCTATGAAGCTAAAAACCCGATGTAGACTGAAGTAATTGAACAGTTGAAAATATATATTTTAAAAATAAAATCAACTTGGCACCTGAATTCATTTTATACATTTCAGCCTTATTTTGAAGAAAATAAAGTCAGGACCAGCGGTTCGGATGGTAGTCCAATAAAGGTTATTGGAGCATTTCAATAGAAAAATCTATATCTTATTCTTATAAAATATAGTGCAATTAGTATATTTTTTTTCAGGTTTAAGATTTAAATTTCAATGAAATGAAATAATATCTCTAGTGAAACCAATTCGTTGATAACAACGAAAACTAACAGGATTAGGTAAAATTAATTTACAGTACAAAATCAACACTTTAAATTTTAAATGAACTTTAAACAATAAATAATTTGAGAACAACTATCCAACATTTTTCGTTTATACTTTTAATTAGTCTAATCACTTCTTTTTCGATAAAAAAAACAGAAATACTAAACTTAGTAACAGAATATAAAACCAACCCTATTGGTATTGATGTACAAAAACCTAGATTGAGCTGGCAATTGAATTCAGATGAAAAGAATGTAAAACAAACTGCTTATGAAATTCGAGTAGCAGATTCTAAGGAAAATTTAGAAAGTGATAAAAATCTAATCTGGTCTACTCTCAAAGTAGAAAGCGACCAATCCGTAAACGTGGTTTATAAAGGTCCCGCCCTTAACTCAATGCAGCGCGTATATTGGCAAGTACGTATTTGGGACGATAAGGACAGAGTATCCAAATGGAGTATACCTGCGTATTGGGAAATGGGCATTTTAGATAAAGCTTTATGGACTGCATCATACATTGCTATGAACGATATCACCACAGAAAAAAAATCGCACCCTTCTCAATATTTTAGAACGGAATTTAAAACTGAAAAAACAATCAACTCCGCTAAAGTTCAGATAACCTCTTTGGGCCTCTATGAACTATACCTAAATGGAGAAAAAGTGGGTAATGATCTCTTTACACCAGGCTACACCAGCTATAACAAAAGACTGCAATACCAAACATATGATGTTACACATATGCTGAAAGCGAACAATGCAATTGGTGCTTTAGTTGGAGACGGCTGGTACCGTGGAAATATTGGATGGAAGGGCGACTACGCCTTTTACGGAAAACAACTTGCGCTACTGGTTCAATTACACATTAATTATACTGACGGTACAACAGAAACCATTTTGACCAACGAAGACTGGAAAGCTTCATACGGCCCTATTTTAGAATCGGATATGTACAATGGCGAAAAATACGATGCACGCTTAGAAATGGACGGTTGGGCCAAAACCGGATTTGATGACAACTCATGGAAAAAAGTTGAAATCTTGAAACATTCCAAGGACATTCTCGTAGCTCCACAAGGACCTCCCGTAAAAGCAATCGAAGAAATCAAGCCTAAAAAACTAATTACGACACCCAAAGGTGAAATTGTATTAGACCTGGGACAAAATATTGTAGGATGGGCCCGAATGAAAGTAAAAGGTAAAAAAGGTGACCAGGTTAGTTTAAAATTTGCTGAAGTTTTAGATAAAGATGGAAACTTTTACACCACTAATCTACGTGCTGCCAAAGCAACGGATATTTACACGTTAAAGGGGGGAGGCGAAGAAGTGTTTGAACCACATTTTACCTCTCATGGTTTTCGATTCATACAGGTCATAGGTTATCCCGGCACCTTAAGTCTGAACGATATTACAGGAATAGTGATTCATTCAGCAATTAGCCCTACCGGTAGTTTCGTAACATCAGACCCTATGATAAATCAACTACAAAGCAACATTCAATGGGGGCAAAAAGATAACTTTTTAGACATCCCAACAGATTGTCCACAACGTGATGAACGAGCAGGTTGGACAGGTGACGCACAAGTATTTAGTATGACCGCTGCTTATAATTTTGATGTTGCATCTTTTTATACCAAATGGCTTAAAGATTTGGCTTTAGACCAACACGAGAACGGATCTGTAACCAATGTTGTTCCGGACATTCTTACTGGTGGTGAAGGAGTAAGCGCCAAAGGAGGTGCTACAGGATGGGCAGATGCTGCAGTAATCATACCATGGACGGTTTATCAATCTTATGGGGACAAACGTATTTTAGAAGAGCAATATGACAGTATGAAAGGGTGGGTAGATTACATGTCCAAACAGTCAGGTAATGATTATCTTTGGAACGATCCTAAGCACTGGCATTGGGGAGATTGGTTAGCATACAATGCCGATAAACCGGACTACAACGGGTCGGTGACCGAGAAAGATTTAATTGCAACGGCTTACGCCTATTATTCCACTACACTTTTACATAAAATAGCTGTCATCATTGGAAAAACTGAAGATGTTGAAAAATATGAAAGTTTGGCTAAGAACATAAAGACAGCTTTTATAAAAGAATATACCACCCCTAATGGCCGCTTAGTATCACATACACAAACAGCCTATGCAATGGCTCTTAGTTTTGATCTAATTCCTAAAAATCTAATCGAAAAATCGGCCGCATATTATGCAGCTGATATAGAGAAATTTGGACATTTAACAACTGGGTTTTTAGGAACTCCTTTACTGTGTACTACACTCTCAAAAATAGGTAGGGATGATTTGGCTTTTATGCTATTAAATAGAAAAGAGTTCCCATCTTGGTTATACCCTATAACAATGGGTGCTACAACTATTTGGGAACGTTGGGACACGCAAAAACCAGACGGAACAATCATTGAAGGGATGAATAGTTTTAACCATTATTCGTACGGAGCTATTGGTGAATGGCTTTATACACATGTAGGTGGGTTAAGGATTGACCCCGAAAACCCGGGATATAAGCATATTATATTTGACCCGCACCCAGGAGGTGGACTAACTTCAGCAAATACAGAATTTTTATCCCTTTATGGAAAGATAAAATCTAACTGGAAAATCATAGACAGAACATTTCAATATGAAGTAACGGTTCCCCCAAATACCACAGCGACGGTAACATTACCAAATGCCAAAGCTGATGAAGTTTTACTTAATGATGCTAAATTGAAAAATGAATTTCATAAAATAATGAAGCAAACAGATGACGGTGTACAATTAAAATTAGGATCAGGCACCTATAAATTTTCGTATCCTCAAAAAAGTTGAAATAGTAGCAACAAATTAATTTGATAAAAAAAGCCTTAATCAACGATTAGGGCTTTTCCATGAGTATGCGCTACTATATAATTAAAAATTCATTTTTTTTAATTCTTCAACTGCATGGTTCGCAGCTCTAGCCGTTAAAGCCATATAGGTCAATGATGGGTTCTGGCACCCTGTAGAAGTCATACAAGCACCATCTGTTACGTACACATTAGGTACTTCATGTAACTGATTGTATTTATTCAGTACAGACGTTTTATTATCTTTCCCCATTCTAGCGGTTCCCATTTCATGAATTCCACCTCCCATAAATGAAGCTCTTTGGTTTGCCCTTACCTCTTTAAACCCAGCATTTTCGAGCATTTCTTGGGATTGTTCTATCCAATCTTTTTTCATTAGTTTCTCATTCTCCTTAAACTCGGCATCAAAAACTATTGTTGGTAAGCCAAAGGAATCTAGCTTATCATAATTAAGATACATATGATTCTCGTGATAAGGTAAAACTTCTCCAAAACCACCGAGATTAATACGCCATCCTCCCGGTTTCAATATTTCTTCTTTAAATTTTTCCCCATATGCATATTCGGGTATAACGGTACTATAATCAGTACGACCTGCACCACCCTGATAACCATATCCTCTTATGAAATCAACATTTTTAGAAGACCCATTTATATTCCTAAATCTAGGAATATAGAATCCATTTGGTCTTCTTCCTTTATAATATTTATCATCATATCCGTCTATTTTGCCACTGGCACCGCCACCAAGTTGGTGATCCATAATATTATGTCCCAATTCACCACTGGCATTACCCATTCCGTTAGGAAAAACATCAGATTTCGACTGCATTAAAATAGCCGTAGAAGCCATTGATGAAGCACACAGAAAGATAATTTTTGATTTAAACTCCATCACTTCCTTAGTATTCGCATCTATAATTTTAACACCTATAGCTCTTTTTTTTTCTTTATCATACAAAACCTCACATACAATAGAATCCGGTCTAATAGTCATATTACCAGTAGCTTCCGCCATTGGCAATGTGGACGAGTTTGAACTGAAATAGGCTCCATAAGGGCAACCACGTTTACATCTATTTCTATTCTGACAAGTGCTCCTTCCTGCACCTGGTTTTGTACCTTCGGTAATATGAGCCACTCTACCTATAGTCAAAACTCGATCCTCATAATTTTCTGATATACCTTTCTTTAAATGTTCTTCTACACAATTTAATTCCATTGGTTTCAGAAACACACTGTCGGGCAATTGAGTCAAGCCCAATGCTTCTCCACTAACACCAATATGCTTTTCTACATATGCATACCATGGCTCTATATCTTTATACCGTATAGGCCAATCTACACCAATGCCGTCTTTAGCATTGGCTTCAAAATCAAGATTGGACCAACGATAGGTTTGTTTTCCCCAAATCAAAGATCTCCCCCCTACTTGTGTACCCCTAATCCAGTCAAAACGTTTTACTTCATCATAGTCGAATTTTGAATCGTCATTAAAAAAATGCCGTGTTGTTTCATCAAATCCCCAACGGGATTGTTTAGGGTACATTGCTTTAACTTTTTCAGGAGTCACTCCTGCGTTTGGCAAGTCCCATGGGTCAAGGTTCATTGTCAGATAATCCAGAACATGCTTTACCATTCTTCCGCGTTCTAAAACAAGAGTTTTGAGTCCATTCTCACAAAGCTCTTTTGCAGCCCAACCACCACTAATTCCCGTTCCTACCACAATGGCATCAAAAGTATTTGTTGCTTCTATTGACATATTCTTTTATTAAGTTTTAAGAGTAAGCCCGGTCACAGTTTCGAAGGCACTATGACCGAGGTCATCCAATTATTCTTCAATTATTTTAATACTTGCGTAAAATCAAGTATTCAAAAGGCATTTAAAAATAGTGTTTAGAATATAATATTGTATCCTGTGCTATACTGATAAGGCATATTTAATATAAAAAGTATAACAACATTTTAAAATAATTGATATTACTTTATTGCCTTCGAAACAAATCCAGAATTACATAAAACAAATTTCAACTAATAATTTATTTAGTGCTTAATGTAACTGTTTCACTAGGCACATATCCTATTCTATATGCTTGAGCGATTACAATACTTGCCCTTGGAATTTCAAAAGGTTTTTGATAAATCGTCCATGAATTTGGAAGTTTGCCTTCCTTATCAATTATCTTATATCCTAACGAAGCTCCCTCTGTGAAACTATTCAGTGTAATTTTATGATTGATTAATTTTATTTCCGGATTCAAAGTTATTGGTTGAGTTTCTGCACCATTCCATAATTTAGTAATCAATTCTTTTTCCGGTAGATTGGGATCATCCCCTATTCCCTTTAACCACCGATCCATTTCTGCACTTAATTCTACCAATTTATCACTGTAGATAGGATCTTTAGCTAAATTATTTACTTCATAAGGGTCTATCTGTACATCATACAATTCTTCAACATCCTTAGATTCCCTGAACCAAAGTTCTTGTGAACTATCCAAATTTCCTTCATTGCGTAAACGCAATAATTCCTGCATGGCTGGTATTCTTTCCCTATATTCTACCGGTAAATAATAACCTTGTTCCGGTCTATAATTTCTAATATACTTAAATTGTTCATCGCGAACGGCACGAATAACATCAGTAAATCCATCAAAACGGTCAGCCGCGCCATGAATATATTTGCGTTCGTTTTCGGCCTTGTATTTTCCTAAAAATGCCTGTCCTTGCATATAGGAGGGAGGCTTAACCCCTATTAGGGATAAAAGTGTAGGTCCAAAATCTACAAAACTAAGTAACTCAGTAGCTTTAGTTCCTGCAAGCTGTTTTTTTGGAAACCTTATAATCATTGGCGTGTTTAAACCAGAATCGTAAATCAAACGCTTTTCCCTAGGTAAGGGTCCTCCATGGTCTCCGTAGAAAAAGATGATGGTGTTTTCTAGTAGTCCATCCTCCTCTAATTGCTTTAATACGGTTCCCACCTGCTTGTCCATTTCCGACACATTGTTGTATAGCTTCCACATATCCCTTTGTACTTTGGGAGTATTTGGAAGATATGGAGGAATATTAAAATCTGTATCTTTTGGCAAATGTATTGTCGTTTCCTCTTCTGTCATGCGATCTTCGCCCCATTTAAATGTTCTATCCCCCTCGTGATAATGCCTTGTTTCTATCTCCCTAAATCCGTAAGGCTCAAACAGCCCTGATTCGTGTGTTTCTGTATAATTGAATACTGAAAAGAACGGTTGATTTTCATCACGATTCCGCCAATGGGCATACGGACTACTTTCATCCCAGGCCGTTTTAGGAGCCTCAAATTGATAATCTTCCTTATAATTATTAGTGGTGTAATAACCGTTCAAACGAAGTAGTTCACTAATCATGCGGGCTTGCGGCGGCGGCACCGCCCCGTACGATGACAATCCAGTCACCTCAGTATAGGACGTAGTTCGCATATGGTTGGCCCCAATACTGGAAGGATACATCCCCATTATAATGGCAGACCTACTAGGAGCGCAAACTCCTGAAGTAGAATACAAGTTTGGGTATACCACACCTTCTGCGGACAACCGACTTAAATTAGGTGTCACAATAGTGGAATCGCCAAAAGACGGAATATAGGGTCCCATATCTTCGGTTACCAACCATAAAATATTAGGTAGTTTAGGTAGTTGAATTTCAGTTTTTGCGACTTCTTTTTTAGACTCTTTATTATTTACCTCACAAGACATTAGTATAAATAAAGGGAATAGCAAACTTATTACGTTTATTGCTGAAAAATAATTCTTCACCATATCATATTTTTTATTATAAAATAAGTCCAAAAATTTGTTTGACTTAAAAATCTTAGAATTCAATCTAAACTCTCTGCTATTTGATAAAATAGCTGTTGGAAAATTTTTTGGTACCTTTTGCCTTACCCTACAAGAAGCCGCTCATTCGAATCCCCCCCTAAAAAAAAAACGATAAACCCAACATTTTCAAAAGAATCGATATCGTAACCTAAGGCGTTATGGAAAACACGTCCCTTACCGTATTCGATAATCATTAGTACCGTTTCCTGTCCGCCCGTTAGAGCATTTTCACTTAAATACTTTCCTGTAGCCAATACCGTAATATTCTCGACCAGACCACGTAATTTAGCATAGTATTCATCAATACCGGTCATTCCCACTTTTAGCATATCCTTGGTTATTGGATAACCCATATTTTGAATAGTAATTGGAAAACGATGTTTTTCTCCATATGTACCTGCAGCTCCCTTACTTGTATTTATCACCCTTATGCCCAAATTATCATAATAAATATAGAGACCATCCTTTTCGGTTCTATTGCTCCCCCCCAAACCAATCATTTTAATATAAGCTTCCCATTCAGGAAAGGAATTGTTGGCTGCATGCACACTTACAAATCCGCCTCCATTTTTCACATAAGTATCGAATGCCTTTTGTGTTTCGATGGGCCATGGTGTAGCCATCCATCCAAAATTGAATTGCTACCAAGTCTCGCCATTCTTGACAACTTCTGCTATATTTCACTAAAAAAAATACCATCAAGATAATGTTCCACTTCAACTCCTTTAACTACAATACGGGCAAGATTCCATTCATATTTGTTAACTATTTTTTTAGTAGACTCGTCCAGTTTAAAATTATGGACATTTGCCGTGATTAAATCATATAATGAAGCTAAGGTTCGATTACGATTTGATAACCGTGTACCCTGCCATCTCTATATTCAGGATTGCTTTGGGCCCTAAACATCACACCTTAATTTGTTTCTTCACCCAAATGAGCCTCAAAAGCGAAAATAAAATCGAAATAAGATTCTCTTGTACACTGGAATGTATTTAGGGTGCCAGAAGTATATGTTCCTATAATTACACCATCTTCTAAATTAAATAGTGCCTTACCATTCTCTAATTCCCAACCATCAAGATTTTTGCCGTTGAATAATGGGACAAAATCACTTTTGGAGGTAATGAATAATATGATAATGAGGCTTAGATACAATAAGGTAATAAATAAGCTTTTCCTTTGTTTTTATATAAGTTTTAATTTAGAATTTACTATTGTAACATTGATTATCATTAAAGACCAAAGGCTATATTTAAAAAGAATTAACCACAAGTTTTATCTCATGTTTCCCAGATTCTAAACGGACAGAACCAAAAGCGACGTTTACTTTCTTTCCATTGTGCATTAGCTCTTTTCCAAATGATGGAGCAATTTCAAACTCTGCTACCATATTGGCAGGAATTTCAATTTTAAAAATCTGGAGCCTAGAGGTCTCATAGGTGTATGCTCCTTTTATAGTTCCTTTTATGGTAGGTACCTCTATACTCGAGTTTTTTAAGTTGCTCATCTGTGGTTTTATAATAGCGACCCCAAAGCCAGGTGTTTTTGGCTGAATACCCCAAAGTCCTCGTGGAATTACATTTGCAGGTACTGCGCCCCACGCATGGTTCCAGTCAAGATTGTTCTTATACTTTAAATCCCATGCTTCTAGGGTCATAGTAGATCCAACACGAATCATATTATACCAGCTTCTATCACTTTTGTCCGTTAGCAGTTCCAAAGCGTAATCTGCTGCTCCGGCGTTATAGAGACCGTCCATTAAGTATTGTGAACCATAAACACTACAAGCCATTCCTCTAGATTTTACATGTTCTACCACAGAGGGAATATGTTCCTCCGGCACCATATTAAAAGCTAAAGGCAGCATATTAGCATGTAAAGCAGCATGGTCCGTTCCAATTCCATCTACATAAACACCACGTTCTGAATCGAACATTTTTTCGTTGACAGCTTTTTTCGCTTTTAAGGCACGAAGTTCAAAATCCAATGCTTCGCCCGTTTTGCCTAAAACTTTTGCAAATTGGGACATAATCTTCATATTCTGGTAATAAAACGCATTAACTACAGTGTTATAGTCTTTAAATTCATAGCCATCACGTTCCCCTTTATTGGATGGGTCGCCTCCCCAACCCGCAGATGGCCAATCTACAATATCTCTAAACGTCTCCTTCATTTTTGGAGGGAACCCTAGGTTTTTCATTAATTCCGTCGTCATTTTAGTCGAGGTAATAAGACCGTCTTCGTTAGCGAGCTCATATAGGGTTTTATACTTCAACCGGTCATAGTACCTCTCAATAAGTTCTGTGTTGCCCGTATACATATAATCTGCATAAAACATAAGCGCTACATGCTGTTGCCATTCGGTTGGCCATGTTGGGTGTTCCATAAAATATTCTATGGTTTGCCTTGCAATGGCATATTCCCGATCGGTAGTATAATGACTTAGTTGATTTAAATACGCATCTGCTTCATACGGTATACGCTCTCGGTCCCCATCTACATAAAGACCGTTAAATGTTGTAGCCTTTATCGTGTATTTACAAATTTCCCATACCTGATTTAAAATATCATCAGAACTTTTGAAACTACTAGCGTCATCTTCCCAATAACTATGATGAGCCAGTAATGTAAAGTCTTCTGCTGTAACAGGTTCTTTAGCACCATCAACCTCCACATATCTAAACGGCATTAAAACAGAAAAATCTTTGGGAAGAGGTAGTGCCTTGCCAGGCAAAGTATTTCTCTTGTCTGGTTTTATTTGAAGTTGGTATTCCGTTTGATCCGGATTTACTTTAATCTTAATTTCCTGATACCTAATATGACTTTTTTCAAAAGGTTTTCTGTTGATGCTCTCACCTTCTAATTGTTCTCCTATTTTAAAGGTAAGTGTTCCTGAAGTTTTAGCCTTATATGTAAAATTGAGCGTTGCGAAAGCGGATTTTCCAAAATCTATAAAATAGGTGTTGCCTCTTTTTTCAAATATGACAGGTTTAATTTTATCTATTTGAAAACTGTTCGGTGTGGTTATCGTCGCCTTAGGGTTTCCCATTGTAAAAGACCGACTTTTAGAATATCGTGAAAGCCGATTGTCTTGATCCCAAATGCGTACTTTCCAGAAGTAGGTTTCTCCGTTTTTTAACGCTTTACCACCATGTTCTATTTCTGAAGATGCATTCGTTCGTATTTGCTTACTATCCCAGACATCGCCAATATTATTGTTTATATTTTCTTTAGATGAAGCAACCAACATTTGATAAGCCGATTGTGAAACCGCACCATCAGGCACCACCCATCCAAATTCTGGTTTAGGATCAATTACTGTAACCCCTTTCGTGTTCCGTATCCACTCCACTACCAAATCACTTGGCCCTTTAGAATAGTCATCGGAAAGCTCAAGTATAAGACTATTAGTTTTGTTGCGAAATGCCGATAATTTTTCTGCATATTTTGAATCTTTTGCCAGATTGCGAATCTCTTTGGGGTCTACTTCTAAATTGTAGAGTTCTTCAAAAGACTGGTCGTTGATGTAACGGAAGTATTTCCAATTTTTAGTACGGATTCCTTCACTTGGTGGTATATTCTCAAACTCCCAAATATGCTCGATTAATACGGTATCCCGTTCAAAATTGCTCTTGGATTTCTTTACTGTAGGCAAAAGGCTTTTACCATGCCATGCTTTGGGCTGATCAATACCGGCTAGGTCTAAAATGGTAGACGGAATATCTATATTCAAGGCCATAACATCACTATCCTTTTGCTTTTTCACCCGTGGATCATAGACAATTAAAGGCACCCGAACGGAATTATCATATAACAACCATTTACCAGCAAGCTGGCGCTCACCTAAGAAATAACCGTTATCTCCCATTAAAATAATAACTGTGTTCTCCGCAAGACCCCTCTTTTCTAGCTCGGCTCTAATTTTGGCAATCTCCCTATCTATACCAGAAATCATTCGATAATAGCCTTTTACACTATGTTGATATTTTTCAGGTGTATCGTATCTCCAAGTCCAACGCAACCGATTAAAACCATCTCGTACAAATTTAGGTTGAGCCTCAAAATATTTATCTTCTCCCAAATCCGCATCGGGCACATTAATGTTCTGCAGCAAAGCATCTGACTCCGTTTGCCAAAAATATTGGTCCTCCGCCCCATCATGAGCATGAGGAGCACTAAAACTTAAGGAAAGACAAAAAGGTTTATCTGTTTTTGCATCTGCAATAAAGTCTATCGCTTTCTGTCCTGTATACCGGGTTAAATGAACCGTGTCCTTAGCTAAAGTTTTATAGTAATAACCACGTCTGTCTTTATACTCATAATTGCGATCATACGACTCATATTCGTCAAATTGATTTTCTAGTTTTTCATAACGGACTCCATATTTACCATAAAAACCTGTAAAATATCCATTCTCTTTTAAAATTGAAGGATATGACTGCGCCATGTAAGACTCCCTTATATTCCCTGTTTGAAAATTAAAATTATGGGTGCGTTCATATAGACCTGTTAGAATGCTTGCTCTACTGGCAGCACAGATTGGAGTGGTAACCATGGCGTTTTTAAAATAGGTACCCTCTCTTGCCAATTTATCCATTTCAGTGGTAGAAATGAGTTTGTTACCTGCATAACCCAAGGCATCAAAACGTTGGTCATCCGTTAGAATAAAAATAATGTTAGGCTTCTTAACTTCTTGGTTTTCAACTCTCTTTTGTGCTTTTGATGAAAGTATACACACGCAGAAAAATATTCCCACTAAAATTCTTATCCTCATAAATTTGTTATTTATTAAGCCTAGTTAAACTGACTTTTCAATTCTGAGTTCAGCAGCTCACAAGTTCTAATTCAAACTTATACTATGTAAGAAAATCACCCATCCTGTTCTATCCTGAAAACACACATGAATTAATATTCTTCATCTAAACAATTCAATTACATTTGAGATTTTATATTTAATAAAATTAATAATGACAAAAAATATATTCTATTTTCCCGCGCTTACATTAGCTGTATTCTCTATTTATATTATTCTCATTTAAAAATATTAACTTTCCCTTACTTCTATTTAATACCTTTCGATTACAATTAATGAACTTCAAAATATTTAGACTATTAATTAAAGCAGGGCAGTACAGGATACTTTTACAATAACACTTATGTAATTTTATTTATGAAGAGTTGTTAACTTCAGTTGAGTTAGTTTAAATGAAAAAAGGGATGAAGATTAAATTTCATCCCTTTACTTTTTTCTTCCATTTATCTAATTAATATCTTTCCAACTTCTACTTTTTGCAGATTCAATAACTGCTTCACAAACTTTCTGTGTTTCAAGAGCATCTAAAAAGGTAGGTGAACAAGGCTCGCCTGTTTCTAGACTTTCCAGAAAGTCAGCTACTTGATGAACAAAAGAATGTTCATAACCTATACTTAAACCTGGCACCCACCATTTATCCATATAAGGCTGATCACCATCTGTAACATGAATTGAACGCCATCCTCTTACTATTGAATCGTCTCCATAATCATAATATTCAAGACGATTTAAATCATGTAAATCCCATCTTATAGAAGCATTCTCGCCATTAATCTCAAACGTATAAAGTGCCTTATGACCTCTTGCATATCTTGTAGATTCAAAAAGCCCCAATGAACCGTTGTTAAAGTGACAATGAAAGATACATGCATCATCAATATCGACCTTCTGAACTTTTCCGCTTGTTTGATGTACACGTTCTTTAATAAATGTTTCCGTTAATGCAGAAACATCTTTAATACCTCCATTTAGCCAAAGAGCAGTATCTATACAATGTGCCAAAAGATCTCCTGTAACTCCAGAACCAGCTGCGTCTGCATCTAAACGCCATAAACCTTCACCACCCTGAGGTAATTCTGGACTAATAGTCCAGTCTTGTAGAAAATTTGCACGGTAATGAAATATTCTGCCCAATTTTCCTGAATCTATAAGCTGTTTAGCCAAAGTAACTGCTGGTATACGGCGATAATTATACCATACGGTGTTCTTAACTTTTGCTTCTTCAATTGCTTTTACCATTTCTTCACCTTCCTCAAGAGTACGTGAAAGAGGCTTTTCGCACAATATCATTTTACCTGCTTTTGCTGCTGCAATTGCAATTTGAGCATGCATATCATTTGGGGTACATATATCAATAGCATCAATGTCATCTCGGGCAATGAGTGTTTTCCAATCTGTTTCCCAAGATTCGTAACCCCATTGAGAAGCAAAAGCTTTCACCTTACTTTCTGTACGGGAACAGACTGCTTTCAATACTGGGCGATATGCTAAATTGGGAAAAAAATTAGAAACTCGATTATACCCGTTTGAATGTGTTCTTCCCATAAATCCACATCCTATTAAGCCAATTCTAAGTTCTTTTTTATCTGCCATAATCTCAAGAAAATTTATAATTTTTAATGTTATTCCAATTACGAATATTAACCTCGTTTAATTCCAGCCATGTAATTCGGTTACTTTTATTAAAGTTGCTAAAATATCGTTCCAGGTCTTTTGTTCAGTCAATACAGCATTATCGAACATACAACCGTCCCAACAAATATGTTTGAAGGCTTTTGTAAGTATACCATTTTCATCTCTTAGCCAATATCCAGCATCATTTGCCACATCAAGCTTACCATTAGGGTCTGTCGCTAAACAATGACGACCGGTTTTATCATGAGATCCAGTACCATGAACGGTACCATCATTTTGTGCAACATGAAAATCTATCGTCCATGGTCGTAATGCATCTGTAACAGTTTTTAAACCAGCTTTTAATGTCTCTCGATCGTTCCAATCAAAATTCTGCGGAAGTATTCTATCTTGCGGCGCATTATAGCCCAATAAATACAGTAAGGTGTGCGACATATCTGCCTGAAAACCAATATTTGGTCTATTTACAGCTTCTAGTGTTTCTACCATGGCCTTCCAACTATGCATACCACCCCAACATATTTCACCTTCGGCAGCAAGTTTTTCATCAAAATCTGCTGCAACATCGCAAGCTTCTCTAAAAGTTTTTGCAATTAGCTCAGTATTCTTTACCGGATTCTTAGCCCATTCTTCTGGGCTAGAAGCAGAATCAATTCGTATTACCCCGTACGATCTTACACCATGTTCCCTTAAAATTTTTCCGAAACGGCAAGATTTTCGTACCATTTCGACAAAAGTCTTACGATCATTTTCAGTACCCAATATAGGTCCACCCCAAATTGGGGCTACCAAACTACCTACATTAAGCCCGTAACCGGCAATTTTATCTGCTATTTTTTTTATTTCATCATCTGTACTATCTATATTAATGTGTGGATCTAAAAGACCTAAATCAATACCATCGAATTTAACGCCATTAACCTCAGCAGCGGCAGTCATTTCTAACAACTTATCAAAGGGAATAGGCGGCTCAGAATCTAGCCCTTTACCAACAATTCCAGGCCAAGTTGCATTATGTAATTTTGGAAAATCATTATTTTGCATGGTGTCTTTTTTTGAAATTATAGATTTGATTTTAAATTTTTAAATCCGGATTTTGTGGACCAAAATGTTTCAACATTACAATAGGGTCAGTACTACTATGGTTAACTATAGTAACACCCTCTTTGGCTGCCTTTTCTGTAACGAAATACTCATCGTGCGTTAATTGACCATATCTTATGAGTGATGGGGTCTCTATGTCCCAAACGCCCATTTTACCATGGCCTTGCATCATGATCATTCCATAACAAGCATTATCTTTTATTGTAACCGTTTGACCTGGAAGTACCGTTAATTCTTTTGCGCTAAAAGCATCTGAACGATAGCAAATCCATTTATCAATATATCCTTTAGCCTCCATATCATCTATAGGCTCTACAGGAATTGGATTCATAAATCTAGTTTCTAACATATTAGGATCTGTATTTAAATCCCAATCAATGACCTCCATTAACTGATCAAAATCTCCCATTCTATCTTTTGGCGTACCATTCCATAACAACTCTTCGGGAATTATGGCCTCATTTACTAAAGATTGGTACATGGCGAAAACGTCTGAAGCTTTTTGTGGCTCGTAGGTACACATACTACCTGGTGCATGAAGCATACCTGGTGGCACATCCCAACCAGTTCCTGGTTCTAACCTGAATGCAGATGAAAAATTGGTGATCTTATTATCTCCTTTGGTAAAATTCTTCAAACACTCTTTTATTTGTTCTTTGGTTGTACCCGGGGTAATTCCGAAAAAAGTATACGGAAAATCACCACCGTGGTTATTTACCTGAGGTGGAAAGTAATATGCCTCTGGTTTTCCCTTCTGACCTATTTTTGCAGCATGCTCGTCATTATGATGTATATGATGTGGTAGCGGTCCCATATTATCAAAAAACTTGGAGTACATGGGCCAGCTTTCATATTCGTTCCATAATCGGTCACCAATAATTTCTCCTTTTAGCTCATCGATAACATCTTTTAAAAGAATCTGAACTTCTTTGCCGTCATCTTCTAAAACCACAGGGCTAAGACCTTCATTTTTTCCTGTCAAAGGACCATTTTCAGCAGATGTTGTAGATGAGAACCAACGTTCATCAATACCGCCACGTTCACCGCCCAAAACATAATAATCGTCTGGGTGCAATTTTATTCTTCTACCTGGCACGCAAAAGGACCTTGGCACCCACGTTGGTGCCAAACGTAAAATTCCTTTTCCTTGCTCCAAGGCTTTTTTAGCTAATGTTGCCATATTATTTATTTTTTAAAATTGTTTAAAAATTTATCTATTTCAGTATTCTGTAATACCTCTAAATTTAATGAGTAACTTCTACTCTTACCAGGTTCAAGAAATTCTAAACTACCCTCTTCTCTAGCCTTAGTTTGACCTATTGGAGGATTCGTCGCAGGTTCTAATGCTGTTACATACTCCTTTTTACCCCAATGTTGCCAATTTATGAGCCATGGCAACTGTTTTTTAGGAAACGACAGAGATACAGCCAAGTTGATTTTTTTATTATGTAAACCACAATGAACAGTACCAGTTTTATCTGCCGTAGTATCAATAAAGGCTACATCTTCTCCAATACCTGAATGTGATTCTAGAGGTGCCGGACAGGTTTTAAAATCAGCACCTTTTTTGAAAATCTTAGCTGCCGAGTCTGGGGTAGGAGATTCCCATTCTCCGTTCCAAAGTAATTTGGTTTCCTCATCTACTAATGGCCATCCAAAATTGATATGATATAACAGCATATGAGGGGCTTTTATATTACCTACATTTATAACCTCATCGTTAATAGTGATTTTAGCTTCACCCAATTTTCCAGAAATTGTACGTTTTAATTCAAGCATAGGTCCAAACACTTGAGTCTGTCTTACGATACCAGTAATACTCATATCCATCTTACCCTCTGCCGGATTTGGTTGAATAATGGAAATAATCTCTGCAGGTGTATTACTTATTAAACCATGAAGACCGCGTTCACCGAATTCATCTTTTTCTGGTCCGCCAACGTGTGATAATCCACAAGTAGTTAAAAGACCTCCACCAAAATTACGTATCCATTGCATTCCTGAATCTGAAAAGCGTTCAGGCATTGTTGTTCCGAGATTACTTAACCATGATAAACTGTGTTCATTATAAAATGCATCTGCAATGTCCATAGCACGATCAATAACTACCTTGTAACGTAAACCTGTACCTGTGTTAATCCAAGCAATACGAGTTCCTCGAGCTAAACCATTATCCAATACCGAAGTTTCGATACCTCCTATCTGAGCCACATTTGAAATCTTTTCAAAATCTTCTTTATCGAATCGTTCTACTTGCATAATCTCGTTATACTTTTAAAATACCTTACTATGTAAATTGTGGCGAGAATTTATAGTAAGAATAATCTATAAATTTTTTAAGCGAATATTTCTATATTCTACTTTCATTGGTGGCCCCACATGAACTTGTACACCTAAATACCCTTTTAATTTTCTATTTATAGTATCATTATCAATTACCTCGCTCATTAAAACTCCATTAATATAATGTTGAAGTTTATTTCCTTTTATTATCAAATGAGCTTCGTTCCAATCTTCGCTCTTAATATTCAATTTAAGTGAATCTGAATCACCCAATGAACTGACCACTTCTCTACTTTGCCAGCAATTTTTTTTAACATTTGCTCTTAAGGATCCTGGCTCATTGGAATTATCTTGAGTATTTATTATAACATTCTCCCCCCTATAGGCTAAAGTTGCCCGTTTCTTTTCTTCATAATTTTGTCCTGTATACCTTATTTCACCATCAATATCAGCTTGATAACCTTTTAAGGCATTCGGAATTGTATCTAAAAGCTCGCTCCTATAATTTATGCCACTATTACCTGATGTGGCAATCTTAAATTCTAGCTTCAACTCAAAGTCATCTGGTTGACCACCTTGCCATATTATAAAAGTGTTACTTTTCAGAAGGGTTTCAGGTGTAACTTCACCAACTAAACTTCCGTTTTGAACGCTCCAATAAGTTGGATCACCTTTCCAGTTAGACAAAGTTTTTCCATCGAAAATTTCAATAAAACCACTTTCTCCTGAAACTTTTGCCGACTCGGTATTCGCAATATCTTTTGAGCCATCTTTTTGTTTGCAACTAAATATTCCCAGTAGTAGAAAAAGCACTAGACCTATATTCCAAAAACCAATTTTAATCTTCATTTTTTTAATCTTTATTTTGTTCTAATAATTAATTTATATGCTAGTTTTAATTACGTCTTAATTGATACTTATTAGACCGTTAAATAACACATAAAAATATCTAGTGAAAAATTGCAACCAATGCCAATTCATAACTTATATAAAAAGCATAAAACCTAATAAAGTTTGTTTGAGAAACGTAATTCAATAGTAAAACTATCTTCTTATTGAATACATACAAGTTGCTTTATTTCATTAAAAAAAGAGCGCGTAAAACTAATGTGATGCTATAGTTCTATAGAAAGTACTTACAGAAGTTGATTTTAATATAATCTGTATCATTTTAAAATCAAATTATTTATCATTAATAACTCTTCGTAAGTACATTCTTAGAACACATACTCATAAATAACACTAACTAGTTTGCACTAATAGCTTTTTCCGATTTTTCAAAAATAGCATTATCAGAATTTCCGCCTGCAATTAAAAATGCTAATAAATCTTTAACCTCTTCATCATTTAATCTATTTATAGTTCCTGGTGGCATTAATGAAATTGTAGACATTTTAGTACTGACCACATCGCTTTTAGTAATACTTCTGATTACATCTGGCGCATAAGGATTTTGAGATATTTTATACTCTTCACCATTTTCACTTATAAGTCTACCTACCACAGAATTGCCATCTTCAAGAATGAATACGGTAGAGTTATATTGATCAGAGATAACTTCATTTGGATTAATAATTGACCTCAACATATCTTCAGGAGAAAATCGTGTTCCAATCTGTGAAAGTTCAGGTCCAATATTTTGGCCTTCTCCTTTCATAGAATGACAAGTAATACAGTTGGTTGCCAAAAACATATTTTTACCCTGTTCGAAATCTCTATTATTTAGGCCATCTGTTAACAATGATGCGATATCTTCCTCTTTCCAGTTTTTTCCAGGTCCTTTAGGTTGAACAGCATGATTTGCCAATTCATTGCCTGAGCTACTTAGCAGAGAATCACCAGACATTTGATTATAAAATTCAAATTTATCTTTAGATACTTTACTTAAAGCATTTTTACGAGCTTTATCTATAAAGCCGATATAACTTCTTCCCGCTTTAAAAGAAAATGCCTTGTAAAACCACTTAAAATATCTCTCATGTAGTTCTGGTGTCCATCCTTTATTTGCATTGCTCAAAACATTACCATAAAAAGTACTTTGTGCTGGAGGCATATTCTTTAATGTTTCTGCTATTGACATACCATATTGCGGATTTCTTAAAATCAAATCTGCAGCATCTGTAGCCGTATTTGCCATAACATCAACATTCTCACCCTGTGGAGTTTCTAAAAGTGTGAGTGTTTTTGATACGACAGAAGAGTCATCAACATATACCAATGTTTTACTTAAGAGTTGATTAAGAACATCACTTTCAGAAGGGTAATGAGGTGCTAAATAACCAGCTATTGTATTTTTAACTTTTCCATTTGGCTCACCTAACCTTGACAAACACAATTCAAAAGCCCTTACCAAATCAACCTGCTGACTTAAAGTTAATTTACTATAATCAATAGTAGTTAATAAACCCACTAACTTATCTTGCTTATTTTCAGCTCCTTGTCTTGCTAATGCAATTGCTGCATTAATCTTTTTAACAGAATTCTCTTCGGTATAGACCTTATTTTGCCATGTGGCTACCGGTTGCTGTTCAATTGCTATTCTAGCTGCATATCTAATAAATCTATCTTCACTATCTAGATATGGCCAAGCTACCTCTACAGCTTTATCGTTAATACCAACGTGGTATTTTTCTAATTCTTTACGAATCTTATTCTCTTCTGTTTGCTCTAAAGCAATACTTTTCTCTGGAATATTATCGACCGAACCATTATAGAATACTCTATACAAATCAGATTCTAATTTTCGACCACCCGTCATAAAGTACATAGCACCATCAGGACCAATGACACCATCTGTTAATGGCAAAGGAAGTCCAGAAAGAAATTCTTCTTTTTTACCAGAATATGAAGATCCATCTGTTTCTAGCTCCATAGCGTAAATGATTCCAAAACTCCAGTCAAAAGCAAAAATACTACGCTTGTACTTCTCTGGAAATTTGGCATTCATACCATAAATTACATTTGTTGGTGAACCCTGCCCTATATCTAATACTGGAGGTAGATTATCTGGATATGCAGGTGACCATTTACCATTACCTGTTCGCCAACCGAATTCAGCCCCACTAGTAACATGACAAATTCTTGTCGGTCGATACCAGGGCATCCCCAAATCCCACTCCATATCAGAGTCATATACAAACATATCACCAAGTTCATTAAAAGCTAGATCAAAAGGGTTTCTAAAACCAGCCGCAACCAATTCCCATTTTTTTCCTTCAGGATCTAGATTTGCAACCCAACCACCTGGTGCTGCACGATCATTTGCATGACCCCTAGGATCTTTAATTTCATAAAGAAGATTATCATTTTTCCAATTATTAGGTAAAAAATAATTATCCATCTCAGGTAAATCGGTATGGTTACCAGCTATTACGTATAAAGATTTTCCATCAGGTGAAAGAACTATACTATGTGGACCATGCTCCCCTGCTCCATTCAAAGATTTCAAAAGGGTTATACTATCATACTGGTCATCATTATTAGTATCTTGAAGACGATATAGACCACTAGTTTTCTCGAACTCATCGCTACCTCTATGGTTAACCATAACATAAAGACTGTTGAAAGCGTATAATAAGCCTTGTGCATACCCTATTTGAATAATTGAATCTGCTACTTTTTCTGAAGTTTGAATTTTTAATTTTTCAATTTTTGAAATACTTTCCCCAGAATTTATTGCAGGCACTTCCATTCTATACAAGGCACCATACTGATCCGATACTATTAACCTGTCTTTGTTATCAAAGGTCATGGCAACCCATGACCCTTGATTATTTTCAGACGGACTATATAGATGTTCGGCCTTAAAGCCTTGTTGGAGCTTTAGTTTTTCCAGTTTAGGAGGTAACTGTTCAGCAACTGGCTTTTCTTTTCCGCTTTCGCAAGAAATTGAAAACAATAGAATTAAGACTATACAGCTATTATTAAATATTTTTTTTCTCATCTATATGATTTAGAAATTTGGGTTAAACTCAGATTCAGAAGCTGGCAGTGCATAACGTAATCTAATATTACTAAATGAATTTCCTCTAGGTTCAGCCCCAACAGGATAATAGTAATTATTTGGATTACTAAATACCCGGGCACCGAAAGCAGTTATTACTTCATTAGCACGACCAGTTCTAACCAAATCGAACCATCTTTTATTTTCAAAAGCTAATTCTACTCTTCTTTCATTAAAAATAGCCTCTCCTAAATCACCAGATGCCTCAAGCAATCCAGCACGCGTTCTCACCTCAGTCAAATAAGGTAATGCCTCACCACCTTTACCCTGTTCTTCCAAAGCTTCTGCTAAAAATAAAAGCACCTCTGAATAGCGATAAACAGGGAAATTCATTCCATGATTCTGGTGTAATGCATGTGGTTCTACATATTTTTTAATAATGGGGTAAACACCATCGTTCCAAAAACTTTCACTCAATGTTACATATTGAATTGAAGCATCTTCACGTAAATCACCCTCCTCATAAGCTGCAATAATATCTGGGGTAGGTATATTATTTCCTTCACCATTAATAGGTTGTGGATTAGATGTACCAGTAATAGCCCCTACCTCGTCGGCTTCAATAGGTCTTGGTAAAAAGTTATATAAAAAATTACCTTGTAATCCTTCCGCACCTTCTCTGTATTGAATTTCAAAAACAGATTCCATATTATTCTTATTACTGCTGTTTTCAGAAAAAGCATCCTCATAATTTGGCATCAGCATATACTGATCACTACCAACCACTTCTTTCAATAATATCTCTGCTTGATTCCATTGTTCAAGTACTATATGAACGTTCGCCAATAAAGTACGTGCGGCACCAGATGTCGCCCTACCAGGTTCTTGGATAGATTTTAAAGGTAATAACGAAATAGCACCTTGTGCATCTTGCACTATTTGAGCATAAATGACATCTTCTGTAGAAAGTGGCAAAGCAGCACCTTCTCGATCCGTTACCGGTTCTAAATGCATAGGAACAGAACCATATAATTGAACTAGATCAAAATAAGCAAATGATCTTAAGAATAAAGCTTGACCTTTAACATTTGCTCTTACGGTTTCATCTATTTCTGCTTCGTCTATAGTAATTAATATTTGATTTGCCCTTGCAATTATTGCATAAAGATCACGGTATACATTCGTAACATGACTATTCGCCGTTATACCACCATCACTTGGAATGGAATGGTCAGCTATATCTTCTTGCTGTTCAGTAGCACCAAATGCTGTATTTCTGGCATAATAAGTGTTATCAGAACTCATTTCGGTAAGAAATGGTTTTGATTGATTATACATATTTCTTAAGGGTTCATAAGTTGCATTGATTGCCTGAGTAAAATCTTCTTCTGTTTTAAAGAAAGTAGGTACACTTAGTGAATCTTCAGGAAATATGGTCAGCTCATCGTCACAGCTAATCCCCAAAGTGCAGAGAACAAGTAGTATGATTATTTTTTTCATCTTTTTTAGTTTTATATTATCTAAATAATACTTTTTTTTAATTTTGTTTTGTAATTTAAAAATTAAGGTTTACACCAATATTAATTATACGTGGAACAGGGTAGCCGGTAAGGTCAACACCTTGGCTTAAGTTTCCACCATCACCTTGTCCATTATTTTGAGAGCTAACTTCTGGGTTTGGTCCACCCCAGTATTTGGTAAAGATGTGTACATTTTGAATTGAACCGTAAATACGTGCTGATTTAAAGTATTTTTCTAAACCAGGCAGCGTATACCCTAACGTAATGTTTCTAATATTGAAATAAGAAGCATCAGCTACAAAACGATCGTTGATCCAATCTCTTTCTATACCAGTTACATTACCGCCACCGACTGTGGTACCGAAAAAGCCTGCTCCTGGGTTTTCAACTGATCTAAACCGATCCTTAACACTTGCGATCAAATTAAATACACCATCTAGATTTGCAGTACTAAATAAATGTCTCACTAAAACTTCATTTCCTTGAGAGCCAGTACCTACAACAGAAAAGTCCCAATTTTCATAAGAAATTCTGTTGGTTATACCATACGTAAAATCTGGAAAAGGATTTCCCATTAAAGCACGATCATCATTAAGACCACCTCGTGTAATTACCCCATCACCATTTACATCTACTAGCTTTATACTACCTACGGTAGAACGACCAGGCACTTGAGGAGAACTATCCAAATCTTCTTGATTTAAATAAACACCATCAGAAAGATGACCGTAAAATTGACCAAAAGGCTGTCCTACTTGTGTAATATGATAATCGCCAAATACTTGATCAATTCCCTCTGCCAATGCTACTACCTCATTTCTATTGAAAGAAATATTGGCACTTGTGGTCCATTTGAATTTTCCTGTTGTATTTACAGTATTTAACGAGAATTCATGACCCCAGAATTTAATTTCTCCAATATTATCACTGAAGTTAGAAAAACCGGACTCTCTTGGCACTTGAATATTAAATAAAAGGTTTGTAGTATTCTTTTTATAATAATCATAAACAAAAGATACTCTATCATTAAAAAGACTTAAATCAAGCCCTATATCAAATTGCTTAGTGGTTTCCCAACCTAAGTTCGGATTTGATAATGAATTTACTGCCGAACCGGGAGCAAAAGTATCACCAAATACAGCAGGAACGTTATTATCTATTAAAGCATATTGAGTATAATTTCCTATATTATTATTACCAGTAATACCCCAACTTCCTCGTAATTTCAATAAAGAAATGCTCTCAGAATTTTCTAAAAAAGACTCGTCAGAAGCAATCCAACCTGCTGATACAGATGGAAAAGTACCCCATCTATTCTCTGAACCAAATCGAGATGAACCATCACTACGAATAGAAGCTGTAAGTAGATATTTACCCTTGTAATCGTAAGTTAACCTAGAAAGTCCAGATACTAATGTATTTTCTTGAACTTCATCAAATGTACCTGCTCTATTGATGTTCGTAGCACCTTGTATAACAGGAAGTCTATCATCAGCAAAATCACTTGCCTCAAACCTACTTCTATCCAAACGAAATTTTTGATACGTAAAACCACCTAAAAGAGAGAAATTATGATTTCCGAAAGATTTCGTGTATGTAGCAATATTCTCGTTCAACCAAGAAAAAGTATCTCTATTATCCCATATAGCTTCATTATTAGTTGGTATTGGTGCATTAATTCTAAAAGTAGCATTTGTCGGGCTAAAGTATTTATACTGACTTCTATAGAATTCAGCATTCAAACTTGATTTAATACTTAATCCATTTATTGGTTTCCATTCTATGTAAGCATTAGAAAGTAAATTAAGATTTTTAGTTTCCTCAGTAATTCTTTCTGCAGAATTAAGCCAGTTTGCATATGAAAATATGTTACCGGTATCTGCTGGGAACCTATTAAATTCTGTTCTTGTACCATCATCATTATAAATTGGCATAATTGGCCATGTATGTAAGGCATTAAATAAAATACCTTGCCCTCTTGTTCCATCTGTTCTAGGTGTATTATCTATCACCCAACTTGGTGCTACATTTACGCCAATTGTTATATCATCAGATATGTCATAAGCCAAATTTGCTCTTAAAGTATATTGTCTCCAATCACTACCCAACACTACACCTTCTCTATCCGTAAAACCAGCAACAACAGAACTTCTTAATTTTTCTGTATTAGATGATATTGCAAGACTATAAATAGTTTGAGGTGACGTACGCAAAAGTGCATCATACCAATCATTAGTCTGACCTTTATATTGAGAAGGATTTTGAAAAATATCAGGTACTGGACTACCTTGATCTTCATAATACTCCTTTTTAAACTGAGCAAACTCTACAGCATCCATCATATCAATTCTACCACGTTGTGGCACACTTTGTATTCCTGTAGATATATTCAGGCTAACGTTGGTCTGGCCAGTTTTACCTTGTTTAGTTGTAATTAAAACAACGCCATTCGCAGCTCTTGAACCATATAAAGAAGTAGAAGCAGCATCTTTTAAAACTGAAATAGTTTCTATTTCTGCAGGGTTCAATGTATTAATATTTCCTGCAATTGGAAATCCATCTACCACATATAAAGGATCACTACCACCAGAAACCGACAACTGCCCTCTTATACGTACCGATATACCTTGACCTGGTTTACCTGTTGTTTGATTAATCTGAACACCGGCCAATTGACCCTGTAGTTTTTGCGTAACTTGTGTAACTGGAATATCTGCAAAATCTTCCAAATCTACAGTTTGAACTGAACCGGTAACTTTCCTCTTAATTTGAGTACCATAACCAACAACGACAACCTCATCTAAAGCTGCGGCATCTTGAACCATGCTAACATTAATTTGACTTTGACCATTTACCGCTATCGTTTGTGTAGTAAAACCAATATAAGAAAACAATAATGAACTATTACTTGAAGAAACTTGGATTGAATAGTTACCATCAAAATCTGTTACTGTACCTACAGTGGTACCACTAACTATCACATTAACACCTGGTAAAGGCAATGAATCTTCGGAAGAAATTATAGTACCTGTAACTGTAGCTTCTTGAGCCATGACAGTAATTCCCCATAGTAAGGAAAAAACTAAAAGGAATTTCCTAGAATTCCTGTAAAATCTTTTTTTCATAATCTTGAATTATAAGGTTAGTTTTTGAGTTGTCCTGAAAAAAATAGTTGAACTTTTATCAGATACTCAAAAATATAGTTGTAAGATTATTAATTCATCCTGCACAATGCTGTACTATCCTGTACTATCCTGTTAAACTAAGAAAGCCAAGTAAAAAATCTACGGTATTTTAAAGAGTTGAAAATCGAATATTATTTAAATTCTTTTTTATAATCTTATCAACTTACCGTTTATGGATTAGGAAAGACACTATAGTGACGGAACTTTTTTATTTAAATAACAAATGGTCTATCAATAATGAATCCATTTGAAATTACGATGTAAAATAAAAAGCTTAAACATTTATGAAAACCGCCTTAATTTTTTCCTAAAAACTTTATAATTAATAGGTTCCCTTAAATACTATAACTTTAATTCAGGGTTAGGAATATGAGAGATTATTATAAATATTACAATTGGCACTTTGACAAGAAACTAGTATAGCTATTAGTATCGCATATTCCAGCGTAAATTTTTTACAATTGTTTAATCCATATCTTTAATAAAAGAGCAGTAGGGTACCTTTATAATTAGAACAGAAGTAATTTTAAATCATATTTTTAATATTCTCCCAACTCCTTATTTAAAAAAGTTTTAAAAAAAATTTAGATTAAGTTTGGTTTACGTGTAGAAAGTTCTATTATCAAATTCTTTAAGATTTTCACTTTTTGTAGGGTAAACGAAAAAACATAATTTTATATTTTAGCAACATATTCAATTACAATATATTTAAAAGCTTAGTTATATTATGAAATTAGAATTTTCCTTTTTTAAACTAGAATATAATTATAATTCTAGTTGATTTCTATAAAATAGTGCATATACATAAATCTTCGTTCAGTATATATGCTTTTATAAGTCCATATTTTATGGATGTTGCTAGCATTTGGCTACCTTAGATTAAGTATATATAAATTTCATAGGTTTTAATTAATACATGACCTAAACTCAACAAGAGTTCTATTTTTCCAAATACTCTATAAAAAAATTATTAAAGGGTATTCCTCTCACTTCTTTTTTTGCATCATATTCTGGATTTACTCTTGGCCAGTATCGTTTTTCTACATTTTCTGATATCCAAGTCATTAATTTTTTAAATAATGCATTTTTTAAGTCTATCTTTTCGACAGCCAAATTATTTTTTTCAAATGGGTCAGTTTTAATATTATATAAATAAAAACGACCATACCAGTCAAAAATCAACTTATAATCTCCATCTCTAATTGCAGAATGAGGTGTTAGAGCATATGGCTCATAAGGGCTATTATATATTACATTGAATGGGTAATGCCAATAATGAGTTTCTTTACTATAGTTTTTATGAATATTCTCAACATCTGAGAGCAAAGGAAATATACTTTGCCCATCTAATACATTTTCATGTACAATTGCTTTTGCATCGTAATTAGCAGCATCTAAAATGGTTGGATAAATATCTGTACAATCTACAGGAACGTCTACCCATCGACCTTCTTTAATTTTGCCCGGCCATCTAAAAATAAGAGGTACCCGAATACCACCCTCGGTCAAACAAGCTTTACCTCCTAAAAATGGACTATTATCGGTACCATCGCCATTAGGCGTTATTTTTGAATCTATTCCCCCATTATCGGACATGAAAATTACTAATGTATTTCTGTCAAGTCCTGTTTCTTCTAATTTCTTCAAGATTTGGCCCACCGAATTATCCATACTTTTTATCATGGCAGCATAGGTTGGATCCTTTTGGTTGTTCCACCCTTTGGTTGGCTTACTCTTAAAATAGTCGATTTCATCTTTTTGACCTTGATATGGTGAATGCACTGCAAAATGAGAGAAGTATAGAAAGAAAGGTTTATCATTAATTTCAGCACTTTTATCAATAAATCTTAGGGCCTGTACCGTTAAATCGTTGGTCAGATAATCTTCATCTGTTTCTTCACCAGAATCTCCAATTTCCGATTGCTCTTGTGGCATCTTTGGAAAACGAGTTTTAATTTTATTATCCCAGCCTTTCTTCCAATCATAATAAACAGACCCCCCGGCATCGAACCATGCTAATGGCTCAAAGCCTTGGTCAGCTGGTTGATAGCCTTTAGCCCCAAACCCACCTAAATGCCATTTACCTATAAATGCAGAATGATAATCTTTCAAAGCTTCAGCTATCGAAATCTCATCTTTACCTTGATCTATGGCTAAGCCAGATGGTACAGCAGAATTTGAAATACCATTTAGCAATGCCTGCTCAATTAAAATATTATCGCTATGTTCTAATACATCATTAGGAAAATAACCTTCAGGTGTTGGTAAATTTTGATTATAATAAGTTTCTCTAGGGGGCATTGCTGTAGTAAAGCCTAATCTACTTGCATATTTACCTGTCAAAATACTCGCCCGTGTAGGCGAACATAATTGATTTGAGTATGCTTGAGAAAAGGCAACTCCTTCACTGATCAACCTATCTATATTTGGAGTTTCGTAAAACATCTCAGAACTTTTAGCTCCAGTAAATTTTTCAGCATAAGCTTGACTATCCATAATTCCGTAGTCATCCGCTAAAATAAAAATTATATTTGGCCTTTCCGAAATTGACTTCTCTAACCTTTTATCTTCAGGCTTACATCCTTGGAATAAAAATAAAATACAAGTAATAATTACAACTTTTAACGTCATTAAAATGTAGTGTTTTATATAAATAGATGAATCTAAATGCTTTATTAAACAATACAACAAATCTAATAAACGTTAAAAAATACCCATCCTGCTGTGTACTGCTTACAAAATAATTCAGCACCTATAAAAGTAGAATATGAAGATTGACCAATGAAGTAATTAATCAAACTTAGATAAGGAAATCTTGTAATCAATTACTAAGCCCTTCAAATAAAAATAGAAAAATTTATTTATAATAATAAAGTTCTTTGAGGAGCTTAACAAATAAAAATTAAGCTTGTATTCTAAAGTTAGAAGTAACTTTTAAATAAGAATTTTAAAAAAAATGTAATTACATAGACTTATCACAAATCTATAAGGAATTCCTATCAATGTAACTAAAAGGGTTTTTAACTATTCCTTTTTCTTTATTCAAAATCATTTGAGCGGTTGTTTCTCCCATTGCCTTAAAGTCTGTTGATATACAAGTGATTCCTAATAATTCCTTTAAAGGTGTGTCATTATAAGATATCACACCAATCTCCTCACCTAAAGTAAACTCCTTATCCCTAATTTGATTCATAAGATTCACTAAATCAGACTCACTAATAGTTATAAACAAATCACCTTTTTTGAGAATCATATCATCATAGATTTCATCTACAATCTCAAACTCTAATGAAAATTCAACACAAAATTTTCTAAAACCATGCAAGATTCTTTTTGGATAAGGGTATACAGAACTTTCTGGATAAACCATAATCAACTTTTCATACTTTTTAATTTTTTCTAAACCTTGCTTTAAAGCATTATAAATGTCATCCTCAAAATCTTGATAAATCTCAACAAATGCCCCTTTAATTTCCGAAATAGGATTGTCCAATAAAATTAATTTATCTTTAGGTATTTTGTTAATTGCGTTAAGTACCTTGGAGGTAAAACTTATATGGCTAAGCTTTTCTGTTTTAAAATGTGGCATTATCACATAATAATTATACCCACCTCTATTCTTTTCCAATAAATTAAGAAAGAGTTCCTCCTCACAGTGATAAATATGCAAATCCGTATGAGCGGTACCTCCGATACCATCAATAAAATGATTATAAATACGCATTTTGTACGAACTCAATTTATTAATTAAGAAAAGAATATTGACCTTAGAAATCAATTTTGTACGAGCAATGTAAAACCCCTTTCCCCTAATCGATAAAATAATTTTTCGTTCTTTGAGGATATTGTATGCCTTTTCTACTGTATCCCTAGAGAGAAGATATTCTTCACTAAAAACATTAATCGAAGGAATTTTATCATCCATCTTTAAATTACCCTCAGAAATATTATAAACTATTGAATCTACTATCTGCCTGTATTTAGGTATTCTTGACTTTTCGTCAATTTTAATAAGATTTAATATGTTCATACACTCACTTCTTTTAGGTTTTTATTTACGCAAGTATAATAAAGAATTTGCACACCTTTTCAATAATAAACATTTAAAATCTTTACAGGTACGGTACAGTACAGGATAGGAAACTTTATGTTATCGTATAATTTCGGCAAATATAAAATGACAATACAAATGAAAAATACAACGCAAAAATTCAAGCACGTGGATTACCTCTGGGATAAAAAAAGAGCCGCGGCGTTAGGTGATGATCAAGTAGCCCTTTTTCTATATCGGTCAAATATTCTAGGTGCTGATCTGAGAATAACTAACTATGGTGGTGGTAATACAAGTTGCAAAACTGTAGAAAAAGACCCATTAACAAATGAAGATGTTGAAATAATGTGGATAAAAGGATCTGGCGGCGATATTGGTACCTTAACTAAAGCTGGAATTGCAGGTTTGTATACTGAACGTTTGCGTGATTTAAAAAAAGTTTATGGTGGTTTGGAAGATGAAGATCGTATGGTTGGTCTTTTTAATCATTGTATATACGATCTTGATAGTAAAGCTCCTTCAATAGATACACCTTTGCATGGTTTGCTTCCGTTTAAGCACATTGACCATTTACATCCTGATGCCTTAATTGCTGTTGCAGCCGCTAAGGATAGCGAAAAAGTAACCAAAGAGATTTGGGGAGATACTATGGGCTGGGTACCATGGCAAAGACCAGGTTTTGATTTAGGGTTACAGCTAGAAAAATGTTTGAATGACAATCCCGGTATAAGAGGAATAGTTTTAGGTAGTCACGGTCTGTTTACTTGGGGTGACACTTCTTACGAGTCATATGTAAATAGTCTTGAGGTCATTGAAATGGCATCAGAGTATATAGAGAAGAAAATAAAGGAAAAAGGCAGTGTTTTTGGTGGTCAGAAAGTAAAATCACTTCCAAAAGCAGAACGGTTAGAAAAAGCCGCTTTGCTAATGCCAATGTTAAGAGGGTTATGTTCTTCCGAAGCTAGAATGATTGGTCATTTTAATGATAATGATGTAGTTTTAGAATATATAAATAGTAATGATTTAGAACGTTTAGCCCCTATGGGTACTTCATGTCCTGATCACTTTTTACGTACAAAAATTCAGCCATTGGTTTTGGATTTGGGTACAGAGGCTGATATAAACGATACAGAAGAAATTTTAAAAAAACTAAAGCCTTCGTTCGAAAAATATCGTCAAGAGTATAAGGATTATTATGAAACTTGTAAAAAAGACAATAGTCCAGCAATACGTGATACAAATCCAGTCATTATAATTTATCCCGGTGTTGGAATGTTCAGTTTTGCTAAAAATAAACAGACTACCCGTGTTGCTAATGAATTCTACGTTAATGCTATTAATGTTATGCGTGGTGCAGAGGCAATGACAGCATATACCTCCTTACCTAGGCAAGAAGCTTTTGATATTGAGTATTGGTTATTGGAAGAAGCAAAACTATCCCGAATGCCTAAAGAAAAGCCATTATCTAGAAAAATAGCCTTAGTAACAGGTGCTGGTGGTGGTATTGGTAAAGCTATTGCTGATAAATTAGCTGCAGAAGGTGCTAATATTGTCCTTACTGACATTGCAGAAGATCGATTAAAGGAGGCTATAGCTACCTACCCTAGTGATACTGCGAGTTATGCTATCTGTGACGTGACAAAAAGTGAATCTATAACGGCTGCTTACAAAAAAACTTGCCTAGATTTTGGTGGCATTGATATCATTGTACACAGTGCAGGCTTGGCAATTTCAAAACCATTAGAAGATACTACCGATAAAGATTGGGACATTTTACAAAACGTATTGGTAAAAGGACAATTTGATTTAGCAAAACAAGCCGTTGCAATAATGCGCCAACAAAATTTAGGTGGAGATATTATTCATATCGCAAGTAAGAACGGGTTAGTTTCCGGACCTAACAATGTTGCATATGGAACTGCAAAAGCAGCACAACAGCACATGACCCGTTTATTGGCTGCAGAATTAGGAGGTGATCATATCCGTGTAAACACTGTAAATCCAGACGGTGTTATCGTCGGTAGTAAGATTTGGGAAGGTGATTGGGCTGAAGGTCGAGCAAAAGCATACGGGATTTCAGTAGAAGAGCTTCCAGCACATTACGCAAAAAGAAATCTATTAAATGAAATTATTTATCCTAAGGATATTGCAAACGGTGTTTTTGCTTTTGTGGGTGTTTTAGATAAATCCACAGGAAATATCATAAATGTAGATGGTGGAATGGCCAATGCATTTGTTAGATAATTGAATCATAAAAAACCTCTTGGCCATAAAAATCAACAGGTATATTTTAAAAAACAATCTATGCAATTAAATATAGACCAAGTTTTAACAGAAAATAAGAAATTCCAAACGAATCATTCAGATAATTTTGATTTTTTATCCAAACAGTTGGAAAACAAAGGAAAGAATGTCAATAACATTCTCAAAAAAATAGCTGATTTTCAAGTTGCTATTCCTAGTTGGGCATTAGGTGCTGGCGGCACACGTTTTGGAAGATTCGGATTCTTTGGAGAACCGGCTTCGTTAGAGCAAAAAATTGAAGATGTAGGTATATTACATACCTTGACAAAAACTGCAGGAGCTGTATCATTGCATATTCCATGGGATATTCCTCAAGATTATAATGCTATTAAAGAATTAGCAAAGGCAAATGGACTAGTTTTTGACGCAGTAAATTCAAATACTTTTCAAGACCAAAAAAACGCTAAAGAAAGTTACCGTTTTGGTTCATTATCCAATTTAAATTCTTCGGTCCGAGATCAAGCTATTCAACATAATATTGATGTAATTAAGATTGGTAATAAACTTGGTTCAAAAAGTTTAACAGTATGGTTAGCAGATGGCGCAAATTTTGCAGGGCAACGTAATTTTCAATCTTCTTTGATTCATACAGAAGACAGCCTTAAAAGTATTTATTCAGAATTACCTGAAGACTGGAAAATGTTCATCGAATACAAACCTTACGAGCCTAATTTCTATAGCACTGTAATTCAAGATTGGGGCACCTCATTTATGTTAGCTAACGCTTGTGGAGAAAAAGCATATACATTGGTCGATTTAGGACATCATTTACCTAATACCAACATTGAACAAATTGTTTCTACTCTAATGTTAAAAGGTAAATTAGGAGGCTTCCATTTTAATGATAGTAAATATGGTGATGACGACAGTACTGTGGGTAGCGTAAAACCATATGCCCTATTTTTAATTTTTAATGAATTGGTATATGGAATGGCAAATAATTCGCAGAATCCTGATTTAGCATGGATGATTGATGCTAGTCATAATATAAAAGACCCCTTAGAAGACTTATTGCAGTCCTTAGAGGCTATACAAGAAGCTTATGCGAAGGCGCTATTAATTGATCAAGAGGAATTAAAAGCGGCCCAAGAAAGAAATGATGTTACGCTTTGTCAAGAAATATTACAGGATGCTTACAGGACGGATGTCCGTCCATTATTGGCACAAGCGAGAGTATTAAGTGGTGGCGCTATAGATCCTTTAAATTCATATCGTTCATTAAAAGTTCGCGAGAGTTTAATAAAACAAAGAGGTGTAAATTCTATTGCGTCCGGATTATAACCAAAATATTATGAAAATTAAAGTAACGGCTGTATTTGATATAGGTAGAACTAATAAAAAGTTCTTTCTTTTTGATGAAAAATTTCAAGAAGTGCATCGTGAATACATTCGTTTTGACGAAATTAAGGATGAGGATGGTTACCCTACTGAAAATCTACAAGCATTAGAACAATGGGTAAAAGAAGTATTTGACAAAATACTTAATTCTTCTGAATACCAGATAGATGCATTAAATTTTTCTTGTTACGGAGCAAGCTTGATCCATATTGATGACGATGGGAAAGCGCTTACACCTCTTTACAATTATATGAAGCCTCTAAAAGATGAAATAATTGATTCATTTTATGAGAATTACGGTAATGAAATAGAATTTTCCAGAAAAACAGGCTCTCCAAAATTAGGTATGCTGAATACTGGTATGCACTTATATTGGATAAAAAAAACCAAGCCTGAAATTTTCAACAAAATAAAATATTCTTTGCACCTTCCTCAATATTTAAGCTTTTTATTTACAGGAGTTTCTGTCAGTGAATATACAAGTATTGGCTGCCATACTATGTTATGGAATTTTGAGAAAAATGACTATCACGATTGGGTATACAAAGAAAAAATTGATCAAAAATTACCTCCAATCTATTCTGCTAGAAAAACAACATATATTAATTATAAAGGAAATTCTATTAAAATGGGACCAGGCATCCATGATAGTTCCTCTGCTTTATTACCTTATATTAGAAGTTTCACAAAATCATTTTTATTAATTTCAACCGGAACATGGAGTATTTCAATTAACCCTTTTAATGAAGGAATGCTGACATCCAATGACATTAAAGATGGTTCTCTTTTTAATATGAGAATAGATGGTAGTCCCGTAAAAGTTTCTAGATTATTTTTAGGAAATGAATACAAGATTCAAGTAAAAGTTCTCTCAGAACATTTTAATGTTTCAGATGATGCCCATAAAAAAGTAAAATTTAATCAAGACACCTTTTTTGAAATCAATAAAGATTTTGTAAACATGTTTAAATGGTCCTCCATTTCTTCTGAAGATATGCCTAAGGAGACCACTATACCTTTTGATAAATTTGAACATGCCTACCACCAGCTAATGTTAGAATTGGTTTTACTTCAAGAAAAAAATATTAGGGCTGCTATGGGTAATTCTAAAATAAAACAACTCTTTGTTGATGGTGGTTTTAGCGATAACCAAGTTTATATTCAATTGCTATCCCATTATATGGGAAATATGAAACTTAGCACCACAGATTCCTCTTTGGGATCTGCCTTAGGTGCAGCAATAGCTATTTCAGATATAACTTTAGAAGCTTCATTTCTTGATAAAAATTATGCTATAAAGAAACACGCACCTTTCATTTTAAATAAATAGTATTATGGCTATGAGTTTCAATTCAGACTATCCTTCTGTAGATGATTTAAGAACAAAATCAAAGTCAAGAATACCCAAATTCGCATTTGAATATTTAGATGGAGGTTGCAATGAAGATGTAAGTCTGTCAAGAAATACATCTGAGATAAGAAAAATACAATTACAACCAAGATACCTAAGAAATTACGGGACAAGTTCAATAAAAACAAAAATAATGGGCATGGAATTCGATGCTCCTTTTGGTATTGCCCCCGTTGGACTACAAGGGTTAATGTGGCCAAATACACCCGCCATTTTAGCAAAAGCTGCTTATAAGCATAATATTCCATTTATTCTTAGTACTGTAACTACAATGGATATTGAAAAAGCCAGCGAACTTACAGAGGGTAATGCCTGGTTTCAATTATACAATCCAGTAGATAATGCTATTCGGGATAATATTATTGAACGCGCAGAAGCAGCAGGTTGTCCTGTTTTGGTCTTGCTTTGTGATGTACCCACTTTTGGCTATCGCCCAAGAGATTTTAGAAATGGGTTAGCACTTCCTCCAAAAATGACTATTGCCAATATATTACAGATACTAGGCAAACCAACTTGGGCCTATAACACTCTTAAATATGGGCAGCCTACTTTTGAAACTTTAAAACCTTATACTCCTGAAGGCCTTAACCTAAAACAATTAGGAGCCTTTATGGATAAAACATTTTCGGGCAAATTAAACGAAGAAAAGATAAAACCTATACGAGATAAATGGAAAGGGAAATTAGTTTTAAAAGGAGTGGCTTCAGAACAAGACACACAAGATGCTATACGTATGGGGTTTGATGGAATTATAGTTTCAAATCATGGTGGCAGACAGTTAGATGCAGCACAATCAACTATTAACTCCTTACAAGAAATAGCTTTAAAATATAGTGATCAGATAGAAATAATGATGGATAGCGGTTTACGTTCTGGTCCAGATATAGCACGTGCCATGGCCAGCGGTGCAAAATTCACATTTATGGGACGTTCTTTTGTCTATGGCACAGGTGCTCTAGGAAATAAAGGTGGCGATCATACCATTGACATGCTTAAGACTCAGTTTAAACAAGTAATGGATCAACTATGTTGTGAACGTATCGAAGATTTACCAAATCACCTAATAACCAATTAATAAGTACTATTATGAGTCAAAATCATCACGAAGAAATATTACTAGAGGAAATGGTAGGTGGCGAGTTTGAAAGAGAACCAGTACCACAATCCAAACTAAAAAGCTGGAAAAGTTTTCTTGGAATGTATGCTGGTGAACATGCAGCCGGTACCGAATTTGTAATTGGTCCCTTATTCTTGACTACTGGTGTGAGTGCTTTTGATTTGATTATTGGTTTATTATTAGGAAATTTTATGGCTGTTTTAAGCTGGCGATTTTTCACTTCTGAAATAGCTGTAAAAAGAAGATTGACGTTATACTACCAGCTAGAAAAAATCTGTGGTAAAAGATTAGTTGTTGGATATAATTTGGCAAACGGAATTTTATTTTGTTTTCTAGCAGGAGCAATGATTACGGTATCAGCAACTGCAGTTGGAATTCCATTCGATATGGAAATGCCAAAACTAACCGATACAATGCCAAATGGAGCTACATGGGTAATTATCGTAGTAATTATTGGCGCAGTAATTTCACTAATAGCATCTAAAGGATATGATACGGTATCTAAAGCTGCAAATTGGATGTCCCCAATAATTGTTTTAGCTTTCGTTGCTTGTGGTATTGTAGCATTACAGCAATTGGGTGTAGGCAGTTTTAAAGATTTTTGGAATATCTGGGGCGAAGGTGGTGAACCTTTCCCTGGACAGATAAAATACACCTTCTGGCATGTGTTCTTTTGGTCTTGGTTTGCAAATGCCGCAATGCATATAGGCATGTCAGACCTTTCCGTTTTTCGATTCGCAAAAAAATCAAATTCTGGCTGGACCACCGCTGCGGGTATGTATGTGGGTCATTACATGGCTTGGATTGCAGCTGCATTATTGTATGCCGTTTATGTGCAATCTCCAGAAGCACAGGCATTATTGGCGCAAGGTCAGGCACCCAATGTAGCGCCAGGTCCTTTGGCATATAATGCTATTGGTGTTTTTGGAATAATTGCAGTGGTGTTAGCAGGTTGGACAACAGCAAACCCTACCATTTATAGGGCCGGACTCGCATTTCAAGCAGTTTTGCCTAAAGCATCAACATTTTGGGTAACCATTTTAGCTGGTTCAATTGCCACAATTGCAGGATTATTTCCTGCCTTTGCAATGAAATTATTAGACTTTGTAGCACTTTACGGATTTATTTTAGCCCCTGTCGGTGCCGTTATCGTATTTGAGCATTTCTTTCATAAACAAGCAGATATAGTCCAGAATTATGCGGAAGTTGCCAATATCAAATTCAACAAATCAGTTTTTATGGCGTGGGGCATTAGTTTTGGCTTATTCTATTTTATCTCTTTTCAATTTGATGTATTTCTTTCTTTTGTAACATTACCTGCCTGGTTGTTATGTGGCGCTTTATTTTTAATATTTAGCAAGTTATCTCAAAAGAAAAATACTTGATTTTTAGAATAAATTAAAAATGAAATTTTATCGGAATTAAATCTCGCCTAAAATTAAGTTAGCATCAGAAAATTTTGTACCTCATATAAAATTAATATAATGGTGGACTATAAGGCAAATTTGAAGAAAGCTTATACTTTCGACTACCTAACATCACAACTATTGACCGATTTTTTTATATAGATATAATGTTTACCCATTTTAATACTAAACTTCAAGCTTTCTCAATAAGAAACTCATGTAATAAAAGCTATTTTGAGAAAAAAGCAACACTAATAAAATACTTAGCTCGTCAAGGTACTTGGTTTTGCCCTCTATTCACAAATCTTTGAAAAGAAATCGTCATTGACACTAGCATAACCTTTAAAAAAAATTAGTTGCTAACAAAATTTAAAAATATCAGTTTTATCAGCTATATTTAAATCTAGAGATTTTTTATTCAGGTCAACAAATCGACAACAGAAAAAATAAAATTTAGCAGAACCCTTTGTATTCAGGCATTTCTATTAAAAGGTTTGAATCCAGTCGAGGTCACTACTAAAACCAGTACATAACAACAACATTGTTAGGTGCTGGTTTTTTCATTTGCAGAAAATTTGCTGAAAAAATTGTTTTTATATTAGAATTCAATTGGTTTTACTAATGAATTCTTGAACAAAAGTGATCTCTACATAATAAATTAATCGAATCTAATTCCAACCATAATTGAACAGAATATAATTTAAGTTTAAAAAGGAAATTAACCACTATCAGTATAAAGTGGTCAAAATTAATGAGTACATATAAATAATAACTATAGTGTGTAAAATAAACAAGACACTTATCTATATAAGAACTTGATATATTTTAGCTTCTACAGATATTTATACCAACAATAACCCAATCGGGTCGATTAGTTAAATGTGAGGGAATGGTCATTGAAAAGTACCATAAATAAAGAGGCAATTTTAAGAATAAAAATTCATGACAAATAAACTACCAAGTTTAACTTAACTACAACAATTAGCCCCTTCTTGTATTGAAGGACATTTTACAGTCCCATAAGAACAATAAACACAACAATCGCCTTCTTTTGGCTTTAGTAATGATTTACAATTTTTACATTCATAAAAAAACTGACATGCTGTTGTAGGCATCTTTTCTTTTGATTCGTGACTGCATTCAGGGCATGTAATTATTGATTCTAATTGTATCTCCATTATTTCACGATTTTGTATCCCGTACTAAGAATAGCAGTTTCTATATTTAGAAGGTCAACCTTCGTTTCATCATATTGTACAATGGTATTTGCAGCTTCATAGTCTGCATCGACTTTAAGAACACCGTCTAGTTTATTAACTTCACTTTCAATATGTGCTTCGCACCCAGAACAAGTCATCCCTTCAATGGTTATTTTGATAAC